>Ga0157379_10005157_pt1 | contig 11217 bp, 10 predicted proteins | sample S25metaG_FD_121802 | JGI IMG/M metagenome (GOLD analysis project Ga0157379, IMG submission 121802) | Switchgrass rhizosphere microbial communities from Kellogg Biological Station, Michigan, USA - S2-5 metaG | ecosystem: Host-associated > Plants > Roots > Rhizosphere > Soil | place: USA... | reverse complement strand
GCCGCGGCGCCAATTTTCGCCGGCATCGCCACCCGAGCTTGAGAAATGTCCCGTCCTGGCGTCGGCGTCGAAATACAGGATGCGTCCTTCGGGAGTCATCCACTTGATCCGATAGTGCGCACGACCATTGTCGTCGATCCACGGCTGCGCGTCGGAGAGGCGTCCGGGATGGGCCGCGCGAATCTCCGGCAGGATGCGATCTAGCGTGGCGCCGTCGCGCTCCGCCCGTGCCGGCGCGGCAAGCGCGAGCAGCAGGGCGATCGAGGCGAAGAAAATGGCGGAACGCATGATGTTTTTTAGGTTTCTGCAAATGAACCTTGCATGAACGCGCCGTCCAGAACGCGTTCAGCATCGCTGGCGCATCTTACGCGACATGGAACGAAGGCTCCAGTTCAGCCGGTTCCCATAAGCGGCTCCAGACGGGCCAAAAGGAGAAGAAGATGAATATCAAGAAAATCCTGACGGCGGCCGCGGCCGTGGCCGTGTTGAGCGTAACCGGCGTCACGACGGCATCAGCCGCCAGCTGGAACGACGGTGCGCGCTATGGCGTCACCGACAATCGCGACGTTAACCGATATGGGTCCGACGACCGCTTTGACAACAGCGGGTATGGCGACTGGAACGGTCGCGGCTACCATCGCGGCCACTTTGCCAATCGTCATCTGATCTTTGCGGCCCTGCGCCTTCATCACATTCGCTATGTCGGCGAGCCGTTCTTCGTGCGCGGTCACTATGTGGTGCGCTCGTTCGACCGCTTCGGCCGTGTCGCTTTCGTGGAGATCAATCCTTACACGGGACGGATCATCGGTTACGTCCGTCTCTAGAACTTGAGGCGTGCGGTTCCGCAGCAAGCCCCTCCCTGTAGGAACCTCACATTCAAGCGAGAGCCCGCGCTGGAGAAATCCAGCGCGGGTTTCTCATTTTCGGAAGGTGCGGCTTTGCCGCAGCCGCGCCCGGCGCTATCGTCGCCGCCAGGCGCTGAAGCGGGCGAAAAAAATGACGCAGGCGAACCGATTGTCCGAGATCGAATTGCGTACCGTCTGGCGTCAGGACGATGCCGCGATCAAGGCGGACGTGAAGGCGCTATGGCGACGCCTGAGCATCCTGCCCGGCGGCGTCGATGCCGAAACGCGCGCCGACGAGATCGTGTGCGCTGCCTATTGCGACGGCGTGCTGGCCGGGGTTTCGACTGCTTTCATCCGTGAGCTCGAATTCCTGCGCCAGCGCTTCGCCATGCTGCGTGGCGTCGTGGCGCCGGAATTTCGCCGCCAGCATCTGGGCGGCAGGCTGCTGGTCCAGTCGCGCGACGTGCTGGAGCGCTGGTCGCGCGAGCAGCCCGGCGAAAGGGTGATGGGCGTCGCTGCCGTGGTGCAAAGTCCCAATCTGCTCAGCAAGCCGCGCAAGGCTGTCTCGCCGCTCGGCGGATTTGTGCTGGTCGGCTACACCCAACAAGGCGAGCAGATCCGTGTCGCCTGGTTCGATCATGCCTATGTCTGACGTCGCCAGGGCAAGGCGCCAGAAGAATCGGCTATCGTCTGCCCTGAACGCAATTCGGGGCATCACATGTCGCTTTCAGACATCTCGGCGATCGGCAGTCTCGTCAGCGGCATGGCCGTTCTGGTGTCGCTTGTCTATCTTTCGCTGCAGATCCGGCAGAACACCAAGCACTCCCAGGCATTGATCCAGCAAGGCCGCGCGGCACGCATCACCGATGTCGCGCTGCGCCTGGCAGAGCTGCGCGGCGACGACGGCCTGCACCGCTGCTTCGAAGGCTGGCCGGAAGCGAGCGACAAGGATGTATCGCGCTTTCTCAATGTGGCGCGCGCGGTGTTCATCAGTGCAGAGGATTCGTTTCTGCAAAGCGAGGAGGGCCTGCTCAACCCCACCGCTTTTAACAGCTACATGGCGAGTGTGCGGATAGGCTTGGGTTCATTGGGCGTGGCGGCGGCGTGGCTGCTGACCCGAGACATGTACGAACCGAAGTTTCGAGCCTTCATGGACGCTAACTATGGCGGCCTTGCCGCGTCGGCGCGCAGCCGCCCCCGAGAGGCCTGGCGGACGGCGATCGCGTCACTGTCGAAGAGCGGTGCCACCGCCGTTGCAGCCGAGCCATCCCGATAGCGCAGGCTGGCCGAAGCTTCAGTTCGGCGCGTATTCCTTGTTGGCGTGCTGCCACACGAAGCCGGCGAGAATCATCGAAACTGGGCGCAGCTCATCGCCCAGGGGGGCAAGCAGCACTTCACCGACAAGCCATGACTTGTCCTCGAAGCCGACGCGGCCGGTGAGGCGCAGCGGGCGGGCGGCTTCGAAGACGGCATCGAAGCTGCGATGCCACCTTGTGGCAATGGCGGCCGGCAGAACGTCCTCGATGCGGTGGCCGCTGATGGGCCCGAACACCTGCTCGACATACGTGCCGGCGAGGCGAACGCGGTAGGCGCGTGTCTCAGGCGCCGGGTGGCGGACATCGATCAATGCCACATGCTTGAGAAAACGCGCCATTGCGTGCGGACTGATGTCGGCCCGGGTTGGCCGGGCGCGCTCGCCGCAGCGTGAACGCCAATAGGTGAGAGCCTGCTTCAGTTCGTCGGCGACGAAATCCAGCTCCCAGTCCAACGTTACCGGCGGCAGCGACAATTCCAGCGGGTCTTGGATGCGAACGTCCATGGCAGCAGTGTGGTCGGCAATGGTTGCGACGTTGTTAACACCGCAATTTCAATGCGTTGGCAGTGAATACATCACGCCCGCAATTCAAGCCTCTTCGCGGATCACACACCATTCACTGAGCGGTGCGCGCTCTGACACGAGCGTGTTGACCGGCGCTGTTTCGTCGCCGTAACCCACCGCCATGCCGCAGAAAATGATTTCTTCCTGCGGCACCTTCAGATAGTCGCGGATGACGTCGTGGAACGGCGCCCAGGCTTCCTGCGCGCAGGTGTGCAATCCGTATTCGCGCGCCAGCAGCATGATCGATTGCAAAAAACCGCCAAGGTCGGACCATTGACCCTGCTGCATCTGGCGATCGATCGAGAAGATGAGGCCGACTGGCGCGCCGAAGAATTCCCAATTGCGCACGAACTGCTGCAGGCGCCGCGGACGATCCGAACGCGGGATGCCCATGGTGGCATACATCTGCTCGCCGACCGTGAAGCGCCGCGTCGCATAGGGTTCGGTCAGCTCGGGTGGATAGATATGATATTCCGGCGTGCCGCCGCGCGGATTGACCGCCATGCGCGCCTTGGTCCGGCGCACCAGCTCGTCCTTCGCAGCCCCGATGAGCACATGCACCTTCCAGGGCTGCAGGTTGCCGCCGGACGGTGCCCGCGCCGCCGCGAGCAGGATTTCCTCGATCATGGCGCGCGCGACCGGATCGGGCCTGAAGGCACGGATCGATTTGCGCGAGGCCAGTGCACTACTGACGTTCATGTCGCTCTCCGGATGGCGACGCAGATGAGCATCGCCACAGCGACGGTGCAAGTTCGGGCCCGCGACTTCAGTTCAGGCTGTCCAGCATGTAGTGGACATCCTTGGCGTGGCTGCCGCTCGGCTGCAGCTGCAGATACATGTTGAGCGCATCGACCGCTTCGGGCGGCGCCACCATCTTTCCCTCGGCGGTCAAGGTCGTACTGGCGAAGAGCAGCGCGCCCTTGATGAAATAGGCATCGGCGTTACTCGGATCGGCCTTGATGGCGGCATTGCAATCGGCGAGCGCGGTTTCGCTGCGCCCTTGCGTGTAGTCCAGGGCACAGACATTGAAATAGGCGACCGGGTATTTTTCGGCGAACGGCAGCGCCGCCCGATACGAAGCGAACGCGCCGTCATAATCGCGCATCCTGAGATGGACATTGCCCTGCTCGGTCAGGATTTCCGCGATGGCGAGCCTAAGTTCGGGCGTGTCGCCTTGCGCCCTGGCGAGATCCGCCGCAGCGCCGAAGGCGGCGATGGCGTCTTGATACTGCGCCAGGTTGAACTCGGCATGGCCCAGCTTCTGGTAGGCCTGCCAGCTCGGTGCCGTGGCGATCAGTTTCTTCAGCAGCGCCGCGGCGTCACCCCAACGCAGGGTCGCAATCGCCGTGTCGGCCTGCTTCAGCAAATTTTTCTTGCCGGCGGGTTGGCCGGCCGCCAGCGCGCTCAGCGGCGCCAGAGTCAAGGCGCACAGCAGCGGCGCGATGATCATGGCGCTGCGTCGCATGCGAAACGTCTCCCCGTGGCCGGCGCCAGAGTACGAGCCCGCCACGCCCGGGCCAAGACGGGTCGACCGCAAGAGTTGTCGGCAGCGTTAACGGGGGGCCGCGCTGGTACACTCGTTTTGCCCCATCGGCCAGTGTGATATGAACCTATCAATGGGCCAAAAATCACCGTCGAACAAGAAAAGCACCGCGCCGCGCTGGCTCATGCTCGTGCACCAGCTGCCGCCGAAGCCCGCCTATCTGCGGGTGAAGATCTGGCGCCGGCTGCAGAGCATCGGCGCCATCGCCGTCAAGAATTCGGTCTATGTGTTGCCGGCCGGCGAAGCGGCGCTGGAAGACTTTCAATGGCTGCTCAAGGAAATCGAGAAGAGCGGCGGCGAAGGTTTGGTGTGCGAAGCCGAACTCGTCGACGGCCTGCGCGACGATGAGGTGCGCGCGCTGTTCGACGCGGCGCGCGATGCGGACTATGCCGAACTGACGCGGGAACTGCGCGCCCTCAAGACTGCGCGCAAGGCCAAGAGCGAGGTCAAGCCGCAGCTCGACAAGCTGCGCCAGCGTTTCGACGCCATCGCGGCGCGCGATTTTTTCGGCGCCAGCGGTCGGTTGACGGTGGAGGCGTTGCTCGCAGAACGCGAACGCACCGAACCGGCCGCCGCTGCCGATGCCAAGTCGGCGCATCCGCTGGGGGTTTTGCGCAACCGGGTGTGGGTCACGCGCCGAGGCGTCCATATCGATCGCATCGCCTGCGCCTGGCTGATCAAGCGTTTCATCGATCCCGACGCGACGTTCAAATTCGTCGAGGAGAAATCCCATCGCCACCAGCAAGGCGAGCTGCGTTTCGACATGTTCCGCGGCGAGTTCACCCATGTCGGCGACAAATGTACCTTCGAGGTGCTCGCGGCCAGCTTGCCCAGCAGGGATGCAGGCCTGCGCGCCATCGCCGAAATCGTGCACGACATCGACCTCAAGGACGACAAATTCGCCCGCGAGGAAACCACCGGCATCGCCCATGTCATCGCCGGAGTGTGCGCGACGCATGCCGACGACCTGGCGCGGATCGCGCGCGGCGGCGCGGTGTTCGACGACATCTACGAACGCTTCAAGAAGCGGCGCTAGCCCCGCAAGATGGCATGTAGCGCTGCTGCGAGTTCGCTCGCCTTGGCCGCGCGCAACGCGATACAGCGCGCGATCTGCTCTTCGGCGAGGGCCAAGGTGCGCGGCGTACCAGGCAGCGTCGCCACCTTCGGGCGGAAGAACGCTTCGAGTGCGGCGCGGCTCGACGTGTCGCAAGCCTCACCGGCGATACCCGGCGTGCGCTGCATGCCGGCCGGCGACAGCCGCGCCACGAGCCGCGGGTAGTTTTCGTTGAACCAGCGCCACAACACCGCGCGCCCGACCGGCTCGCCCTGCATGCCGGTAAAGACGTAACCGATCTCGCCGACGCGCATGTCCGGCGACAGGATCAATGCCAGCAGCTTCTCAAGCACCGCCGGATCGCTGGAACCGGAAAGGGCGTAGATGATGCTGCGGCGGAAATATTCGTCCTTGCTCGCGACGAAAGTCTTAACCAGCGCCGCGGCGAACGGCGCGCCATCGTGCAGCACAGCAGCGCGCATCGCCTCCTGCAGCGTGTCAGGAAATGAACCGCTTCCCGTTGCGAGATAGGTTCTCGCCTCCGCGGCCAGCTTGGCCGTGACGGCGCTGTCGCCAGCCTCCTCGACCATCAGCTGCAGCAGCGCGATGCGTGCGAGCGCGGTTGCCGGCGCCTCGCCGTTCGTCGGATCGACGCCAACCGTCCTGAGCCTTGGTCCGAATACCGTGGAGACGAAGCGGCGATAGGCCGCAAGATCGGCTGGCGCGAGGAGCTTGGTGCGCCATTGATGCAGCGCATCCTTCATGTCGGCCAGCAAATCCCAAGTTGCGCCCGGAGCAAGCGTTCTGATGGCGGTCACAAGCAAAGCCGGCTTGGCCTCGCCCGCACGCACGGCGGCATTCAGATTGTGGAACAGCGTGATCTGGTCGGCCGGATCGAGTGCGGGATCGCGACCGACGAGCTCTCCCCAATGCGTCGGCGGCACCTGAAAGCGGTAGTAGCCGGTGCCCTGCGCATTCGGCATGACCTTCGCGGAGCACCCGCCGGGCAGCGCAGTTGCCTGTGTCAGCAACGTGCATGTCGCTTCGCCGCCGGTTTCGGTGCACAGCGGAACATCCCAATGGCGCCATGGCACGCTGCGGCCGATCTGGGCATACATGCGGTTTTCGACATGCAGTTTGCCGGCATCGCCAACGCAATCGCCGGAAAGTTCAACCAACGGAATGCCGGGCTGATCGATGAAGCCTTCGAATGCCGCCACAAGCCGCGGCTCGTGCGCTGCGGTCGCGATTGCGGCGATAAAATCGCGCGCCGAGGCGTTGCCGCGCGCAAATTTCTTCAAGTAAGCGCGGACGCCGGCGCGGAAGATGTCGGGACCGACATAGTTTTCGAACATGGCGAGGATGGCCGCGCCCTTGTCATAGGTGATGCGGTCGAAGGCGTTTTCGATGTCGTTGGAATCCTTCACCGGCTGGCGCACGCGCCGCGCCGACGGCAGTTCGTCGAGATCCATCACATGCAGGTTGCTGCCGAGCGTGGCGCGGGCGAAGTCCTCCTCCGGCAAAACCTGTTGCGCGATCTTGCTCTGCATCCAGCGCGCGAAGGATTCGTTGAGCCACAGATCGTCCCACCATTTCGGGGTAACGAGATCGCCGAACCATTGATGGGTGATTTCATGCGACACCACCGACAAGCTCGCGCGGCGCTGGTCGAGCGGAGCGGTTGGAGCGACGAGCAGGAGCTGCTGGCGAAACGAAATCGCGCCGGCATTTTCCATCGCGCCGGACGAGAAGTCTGGCACCGCGGTGAGATCTAGTTTCTGAAAGGGAAAGGGAATGGCGAAATAGTCTTCGAGCGCGGCCACGATGCGGTGCGCAAGCGTCAGCGTATAGCGCATCTCGGCGCCTTTGCCTTTGGTCGCGATGCCGCGCAAGTGCAGCGGCCAGGAGCGTACGTCATTGGGCGCGATCACGCCGCCATCCACCACATCGAAAGGTCCGACATTGAACGCAACAAGATAGGTCGGCAGCGGCAATGTCTGCGCGAAGGTCGTGCGCCGCATGCCGTTCGGTGCAGGCGCCTCGGCCATCACCGGCGTGTTGGCGATGACCTTGTCCGTCTTGGGCGCGATGATCGTCACTTCGAACGGCGTCTTGAAGCCCGGCTCGTCGAACGAAGGAAACGCGCGGCGCGCCCGGATCGGCTCGAACTGCGTGAAGGTATAGGCGAGGCCGCCATCCATCACCTTGTAGAGACCGAACAGCGAATGGCCGAACGGTGCGTCATAGTCGAACACCAGCGTGGCGGCGCCGCGCGGCAAAGTCTGTGCAAAGCGCAGCAGCGCCACGCCGGACGGATCGACCTCGCGATAGGTCGCCGCAACGCTGCGCCCCGAGGACAGGCGCGCGACGACGCGATGCACCGCTAATCCAAGTCCATGCAGGTAGAGCCGTCGGCGCGCTTGAGCGAGCGTGAGTTCGATCTCGACATGGCCCGAAAAGGATTCCCGGTCCGGATCGATGTGCAGTTCGAGGCGATAAAGGCGCGGCGTGGCGACGCGCGGTAGCGGCCCCAACGGCACAAGTTCCGCCGCCGGCGCGTGTCGCGCGGCGGTGTCATAGCCGCCCGACGGCCCACAGCCCGAAAGCAGCGCGGCGGTGAAAAACGCAGCAGCGGCCGAGGTTTTCGCCCAGTTCATGGCGGTCCTTTTCCCGTTCCCCCACCGTCATGATACAATCGTTTCATTGAGTCAATAAATGTGATATGTAAATATCACACCCTAGGAGTGCGCGCCCATGACCGACAAGAAAGTCGCCCTGTTGTGGCGCGGCGACCGCGACATGCGCCGAAAGGCCACGGCGCAATCAAGCCGGCTGGTACGCATTTTCGAGGCCCTGGCGGCACAGGGCATCGCGGCCGAACCCTGCGTCTATGGCGAAGAGTTCGCCGACGAGGTGCGGGCCCAATTGCTAAAGGTCGCCGGCGTGCTGGTCTGGGTCGACCCTCTGTCCGACGGCAAGACGCGCGTTGCGCTCGATCCTCTGCTGCGCGAGATCGCCCAGCGCGGCATTTGGGTCAGCAGCCATCCCGACGTGATCCTGAAAATGGGCACCAAGGAAATCCTCCACCGGACGCGCGCGCTCGGCTGGGGCACGGACACGCACATCTATCGCGACGTTGCTTCGTGGCGTGGCGAGTTTCCCGCCCGGCTCGCCGCCGCCGGCCCGCGCGTCGTCAAGCGCAATCGCGGCAATGGCGGGCAAGGCGTGTGGAAGGTCGAAGCGCTCGGCGGCGAGCGCGTTCGGGTGCTGCATGCCCAACGTGGCAGCGTGCCGGAAGAGCTGCCGCTCGCCGACTTTCTCACGCGCTGCGAATCCTATTTTTCCCAGAGCGGGCTCATCGTCGACCAGCCGTTCCAGCCGCGCCTGCCCGACGGCATGATCCGCTGCTACATGGCGGCGGACAAAGTCGTCGGCTATGGCCATCAGTTCATCAAGGCGCTGATCCCGCCGCCGCCCGAAGGACCGGATGCGCCGTCCGCCCAGCCGGGCCCGCGCATCATGCATCCGGCGAGCGCCCCGCAATTTGCCCAGCTGCGCGCCAAGATGGAGAGCGAATGGACGCCGCAGATGCAGCGCCTCATCGACATCGATCGCGCGTCGCTTCCCATCATCTGGGACGCCGATTTCCTCTATGGCCCGCGCGACCCTGACGGCAACGACAGCTATGTGCTGTGCGAGATCAATGTCAGCTCGGTCTTTCCCATCCCCGACGACGCGCCGGCCGCGATCGCGCGCCTTGTTGGGGAGAGGCTGACTGTCGTCCCTTCACCCGGACGGCTACGCCGTCACCCGTAAACGGGAGAGGTAACTTGTGTCCTCTCCCGCTTGCGGGAGAGGACGAGCGGCGCGCAGCGACGCTCAGGTGAGGGGATGTGACGGCCGCCCCTCACCCGGACGGCTGCGCCGTCCGACCTCTCCCGTAAACGGGAGAGGTAAGTAGTGTCCTCTCCCGCTTGCGGGAGAGGACGAGCGGCGCGCAGCGACGCTCAGGTGAGGGCAAGTGGCAGCGGCCCCTCACCCGGAGATGCTCCGCATCTCCGACCTCTCCCGCTAACGGGAGAGGTTATCGCTCTCGGCACGTGCGGCTTGAGGCTCTATGCTTGCGCGATGAACGCGAGCAGGAGTTTCACGGCGTGGCCCGGCGCACCCTTGGCATTGGCCTCGGCCGCCCTTTTCGGTGCCAGCACGCCGTTTGCGAAGCTGCTGCTGGGCGAAGGCGTCGGTGCCTGGCTACTCGCGGGTCTGCTCTATCTTGGTTCCGGTCTTGGTCTCTCACTCGTCTATCTGGCGCGCAAGAGTTTTGGTCTAGCGACGAACGAAGCCGCACTCCGACGCGCCGATCTCGGTTGGCTGCTGCTCGTCACTTTGAGCGGCGGCGTGATCGGACCCGTGCTGCTGCTGCTTGGTCTGGCGCGCACGGCGGCATCCAGTGCGGCGCTGCTGCTCAATCTCGAAGGCCTCGCCACCATGGCCATTGCGTGGCTGGTTTTTCGCGAGAACGCCGACCGGCGCATCTTGATCGGCGCGGCCGCAATCCTTGCCGGCGCGCTGTTGCTGACCTGGCACGGCGGCGCCGTGCCCATCGGCTGGGGCGCGGTGCTGATCGCCGGCGCGTGTCTCGCGTGGGGCATCGACAACAATCTCACGCGCAAACTCTCCAATGCCGATCCGCTCGAAATCGCCGCCGCCAAGGGCATTGTCGCGGGCACGACGAACCTTGTCCTCGCCTTTGCCGGCGGCGCATTGCTGCCGTCGGCGCCAGTGATTGCCGGTGCGGCCGTCATCGGTCTACTCGGCTACGGCATTTCGCTCGTGCTCTTCGTGCTGGCCTTGCGCCATCTCGGCAGCGCGCGCACCGGTGCGTACTTCTCGACCGCGCCCTTCATCGGCGCGACGCTGGCGCTTTTCATGTTCGCCGAACCCGTCACGCCGCAATTCGTGGGCGCGGCGCTGTTGATGGGCATCGGACTTTGGCTGCACCTGGCCGAGCGCCACGAGCATGTCCACAGCCACCAGGCGCTGGAGCACGAACATCGCCACCGCCACGATGCGCATCATCAGCACGCCCATGCCGCCTTCGATCCGCCGGGGGAGCCGCACTCCCACCGGCACAAACACGCGCCGCTGACCCACAGCCATCCGCACTATCCCGACATGCATCACCGCCACGGCCATGACTGACACGCACGACGAGGGACACGGCATTTCCTTTGGCGCAGCGGCATGGGTGTGGGTGCGCGTCGCCGCGCTCAGCTTCGGCGGACCGGCCGGCCAAATCGCGGTGATGCATCGCATCCTGGTCGAGGAAAAGAACTGGATCGGCGAGGAGCGTTTCCTGCACGCGCTCAATTATTGCATGCTGCTGCCGGGACCCGAAGCGCACCAGCTTGCCGTCTATATCGGCTGGCTCCTGCATCGCATCCGCGGCGGTATTCTTTCCGGCACGCTGTTCGTGCTGCCCGGCCTTGTCGCGCTCGGCATCTTGAGTTGGATCTATGCGGCGTTCGGTTCCGTCGGCCCGGTGCAAGCGCTGTTCTTTGGCCTCAAGGCGGCGGTGCTTGCCGTCGTGCTCGAAGCGGTCATGCGCGTCGGCAAGCGCGCGCTGAAGACGACGGCGCATCGCGTGATCGCGGCGCTCGCTTTCGTCGCGCTTTTTTTCTTCGCGCTGCCCTTTCCCATCGTCATTCTTGACGCGGCGGTGATCGGATTGGTCGGCAACCGCATCAATCCGAGCTGGTTTGCAAGCGCCCCCGGACATGGTGCGGCGACGCAGGCCGCGCGCGCAGCCGCCGCGATCGACGCCGCGTTCGTAGCACTCTTCTTTTTCGCGCTGCCGTTTCCGCTCGTCATCCTCGCCGCCGGCGTGAGCGGCTTC
>Ga0157379_10005155_pt1 | contig 11219 bp, 9 predicted proteins | sample S25metaG_FD_121802 | JGI IMG/M metagenome (GOLD analysis project Ga0157379, IMG submission 121802) | Switchgrass rhizosphere microbial communities from Kellogg Biological Station, Michigan, USA - S2-5 metaG | ecosystem: Host-associated > Plants > Roots > Rhizosphere > Soil | place: USA: Michigan... | reverse complement strand
GGCCTGCGCCGCCGCGGCGATGCAGGCGAGCGCGTACTCGGGCGCGGCCCGATGCCCGTCGAAGAAGTGCTCGGCATCGAAGACGACCTCGTCGACGCGGGCGCGCAGGTACGCGACCGTGTCCGTGATGATGTCGAGGTTCTCCTGCAGCGGGATGCGCAGGTCGCGCGTCACGGGCAGATCCCAGGTGCGGCCGACGACGGTTACGACCGGGGTCCGTGCCTCGAGCAGCATCGCGAGGTTCTTGTCGGCGTCGCACGTCACCCCCGGACGGCGCGTCGAGCCGAAGGCGGCGACCTTGGTGTGGCGCAGGTTCAGGCCGCGCACGGCGTCGAAGAAGGCCGCGTCGCGCGGATTCGAGCCGGGCCAGCCGCCCTCGAGATAGTCGACGCCGAAGGCGTCGAGCCGCTCGGCGATCCGCAGCTTGTCCTCGAGCGTGAAGGCGACGTCCTCGCCCTGACACCCGTCGCGTAGGGTCGTATCGTAGAGCTGCACGGCCGTGCCGCTCGCCGCCGGCGCCTCGCTCACACGCCCTCCGCGCGGCTTGCCTGCTTGTCGCCGATGAAGGCGTCGTGCAGCACCCGCACCGCCAGCTCCACGGACTTGGCGTCGACCACCACCGACACCTTGATCTCCGAGGTCGAGATCATCTGGATGTTGATGCCGACGTCGGCGAGCGCACGGAACATCGCCGCCGCGACTCCCGCCTGGCTGCGCATGCCGAGCCCCACGATCGAGACCTTGGCGACGTCGATGTCCGTCCGCACGCCCTCGGCGCCGAGATCGCGCGCGTGCGCCTCGATGAGCGCCAGGGCCTGGCGGAAGTCGGCCTTCGGTACCGTGAACGTGAGGTCCGTCGTGCCGTCCGCGCTGGCGTTCTGGATGATCATGTCGACGCCGATGTTGGCGTCGGCGATCGGTCCGAAGACCCGCGCCGCGAGGCCCGGCTGATCGGGCACGCGGACCAGGGTGATCTTCGCCTCGTCGCGATCGTAGGTGACTCCGGAGACCAGGACGTCTTCCATGCTCGCTTCCTCCTCGACGACCCAGGTTCCTTCCGCCTCGCTGAAGGTCGAGCGCACGTGCAGCGGCACGCTGTACCGCTTGGCGAACTCGACTGAGCGGATCTGCAGCACTTTGGCCCCGAGGCTCGCGAGCTCCAGCATCTCCTCGTAGGAGATGCGATCGAGCTTGCGGGCGTCCGGGCAGATGCGGGGATCGCTGGTGAAGACCCCCTCGACGTCGGTGTAGATCTCGCAGCCGTCGGCGTGCAGCGCCGCCGCCAGCGCGACCGCGCTCGTGTCCGACCCGCCGCGCCCGAGGGTGGTGATGTTGTCGTTGCCGTCGACCCCCTGGAAGCCCGCCACCACGACCACGTTGCCGGCAGCGAGCGCCGTCCCGATCCGGCCGGCGTCGATGCTCTTGATGCGCGCCTTGCCGAAGGCGCTGTCGGTGGCGATCCGGACCTGGTGGCCGAGGAACGACACCGCCGGGCACCCGGCGGCCTTGAGGGCGATCGCCAACAGCGCGACCGTGACCTGCTCGCCGGTCGCGATCAGCACGTCCTTCTCGCGCCCGTCGGCGTCGGGATGCATCTGGGTCGCCAGGCCGAGCAACCGGTTGGTCTCGCCAGCCATGGCCGACACCACCACCACGAGGTCGTCACCGGTGGCCCGGCAGCGGGCCACCCGGGCCGCGACGTTGCGGATCCGGTCGACGTCGCCGACGGAGGTTCCCCCGTATTTCTGGACGATTAGGCTCATGGTGCGCAGCCGGAAAGCGCCTCGATGAGGCGCTCGGCACGCTCGCCTCGCCCCTCGAAAATGAGCCGGCGCCCCGGCTGCGCATAGTCTATCCGAACCCGCAGGGACGCATCCAGCGCGCCCGCGGGAAGCCGCTCGAACCACTCGATCGCCGTCACGGCCGCCGGCGCCGCATACTCGCGCAGCGCCCCGACGTCCGCCCCCCCCGGCTCCAGCCTGTACAGGTCGATGTGAACCAACGGGACCCGGCCCGCGTGCTCGTCGACCATCGTGAAGGTCGGGCTCGCCACGTCCCCAGGGTCGATTCCGAGGCCGGCCGCCAGCCCACGGACGAAGGCGGTCTTGCCGGCGCCGAGGTCGCCGGTGAGGGCGATGACGTCCCCCGCCCGGGCCGCGTCCCCGAGCCGGCGCGCGATCGCCTCGGTCTCCTCGACCGAGGCGCTCCCGAGCTCGAGCCGCTCCGCCATCAGCCCGTCACCCGGCTGCGAGCGCCGTCAGGGCCGCCGTCGCCGCGGGCAGCTCCTCGATCACGTCCGAGGCCAGGAGGCCGACCATGCCCCGGCGGGCGGCGACGCGATCGGCCGCGTAGCCGTGCAGGAAGACGCCGAGGCGTGCCGCCACCGGCGCCGGGTATCCTTGCGCCAGGAGCCCGCCGAGGATGCCGGCGAGGACGTCGCCAGTGCCCCCGCTCCCGAGGCCGGGATTTCCCGAGCAGTTGATCGCCACCTTGCCGTCGGGCTCGGCGATCACCGTGCGCGCGCCCTTCAGGACGACGATGACGTTGCGCGCCGCCGCCAGCCGGCGCGCCGCCCCGACGCGGTCCGCCTGCACCTCGCTCGTCGGCATGCCGGCGAGGCGCGACATCTCGCCCGGATGCGGCGTCAGGATGCGCGGGCGCTCCGCCGTGCCCCACGCGCCCGCGGGCCCGGAGCGCGCCAGGCAGTTGAGCGCGTCGGCGTCGATGACGGCGGGAAGCGGCGCCTCCGTGACGATCCACGCCACGAGCGCGCAGCGCGCGTCGGAGACACCGATGCCCGGTCCCGCCACCAGCGCCTGCTTGCCGGCGAGCAACGCGGCGTAGGCGTGCGGCGACGGGAACCCGAGTCCGCCTTCGCCGTCGTCGGGCAGCGCGGCGCTCATCTCCTCGAGGAGCTGCGCCGCGACCGGCTGCTGCTCGCTCGCCGGGACGCCCGCCGTGACGAGACCCGCGCCGGCGCGCGCCGCGGCCCGGCTCGCGAGCACCACCGCGCCCGTCTTGCCGCGACCACCCGCGATCACCGCGACGTGGCCGTTGGTCCCCTTGTGCGAGTCGGGGTCACGCGGCGCGATGAGCGCCGCCGCGTCGGCCGCGAGGATCGCCTCGGCCGCCGGCGCGACCTCGGCAACCGCCTCGTCGGGCATGCCGATGTCGACCACCGCCAGCTCGCCCGTATAACGCGCCCCGGGGTAGAGCAGCGTGCCGATCTTCGGCGCCGCGAACGCGACGGTGAGCTCCGCCTCGATCGCGGTGCCGAGCGGCACGCCCCGATCGGCGTCGAGGCCCGACGGGATGTCGAGCGCGACCGTCGGGACGCCGCTCGCGTTCACGAGCGCGATCGCCTCCGCGGCGAGGCCCGAGACGCTGCCGCCGAGCCCGGTGCCGAAGAGCGCATCGACGACGCAGCCGGCGCGGGCGAGCGCTCGCTGCAGCGGTCCGAGATCGCTCGCCGTGATGACGGTCGTCTTGCCGCCGGCACGCTCCCAGGCGAGCAGCTTGGTGCGCGCGGGGGGCCGCACCTCGGCGCGCGACACCGCCAGCACCACCTCGCAGCGCACCCGCTTCCGCTTGAGTGCGCGCGCGACGACGTAGCCGTCGCCGCCGTTGTTGCCTTTGCCGGCCAGCACCACGACCCCGGTCTTGCGCACGTGCGGGAAGCGCGCGAGCAACGCCTCGGCGGCGCCGACGCCGGCGCGCTCCATCAGGACCTCGGCGGGCACGCCGAAACGCTCGATCGCGAGCGCGTCGATGCGCCGCATCTCCGCGGCGGTGGTGACGATCACGAGGCGCAGAGCGCGCGCATCTCGCGCACGGCGCGCTCCATGCCGACGAGCAGGGCACGGGCGACGATGCTGTGGCCGATGTTGAGCGTATCGATTCCGGGAATCGCCGCCACCGGCCGGGTGTTGTCGTAGCGCAGGCCGTGCCCGGCGTTGACGACGAGCCCGAGCGCCAGGCCGCGCTCAGTCGCGCTGCGCAGGGCCGCAAGCTCGCCCCCCGCCGCCGCCGCGTCGCCGTGCTCGGCGTAGCGGCCGGTGTGCAGCTCGACGGCGTCGGCGGCGATGCGGGCGCTGGCCTCGAGCTGTGCCGGGTCGGGATCGATGAACATCGACACCCGGATCCCACCCGCCTTGAGCCGCAGCACCACGTCGCCGAGCACCGACTCGTGGCCGGCGACCGCCAGTCCGCCTTCGGTCGTGATCTCCTCGCGTCGCTCCGGGACGAGGCACACGTCGAGTGGCCGGATGCGCAGTGCCACCGCCACCATCTCCGTCGTCGCCGCCATCTCGAGATTCATGGGCACCCGCAACGCCGCGCGCAACCCCTCGACGTCGGCGTCCTGGATGTGGCGGCGGTCCTCGCGCAGGTGGACCGTGATCGCGTCGGCACCGCCCGCTTCCGCGGCGCGGGCCGCCTCGAGCGGGTCTGGATAGGCGACGCGGCGGGCCTGTCGCACTGTCGCGACGTGGTCGATGTTGACGCCGAGTCGGGGCACGCCTCAGCCGCCCTTGGCGGAGACCCGATTGGCGTCGCGGCTGGCGCCGAGCGCCGCCTTCACGGCATCGGCGATGTGCGCGGCGTGCGCTTCGACCTGCGCCAGATCCTCGCCCTCGACCATCACGCGCGCCAGCGCCTCGGTGCCGGAGTAGCGGATGTAGACGCGGCCGCGGCCGGCGAGCGCGCTCTCGACCGCCGTCACCGCCGCGCGCACCTCGGGGATCTGATCGAGATCGCGCTTGTCGCGCACGGGGACGTTGACCAGCACCTGCGGAAACTTGCGCATGACGCGCGCCAGCGTCGAGAGCGGCACGCCACGCGTCCGCATGATGCCGAGCACGACGAGCGCCGTGATGAGCCCGTCGCCGGTCGTCGTATGATCGAGGAAGAGCACGTGGCCCGACTGCTCGCCGCCCAGATTGAAGCCGCCGCGCTGCATCTCCTCCAGCACGTAGCGGTCGCCGACCTGCGTCTTCAGCATGTTGATGCCGAGGTCGCGCATGGCCAGCTCGAGCCCGAAGTTGGCCATGTGCGTGGTCACGAGCGTCTTGCCGACGAGCCGGCCCTGCTCGGCCAACTCGCGCGAGGCAATCGCCAGAACGGCGTCGCCGTCGACCACCTGCCCGCACTCGTCGACGAAGATGCAGCGGTCGCCGTCGCCGTCGAGCGCGACGCCGACGTGGGCGCGATGCTCGATCACGGCGGCCTGCAGCGCCGCGGGCGACGTCGCGCCGCAGTCGCGGTTGATGTTCTCGCCGTCGGGCGTCACGCCAATCGCCGTGACGCTGGCGCCGAGCTCCTGCAGCACCTCGGGCGCGACCTTGTAGGCGGCGCCGTTGGCGCAATCGACCACCACGCGCAGGCCGTCGAGCGTGAGGTCGCGCGGAAAGGTGTTCTTGACGAAGACGTTGTAGCGGCCGTCCGCGTCGTCGATGCGGAACGCCTTGCCGATCTCGTCAGCGGTGGGCCGCAGATGATCGATCTCGGTCTCGAGGACGAGGCGCTCGATCTCCAGCTCGACGTCATCGGGAAGCTTGAAGCCCGCGCTCGAGAAGAACTTGATGCCGTTGTCCTGGAACGCGTTGTGCGACGCCGAGATGACGGCGCCGGCATCGGCGCGCAGGCTGCGCGTGAGGAACGCGATGCCCGGGGTCGGCAGCGGGCCGACCAGCAGCACGTCCACGCCCATCGAGCAGATGCCCGACGCCATGGCCGTCTCCAGCATGTAGCCGGAGACACGCGTGTCCTTGCCGATGATGATCTTGTGGCGCCGGCCCGCGGCGCGGCGGAAGACGTAGGCGACGGCGCGCCCGAGGCGCAGCGCCGTCTCGGAGGTCATGGGCTCGATGTTGGCGACACCGCGGACGCCGTCGGTGCCGAAGAGCTGGCGCGTGCGGACGGGTGGCGTCCCGCCACCCCCGTTGCCGTTGGGCCCACTGCTGGTCATCTGCGCGCTCCGTTCTTCTTCTCGGGGGACCTGGTTTGCGGCTTCTCGGGCTTCTCCGGCTTCTCCACCTTGTCCCTGTCCTTGTCCATGATCTCCAGGCTGAGCGAGGCCGGATCGCGCTTCACCAGCTCGATACCGCTCGGCAGGACGACCTCGGGCTCCACCATGTGCTCTCCCACCCCCAGCTGCGCCGCATCGACGTAGACACTCCCCGGGTCGAGATCCAGGCTCTGCACCTGTCGCTGCGGCCCCCGCACAGTGAGATTGACACGGGCCGGGCGTAGCTGAAAGGGGCGATCCGCGTTCCGCACCTCGACCTGGACCCGCTTCACGTCGCGCGTGATCCGCACAGGCTCGACGGACACTTGCGCCAGTACGCGCTCGGGCGTGACCGAGAGCACGCGCTCGCCGCGCACCACTCCGACCGCCCGCTGCACGTTGGCGCTGATCCCGGCCAGCTCGAACGGCTCGGTCTCGACGAACTGCAGCGCCTCGATCGTGCTGGCGGGACCGCTCACCACGACGTTGGCCGGCGACAGCTTGACGGTATCCACCTTGAACCCGTCGGCGGGCTCACCGACGCGCACGAGCCGCACCGGAATCGTCGCCTGGCGGATCTCCTCGAGGCGGATCGGGATGCGCCCGGGCTCGACGTCGAGGATGCGCACGCCGCGCGGCACCCGGATCATCTCGTCGCGGACCTTCAGGCGCACCTCGGAGCCGAGCTCGATGGTGGAGAGATCGACGATGACCGGCGCGCGCCGGCCGTCGAGCGACGCCAGGAGCGCCCCCGGACCGTTGAGCTTGACCGAGATCGAATCGACCCGCTCGCGCTGCACCAGCGCCGAGTTGCCCGGCATGTTGCGGAACTCGACCGGGAACTGCAGCACCTGGGTCTCGCGCTTGCCGGCGTTGACGAAGAACCACATGAGGAACGCCACGAGCAGGGCGAAGAGCTTGCCGAGCGTGTTACGGCGAAGCGGCGCCGTGAAACGCCGCCAGTCGCGCAGCGCATCGGTCGAGAGGCGCCAGTCTGGAATGAAGTTCGCCATCACGTGAAGAGCTGCTGCAGCGTGCTGCGGAGCACGCCGGCGTCGAGATCGCGGGTGATGCGTCCCTCGCGGACGAGCGAGATCTTGCCCTCCTCCTCGGACACGACGATCACGACCGAATCGGTCTCCTCGGTGAGGCCGATCGCGGCGCGATGGCGGGTGCCGAGGGTCTTCGACACGTTGGGATTGGTCGTGAGCGGCAGGAAACAACCCGCGGCCACGACGCGGCCGTGCTGCACCACGAGCGCACCGTCGTGCAGCGGCGACGCGGGAACGAAGATCGTCTGGATCAGCTCCTTGGTGACCTGTGCGTCGAGCCGGGTGCCGCCGTCCATGTACTCGTTCAGGCCGACGTCGCGCGCCAGGACCACGAGCGCGCCGATGCGGCGGCTCGCCAGGTTCACAGCGGCACGCGTGATCTCCTCGATCACCTGCCCGTGCGCCGCGCGCGGCAGGCCGCTGAAGAGCGGCCCGGTGCCCACCTGCGTCAGCATGCGCCGGATGTCGCCCTGGAAGACCACGACGACGATGATCAGGAGCACGTTGCCGATCGAGTCGAGGATCCAGTTGACGGTGTAGAGCTCGAAGTACTGCGCGCCCTGGTACACGGCGACGAGGACCACGAGGCCCATGATCATCTGCACGGCGCGCGTGCCGCGGATCAGAAGCCCGAGCTGGTAGACGACGAAGGTGATGATCGAGATGTCGACGACGTCCTGCCAGCGGAAGTCGCGGAAGAGACCCAGCATGTCAGTCGCTCGTCCGCGCCGCCCGGCGCGTCGCATCGGCGACGGCGAGCGCGCGCCGGGTTGCGGCGACGTCGTGCACGCGCACGACGCGCGCGCCCCCTGCTGCGGCCAGCACCGCCGCGGCGAGCGACGCCGGAAGCCGCGCCTCCACGGGATCGGGAGGCTCGCCCGCGAGGCCGCCGAGGAACCCCTTGCGCGAAGCGCCGATCACGATCGGGTACCCGAGCGCCACGAGAGGCTCCAACCCGGCCAGCAGGGCCAGGTTGTGCGCCGGCCGTTTGCCGAAGCCGATCCCCGGATCGAGCCAGATCCGGTCAGCGGCAATGCCCGCCGCCCGGGCGGCCTCCGCGCGCTCGGCCAGGAACGCGCACACCTCCCCTACGACGTCGCCGTAGTGCGGCGCCTCCTGCATCGTCGCCGGTGTCCCCTGCATGTGCATGAGCACGATCGCGGCCCCGCGCTCCGCGACGAGCGGCAGCATGCCCGCGTCGAAACGTCCCGCGCTCACGTCGTTCACCATGTCGGCGCCGACTGCAAGGGCATCGGCCGCGACCTCGGCCTTGGACGTGTCGATCGAGATCGGCACGTCCGTCGCCGCCCGCAGCGCCGTGATCACGGGCAGGACGCGCGCCCGCTCCTCGGCGGCCGCGACCGGTTGCGCCCCGGGACGCGTCGACTCTCCGCCGACGTCGAGGACGTCCGCCCCTTCGGCCAGGAGCTGACGCGCATGCGCCATCGCCTCGGGCGCCGTCGCCCATCGCCCGCCGTCCGCAAACGAGTCGGGCGTGACGTTCACGATCCCCATCACCGCCGTCCGCCCCTCCGGAAGCAGCCGGCGGGCGGGTCGTGTCCCGGCGGCGTCGCGCCCCGACGAGCCCCCCAAGCCCATCGCGGGACCGCGAGTGATCAACCGCTAGGCGCTCGCGGCGCCGATGTTGAGGCCGTTGCCTCCGCCGCAGCTCTGGATGATCGAGTCGATGTCGGGGCCGTCGAGGCTCTCGCGCTCGAGCAGGGCTTCCGCCATGCGGTGGAGGATCTCGATGTTCTGCTTCAGCAGACTCTTCGCCCGATGGTACCCTTCGCTGATGATGCGCCGCAGCTCGGTGTCGATCTCGACGGCGGTGCTCTCGGAGTACTCGGCGGCCTGCGTGAAGTCGCGGCCGAGGAAGATCTGCTCTTCCTTCTTGCCGAAGGTCATCGGACCGAGCTTCTCGCTCATGCCCCACTCGCAAACCATCTTGCGCGCCAGCTCGGTTGCCTTCTCGATGTCGTTGCCGGCGCCGGTCGTGGTGTGGCCGAGCACCAGCTCCTCGGCGGCGCGGCCGCCGAAGAGGATCGTCAGGTTGTTCTCGAGGAACACCTTGTCGTACGTGTGCCGGTCGTCGAGCGGCACCTGCTGCGTCAGGCCGAGCGCCATGCCGCGCGGGATGATCGTGACCTTGTGCACCGGATCGGCGCCGGGCAGGAGCTTCGCCACCAGCGCGTGTCCGGACTCGTGGTAGGCGGTGTTGCGGCGCTCCTCGAGGCTGATGATCATGCTGCGCCGCTCGGACCCCATCATCACCTTGTCCTTGGCGACCTCGAAATCGATCATCAAGACCTTCTCGCGGTTGTTGCGCGCCGCCAGCAGCGCCGCCTCGTTGACGAGGTTCTCGAGATCGGCGCCGGCGAAGCCGGGCGTCCCGCGCGAGAGCAGCTCGATGTCGACGTCCTCGCCCACCGGGACGCGCCGGGTGTGGACCTTGAGGATGCCCTCACGGCCTTTCACGTCCGGACGCGGCACGACCACGCGGCGATCGAAGCGCCCGGCGCGCAGCAGCGCCGGATCGAGCACGTCGGGCCGATTGGTCGCGGCGATCATGATGACGCCTTCGTTGGTCTCGAAGCCGTCCATCTCGACGAGGAGCTGGTTCAGGGTCTGCTCACGCTCGTCGTGGCCGCCGCCGAGGCCGGCGCCGCGATGGCGGCCGACGGCGTCGATCTCGTCGATGAAGATGATGCAGGGGGCGTTCTTCTTGCCCTGCACGAAGAGATCGCGCACGCGCGACGCGCCGACGCCGACGAACATCTCGACGAAATCGGAGCCGCTGATCGAGAAGAACGGCACGCCCGCCTCGCCCGCGACCCCGCGCGCGAGAAGCGTCTTGCCCGTGCCCGGGGGACCGACGAGCAACACCCCCTTCGGGATGCGTCCGCCGAGCTTGGTGAACTTCTTCGGATCCTTGAGGAAGGCGATGATCTCCTCGAGCTCCTCCTTGGCCTCGTCGATGCCGGCCACGTCGTCGAACGTGACCTTGTGATGGTTCTCGGTGAGGAGCTTCGCCCGGCTCTTGCCGAACGACATCGCCTTGCCGCCGCCGACCTGCATCTGGCGCATGAAGAACACCCAGAGGCCGATGAGGAGGATCATCGGGAACCAATTGACGAGGAGGACGTACCAGAAGGGCTCGGGGTCCTCGCGCCGCGCGTCGATCTTGACGCCCTTGGCGCGGAGGTCGGTGATGAGCTCGGGGTACGCCGGCGCGAACGTGCGGAACGACTCGCCGGTGGCGCGCTTGCCGTGGATGTCCTGACCCTGGATCGTGACCTCGTTGATCTCCCCCTTCTCGACCGAGCTGAGGAAGTCGCTGAAGATGATCTCCTGGTCGCGCGTGGGCTGCTTGGTGAAGACGTTCACCAACAGCAACACCATCAGGATGAGGAGTAGCCAGAGCGCGAGGTTTCGCGAAAGCTGATTCACCGTCTGATCTCCCTTACGTAGCGGCACGGCAGCGCTCGTTAAGGTACCACACGGGTTCTGGTGCAGCAATCGCGCTATCGCACGCGAGCCGCACCCGGCGCGGCCTCGACGCGCAGGACCAGGACGCGGCGGGTCGCCCCGCTCACCAGGGCGCGCTCCGCGCGTCCGCAGCGCGGCACCCAGACGATCTCGCCGCCCGCGAGGACGATCGGATGCTGCGCCCGCCGGGCCCGCGCCACCCCGCGCGTGATGAAGAGACGCTTGATCGAGGTGTGGCCGCCAAGCCCGAGGAGCCGCAGGCGATCGCCGGGGCGCCGGGTGCGGACGGTGAGCGGCGCCGCCAGCGCATCGGCATCGAGGAGGCACACGTCGTCGCCCGCCGTCAGATCGTTGACCCGACCGGCGTGCTCGACGAGCGAGAGGCGCCAGCCCTCGGGCAGCTCGAGCGTCGACCCCGGCACGAGCGTGTGCTCGTACGCCGTCGCCTCGGGGTCGCGCGCCCCGCCGCCGTCGAACTCGAGCGCGGCGCCCGCGCGCACGATCCACCCCCCCGGGACACGGATGCGTCCACCGCCCTCCGTCCGGCGCGCCAGGCCGAGCACGGCGTCGACGTGATCGAGCCCGAGCGCACTGTCGCTGCCGAGGCGCCGCCACCACCGGCGGACGACGCGCCGGGCGATCGGCGGCTCGAGCGCGACCAGGACGTCGAGATC
>Ga0157379_10005154_pt1 | contig 11220 bp, 16 predicted proteins | sample S25metaG_FD_121802 | JGI IMG/M metagenome (GOLD analysis project Ga0157379, IMG submission 121802) | Switchgrass rhizosphere microbial communities from Kellogg Biological Station, Michigan, USA - S2-5 metaG | ecosystem: Host-associated > Plants > Roots > Rhizosphere > Soil | place: USA... | reverse complement strand
GAGGATAGGTTTCTCCTTCTTTATTTGTTTGAAGCCATACCGGATTTTTGTTAGGCAAAGTAATTGCCCTGGGGTCATTGAATCCGCGAACGCCCCGAAGTATGCCAAAAGTATGATCAAAAGAACGGTTCTCCTGCATCAGGATCACGATGTGTTCCGCATCCAAATAAGTACTTCCGGGCGCAGGATCAATGGCGAGGGCTTTTTGAATTGAGAGGGGCAGTATATTTAACATGCCCGCACCACCTGCCAGCAAAGTGGCCCTTTTTAAAAATTCTCTTCTGCTATCCATATTCTTTATAAGGGATAAAAAATAAAATTATGTTTTCCGAGCTACTCCTCCCTTGCAAATATTACATTTAAACACAAGTTAATATGGCAATATTCTTTTAGCTAAGCATCATGGTAAGCCTGTCTGATATTGGTCGCATTTTCTATGGTCTGGCAATGACCGGAATGGGATTGCTGACCATCTACTACCGGGACTTTCCTTATATGTTTATTCCTCCAAAACATAGTTGGATCCCGACTTTCGTAGTGGTATTTGCCGGATTTGCGCTTTTCCTGGCCGGATTGGCCATCGTCTTTAAAGTAAGCGTCAAAACCATTTCCCTCCTATTAGGCGGTTCACTCCTGCTGATATTTTTCTTTTACCATATTCCCTTTGAATTCATAGCAACCTCAAGCTTCAATCAATTTGGAGCTTGGGAGAATGCCTTTAAAGAGCTGGCGCTTTCCAGTGGTGCACTTGTAATTGCTGGCGGCTTTTCAGAAACAGGCACAAATTCCTATACCCGGTATTTGGCGAGACTAATTCCATTCGGAGTGATTTTCTTTTCAATATCGATCTTCAGTTTTGGCATTGATCATTTTCTTTACGCAAAAGAGGCTGTGGATTATGTTCCATCCTGGATTCCCTGGCATTTATTCTGGATATATTTTTGTGGCATTGCGTTGATGGCTTCAGCCATCGCTATCATGTTAAAATTCAAAGTCCGGTTGGCCGCCGGCCTTTTGGGCTTAATGATTATTATTTGGTTTATTATTCTCCATATTCCCAGGGTGATGGTTGCGCCGGCCGCCGATTTGGAAGGGGAAATCCCGAGCGCTCTTTTGGCTCTTGCATATGGCGGGATTGCTTTCGCCATAGCCGGGGCGGCAAATAAGGAACCGGCTATTGAGACGAACTTGTCCTGACAATGGGCCGAAATAGAACGATCCGAACAAATTTTTTTGTTAAAATATTTGCGTAACTCAAAAGTTACTTATAAATTTAGGTAACTTTTAAATTACATATTATGAAAAATGAAATCAAACAGGCCTGGCACTTTTCCCAGTCGCCACAAGAGGTTTGGGAATATCTCACCAAACCCGAACTATTAGAACAGTGGCTGGTAAAGAAAATAGATTTCCAGCCAATACCAGGGCACAAATTCAGCTTCGTCAGCAAGAAGGGCGAGGTCAATTGCGAAGTCCTGGAAGTAAACCCATATACTAGACTTTCCTATTCATGGCAGTTTAATTCAGACCATGGAGATAAGGCCGATTCAAAAGTGCTGTGGACACTTCTTCCAAAGGAAGACGGAACTGAACTTCAATTGGTTCATAGCGGATTTACAGTGCTGGAAGATTTCAATTTACACAACAACGGTTGGGCAACATTAGGAACCAGACTACTCGATCTCTTAAATACGGTTAAGTCATGACAGCACAGACACTCGACGTTTTTCAAGTCATCGCAGACCCGAGCAGGAGACAAATGATGCAACTGCTTTCAAAAGAAAACATGACCATAAATGCTTTGGCGGAGAATTTTGAGATGAGCCGTCCAGCTGTTTCAAAACACGTCAAAATAATGTACAATGCCGGATTCATTTCAATTACAGATATTGGCCGGGAACGCTATTGCACCTTGAAACAAGATGGTTTTAATGAATTGCAGGATTTCATCAACTACTTTGACAAATTCTGGGCAACTAAACTCAGAAAATTGCAAACGATCTTAAATAATAAGGCAAAATAAAAAATCAAGATTATGACTAGAATCATTCTTTACAATGCCTATTGTCATGTTTTATAGTATGTAGCTGGTTTAATTTCATTTATCTATCAATTGTAAAGAATGAAAATATGAAAAAGTTAATATTGCCATTTTTGTTTACCATGGCTACTGCAACTATGTTTGCGCAATCAGGCACAAAATCAGATAGTACACTGGCAAAGCAAAAAACTGCAAAGGCCCAATATACCTGCCCTACGCATCCCTGGGTAAAAAGCAAAACTCCCGGGACTTGCTCCATTTGCGGGACACATCTCGTTGTAAATAGAGCGGGTAGTAAACAAGCACAAACAGTAATGTATTCTTGTCCGATGCATCCTGATGTAGTGAGTGATAAATCTGGAAATTGCAGTAAATGTGGAATGAAAATGGAAGCACACCAGCACCCGTCAGACAGTACGAGAGCCAATTAATAATAAAGAAGTTAAAAGAATCGGAGAAATGGCACGTAAAAGTTTACTCATTTGCGGCATTGTCTCTATGCTTTGGTACGTAGTTATAAATATCATTGTACCGGCGCAATATCCGGGCTATGACATCGCTTCGCAAACAGTGAGTGAACTCTCGGCAATAGATATACCCACCCGAAGGCTTTGGTTTTTGCTTTGCCTATTTTATTCTCTCCTTCTTTTAGCCTTCGGATTAGGCATCTGGTTGTCAGCAAAAGGAAACCGAAAGCTGCGATTCGTTGGAGCTATAATTCTCTTTGATGCAGTTTTGGGAATCTTCTGGCCACCTATGCACCAGCGGGAGGTCATTGCTGCAGGAGGAGGAACACTCACCGACACCCTCCATCTTGTTTGGGCCTTTGTTCATCTTGTGTTGATGTTGCTGATGATCAGCTTTGGGGCGGCAGTACTGGGAAAAGGTTTCCGGCTTTTTTCTGCAGCTATTGTACTAATCTTCATCGTATTCGGCATACTGACAACCAGGGAAAGCCTCGGGCTTAAGGCCAATTTACCCACTCCTCATGTAGGAATCTGGGAGCGTGTCAATATCGGTGCCTATATGCTTTGGATAATTGTGTTCGCCAATGAATTGCTTAAGAGAAATAATAAACCTACTTAAGTACAGTCTCTTTTTTTGATCGGTTCAATCAGGCATTAGATGATACTCATGGAGATTGTTGTCATAGTCATTCAAATCCTTGCAGCGGTCTTAGGATGCCTGGCTGCTTTGCTGAGCATTTTACTTTTTTCCGATTACATTGGCCTGCCCCGGCTTTCTGGTTCTTAAAACTGTATACTTCTGCATTAGCACACTGGCTTGTTTTAATTGGGGTGTTTAGCACCATTGTGGGACTAACAACGGGTTCTGGCATTATCAGCGCAATTGGAATTTACGACGTTTTGATTTTTTGTTTTCACATATTCAAAGTTACAAGGCCGCCCAGTGCTTCAAGTAGCTTTGAGCTGGCTTTCGGTTTGCAATGGGAAGACAGCATTAATGCAGAACAAAAGAATCGCTTTCTTCCGAGGCGTACCCTATTGAACTTACCTGCAGTTCCAGATCCACAATGGAACAAAACATTTCATTTGCAACCATTCCCGGGTCAAAAACCACCCGCTTTTTGTTCCCCTGCCTGGTGGAAAAAAAGTTCCAACAGTCATGCATATTGTGTCTCAAACCGATCAAGCTTTTGATCTCATACTTCCAAAAATATCGCCATCAGCACATAACGCACTATTGATGTCGAACGATTCATTGCGCTGATGGTTTGAGGGTCAAACAATACGGTGTCAGCGTTTTACAGTAATTAGAATTCCCAGGATTTGAATTCATATTATTGTTTCAAAGCAAAATTAAAAACGTTGTAATTTAAGGGACGGTTAGATTGAATACAACCGGGAGCTGTCAAAGGTAGGGACACGAGAGAAGAACGAAAGCAAATGACAGATAAAACCAAATCCAGCCAGAATCTCCTGCAGGCAATTGCCCTGACATCTTTGTTGCTTGGAGCAGTGGGGTCGCTCTTTTTTATGTTTAAAGCCGGAAGTAATCAGAAATCAATCGTCCTGATTGGGCTTTTTACAGGATGGGTTCTTTCGCCGTTCGTGGGTCTTTTTTTTGTAAACAAAACTTCTTCCATTTGGCCCCTTACTAAGCGACAGCTCTTATATTATCTGATCATCATTTTGACAATTGTCTCTCTACTTGCATATGGCGGTTTGGTGAAGTTACCCGGCACAAAACCTGCATTTATTTTTCTCGTACATCCATTTGTTTCCTGGCTTACTATTTTGACAATTTTTTTTATCTCAAAAAAACATAAATAAGTGGAGACTGTAAATATCATAGGCGGCGGCATCGGCGGTCTCACGTTGGCTAATGCCCTTCAGAAGGAAGGCATCGATTTTAAATTGTTTGAACAAGCTGGCCAGATTACAGAGGTGGGTGCTGCAATAAGCATTTCAAGAGCCGCACTTGATATCCTGGAGCGACTTGACCTTGCCAGGCATGTAAAAAATGCCGGATATGAGACTGGTCATTTTCATATTTCAGATAAAAATTTAAAAAATATCCTGGTTACGACAACACAATCTCCGGTGACCATCATTCATAGGGCAAAACTGATTGATATTCTTGTTTCGGAATTACCGAAAGAAAAGATCCATTTAAATGCAAAACTCACCGACATCAAAAATGAACCAGAGTTCTCCAGGCTAACTTTCTCCAACAGCCTGAAATTGGAATCGGGGTGTACTGCAATTGCTGATGGGATTCAATCCATATCAAGAAAACTAATCTTCCCAGGATTAGGAATCAGGCACTCTGGCCAGGCAATTTGGCGCGGCACTACAACCTTGAACTGGCCTGAACAATTTTGTCATACCTATACCGAAATCTGGTCCAAATCAAAACGTTTTTTATTTGTACCCATGGATTCAACGACCATTTTTTGGTTGGCAATAAAAAACGCGGCCGTGGGTGGCAAGGATGATCCCGATACCATTCGACAGGAATTAGGTCAGGACTTCCAAGATTTTCATCCTTTTGTAAAGCAATTGATCCTTCACTCCTCAAATTTTATCAGAAATGATTTAGCAGACCTCGGAACAGAAAAGCGGAAATGGTACCTGGACAAAATCGTTTTCCTGGGTGATGCCATTCACGCAACCACGCCTAATTTAGCACAAGGAGGGTGCCAGGCGATAGAAGATGCATATTGCCTCTCTCTTTTAATGAAAAAATCAAATCACGACTTTTCTAAAATATTCCCAACCTATCAAAGTTTGAGAGAACAGAAAGTTTCCTATATCGTCGATACGTCATGGCGATTTGGGAAAATGGCACAAAATCCAATTTCATCCCGTCTTGCCAAATATCTGATTCGGTTTCTCCCAAGTAGCTCTACTATTAAACTCGAAAGAAAATTGAACGACCTGTCCTATTTAGATCATTTGACAACTTCCTGATGAAAAAGGAAAGACTAAAAATAAAAACAGAACGAATTGAATTTTTTAGTGATGCCGTGATCGCCATCATCATAACCTTAATGGTTTTAGACATACACCTTCCTAAAATAGAAGATAACGCGACTTCCGCCCAGATTTTCCATCAGCTAAAGGGAGTACTTCCAAATATCTTTGCATTTATGATCAGCTTTGCCGTGCTGGGAGTTTATTGGACAAATCATCATCAGTTTTATAAGGCAGTGGAATATACAGACTGGAAATTGCTATATTATAATTTGCATTTTCTTTTTTGGTGCTCCCTCATTCCCTTAACTACATCTTTATTAGCAGAGAATTATGATAAACCCGCGATTACCATGATATTTGGCATTCATATGCTCGCCGTAGGAGGCGCATTTGGTCTATTGAATGCACATGCCATAAGGAATGGATTGTTTACTAAAAATATTTCTCCAAAAATCTTTAGACAAATCAAAAGAGTAAATATCCTGAGTACCTCCCTGTATCTCATCGCTACATTCGCCGGCTATGTATCAGTTTATATATCCATTGCAATTTATGCGTTTGTTCCAACGCTGTATTTTTTCCCAAAGAACGTTGAATTCGAAATCGACGAAACCGGTTAATTCTAAAAGCATAGCTCTTAAATTATGTCCAAGAATATTCCTACTTCTGAAGAATTACAATTCCTCGAAGATCGCATTTACGAATTCAATAGCTCTCAAACCGGACAAGATGATGGACAAATGTTTGCTTTTTTTGTTCGAAACGACCAACAGGAAATAGTGGCTGGGATATCTGGCTGGACCTGGGCCCGGGCCTGTGAAATACGAACGCTTTGGGTTCACCCTACCTGGCGTGGAAAAGGCTATGGGCGGAGCTTACTAGAATCGGCCGAACAGGAAGCCCGGAAGCATGGCTGCAAAGTGATTTTGATCATCAGTTACAATTTTCAAGCTCCCGCGTTTTATCAGAAATGCGGCTACATGCTTGCCTGGCAATTGAATGATTTCCCGCCTGGACATCAGAATTGTTATCTTGTTAAACGATTCACAGATACTGAGTAGGACAAAAAGTGATTGTTATGACCAAATATCAATTAAAGAAGGGAGTACTGTCAATTTCACTTTTGCTTCTGCTTTCTTCATCCGCTCAATCCCAACGTCCAAATATTGTTTATATCATGACAGACGATATGGGCTACGGCGACTTGAGTGGTTATGGACGCAAGGACTATTTAACGCCCAACATGGATAAACTGGCATCACAAGGAATGAAATTTGTCAATGCATATGCGGCAGCGCCACTCTGCACGCCTACTCGTACAGCTTTTATGACTGGACGTTATCCCGCGAGAACCCCCGTTGGACTAATTGAACCACTTACTGGTGGTAAAGCGGATAGTGCTTTTGGATTGACGAGTGAATATCCGTCCATTGCAACCTTAATGAAAGCTGCCGGATATCAAACAGCCTTAATTGGCAAATGGCATTTAGGCAGCCTTTCACAGCACAGTCCGGTGAAGAATGGATTTGACTATTTTTTTGGGTTTCATGCCGGAGCGGCTGACTACATCTCTCACAAGGGTGATCAGGGGAAGCAAGATCTCTTTGAAAATGATGAACCAGTGAACCTACAAGGCTACCTGACTGATTTAATTTCTCAAAAAGCAATAGTGTTTCTCAAACAAAAACACAACAAACCTTTCTTTCTAACAATCACCTTTAATGCCCCCCACTGGCCATGGCAAGGCCCCACCGACAAACCTTATGATGATACAGTAGACTTCAGAAAGGGAGGCTCGCCCGCTACCTATGCGGCCATGATGAAAAGCCTGGATGATGCTGTTGGAAACATTATGAAGACTCTAGAAGATGAGAAGTTGTCCGACCAAACTATCGTAATCTTCACAAATGACAACGGAGGTGAAAGGTATTCAGACAATGGTGGCCTCGCAAAGGCCAAAGGTTCATTGTGGGAAGGCGGCATCAGAGTTCCCGCATTTGTGAGGTGGCCCGGTAAAATTAAGCCTGGAATGATGACCCAACAAGTGGCAATTACCATGGACTGGTCAACAACCATTTTATCATTGGCAGGTGCAGCTGCACGAAAAGACTTCCCCCTGGATGGTACAAACCTGGTACCCATTTTAACTGGTGAAAAACAAAACATTGAACGAACCCTTTACTGGCGAACATTTCAACGTCTTAAGCAAAAGGCCATCAGGGAAGGAGAATGGAAATATTTACAAGATGAAAAAGGTGAATATCTCTTTAACCTGGCTTCTGACCCGGGAGAAAAAAATGATGTCAAAACTAAAGAAGAATCCATTTTTAACCGGTTGAAACAAAAATACGCAGACTGGGAAAAAACGGTGCTGGAGCCGATTCCCTTATAAAACATTCCTTACTGCGAACACTTAACCACCAATTGAAACCAGGCATTGACTTCCTCCGAACAAAAGGAATTTCTCAGAATAGCCAGGATTGCCGCGATTTATAATATGATCCCCAATCTGGTTTGGACAGCTTTATTTCTTATCCCGATAACCATTTTTTGTTACAGATTTGTGGCTCCAAAAATGATATATATCCTGTTAGGAGTCAGTCTTATCCCGGTATTCTTTCCAAATTCATTCTTAGATAAAATACAACTTAGCAGGAACGCTCATTTGTATAAAAGAATTGGCGTTAGGCATATAAACGCCCTGGCTCAAAACGGGCGTCTCCTTAATGAATTTTTGAGAAAGAAATACGCCAATTTTAAAGTGGTTTACAGGACCAAGGCATCTATTAGAAAGCAATACCATCAAACTTATTTCTTCGAAAAATTCCATTTTTCATTATTCCTGTTTTTCACCGCAGTGACTATACATGCCGGGATCCAAGGTCATTACTATTGGGTAATCACCTTAACCATATCAAACCTGCTTTATAACATATATCCAAACCTATTACAACAATACATCCGGGTAAAATTAAAATCCTCACTATAGGTGGAGTTTACCGAAGAGATGGACTGTTATACCGACTGATGTGCATTCTCCGCCGAATTGCAATTCTCCGAAATTCATTTCTGATCTTATTTTGTCTTTTTGAAAACCATCTATGAACATCAAAATTGAAAGAGATGAGATTCACGCAGGAAAAAAACACCTTTTCGATGGTGTGCAGGGTTGAAACAAGGATTCAGGCAAGGGCCGAAGTTATATGGTCATTGTTGACCAATGCAAAGGGCTTTCCAAATTGGAACTCCACAGTAAGCAGAATTGAAGGTCAGATCCGTGAAGGGGAGCGCCTTCGGATTCATGTTCCCGGGACCAACCGAACATTCAAACCCGAGGTTTCGGATGTGATAGAAAATAAGCGCATGACCTGGAGCGATGGCCTCGCCCCGATCTTTAAGGGATCACGCACTTTCGAGCTAAGCCCAAACGTCAATGGCTCAACAGATTTCATCATGGAGGAGCGGTTTCAAGGTCTGATTTTTGCGGTCGTTAAAAACAGGTTGCCCGATTTCAGGCCAATATTCGAGCAATACGCAGATGATTTAAAGCGAGAGGCTGAACGTGTCGCTAAATATCCGCAAAATCAAGAATACTTCGCATGGCCTCACGCCGAAGCAATCATGATGTAAAAAGGATGCCATTCATGAAGTCGAAATCGATTAAAGCCGTCGCAATGGCTACGTGCTTGATTTGTTTCTCAACAGGAATTGTTCATGCACAAGCGTTGGCATTACCTGATACGGTGACTGTTGCCTCTGGCAAACTGGCATTGAAGGCTTTGCTTTGGCGCCCTTCAGGTGAGGGTCCTTTTCCAACCGCAATTTTTTGTCATGGAAGCTATGAAACCAATGACACCCGTTACGACGTCGTGCAACAAGCATCTGTTCTGGGCCACTTATTTGCGAAGAATGGCTATCTTTTTTTGGGTCTCTTCCGAAGAGGGACAGGGATTTCAAAGGGACAGGGAGAAAATAGTGCAGATTTGATGCTAAATGCTTTTAACGAAAAAGGACAAGACGAACGCAACAAGGTTCAATTGCGGCAACTACAGAATGTCGATTTAAAGGATATGATTTCAGGACTCGCGTATCTACGCCACAGAGATGACGTAGATACAAATCGCATAGCCCTAATTGGTCATTCTTTTGGAGGATCGCTAGCTATGATCGTAGCCGCACAGGACTCTTGTTTAAAAGCTGTGGTCACATTTGGAGCTGCGGGTTATAGTTGGGACCTTTCACCTCAACTTCGTGCAAACTTGCTCACCGCGGTTGAAAACACCAAAGCCCCGGTTATGATTATTCATGCCCAAAACGATTATTCATTACACCCGGGCTATGCACTTGATAGTATGATGACTCTCTTGGGCAAACCGCACCAATTAAAGATTTACCCCTCGTTCGGAAAATCTTTGACTGAAGGTCACAACATTATTTTCTTGAGTACTGACACGTGGGAAACAGATGTTTTCAATTTTCTTCGCAAGTATCTCGGACAATAAGATTTAGCGGGAAAAAAGGAAAAGATCAAATTAGAGCTATGGTTGGTGAAATGTCAAAAATCCCGGGCTTTAAAATAAGCTGGGAACCGCAAAGCGTATCGGTATCTCAAAGCGGCGATATGGCATATATATGATTGAACAGAACCAAATCACAATAAATGATTCGACGGGCATTGCCAAAACGGAAATTAACAAAGCCGTAACAGTCTGGAGAAAGGAAAAGGACGGTTCGTGGAAGAATGTTGTTGACATTTGGAATGCAGATGCAAAGCCAAAATGATAATCCCGGGGTTTACATACCGCCGCCGCTTCTTTACGTAGCTACTTTTTTCGCTGCGACGCTAATCCAAAGACTTTTGCCACTCAACAAAGCTTTTTTTTACTCTGCGTCATCAAAACTGCTTGGCTCAGCTCTCGTTCTAATCGGCTTGGTTTTTACCATCCCGGCATTGCAACAATTCTTGCGGACGAAAAACACATTGGTTACCATTAAACCTGCAAACTCATTGCAGACGACAGGCATTTATTCGGTAAGTCGAAACCCAATGTACATTAACTTACTTCTTCTTTATACCGGAATGTCTTTCTTAATTGGCAACTGGTGGAATTTAATACTGTTACCGCTACTAATTTTAATAGTTCAGGAATACGTGATTAAGCGTGAAGAAAAATACCTCGAACGCAGGTTTGGGCAACCCTATTTTGACTATAAAGCAAAAGTCAGGAGGTGGATTTAATGTTTTTGCACGAATACAAAACCAACGCATTTGCAAAAGCAGTTCTGGAAATTTATCTAAACTTTAAACTATGGAAAAAAGAACCTTTGCTAATCCCGCCATCAATGATGCCGCTACTTTTATAAAAACTTCGGAAGAAACAAATGGAGAATACACACTCATCGAAATAGATTTAGGAAAAAGTGATGGGCCCCCTCTTCATTATCATAACGCCTTCTCCGAGAAATTTCAGGTGGAAGATGGAGTTCTATATTTACAAGTCGGGAAGGAAAAGAAAATTCTAAATATTGGGGAATCTGTAACCGTTCCAGCAGGTACTCCACACCGGTTTTATAATGAAACCAACAACCAGGTAAAATTTCTGATCACCCTGAAGCCCGGGCATACGGGTATGGAAAATTTCATAAAGATTTTTTACGGACTTGCCTCCGATGGCCTTACCGACAAAAAGGGGAAACCTAAAAACTTTGCCCACCTTGCGGTAGCTCTAATCATGTCTG
>Ga0157379_10005153_pt1 | contig 11220 bp, 8 predicted proteins | sample S25metaG_FD_121802 | JGI IMG/M metagenome (GOLD analysis project Ga0157379, IMG submission 121802) | Switchgrass rhizosphere microbial communities from Kellogg Biological Station, Michigan, USA - S2-5 metaG | ecosystem: Host-associated > Plants > Roots > Rhizosphere > Soil | place: USA: Michigan... | reverse complement strand
TGGCGGGGTCGGTGCCGGCGGCGGCGGACCTGGTGGTGACGGACCCTGTACAGGCTGGGGTGATGACGGTAATGGCTGTTGCGGATACTGCGAAGTTCACGGTCGATCGCTTGAAGCGCCGCGAGTTCTAGAAATGTCCATGGAATTCCTGTGTAATATTTGCAGTCACACTACCAGTTGTGTTCCTGAGGGGATGACTCGGGAGGATGCGAGCTGTCCACATTGCGGGTCGAATGTGCGCACGCGGAGTATCCTCCGGACGCTCTCTTTCGAACTCTTTCGAGTGAATCTTCCGCTGAACGAGTTTCCATGTCTGAAGAGCTTGCGAGGTCTGGGGATCAGCGATATCCCGCAATACTCGGAGGCGCTGCAGTCGAAATTCGATTACCGGAATACGTTCCACGATCGCGCGCCGCAATTTGATTTGATGAATCCGCCGGAGAGCGAATTCGGGCAGTATGATTTTGTGATAGCGAGTGACGTGTTGGAGCACGTTCCGCCTCCGGTTGAAGCGGGCTTCCAGAATGTATACAAACTGTTGAAGCCGAGCGGGGTGGCGATCCTGAGCGTGCCGTATTCGATCGAGCCGGCGGGTACGATTGAGCACTTTCCGGAACTCAAAGAATTCAAGATCATGGATGTCGGTGGACGGTCGCTGATGGTAAATCGTAAGGCTGATGGATCGATCGAGGTGTTCGAGAATCTGGTGTTCCATCTCGGCGCGACACCGTCGGTAGAAATGCGCGAGTTTTCCGAGCAGGGTTTAAGGCAACTGATTTCGGAAGCAGGCTTCTACGAAGTCACCTGGCAGGATCGGGACTATCCGCCGTTCGGTATTGTGTGGAACGAGCCGTGGTCGTTGCCTATCGCGGTGCGGAAGGGTCCACCGGCGTTCGGGGCGGATTCGATCCGGGAGTTAATGGGTGAGATCGAGTACTGGCGGACTGCGAATCATGTGGATCCATTGCATCCGCCGGCGGCGTCGCGCTGGGCCAAGCTGGGCCGGAAACTCGGGCTGGAGTAAGCGCGCGCTGCCCTCTGCCTTGCCAAGTTCGCTATCATCTTGATAGGAGCGTTCAGTCGAGTTGCCGTGGCCTGGAAGGCCGCCCTCGATTTCTGTGTGCCGGCGCTGACTCTGCTCCGTTTGCAAGGAAAACCGGCAAAGAAAGTCGACTTCACTCCCCATGTCCGATACGAAAAGTGCCCCGTCAGTGAATAGCTGGCTTGAAGAAGAGCTCTATCAACAGTTCCAGCATAACCACAAGGACGTTCCCGAAGGCTGGCAGCCGTTGTTTGAGAACTCGAACGGCTACGCTGAGGCAACGAACGGTCACGCGACCGCAGTAGCTGTCGAGGAGCCTCCCGCTCCTCCACCTGCTCCGGTTGAGACGACTCCTGCTCCGGTTGTTGCGGCACCGGCTGCTCCTCCCCCAATTGAACCGCCTCCGCCAGCGCCTGTGGAAACCGCCGCTGTTGCGACGACGACTTCGAAAGTGCCGGCTGCGCCCGCTACTGCCGTCGCAGTGAAGGGCAACGATCAACTAGTTCCGCTGAAAGGTGCGGCCCTGCGGATCGCTGAGAACATGACGCTCAGCCTGACAATTCCGACCGCGACTTCGCAGCGCTTTATTGCGATCAAGCTGATCGATGAGAACCGGCGCATCATCAACCACCAACGTACGGTGATGAGCAAGAGCAAGGTCTCCTATACACATCTCATTGCGTATGCGATCGTCAAGGCGATCGAGAAGGTGCCTGCCGTCAATACGTGCTATGCGTTCAAGGACAATCAGGCTTTCCGGGTGACGCATCCGCAGGTAAACATCGGTATTGCGATCGACGTCGCTGGAAAGGATGGCAACCGCTCTCTGATGGTTCCTTCCATCAAAGAAGCGAACAAGATGAGCTTCGATCAGTTCATCGCGGCGTACGACGACCTCGTCGTGCGGGCGCGCAACGGCAAATTGACGGTGCCGGATTTCGAGGGCACTACGATTTCGTTGACCAATCCCGGCACAATTGGAACGGTCGTGTCGGTGCCACGTTTGATGCCCGGCCAAGGCGCTATCATCGCCACCGGTGCGATTGATTATCCGGCGGAATTCGCTGGAGTGAGTGAGCAGGTGCGCGCGATGCTCGGGCTCGCGAAGACGATGGGGCTGACGTGCACCTACGATCACCGCGTGATCCAGGGTGCGGAGTCTGGGATGTTCCTGGGGCGCTTGCAGGACTTGCTCGAGGGCGCGGACGATTTCTATGAGAAGATCTTTGCCGATCTGAGAGTGCCGTATTTGCCGGTGCGGTTGGATGAGGTGCCTCCGCCGGCGCTACTGCCCGCGGCTGCGGGATTCCTGCCGGGCCAGTCGGCTCCGGATGTGGCGAAAGAAGCGGCCGTCATTCAGCTCATCCATCACTATCGCGTGCGTGGGCATCTGATCGCGAATCTGGATCCGCTCGGCAGCGAGCCCAAGCATCATGAGGAGTTGGATCCGCGGACCTATGGGCTCACGATGTGGGATCTGGATCGCACATTCTATGCGGGCTCTTACCTAGGCAATTCCGGCAAAGCGGCGACGCTACGCGAGATTTTAGACACGCTGCGCCAGACTTACTGTGGACGCATTGCGGCTGAGTACATGCATATCCAGCATGTCGACGAGAAGGCGTGGCTGCAGCAGCGCATGGAGCCTTGGCGCAATCTCTGGCCGCTGGGCGTGGAAGTGCAAAAGCGCATCGTGGAACGGCTGATTGAAGCGGAGGAGTTTGAGCACTTCCTCGACAATCGCTTCAAGGGCCACAAGCGTTTCTCGGTGGAAGGCGGCGAGTCTTCCATCGCGATTTTGGACGAGATCATCGAGAAGTGCGCCGATGCAAATTGCGCCGAAGTGGTCATCGGCATGGCGCATCGCGGACGTTTGACTGTGCTTGCGAATGTCGTGGGAAAGAGCATGCAGCAGTTGTTTAGCGAGTTTGACGGCGACATCGATCCGGATTCGATTTTCGGATCGGGCGACGTGAAGTATCACTTGGGCGCGACGGGCGTGCGGCGGGTTTCGTCGGGCCGCGAGATCGCGGTCACGCTGGCGTTCAATCCATCGCATCTAGAAGCAGTCGATCCGGTGGTCGAAGGAATCGTGCGTCCGAAGCAGGACCGTTTGGGTGACACGGAGCGGGCGCGAGTGATCCCGTTATTGATCCACGGTGATGCGGCTTTCGCTGGCCAGGGCGTAGTGTTCGAGACGCTGAATCTTTCGCAGCTCGAAGGCTACTCGACTGGTGGAACGGTGCATCTGGTCATCAACAATCAGATTGGGTTCACCACGAATCCATATGACAGCCGGTCATCGCAATATTGCACGGACGTGGCGCGGTCGATTCAAGCTCCCATTCTTCACGTGAACGGCGACGATCCGGAAGCGTGCGTGCGCGTGGCGCAACTGGCGTTCGACTATCGCCAGAAGTTCAAGAAAGACGTCGTCATCGACATGGTGTGCTATCGCAAGTACGGCCACAATGAGGCCGACGACCCGAGCTACACGCAGCCGCTGATGTACGAGAAGATCAAAGTCCAGCCTTCGGTGACCAAGCAATATACGGCGCGGCTGGAGCGTGAGAAGGTTGTCTCTGCCGGCGAACTGCAGGCGATTACGCGCCGCGTTTCCGATAAGCTGAACTGGGTCTTCGATGAGGCGCAACGCAACAAGGCCGAGTATGAGCTGCAGGAAGTCACTCCGGTAACGCAGGAGAATTTGAGCAGCTTCCGCACGCATACGGCGATCGACGGCGAGACGATTGAGCGCGTGTTGACAGGCACTACGTCGTTTCCGGAAACATTCCATGTCCATCCGAAGCTGGCTGGCTTCCTTAAGAAGCGCAAGGATCTGATCGCGAACATCAATGACGGTGGCGGAGCTTTGGATTGGGCCGCGGGAGAGACTTTGGCGTTCGGGTCGCTAGTGCTGGAGGGGACTCCGGTGCGGTTGAGCGGGCAAGACTCAGGGCGTGGAACATTCTCGCAACGGCATCTCGAGTTCTTTGATTACGAGAAAGGCAGCAAGCACATTCCGCTGCAGCATCTGGCGAAGGATCAGGCGAAGTTCCAGGTGTGGGACAGCTCGCTTTCCGAGTACGCGGTGATGGGTTTCGAGTTCGGATATTCGGTGGCGGATCCGATGTCGCTGGTGATGTGGGAAGGCCAGTTCGGGGACTTCGCGAACGGCGCGCAGATCATGATCGACCAGTTCATCGCGGCCGCGGAATCGAAGTGGGGGCAACCATCGGGGTTGGTGTTGCTGTTGCCGCACGGCTATGAAGGGCAAGGTCCGGAACACTCGAGCGCGCGTATTGAGCGCTTCCTGCAGTTGTGTGCCGAGAACAATATGCAGGTCGCGAACTGCTCGACTCCGGCGCAGTACTTCCATATCCTGCGGCGTCAAATGTACGGCGGAGCGGATCGCCGCGGCGTGCGGAAGCCGTTGATCATTTTTACTCCGAAAAGCATTTTGAGGAATGCGTCCGCGGTTTCGCCTTTGAGCGAATTCATGCGCGGAAGCTTCCGCGAGGTGCTGTCGGATCCGGCGAACCTCGATACGGGGCGCGTGAAGCGCGTGCTGTTGTGCAGCGGCAAGGTGTACTACGATCTGGCGGCCGAACGGACGAAGCGTGGGATCCAGGATATTGCGATCGTGCGAATCGAGCAGTTGTATCCATTCCCGGCGGGTGAGTTGCGCTCGGTGTTGACGCGCTATCCGGAATCGGCGGAAGTGTTCTGGGTTCAGGAAGAGCCGAAGAACATGGGCGCGTGGCGGTTCATGGTGAAGGATATTCAGCCGATGCTCGATTCGTCGAGGCGCGTGTTGCGGTATGTGGGACGCGCGGAGGCGGCGAGTCCGGCGGCGGGGTCGTTGAAGCGGCATCAGGCGGAGCAGGCCGAGTTGGTGGATGATTCGTTTTCGGCGACGACTCCGGTGGCGAAGAAGCGGCGGATTCCAGTGCGGGTGAAGAAGGGGAAGAAGTAACGGCATTCGCTACCATCTTGGAGAGGAAGCATCAATGAACGTTTCGCTCCCGCCTGAACTCGAGAAATTCGTCAGTAGGAAAGTCGAGTCCGGCAGGTACACGTCCGCGAGTGAGGTTGTTCTCGAGGCGTTGCGATTGCTCAAGGAGCAGGAGCTCGCCCAATCCGTCCAGTTGGCTGAATTCAACTCGGAAATCGGCAAACGTTTGGTTTCTTTGGATCGGGGGGAACGAGTCTCGCCGGAAGAAGTGCGCGAAAGCCTTCGAAGGAAATCCGAGCAGCGCCGCAGCCAGCTTTAGATGAGCTCCGCGTACTTCTTCGGACAAGGCGTTCAGGTCGATGTTGACGAGATCTGGGAATACATTGCGTTAGATGATGTTGATGCGGCGGACCGCTGGATTGCGAAGCTCTTCGATGCCTTTGAGATGCTCGCCAAGATGCCGAGTCTTGGTCACACGCGCGACGACTTAACGGATCATCCGGTCTTGTTCTGGCCTGTCGGCGCTTATTCAATTAGGTACAGGTCAGCGGGTGACGTGGTCGAGATCGTGGCGGTTACGCGGTCCCGAGACATACCTGCGTTTCTGCGCCGCCGAATTCACTGACGACATACTCAAGAAGCGAGGCTTCTAACGTCCGGAGAAATGCGAATCGCGGGCCATTTATCGGCCCGAAATATGCCGAATGGCAAAGAGACGAGACCCCACCTGCCTGTTACACTGAACCAGAATGTGGATCGTTAGAATTGCTCTTGACCGCCCTTACACATTCATTGTCCTCACTCTTCTCATTCTTTTGATCAGCCCGCTGGTGATCCAGAGAACTCCGGTCGACATCTTTCCGAATGTGAATATTCCGGTGGTGAGCATCCTGTGGAACTACACGGGACTCAATGCGGAAGAGATGGAGGAACGCATCTCGACTGTCTTTGAGCGCAATCTCACAACTTCAGTCAACGACATTGAGCACAGTGAATCCCAGACTTATAACGGCAAGAGCATCGTAAAGGTCTTCTTCCATCCGAACGTCAAGATTGAGATGGCAGTCGCGCAGATCACGGCGCAAGGGGCTGCGGCGGTCCGCCAGATGCCTCCCGGCACAACACCGCCTTTCATCCTTGTCTATAACGCTTCGAGCGTGCCTATCATCCAATTGGCGCTTTCTGGCAAGGGACTGTCGGAACAGCAACTGTTCGACATGGCGATCAATAACATTCGAACGAATCTGGCGACTGTGCAGGGAGCGTCCATCCCGTATCCTTATGGCGGCAAGCAGCGGCAGGTGATGATCGACATACGGCCCGATCTGCTGCAAGCGAAGGGACTGTCGCCGTCCGATGTGGTGACCGCTGTCGGTAACCAAAACCTGATCCTGCCATCCGGGACTTCGAAAATCGGACCCTTCGAGTATGATGTCGACCTCAACAGCAGCCCCACGCGTATCGCGGAAATCAACAACCTGCCGATTAAGGCGGTCAACAAGACGACTCTTTATGTCCGCGATGTGGCCCACGTTCGCGACGGCTACACGCCTCAAACGAACATTGTGCTCCGTGACGGCGGACGCGGCGTCCTCATGACCATCATGAAAGTCGGGCAGACGTCAACGCTCGAGATCGTTGAAAAAGTACGCGAAGCGCTGCCGATCATTGCCACCGGGCTTCCGAAGGAATTGAAGATTGAGCCCATCGCGGATCAGTCGATCTTCGTGCGGGCGGCCGTTAGCGGCGTCGTGCGCGAGGCGATCATCGCGGCGTGTCTCACGGCGTTCATGATCCTGCTGTTCCTGGGAAGCTGGCGCAGCACTGTGATCATCGCGGTTTCGATTCCGCTGTCGATCCTGATTTCGATTTGCGTGATGAGTGCGATTGGCGAAACAATCAACATCATGACGCTCGGAGGATTGGCGCTCGCCGTCGGAATCCTGGTCGATGATGCCACTGTGGAGATCGAGAATATCCACCGGAATCTGGTCAACATTCCCGAAGTAGTACCTGCAATTCTGGAAGGCGCGCGGCAGATCGCCGTGCCTGCACTGGTCTCGACACTTTGCATCTGCATTGTATTCCTGCCAATGTTCCTGCTGAGCGGTGTGGCGCGCTACCTGTTTATTCCTCTCGCCGAGGCCGTAGTGTTTGCGATGCTCGCGTCGTACCTGCTGTCGCGGACGCTGGTCCCGACCCTTGCGATGTACCTGTTCAAGCCACACCAGCATGAGGAACATGCTCCGGCGGCGTGGAACTTTCCAGCGCGAATCCAGCTTGCATTCGAGAGATTCCTGGACCGTACGCGCGACGGATTTCGCGGGATGCTGGAAGCGTGCGTAGCGCATCGCGCCTGGTTTATTCCGATCTTTCTGGCTGTCTGCGCAGCAGGCTTCCTGCTGGTGCCGTGGCTGGGACAGGATTTTTTCCCAACGACGGATGCGGGGCGTTTCAATCTTCACGTGCGCACGAAGACGGCGACGCGTATTGAGGAGTCCGCGCGGACCAGCAGCGATGTGGAGGCGGCGATCCGGCGGATTGTGCCAGCCAACGAGATCGCCAGTTTGATCAACAATATCGGGCTGCCATATAGCTCGATCAACATGTCCTACAGTACGTCCGGGCCGATCGGCACCATGGACACGGATATTCTGGTGACCCTGGCCGAGGATCATCGGCCGACAGAGAATTATATCCGAGAAATACGAGAACGGCTGCCGCGCGAATTTCCCGGCGTGATGTTCTATTTCACTCCGGCCGACATTGTGACACAAATTCTGAACTTTGGGTTGCCAGCCCCGATCGACATTCAGGTGGTGAGTCAGAATTCTGAAGCTAGCCGCCTGTTTGCGACCAATCTTCTGTCGCAACTGAAGTCCGTACCGGGTACCGCGGATCTTCATGTGCATCAACCCTTCGATCAACCGAAGATCCATATCACTGTCGATCGTACGAAGGCTATGGAGAGCGGCTTCACGCAGCAGGATGTCGCCAATAGCGCGCTGGTAACGCTGAGTGGCAGTGCGCAGGTGACTCCTCAATACTGGCTGGATCCGCGGACCGGTGTGAGCTATAACGTGGTCACGCAGACGCCTCAGTTTGCGATCGGATCGTTGAGCGATTTGCGCAACATCCCGATTTCTTCCTCCGCGGGCACGGGCCGTCCAGAGATTCTCGGAGACGTGGCGACGCTGAGCAGGGGCTCGGGGTTGGCACTCGTGTCGCATTACAACATCCAGCGGGTCGTTGATATTTTTGGTTCCGTGCAGGATCGCGACCTTGGGGCGGTCGGCAAAGACATTACCAAGATCATTGAGGCGAACCGTAAGAATCTTCCGCGCGGGATGAGGGTGACGATCCGGGGCCAATATGAAACGATGCAGAACTCCTTTACGGGATTGCTGGGGGGGCTGGCGCTGGCGATCGTGCTTGTATACGCACTGATCGTGGTGAATTTTCAATCATGGCTGGACCCGTTCATCATCATTACGGCGCTACCCGCCGCGCTGGCGGGGATCGTACTCTTTCTCTTCGCGACGCACACGACTATCAGCGTCCCGGCGTTGATGGGAGCGATCATGTGCGTAGGCGTCGCGACATCGAATAGCGTGCTGGTAGTAAGCTTTGCGAAGGAGCGATTGGAGGAGGGCGAGACGCCGCAGCAGTCCGCCATTGATGCCGGCTTTACACGATTCCGCCCTGTATTGATGACGGCGCTGGCGATGATTATCGGCATGGTTCCGATGGCGCTTGGTTTAGGAGAGGGCGGGGAACAGAATGCGCCATTGGGGCGCGCGGTGATCGGCGGGTTGCTGTTTGCGACGCCGGCGACGTTATTCTTCGTGCCGACTGTGTTCAGCCTGATGCATCGCCATCGCCCGAAGAATCCGGATTTGAAAAATGCTTCGCAATCTTAAGTTAATTGTCATCGCCCTAGCTGCAATTCTGATTGTGGCTTTCGTGGTTGTTCGCGGCATTTACACGCGAGTCAGTGCGTCGACCGCGATCAAAGAGCGGACTCTGGAGCTGTCGGTGCCGTCGGTTGCGGTGGTGCACCCGAAGCGCGGAGATCCGAAGGAGGAGATCGTCCTTCCCGGGAATATCCAGGCATTCATCGAAGCGCCCGTTTATGCACGCACAAGCGGATATTTGAAGAAATGGTACACAGATATCGGCAGCCGTGTGAAGACGGGCGAATTGCTGGCGGAGATTGAGTCGCCCGAAGTCGATCAGCAGCTCTCGCAAGCGAAAGCCGATCTTGGGACAGCGCAGGCGAATTTGAAGCTGTCCGAGACGACGATGAACCGCTATCAAGGTCTGTGGAAGCAAAACGCGATTGCCAGGCAGGATGTGGACAACGCGATTGGCGCGTATGAGTCCGGGAAGGCGACGGTGGCATCGCAGGAAGCGAATGTGAAGCGGTTGGAGCAACTGGTGGCGTTCGAGAAAGTGTTTGCGCCCTTCGATGGCATCATTACGGTCCGCAATACCGATGTGGGTCAGCTCATTAATGCCGGAAATGGCGGCGCGGCTCAGGAATTATTCCACATTTCTTCCACCGATAGGTTGCGCATCTTTGTGAGCGTGCCGCAAACGTACTCACGGGCGGTGATTCCGGGGACTAGCGCTCAACTCACGGTTCCCGAGGCTCCGGGACATCCATACTGGGGGAAAGTTGCGCGCAATACGGGAATGATCGATGCGACGACGCGCACGCTATTGACGGAAGTGGATATTGAAAATAAGACGGGCGAGCTCATGCCCGGATCTTTTGCGGAGGTTCATCTGAAGCTTCCGGCGGCGACGGCGGCGATGATCGTGCCGGTGACGGCACTGATATTCCGGGCGGATGGATTGCAGGTTGCAGTAGTGCGGGATGGGAACCGGGCGGAATTGGTTCACGTTACCCAAGGCCGTGATTTCGGGACTGAAGTCGAGATTACGAGTGGAATTACGCCTCAGGACTCGGTGATCATTAATACTCCGGACTCGCTGACTTCGGGGGAGAAGGTCCGCGTGGAGACCGGGGACAAGAATCAGTAGTTTTTTGATAGCCTCGGTTGGTGCGGTCCTTCACTTGGACATTACTCTTTGTGTTCCTGTCGGCGCCTGCCACGGCGTTTGCCGCTTCCTCACCGATCGAATTGATCGAATACGGGTTCAAGGTCACTGCCTCGAACGCTGAAGCGCTTGAAAACCGCGTGGCGAGCAACCCGAACGACGAAGAAGCGAGGCTGATTTTGCTGGGTCATTATGCGGCCATTCCTGCCTCTGTTCCGGCTGATACGATCAAGCACCGCCGTGCCGAACACATCTTCTGGCTCATCGAGAACCGGCCAAAATCTAAATTGTTTTGGTACGTAGGAGCTACGTGGAAGATATTCCGAGAGGGCGACGTGCTTGCGGATCCAGATGCGTTGAGCAAGGAAAGATGCACTGGCTGCGCCAGATCAAGTTGCATCCCGGGGACGAAAAAATCAAGCAAAACGCTGCCACATTCTTAGAGTTTGGCGATCCAGAAACCGCGATTCGATTGATTCGCGGCTCGAAACCCGATCGGACTCTTGGGTCGACATATGTTTGCCGACTCCTTGGTATCGTAGCTGAGGACTACCAGACGGGCGATCCTTCGGCTGTTGATGAGTCGATTCGCGAATCCGAAGAGGGAAAACGCATACTCGCCGAATTGCGCGCGAGCCGCGCCCCGTCGTTTTTGGAAGGCGCCGGATTTTGGCTTTCCGTCCAAGGAGGAAAACTGTATGCGGACGGCAAGACGTACTGGGACTATACAAAGTTGTCCGAAGAATTGCTTCGAAAGGCGCGACTTCTCGATCGCAAAACAATCGACTGGTATGCTGTCACGACAAAGCTTCCGGCACGGGGCGACGTCCCCCTCTCGTCGTTCCGATGAGCGCCTCTGAAGTGAAAATTTCCCTGAAGAAAACAGTTGCTCCGGTGTATCCGGCTGCGGCAAGAGGAAGGGGCACCGAAGGAAGCGTCTTGTTGAATGTTGTGATCGGCGTGGACGGGAAGGTTGCGAAAGCCCTTGCCGAGGCCGGCAGGCCAGAACTGACGCAATCGGCGATATCGGCGGTATCGGGATGGGAATTCGAGCCGCCGCGACGCGAGGAGAGGCCGGTTCTCGTCAAGACCAATTTCGTGATCGAGGACAAATTGCAGGGTGGAGCGGTCGTCTATTGAGGTCCGCCGTTCATCCGAT
>Ga0157379_10005148_pt1 | contig 11224 bp, 12 predicted proteins | sample S25metaG_FD_121802 | JGI IMG/M metagenome (GOLD analysis project Ga0157379, IMG submission 121802) | Switchgrass rhizosphere microbial communities from Kellogg Biological Station, Michigan, USA - S2-5 metaG | ecosystem: Host-associated > Plants > Roots > Rhizosphere > Soil | place: USA... | reverse complement strand
ACAGGAAAGTGTAAGGATTCAGAGGGTCAAGGATACATCCTGTTACGGTTAACTTAATAAATCACTACGCTGAAGCTCAAGGAGGAATTACTCGTATTATCCCAAGCAAAATTCACCAGAAAGATTGTCAAGATTGAGAGAACAACTTGTATGCAACTGAGTTGCAGATATTATCTGTCAAGCGGAAAATCGAACCATGGAGCGACGAAGACAACTAGTAACGAGAGAGACACGGATTGCACCCTAACCATTTTGGATTTCTACTCATAAATCCATATGGAGGTGGGGTCGCAAGGTCAGCACCAATATGATCGTGAGGGTGAAAATGGCCAAGATGCGTAGAATGACGATTTTCTGAACAGACTCTAAAAGCAAATAGTGATAATCTCAGCTGCGTCGTCAATTCCCATGCCTCCCTGGATCGCAACCAGAATTTACCAGGCAGATTATTGACCAGAGAGGATATGGGCTTTTACGCATCTGGGAGAGGGTCTTGAATTCTGAGAGGGAGCGATTGGAAATACTTTCAAGAAAGTAGATAGAAATGAAACTTAGGTTTCTCCCCAACTTGGTATGCTTCATTGTTTCTATGTATCATCGTAGCCTCCATTCCATATCCGATTTGCGCAAGGATAAGGTAGTCGGGGAGATTGGTCAGGTGAGAAGAATACATCAACAAAAAATAGGGATGAAATCCATATCGGGAGAGGCTAAATATCTCCCAATGGGATTCAGTGTGGTGTAGAGCCCACTGTAACTACGAAGCAGTGGTGGCATAGACGCATACTGGATATGACATAACCAGCCTAATCTGCGATAAAACCGCTACGAGACGGCGATTAATATCAATATTGGTCCAAATATCATTGATGGATTAGAAGGTCTGTGCAAGAGATCACCAACATCGCGATGCTTGAACACTTGTTATACTCAAAAATATTTTCCGAATAAACAGAACAGCTTCCAGTTGGGTAGTCAATCTGGTGATCACTCGCAGCCACACCTTGGTCCTAGAAAAAGAAAGATATCCATGGAAGCTGTTCGATTGAAGGGGTTTAAAGAAGATCACCTCGGATTGAGGATTCTAGAGCAATTAGCCTTTGAATCCAGGTTGGAGATCCCATTAACCACGGTCCGATGCAAATGTGCTCTAATGGAGAGAGCTCACCATTGATCGAAACAGTGACAAGCATCAGGAAACATGTCAACTTCTATCTGGAAGTACCTAAGCTAGATACCTTCCCTACCTCCCTACCTTCCCTAAATTGTCTGCAACTATCTAGCACTGCTAGCGAACATCACCCGAGCTAGCGAGACCAGTCGCAGCAAAGCGAAGCCAGCTAGGTAGTGGTAGGTATCGCATATGCCAATTCCCTACCTGTCGATAGTGTTTCTCTGGGGTGGTTACGAAATTCATACAAAAAATCGAATAATTCAAATAAAATAAATATATTTTTGATACCAATCTACTGTAATATACAAGAATAAAATAACGGGATAAATACAGAGCCAAGGGAGGGAACATAGCATAAAGTAAAACAACGGAGGGGACATGTAGACAAGATACTGCGTTTAGAGATACAGGAATGGAGTGGCATACCCAAATACAATTGAGTATAATTGTGAATTGTGGTGTGGCTTATAGAGTAAGCAGAATAGCATACCTTCAAGAGATAGCCTGGTTAATTTACTTGAGCAAGCTGGACGATGGGCTGGAAAGGTTTAGGTGAGAAGTCCTTGTGTTGCACCAGAAAGAAACACTCGCCTCGAATCCCTGTGCATTCCAAAACATCTAAGACTGAAGCACCCGGAAGATCTCCGCTTTACAAGGGAAGGAAGAGCTCTGCTAAGGATAATAAGCATGGAGGACAGGATTTCAGAAATTGTTCAACTCACTCATTGGGTCCATAGGTCTCTAGAAACCGACTGTAAAGACTAAGATGAGAGTGTAAGTATATTGAAGCACTTATAAGTACCAACCACCTTCGGAAACGGAGAAGAGTCGATGGATGGGATGGAGCAGAGTTGGATGGGCTTCGACATAGCCATGGTTCATGCTTAAGTTGAAGGGGCGTGTCAGCATATAAAAAACCAGCCGTTGACGTAGGCCGCCAACGGGTATCCTTCGCGAACTACGCGAAATGATACCCCCACTAGCGACAATACCTTCTGCCCAGCTACCTATCTCCACCCTGGTCCATCGTAATTAACGGTCTACTAGCTACCCATTTAGACGCCTACGACAGATTTCCTGATGAGCGTTGAGGGGAAGGAGGAAAAAAATAACTGAAACAAATGACCAGACCAACTTGATCTGAGGAAGGTGTTAAAATCGGCGATTGACATCTGGGTCAAAACCTGCGAGACACCATGAGGTGTGCATGCCTCATGTGGGTCTTTCAAGCTTGAACCACGGATCCTAAAATTTTAGTGAATTGTCCTCTGATCAATTGCTGACTTCCGGGTGCCAATGGAAAGGAGGCCTAGGATAGTTCATGTTAAGATAGAATAACAGGGCTAAGGCCAACCAGAGAAATAATACCTCTGAGGCTTAGTTCTGCTACCGCAGGCAACCATCACAACCAAAAGTCACGAAAAGGTTGTCAGGTCTAGGAGATGAAGACCACCTTGACGCCCCTGAGCTACGGATAGGATTTTGATTGAAGAGAATGATTTGGAAATAGCAATGACGGCAGATGAGGAAAGGGGAGATATTATCTTCAACATATCAACATTCACTACTCACCACTTATGGTTGGTGTACAATAAGCGAGGTAGAAAAAGTACCACACGGCATGAATTTGATATATCTAGAAGAGGAGGGTATTAGATGTAAACGCAGGTGGGAAATAGCGTTCTAAAGCAAGACATCAGATCTTGTTGAGGTGGATGTAAAGCGGTAAATAAGCTTGATCACATCCAGAGTTTACCAGGCAGACCACTGAGAATCCGAGGACGAACTTGCCCTTTAGGGATGGAGATAAAAGAAAACAGTTCTGCGGGAGTGCCATTGAAGATCGTTCTAAGAAGGACGAAACAAAATGGGGACAATGCCTCCTCGTATATCGTTCTGGGTTACATTCCATATCTATATCACAGATATGAGAAGAAATATAACCCATGTCAGTACCGTGAGGCAAATGAACGTCGATAATCTACAGAGCAGGACAAGATTATTACGCACTTGAGGTCGTTATCGTCGGGTCGATGATTAGAGATAACAACAATTGGAGTCTAGAGTTGTATCCCGTCTCCAAAAGCAGAAGACATTTACGACAACATGATGACGATGGAGCCAACGGAAGTGGAGTGGAAGCAAACACCAGACTTAACATCGGGTTCGGTGACTCCGAACTTAGCGCCGATGCAGTGGTTTCCGACGGGTTGCATTGCTTACCAACACCGTATGGTACGTCGCATTCGGAACTCAACAACTGTTCTTTTCCTGACGATCTGTACTCCGTGTTTACGAAATATATTCTGGGCCAATCCACCGCCTCCCGCAGCAAAGACCGCACCACATGATCATGACTAGGCTCAACCATACGCCTGCATCTTCGAGTGATTACCGCCCTTCTTCCTCCGCATCCTGTTGGAATGAGATGATCTATTCCACTGGGTGATAACCCCCTGCTCCGCCGCTCGTCGGTTCCCGTGCTTCATTTTGGAGTGAGGCTCCTCTCAATTGACGTGACGTCACTACGATTAGACCGATCCGCACTTAAAAACAGTTTGAAGACATGGTACTGACTCATTGTAAAAATTTTCCCATCTCGCATTGCGAATCTTTATCTGTTGCACGAGCCTTTAAAGGATAGCCCGTTACAAATAGAATTGGGGGAGTCGCCAACTTGGTAAGCCCCAGACCCCATATCATGTGGTGGACTAAACCCGTTCATTACAGTAGCTTCGATATTCATTCAGCACCGCCCGACCCTGCCACCTACATTCTAATACACTACATAAATCACACGACATCGTTTATTTCTTTCTAGGAGCGCACCACCGCGATGGCCAACCTCCCGATGCATAGCGCACACGCGACAGCGACGAATTCTTCCTCTCCGGTCTCCTCGTTCTCAGAGCCTACAGTTATCGATGAAAAGACGAGCGCACCTGCGACGAAGTTGAATAGTAAGGAAGCAGAGATGAAGGCCGAAGTCGTCTCGGCTGAGGCAGCCGGTGGAGAAGGAGGATGGGCAAATGAAGGAAACTTGCAGAGGCAGCTGAAGACGCGGCATATCCAGATGATTTCGATTGGTGGTGTTATTGGGACAGGTAAGTAGTAGTGCATTTATATCATGGATATACCTAATCGTTTTCTATGAAGGTTTGTTCCTTGGAACTGCACGATCTCTCGCAAATGGAGGCCCCTTGGGGTTGTTATTGGGCTATACGATCATGTCGTCTGTTTGCATTGGAGGTGCGCATTCTGCTCATTCCTTCTCGGACTCAATTTAAACCTGGTTTTTACTAAGTTATGATATCTCTCGGCGAACTCGTGACATTCTTGTATGACCTATGCCTACTTCTCGTGGCGATTTCTAACGCCAATTCTCTCTCAGACCCGTATCAGGAGGGCAAGTCACTCTATCCGGACGCTTTGTCGATCCCGCCTTGGCGTTCGCAATGGGGTGGAATTACTGGTATTGCTGGGCAATTACATTACCTGGTACGTTTCTCAACTTCTATGTGTAAAAAACAACTCAAATTCTTATGGGATATTTCAGGTGAACTATCGGCGGCAGCGGTTATAGTTAGCTGTACGTCACCCTCCTTTATCCCTCTTCCTTTCGATCTGACAACTATTTCCAGTCTGGAATGACACAATTAACGTACGCCCTCTCCCCTCACGCGCCGATCGAATAAATCCCTAAATTTCTACGCCTTTTCAGCCCGGTGTATGGATTACGATATTCCTGCTCGTCGTAGTCGTGATTAATTTTTTGGGAACACGGTCGTTTGGGGAGTGTGAATTTTGGTTCGGTACGTCCTACCGTCCGTCCATTGACGATTTTCTCTCCCCATATAACTCTGCAAATACAGCATCAATAAAAGTTGTTACGATCATCGGACTTATTATCCTGGGACTTGTTATCGACCTAGGCGGTGCTCCTGATCATGATAGGCGTGGCTTTCGATACTGGGTACGTTCTTTTCATACCTCTGAACTAAGTATAAATTGATTGCGTCATGGCAGCATAATCCTGGAGCCTTCGTCCAATTCCAAAATATCACAGGCTCGAAGGGCCGTTTCCTGGGCTTCTGGAGTGTTCTGATCCAAGCTGCATATGCTTTCGTAAGTTTCGTTATATATCTTCCCTTCTCCCCTTGTTTATTTGGGATTTATTTGTTTAGATTGGTACCGAAATCCTTGGAATGACAGCAGCAGAAACTCGTAACCCAAAGAAGAACATTCCTCGCGCAATTAAAACAGTTTACTGGCGTATCACATTATTTTATATTGTCGGCGTCTTCGTATGTTTCTTTCCCTCTCCTTCGCTTCTTTTTATAATTGAATTATGGTCGCTTTAGATCTTAGGAATAATTTGCCCCAGTAATGCGCAGGGGCTGACATCTGGTTCCGGGAACGCATCGAGTTCGGCGTGGGTTATTGCGATTAAGTTGGCGGGAATCAAGGTCTTGCCAAGTATTATTAATGCGGCCCTTCTAAGTACGTCTGTATCACACCTTCTAGTGTTGAGGTTCTGAATGTGTTTCTCCTCTCAGCATCTGCTTGGTCGGCAGGTTCATCTGATTTATACACTTCAAGTCGAGCTTTGTACGGTTTGGCTAGAATGGGCCAAGCACCCCGTATCTTCGGACGAGTAGGTCTTTTAATATCATTCCCTTTTCTACTATATCATTTAACATTCATTCTTCCCTCCTCCAGACAGACCGTCGAGGCACCCCCTACCCCTCCCTCGTCCTCTGCTCCATCTTCGGCGTTCTCGCGTACATGGGTCTCTCCGGTGGCTCAGCCCGCGTTTTCACATGGTTCAGTAATATGAGCAGCGTGACGGGGATGTTGAACTGGATGGGGATTTGTATTACGGCGATCAGGTTCAGGCAGGGGATTAAGGCGCGTTTAGGGCGGTCTTTCTTTATGTAACTTCGGTCGCTGATTTGGACGGTTTAGGCGCAAGGACTTCCGAACTCTATTCTCCCTTATCGGTCTCCCTTGATGCCATACGCTGCCTACTGGGCATTAGGATGGATCCTCATCATTATTCTGTTCGCGAAATGGGATGTCTTCATCGCGGGAAGGTGGGATACTGGAAGCTTCATTTCGACGTATTTCCCTATCCCCCTCTTCTTGATTCTGTTCATTGGGTATAAGTTCAGGATGAAGTCGAGGCTGGTTAATTGTGAGTATTATTGTTCATTTTCACTCAGGTGAGGACGATTCTCATGTGTTTGTATGTAGTGAGAGAGATGGATTTGGTTACTGGAGTAACTGACGATTAGATATCGTGGTATCCAGCCCTAATTCTAAAATGAACTCCCCCATTTGTAGCAAAATTTATCTGCGTATTAGTTTATCTCTTCGCTTTTTCTGTCTCTCAGATTGTATCACTACACGCGCAGTTTTGCTCTTCCTGGTTTACGGTCTGAATCTGATGTTGATAGCACTGTATTTATGAACATATGGAACAATGATACCTAATGACTAATGATTATTTTCGCTTTAATATCTGATGTCTCAAGCTTAACCCCCAGAATTGACCCTTGAGTTCCATGTCCGTAAAATATCAAAGTAATTGTACTGGTTAGCAATCACGCTGTAAATAGAAGGAATAAACCAAAAGATACTGGCGCCTAAAAAAATCCGACTGAAAAGAATGTTCGTGGCAGGTTTCGAACCTGCGACCTTTTGTGTGTAAGACAAACGATCTAACCACTGATCTACACGAACCCCAAGAACGTTGGTCTTTATCATCAATACATTGATATTGCAGCCACCGGCCCGAGAAAGCCGCTGAAAGATGGATACATCAAAGCAATTCGATAGCGTAGGTAAGTAGTACAAGTACAATAATGAATAAAAATTTGGTCCATGGAAATATCCAAATGTTACAGGCCAAAGGCTACCTTTCAAATCAGGTCTGGAAGCAAGATGGAAACGTCAACGAACATATTTGTCAGAGGCTGCATACACGAGCCTACATTTCTAGGACTCTCCTTCTTCTTTTTTCTATGTGGTCGCTTGGACAAAGATTTGCGACGCAAGCTGATGGAACTCAGAGTCGTCTCCAAATGTAAACTACGGCTGCCCTAAATAAAAAATAAAAATAAAGCTAGAAATAGATAAAGCTTTAGAGAAGAACCTACATACTGGCGCCTCAATCCATGCCGTGTACTCCCTGCCTCGCTATCGGCTTCCCTAATGGTCGTCAAGACATGCGGTGTAAACGGATTGAGTCTCGAATACAGGAGAAAATCATAGACCTCGTCGTCGCTGTTTTCGTATCCTGTCGGTGATAGACGATCGAAGACCTCGTCCGTCGTGAGTTCCACGTCCAGACTTTCTCCTCTCCAGGTTCCAGCTAGTTGAGAATTCGCAGGTTCGATCTCGAGAAGGCTTTCCTTGGTTACAGGGAGCATTTGAGGCCGATTTGGACGACGTTTGCGAAGCCGATTGTGGATCGGATGAGTGTCATTGTAGAGGACGGGGGATGAACATAGGAAGAGGGAAAGCCAACGGAAGGGGGTCGATCCCCGCGATGCTGTTGAGGGCACAAGAGATGCGTCGGTCTTGGACATGATTTACAAAAAAGAGGGACTCGGATGAGGGATAGGAGGTACCCGAGCCTGTTGCCTAGGTAATCTGGGAAGGAGAGTTAAGAGGAAGACCATTTACAGTGGATTCCGAACCTACTTTCGCCTGTAAGGAGCAACAGTTTGTTCAGATCGGTCAAGAAATTGTCGAGCGCAGCTGTTGCGCTCTGGGCTGTTGTAAGTTGGATAGTGAAAGACCAAGAGAAGGCCGCTAAGGGATTAATCCCGCCTTTATCCGGCTCTATATTGAGTCTGAATGTCATCATTCAAAGATTTATTTTGTTAAGCTCATACAATTATGCCATTAACAAGAGCTTTGACTCTGAGACATGGCAAGGGAGGAGAAGATGATCGGGCTGCTTTGGGGGTGTCTTGTGCGGCCATACGGCAGAGGCAGGGAGCAAATAGCGTGGGACTCGCCTTACACCCTTCCTTAACGTACATGAGAGTAAAGACTGCAAAGACAAGGGAGTCGAATAATGAATCGTCGGTTTATGGCATGGTAATGATGGTATGTTGGTCCTCCCTACATAAGGCCAAATAAGCGAACTCACAATGAAATCTTGTTGGCCTTACTTTGGGTAACCATATCTTACGATTATTGAACCCAGGACAATGATATCGAGTGGTGAATTCTAGCCGTACCATGGGGAGGGGGACTTTGTTTGAAACGTTTGGGAGGGTGTTTAAGATACGTTCTCCATATAATCTACGTGGAATTGCATCCAGCAGTGACAGTAGTGACTACACACATACACTGCGCTCGAAACTGTAGGAAGATATTGCCTCATTTGCGAGTGCTGCGTCATCGTACAGAAACTCAGCTGAGAAATTCTACCTATATCACTTTGCAAAGGCTTTCAGAACTGTTTGAATTAGAGTAGAGATAGGAACGACTTAGTTGGACAAAACCACCATTTTGGAGAAGATAAAGATAAGTACAGTCCAAAGCGTAAGGCTTGTATCTCCTCTACGGGTCTCCTTCAGCGTAGGCCGTAGCACGTTGAGAAGATCTTGGAATAAGGAGCATCTGTCTCCCTGCAGTAAAGGTTCAAGATCTACGTCAAGTTGGTCATAAAGACAGACGCAAACCTCAAATATCAACCTGCGAGGTGAAAATTGCTTTCAATCGGAACTTTCCGGCGTGGACCCGGTTTTATATCTAGTGGGCGCCTATTCTGCGCACGAACCACAAAGGTTTCCTCCGACATCGGCGCCTTTGTTCCGCCTTCAACTGCGTACCATTCTGAATGACCAACACACTACGTGTTCGCCGGCAATGAGCTGGTCGAGTGTGACGGTCCGGGTTTTACCCCATACTTCCGAGTTATTGGAGGCCCTCTCACGACATTGGCTTGGTCGGTGACTCAGAGACAATTGGGCCACGTTACCCAACGACATTCCCAGCTCGTTTTCCCTCAAATAGAGGGTTGGGTGTGTAGCCATACGCGCCTGAAGGGCCTCTCGTTAATCCCAATTACCGTCAGATATAATTTAAACAGTACAAAGGCTTTCTCTTCTTATGAGTATAACATCACGCATAGTGGATCGACCCCACAAACCCCACCATTTGCCTGGTTAGGTGGGACCTTAAAAGTCGAGCACGGACATGACGGCCTTCTGGCTGCTCTTGCTTGGTACCGAAAGTGGAACGGATGGATATCCTAAGCGTGACAGGTCTTCGGAATCCAGGCATAACCCATGATCTGTGGACCAACCTTCGGGAGAGGCGGGATGCTCATCTCAAGAGTTTTTTTCTCATCAAGAAAACTTTTTCCATGCATCGAATTTGAACTTGAGCTCTTTTCTGGATGTAAAATATATCGGAGTGCGACAAATGAACTTATGTTTGAGAAATTTGACAGGCAACATTGACCACAGATGGAGTTTTCTTGATGACGACTCGGGATTTTCAAATAGAGACGATTGCCGGTGACGATCCATTCACAGATTCCGACCAAGGGGTTCGCTATCCTAGAATTGTTATAAGGATACGGCAGACACTCCTGGAATATTCTGCGTACACACCCCACAACATGCGAAGTCTACTGCACTCTCTTATCTTTTTAGTGACTCAAACGCTAGCGACTCGACATATCGTTATTGTCAACCAATGTCCCTCAGCAATTAACCTCTACACCAGTGGCGTCCTACAGCAATCTTTGCCTGCTAATGGTGGGCAGACGACAAGAGACGTTGCTGACACCTTCAGTGATTTCTTTTATACGGATGTGAATGGCGGCAATGCAAATGGCGTTGGAACAACTCGAGCTGGTTTCTATGGACCTGTAAGCTCACTTGCACTTGACAGTGGAAATGCAATTTATAGTCTGCTTCAGATTGGAAACTACTATGCTGTTGTCGATCCAAATTATTTTAACATCGGCGTTAGCATCAGACCGAATAATGTAACATCGGTCTGTTCTGCATCTTATGTTACCATCCCAGAAGCATTGCTCATGTGTGTTCACCATTCAGAGTAACGGATATTGTGCTACTGATGAATGCGACACCATTACCTGCTCTGCGTTCCACTTCCCTCCAACGCGAATTGCCAACCCGCCAGACGGATCTGCTCCACTTCCTCCCATGTTCTCCTGTGCCCCTGCTGGAACTGGTTTTACGATCACGTATAAATGCATTTCATCTATTTTACAACATGTCTATGAATACTTCTTTCGGTAGATTCTGCCCGAATCACCTATTCCCAGCTGTAGCAAATCCCCCGAAACCGAATCATCCAATGGGTAGCCCAAACAAGTGCATGGATGTTCGAGGTGCAATATTTGCTAATGGAACTCCGGTTCAAGTGTCAGCAACATATATGTTTTGGAGTTTATTATTCATTATTCTAACGATATGTTTACTTGCAGCTACAACTGTAATGGAACACCCGCTCAGGAGTGGATAATCACCAAATATAACACGAAAGTGCAACTTGCAGGAACTAACTTTTGCCTCGACGCTGGTTCAGGTGAATTCAAATCTAATCTAACCAACTTCTATGATTCTGCGGGGACTAACAAATTTCTCCTTGAGCTCCTGCCAACGGGGTTGGGATGAAAATTTGGCAATGCTTTGATAATCTTCCTGCCCAGGCCTGGTATTTTACGGAGGACGATAGAATTGCTTTGACTAATGAAGGTCCGTTGGTTTCAGTTCAGAATGCCCGCGACATGTTGATGTATGTTGGAAGGTTTTTGTCTGGATGTTCCTAATGGCAATCTGGCGAATAGTCAGAGACTCCAGACTTGGAGGTGCGCCGACAACAACGTCAATCAAGTATTCGAGCTGTTCACCCCCTGAAGATGAATGGAACTTAATCTCCGTTTCTTTTCCGTTTTTCTTCTTTGCTTCTGTAGACATTAAATTGAACCGACTCCCCCCCCCCTTTTTTTTTTTTTTTTTTTTACTTCTCTTAAATCCCCGCCCATCCTTTTGCCTT
>Ga0157379_10005147_pt1 | contig 11224 bp, 9 predicted proteins | sample S25metaG_FD_121802 | JGI IMG/M metagenome (GOLD analysis project Ga0157379, IMG submission 121802) | Switchgrass rhizosphere microbial communities from Kellogg Biological Station, Michigan, USA - S2-5 metaG | ecosystem: Host-associated > Plants > Roots > Rhizosphere > Soil | place: USA: Michigan... | reverse complement strand
CACTTCGCCGCCATCGCCGGGCCCGGACCTCTGGTCGGCCCGGTGCTGGCAGCGCAATTCGGGTATCTTCCCGGAACGCTTTGGATACTGGCCGGCGCGGTCTTCGGTGGCTGCGTACAGGACTTCGTGATCCTGCTGTTCTCGGTGCGGCGCGATGGCAAATCGCTCACCGAAATGGCGCGCGACGAAATTGGACGCCTCGGCGGACTGGTAGCCTACGTCGCCGTGATCAGCATCATCGTAATCCTGCTCGCGGTCTGCGCCCTGGTGGTCGTGAATGCGCTCAAGGCCAGCCCATGGGGCACGTTTACTATCGCGATGACGATTCCCATCGCGCTTCTGATGGGCGTGTACTTACGCACCCTGCGGCCCGGCAAGGTGCTGGAGACATCGGCGCTCGGCTTTGCCCTGGTGATGCTCGCGATCTGGGGCGGTCAGTGGATCTCACAAACCGAGTCGGTAGCGCGCTGGTTCACATTCTCGGGCCCCGCGCTGGCGATTCTGATCATCATCTACGGATTCGCGGCGTCGGCGCTTCCGGTCTGGCTGCTGCTGGCGCCGCGAGACTACCTGAGCACGTTTGTGAAGCTGGGAACCATTACATTGCTGGCGCTCGGAATTGTCGCGCTCCGCCCCACCTTGCACATGCCGCCGCTTACTCGCTTCATCGACGGCTCCGGCCCGGTTTTCGCGGGAAATGTATTTCCTTTTGCGTTCATCACCATTGCATGCGGCGCCATCAGCGGCTTTCACGCTCTGATCTCGAGCGGCACGACTCCCAAGCTGATCCGGCGCGAGACCGAAGCCCGCATGGTGGGGTATGGCGCCATGCTGGCCGAATCTATGGTTGCCATTATGGCCATGATCGCCGCCTGCGTGCTGCAGCCGGGAATCTACTTCGCGATCAACAGTCCGGCGGGAATTGTTGGCCAGGCGCCGGAAGCCGCCGCTGCTACCATCAGCAACTGGGGATTCCCTATTACTGCCGCCGAGATGCATACGCTGGCACAGTCGGTAGGCGAGCAGACGCTCTACAACCGCACCGGCGGAGCGCCCGCCTTTGCGGTCGGAATGGCCCACATCTTCTCTAACAGTTTGGGGGGACAGGCCCTGATGGCGATCTGGTACCACTTCGCCATCATGTTTGAAGCCCTGTTCATTCTCACCGTGCTCGATGCCGGAACTCGTGTGGGCCGCTTCATGGTGCAGGACGCCCTCGGACACATATGGAAGCCGATGGGCCGCACCAGTTGGTATCCTTCCATTCTCGCCACCAGCGCGCTGATCGTAGCCGGTTGGGGATATTTTCTGTGGCAGGGGGTTAAAGATCCGTTAGGCGGGATTAACTCCTTGTGGCCGCTGTTCGGCATCGCCAACCAGTTGCTGGCCACTGTCGCCCTGTGCGTGGCTACCACCATCGTTATCAAGATGGGGAAGGTGCGCTACACCACGGTCACGCTGGGCCCGCTGCTGTGGCTGGTTGCCGTAACCTACACGGCCTCGTGGCACAAGGTTTTTGATCCCAATCCGCGAATCGGTTTTCTGTCGCACGCGATGCAGGTGGCTGCCGGTCCCGCCGCAAATGTGCGACTGATCTTCAACGATCGCCTTGATGCCGTGGTGACCGGGGCCTTGATCGTGATGGTCACGCTGATCCTGATTGAGTCGGCGGTGGAATGGGTGCGAGTGCTTTCTGGCAAAAAGCAAGCTAGGGTCAAAGAATCGCCGTTCGTGGCTACGCGTTTCGCGGAGGAGCAAGGATGAAATCGTTCCGGTTGCTGGCCGAAGAGCTCAAGTCGTGCGGTCAGGTTTTCGTTGCCACCTTGCGCGAGATTTTTGACGAGTCGGCTTATGCGCGGTTTCTGAGTGAGAGGCAATTGGCATCGTCCAGGGCGGCGTACGCCTCTTTTCGGCGGGAATATGAAGTCACAAAGGCCCGTCGCCCCAGGTGCTGTTGAGTTGGTAATGGAGGACGGGCATACCGCCCGTCTCATCCGGCCCCTGCAAACACGGGCGGGACGCCCGTCCTCTCATTACGCTTTCATTACGAACGTCGAATGCCAACAGGCTTCCCTGAAAATTGAGATAAACTCTTCCCCATGCGCGTGCTGGGCGTTGATTGCGGCACCGAGTACACCGGTTTCGGAGTGGTCGAACTAGGCCACGACGACACGCTGGTTAGCCTGACTTGCGGAGCCATCAAGCTTTCACCGCGGGAGTCCTTACCCCGGCGGTTGGCGACTATCTTTAACCGCCTTGGCACCATCATCGAAGAACACAGGCCCGACAACGTCGCCATCGAAGACGTGTTTTACGCGCTGAATGTAAAGTCAGCGCTAAAGCTGGGGCAGGTGCGCGGGGTGGCCATGCTGGCGGCATCTTCGGCTGGACTCGAAGTGTTTGAGTATTCGCCTCTGTCCATCAAGTCTGCCGTGGTGGGCTACGGCCGGGCGGAGAAGCCGCAAGTGCAATGCATGGTGGCCCGTCTGCTCAACCTCAGCGAAGTGCCTGAACCGGCCGATGCCGCGGACGCTTTGGCCATTGCCATCTGCCATCTTCACACTTCCTCTACGCTGGTTCGTCAGCGCGCCGTGAGCGGATGACCATCCCCCCGTTTTTTTGGCATAATCTTTTCTTCATGGGTACGACTAAAAATATGGGTACGGGAGTCGGAGCTCGTGTTGCCGCGCCACGGACGGTGCCGCACGAGCGTGGACGCGCGCGTCTACGTTGGATCTTCTGTCTTCTCTTGCTGTGTCTTACGCCCGTGGCGCAAGCCCAACAGCGGGCAGTCGTAACCTTCGCTCTGGATTTCCCCGGCTCCGAGCCCTCACACTACGCAATTTCGGTGTCCTCCGACGGCCACGCCAGCTACGATTCCGACGGCAAGCTGAGTCCCGATTCCGACGGCGATCCCTTCCACCTGGACTTTTCCATGTCCACCGAGACCAGCCGGCGGATCTTCGATCTGGCCGCGCGCGCGAACTACTTTCAGGGAGAAGTAGACTCCCACAAGAAGAATCTGGCCTCCACGGGCGTAAAGACGCTGACGTACAAGGATTCCGCGCGCAGCACCACCGCTACCTACAACTACTCCCCGGTGGCCTCGGTGCAGCAGATTACTCAGATGTTCCAGAGTCTTTCAACCACTCTGGAATTTGGGCGTCGCCTGGAGTATTTCCATCGCTACCAGAAGCTGGCCCTAGACGAGGAACTGAAGCGCATGGACGATGCGGACAGCCGGAGTGATCTGGAGGAGATGGCCGCGGTTGTGCCGATTCTGCAACGCATCGTGACTGACACATCCGTGATCAACCCCGTCCGAGCCCGCGCCCAGCGGATGATTGAGCGGGCTGGGTCGCCAAAGCGATGATTCGGCTGGGATCGCGATTTCTCGTCCCTATTGTCATTTGTTGACAACCAAGATGCCGGAAAAGTGTTCTAATCACATAACGGGGTCGTCTCGGGAGGTCCCACATGTTCATTCGCAGATTAGCCGCTCTCTCCACTCTGGTAGTTCTGTCGTATTCACTGGCCGTTCCCGCCTTGGCCGACTCTCAAGCTCGCATCGTGCGGCTCAGCCAGGTGGAGGGGGATGTCCAGATTGACCGCAACCTGGGACAGGGCTACGAAAAAGCCTTCATCAACCTGCCGGTTACCCAGGGCGCCAAATTGCGTACCGGACAAGGCGCGCGGGCGGAAATTGAGTTCGAAGACGGCAGCAGTCTGCGTCTTACTCCGGGCTCAGTCCTGGAGTTCCCCGAGCTGGCGCTACGCGACTCCGGCGCCCGAACGTCAAGCGTGGTACTTCAGCAGGGAACTGCATATCTGAATTTCAAAGGCGACAAAGGGGAAGAGTTTGTTCTCGGTTTTGGACTGCAAAGTTTGACCCACCAGAAGCCTTCGCACTTGCGCCTCGGGCTCAGGGATTCAAGCGCCACGGTGGCTGTGTTCAATGGTGCGGTTGAAGTCAACACCGCCACTGGTAAGGTGGACGTCGAAAAGAAACACAGCGCAACCTTCGACCTGGCGGGATCAGCTCCATACATCCTCGCCAATAATCTCGATCCGGACCCCTACGACGATTGGGACAAGCAGCAGGATAAGTATCACCAGCAGTACCGTGCCAACAGCTATTCGCCCTACGGTTACGGGGCCAGCGACCTGAACTATTACGGAAGCTTCTACAACATTCCCGGCTACGGGATGATGTGGCAGCCCTATCTGGTCGGCGCGGGCTGGGACCCATTCATGAATGGCGCCTGGATGTGGTATCCCGGGGCGGGATATGCCTGGGTCTCAAGCTATCCCTGGGGGTGGACGCCCTATCGCTATGGCTCCTGGACGTACGTTAATTCCTATGGATGGTTTTGGCAGCCGGGGAGGACTTGGACGGGATGGAACACTGTGCCCCGCATCGTGAACCCTCCCCAGAACTTTAATGCGCCCAGAATGCCTACCGCGCCGGGACAAACCTTGATGGTCAATCGTGGTGCGCCTGTCGGCGCGACCGGTGTGATTCAGGGCAGATCCGCAATACGCAGCGATTCCGCCGGTCTGGGAGTGGCGCGAGGCAGTGTCCGCAATTTGGGCAGGATCTCGGAGCAGATGGAGCGGCCAGGATCCGCGTCCGCATCCGGACCCAGGAGTGGGACGATGCGTACCCCGTCTGCTGCGTCCGCGGCCCGATTGCCAGCGGGGGGCTCTTCCAGGGTCTCTGCCCCCGCGTCCAGCACGGCTGGTCCGCGAATGAGTACCGGGTCAGGGTCTTCGTCCTCGAGTTCGCGCGGGCCTTCCCATAAATAGTGGACTTGGCATACTGCGGAGGTCAGCCCTAGTTTGTTTTTCCCACTTCTCTTTGGTTTCCCGCTCAAGGAGGTTGGGAATGGCTAATGCGAGGAATTGGGTTCGGCTCGGCCTGATTGCCGCCGCACTGGCCATTTTCAGCCCACAAAGCTCGGCCCAGACCGTTTCCTGTTCTTCTGACGATGGCCATCGCCACTACTGTCCCGCGGATACGCGGGGCGGAGTGCGGCTATTGAAGAAACGTAGCGACGCGGCTTGCAATCAGGGCTACAGCTGGGGCTTTGACCGCGGAGGCGTCTGGGTGGATCGCGGATGCCGGGCGGACTTTGCCATCGATTCCTACCAATACCGTGGCCCGGCCCCGGGCAGCGTCGGAACCATCTCGTGCTCGTCCGACGACGGACGTCGGCGTTATTGCAGCGTTGAATCGGGTGGCCGCGTCCGCTTACAGCAACAGCGCAGTGACTCGCCCTGCCGGGAAGGCTACAGCTGGGGCTCTGACGGCAAGGTCATCTGGGTAGATCATGGTTGCCGGGCTGACTTCGCTGTCGAAGGAGGTCGAGCAGGCGTAGAAAAAGAACCCGATCCAGACCTCCCGTGGGGCCGCAACTCCTATGCGGGAGGACAAAGCCAAGTGGTGTCGTGCTCGTCGGATGACATGCACCGGCACTACTGTCCTGCCGACACCCGGGGCGGCGTGCAATTGTTAAAGCAGCGCAGCGAATCGGCCTGCCGTCAGGGCCGCAGCTGGGGCTTCGACCGCAGCGGCATTTGGGTGGATCATGGCTGCCGAGCCGATTTCCAGGTCTTTCGATGAGCCGCGCAGCGGAAATAGGGACGTTTTAATCCTCTACAGGCCACGTGCAGACAGCCGCCTCGGCGTGGTTTGTGCCAATTACCAGAGAAGCTATGACACTTCCAATTACCACAGTCACTTGAGGCTGCGGTAACCGGCACGTAGGCTATAGAAACACCCAAACAACACTTGGAGGTTTCATGGCTACACCGGGCCGGGCGCCCCTTCCCAACGCCGCTCCTGTTCCACCTACGCCAGCCCTGTTATTGGCCATGCTGCAGGTTTCGAGCCACGTCAGCGATCTTATTTTCTCTCCCGGAAGCCATCCTCACGTTGAGGTAAGTGGCCAGTTGGTCCCGGTCAAGATGGCAGGCGTGCCGGTGCTGAGCCCGGCAGACACGCACCGCATCGCGCATGAACTGATTGGAGACAACAAGCAGGCTTCTACGAGCCTGCAGAACCTAGGATCTTGCGACATTTCCTACAGCCTGCCGGGCACAGCGCGCTTCCGGGTGAACATCTTCGTTCAGCGGGGCACCCACGCGATCGTGATGCGCGTGATCCCTAAGAGCATTCCCAGTTTTGACGAACTGAAACTGCCACAGGAACTTGCACGCATTGCCGATATCAAGAATGGCGTCGTACTGGTCACAGGCCCGACCGGCTCGGGAAAGTCGTCCACTCTGGCGGCAATTCTCGACCGAATTAACGAGACCAAGGCGTACCACATCCTCACGATTGAAGATCCCGTGGAATTCATGCACCGCCACAAGAAGGCGATTGTTCACCAGAGGGAGTTGCACAGCGACACCCCCAGCTTTGCCCTGGCATTGCGAGCGGCCTTGCGGCAAGCGCCCAAGGTGATTCTGGTCGGCGAAATGCGCGACAAGGAGACGATTGAAATCTCGCTGGAAGCGGCGGAGACCGGCCACCTCGTGCTCTCCACTCTGCACACGACTGATGCCTCGAAGACCGTGGAACGAATCATCGGAGTATTTCCCCTGGCCGAACAGCAGACCATTCGCAACCGCTTCGCAAAAAGTTTCCGCTACATAGTTTCGCAACGACTTCTCCCGAAAAAAGAGGGACCCGGACGCGTGGCCGCGATAGAAATCCTCAAATCGACGCTGCGCACGCGCGAGTATGTGGACAAGGGCGAGGTCGAAGGAAAAAGCCTGCTGGACGCCATGCGCGACGGCGATACCGAGGGCATGCAGCATTTTGATGGCGAAATCGAAAAATTGATCCGCGCCGGCATGATTGACTACGACACTGCCATGGCCTACGCCACCAACCCGGGCAACCTGCGGCTGCAGCTCTCCGACCTTCTCGGAGAGGCACCGCCGGTGCAACAGGTAAAGGCCCCGGCAAAAGGCAAACAGGAAACGGAAATCGAGCTTGAATAGGATCGATCGTGACAGATTCGGAGAGATTGCGCGGAAACTCCTCATCTTCAAGAGAAGCCGCACAGCGGCGCAAAGAATGTTCTCGGTCGTTCGGTAGGTTCTTGAGCGGGGTTATGCGTTAACGGCTGTTTCGCCCCTTAGGGGCTGGCTTGATCTCGGCTTGACACCCAGGGCTTGCGCCCTAGGCTGCATTCTTTGCGCCGCTCTGCGCCTTCTCTTGATGATGATGAGGAGCTAACTACAATGCTTCGCTCTTGCCCTAGCGCACGAGAATGCCCGCGTATCCCACTACGTGTTCGCGGTCGCCTGAAACATCTCCTGAAGTTGCATACCTGACCAGCTCCGTGCCGGTGGCGCCGAGTCGCCTGGCGGCGGTGAGCATCACGACGGTTGGCCCGAATCCGCACATGCTGATGTTTTCGTTCATCACCACGTCGTACAGGCCGTGCGCATCCATGACCAGAATCCTTTCGATGGCTTTGTAGTCTTTCACCCGCGTAATCGTGTCGTTCTCGTAGTGGTTCATGTCGCTGGAGGAGATCAGCAGCACCGGTTCGGCCAGCGCCTTCACTAAGTCCGCTATCACTATGCCCAAGGCCTGAAGTACCTCGAAGCGGGAGGTGCCCAGAGCGATAGGGACGAACGTGCAGTCCGGATTCTTCGCTTGCAGAAACGGCAATTGCACTTCGGCACCATGCTCGGCACGATGCGCTTCCTCATCTTCTCCCAGGAGGGGGAAACGTTGCTTTAGATCGGCTCCGAGCGCCGCGTCGATGGATACCTGGCCCAGCGGCGTTTCCCAGGCCCCCGTGCTCATGATGGCCAGTGGATGTCCCATGCCGGTGTGATTTGGGCACATCAGAATGCAACGCCGGGGCAGAGCGAGCCGGGCATAGGCTGCGCCCGCGACATGTCCGGAGTAGATGTATCCGGCGTGGGGCACGACGCAGCCGAGCGCCGAAACCGTTTCTAACGGCGGTGACAGATAGGATTGCACCTCGGTCCGCAAGTCGTGCGGATCGCGCGGATAAAAACGGCCAGCTACAGCGGGATGGCGAGTTGGCGAAGCCACTGCTATGTTCTCCCCCTGTGTCATCCAGCGCGGACGTCACGCTTCGCCTTGGCGAAGCGTGCCTGTAGTCGAAGGTCGCCTATGAGCTAAGCGGCAGCGGGTGGCTCTGAGCTTTTGACCGGCGTGGCCGGGTCACGAACAATTCCCGCCGCAAGAAGAACATGCCACCTACAGGGACCCTTCGACTCCGCATTTCGTTCGCGAGCGAATGGAATACTCCGCTCAGGATGACCGTGCACCTGGCAGAGCGCGAAACAGGGCCGCAGACTTTTCCAGACTCAAAGCTTCCGCCCGCACCGTCGGCTTGACTCCGGCCTTTTCGAAGGCTGCTCGTAAAACTTTCGGCTCGTACTGCGCTTTGAGGTTGTTCGAAAGAGTCTTTCGCTTTTGTCCGAAGGACAATTTAAGAAAGTTGACAAAGGCGGCTTCGGGCACACGTAAACTTTCGAGTTTCGGGGTCATCCGGAGGCGCACTACTGTGGATTCCACTTTTGGAGGCGGTGAAAACGCCGAGGGCGGAAGCGTGAATAATTCCTCCACCCGGGCGTAAAGCTGCGCCGTAGCGGAAAGTAAGCCGTAGTCGCTCCCTCCCGGCGCGGCCGCCAGCCGTACCGCCACCTCGCGTTGCACCATGAGCACGATGGTTTCGAAGTATTGCCGGAATTCAAATAGCCGCAACAGGATATCGGAAGTAATGAAGTAGGGAAGATTGCCCACCACGCGCACCGGTTCAGGCAGATGATTCATGCCCGGACGCGTGCTGCCTGGCTTCGGTCCGAACAGGGTGTGGAAGTCAATGGCCAGTACGTCGCCCTCGATGATTTCCACGTTCGGCTCCTGGGAGAAGTTCATCCGTAACTGGGCCGCCAGCACGCGATCGATTTCGATGGCGATCAGTCGCCGCGCCCGTCTTGCCAGCATGGCGGTGAGGGCGCCACGTCCCGGGCCGATTTCGAGGACTGTGCTCTCGGTGATATCTCCCAGGGCTTCCACAATGCGGGCGGTAGCGGCGGAATCCACCAGGAAGTGCTGTCCCAGTTTGGGTCGGCTGTGGGGCTTCTCCGCGGCCGCGATTTTTGTCACGTTGACCCGCTTTCCTGCCGGCGGTACCGGCGTTTAAACTGGCGAGTTCACTCTGCCAGTTCGCTCCGACAGCAGCGTATGCTGAGAGCAGCACCCTATGATAGCGTGTGCTGGCGCGTCGGGGCTGGCAGTTTATAAGGAGTGGCCTGATGCACATCGTTTTTGCGGCCTCGGAGTGTGTGCCATTTTCCAAAACGGGCGGTCTGGCCGACGTTGTAGGTGCGCTGCCGCGGGCCCTGGTCACGGCCGGACACCAGGTGAGCGTCTACCTTCCTCGCTACCGCGAAACCCTTCTCAAGGACGCTCGCACCGTGGTCAAAAGCGTCACCGTGCCGTTCGATGACCAGTACCGTTTCTGTTCGATCGTCAGCGGCGGCGAACGCTCCGGTGTGAACTTCTACTTTGTCGAGTACCCGCCGTTTTTTGACCGCGATGCGCTTTACGGAACCTCCGCCGGCGATTATCCCGATAACGCGGAGCGCTTCGCTTTATTTTCCCGCGCCGTGCTAGAAGGCTCGAAGATTCTGGGCGTGCCCCAGATTTTCCACTGTCACGACTGGCAATCCGCGCTCGTGCCCATCTTGCTGCGAACCCAATATGCCGAAGACCCGGCCTTCCGCGATGTCTCCACAGTCTTCACCATCCACAACATGGGATATCAGGGGATCTTCTCGTCGGATACTTTGCCCTTGCTGACCCTACCCTGGGATTTGTTCACCATCTCCAGGATGGAATTCTTCGGCAACGTGAACTTTCTCAAGGGAGCCTTGATATTTTCTGACTTCATAACCACGGTAAGCAAGAAGTACAGTCAGGAAATCCAGACCACGGAGTTCGGTTTTGGCCTGGAAGGGGTGCTGCGCACCCGGTCGTCGACCGTGACCGGCATCCTGAACGGGGTAGACTACGACCAGTGGAGTCCTGAGACCGACAAGTTCATAACAGCACGCTACTCGCCCCTGGATCTCTCCGGAAAAGCCCAGTGCAAGGAAGACTTGCTCAAGACGTTTGGCATAGTCGATGCCGATTTGCGCCTGCCAGTGATCGGCATCGTTTCCCGGTTTGCGGCCCAGAAAGGCTTTGACCTCATCTCCCAGATCATGGAGCGCCTGGCGCGCGAGGAGATGATCATTGTCGCGCTGGGCAGCGGCGACAAGACTTATGAAGAGATGTTCCTTCGTCTCAGCAAACAATTTCCGCGCAAGATTGCGGTCAAAGTGGCCTACGACAACGCCATAGCACACAAGATCGAAGCCGGGAGCGATATGTTTTTAATGCCCTCCCGATACGAGCCTTGCGGCCTCAACCAGATCTACAGCCTGAAGTACGGCACAGTCCCCGTCGTCCGCGCCACCGGCGGCCTCGACGATACCATTGAACATTGGGACCCTCGCACCGGCAAGGGAACCGGCTTCAAGTTCACCGACTACAACGGCGAGGCTCTGCTGCTGACGATTAAGGAAGCGCTGCGGGCCTTCCGCGATCAGAGGTCATGGCAGCAGTTGATGCGCAACGGGATGAGCAAGGATTTTTCCTGGAACGCTTCGGCCAAGGAATACATTCGCGTCTACGAACGGGTCCGGCAGGGACGAGGAGCATCTGCGGAAATGAAGGCCACCAGCGGAAATCCAAGCGTGGCTTTGGTCTAGCTCTAAAGACAGGAGCGCATTATTGCCGTTTGCCCGCCGGGTTCGTCGGCAGCGTGGATCCATCCCGCAACAAATCAACTTCGATTAGCTCTCCCGGGTTGAGTTTTACTTCGCGTCCCTTTTGCAGCAGAAGGAAAGTGGTGCTCGCCGCCAGTCCATACCAGCGTGCGCTCCCCGCAGTGGTCGCCAGTGCTTCTTCTGAGAGATCATCGGCAAGCTTCGCCACCAGCGCTGTGCCGCCCAACTGAAGTGCTAACCGTTTCTTGCTTACGGTGGGATGGACGGTACCCTCGCTGTCTGTCGTAGCGGAATCGCTCTCGGTTGAGGAGAGCTCGAGTCGGGCGGGTTGCACGGTGCCGTCGGGCAGCTTGATGCGATCGAAAATCATGCGCAGAGCGCCCCGGCGCATCAT
>Ga0157379_10005146_pt1 | contig 11225 bp, 7 predicted proteins | sample S25metaG_FD_121802 | JGI IMG/M metagenome (GOLD analysis project Ga0157379, IMG submission 121802) | Switchgrass rhizosphere microbial communities from Kellogg Biological Station, Michigan, USA - S2-5 metaG | ecosystem: Host-associated > Plants > Roots > Rhizosphere > Soil | place: USA: Michigan... | reverse complement strand
GTTCTGGTGCGCCGTGGTGCCGGTCGTGGCGCCCGGGACGCCGTCGTCGTCGATACGCAGGCCGCCGAAGGGCGTCACCACGCAGCCGCTCACGCACGGGGAGAACGTCGGGGGGACGGTGCCGTTGTCGATGAAGCAATTGGCGAGGACGACCGCGTTGGTCGCGCCGTTGCGGATCTCGACCCCGCTGCGTCCGTTGTTGCGAAAGACGTTCTGCTCGATCTGCGTGCCGGCGGCGCCGAAATCGGCGACCCCGGCCTTGGCGTTGTGCGTGAAGGTGTTGCCGGTCACCTGGTCGGCGCTGTCGCCGGTGTCGATGATGAGGCCGGTGCCGGTGTCGTGGATCTGGTTGTTGCTGACGACGTTGGCGTCGGAGCCGCCGCCCTGGAAGTAGATGCCGAAGGTGAACTGGTTCTTGCTCGGGTCGGGGTTCAGGCTGATCTCGTTGCCGCTGATCGTGTTGTTGTCGGCGTCGCTGAAGCCGAGCAGGATGCCCCAGCCGCCGCCGGCGTTGCCATCGTCGAACGTGGGGTTGGTGATGATGTTGTTGGTGATTATCTGGTACTTGCTGTCGGCCGCGCCGTCGGCCGTGATCAGGTTGGTCGTCGGGTCGGTTTCGAGGATGGTGAAGCCGTCGATGGTGACGCCGGAGCTCGAGAGCGTCAGCAGCGAGACCGGACCGCCGGGGCAGCTGGTTGGCAGGCAGTGGCCGCCCGAGACGCTGATCGTGGTCGTCCCGGCGCCCGTCGTCGACTTGAGGACGATCGCCTTGTCGATGTCGAGGCCGGGCGCGCCGGGAACCACACCGCCGTGACCGGCGGTGACGGTCTCGGCGTAGGTTCCGGGACCGACGAGGACGGTGTCGCCGCTGCTGGCCGCGTCGATCGCGGCCTGGATCGTGGCCGCGGAGGCAGTGCACGACCCGTCGATGCCGGTGTTCGGCACGCAGACGACGGCGGCGAAGGACGCGCGTGCGAGGATCAGCGGCAGGATCGGTACGAGCAGCAGCGACAGAACGACGGCGGGACGCGACAGGCGCGCGCGCATGGGAACCCCCCTCTCCACTCCACAGGAAACATCCAGGACCCGGTTGAAGCTTCAACGCTTCATGCAGAGCGTCAAGCGATCCGTCAAGTGAAATCTTCGTGCGGGTGTGTCGTCGACGCGCGCTGGCGTCAATGCACGCCGGCGGCGCGGTACTCGGCGGCGACGCGCGCGTAGTTCGTCGCCGACGTCAACAGCGCGGCGCGCTCGGCATCCGTCAGCGCGCGCACCACCCGCCCGGGGTTGCCGAGCACGAGTTGGCCCGGCGGCACGCGCGTGCCCGGTGTGACGACGGCGCCGGCACCGATCAGGCACTCGTCGCCGACCTCGACGCCGTCGAGCACGATCGCGCCCATGCCGACCAGAGTGCGGTCGCCGATGGTGCAGCCGTGGACGATCGCGCCGTGGCCGATGGTCACGTCGGCGCCGATCATGGTGGCGGCGCGGCCGGTCAGCACGTGCAAAGTCGCGTGATCCTGGACGTTCGTGCCGCGGCCGATGCGGATCGGAAAGATGTCGCCCCGTACGACGGCGTGGAACCAGAGGCTCGCGTCGGCGCCGACCTCGACGTCACCGATCACGATCGCGCTCGCGGTGACGAAGACCGACGGATCGAGGCGCGGCGCCACCCCGCGAAAGGGCGCGATCATGAGCGCGTCGCTAGCATGTGCTTGTCCTTCTTTCGAGCTTCTGCTACTCAAAACCATGGACGGTCAATTCAACTCTCGACGGTCTCACTCAGGCCCCGTTTGCCGCGCGCGACGGGGCTTTCGCGTTTCTAGACCCCTCCCAGGTCCCCACGCCGAGCGCAGCGGAGGATGCCATGGACGTGCGTGATCTCGCCGAAGGCCTCACCTTCGACGACGTGCTCCTCGTGCCCGCGGCCAGCGCCGTCGTGCCGCGCGACGCCGACGTCTCCACCAAGCTGTCGCGAAACATCCGGCTCAACATCCCCCTCGTCTCCGCCGCGATGGACACCGTCACCGAGGCGCGCATGGCGATCGCCATCGCCCAGGAGGGTGGCATCGGCTTCGTGCACCGCAACATGCCGATCGCCGCGCAGGCGCTCGAGGTCGAGAAGGTCAAGAAGTCGGAGAGCGGCATGATCACCGATCCGGTGACGGTCAGCCCCGAGCAACGCATCGAAGACGCGCTCGCCATCATGCAGCGCTACCACATCTCCGGCCTGCCGGTGACGCAGAACGGCCGTCTCGTCGGTATCCTCACCCACCGCGATCTGCGCTTCGAGCGCCGCCTCGACCGCAAGGTCGGCGACGTCATGACCAAGGACAACCTGGTCACGGCCAAGCCCGGCGTGAGCCTCGAGCAGGCCAAGGAGATCCTCCACGCCAACCGCATCGAGAAGCTGCTCGTGGTCGACGACGAATACCGGCTGCGCGGCCTCATCACGGTCAAGGACATCCAGAAGACGATCGAATACCCGCTCGCGTGCAAGGACGATCGCGGCCGGCTGCGCTGCGGCGCGGCCGTCGGCGTCGGGCCCGACCGCGAGGAGCGCGTCGAGGCGCTGCTGCGCGCCGGCGTCGACATCGTCGCGGTCGATACCGCGCACGGTCACTCGCAGAACGTGCTCGACGCTGTGCGGGAGATCAAGGCCAACCACCGCGATCTGGAGATCGTCGCCGGCAACGTCGGCACCGAGGAGGGCGCCCGGGCGCTGGTGAAGGCGGGGGCCGACGGCATCAAGGTTGGCATGGGCGTCGGCTCGATCTGCACGACGCGCATCATCTCCGGCGTCGGCGTGCCGCAGCTCACCGCGGTGCTCGGCGCGGTGAAGGGCGTTGCCGGCTCCGACGTGCCGATCATCGCCGACGGCGGCGTCCGCTGGTCGGGTGACATCACCAAGGCGATCGCCGCCGGCGCGCACGCGATCATGATCGGAAGCCTCTTCGCCGGTACCGAGGAAAGCCCAGGCGAGACGATCCTCTACCAGGGCCGCACCTACAAGCTCTATCGCGGCATGGGCTCGATCGAGGCGATGAAGGAAGGGAGCCGCGACCGCTACTTCCAGGGCGACGAGCCCGACGTGAAGCTCGTGCCCGAGGGGATCGAAGGCCGCGTCGCCTACAAGGGCAGTCTCTCCTTCAACATCCACCAGCTGGTCGGCGGCCTGAAGGCCGGCATGGGCTATTGCGGCTGCCGCCGCCTGGACGAGCTGCAGACACAGACGCGCTTTCTGCGCATCAGCGCGGCCGGCATGCGCGAGAGCCACGTGCACGACGTGGTCGTCACCAAAGAGGCGCCGAACTATCGACTCGAATAGGGCGCCGCTGCGGCGCGGGGAAGTGGGTGGTGCACGATGATTCTCGTCCTCGACTTCGGCAGCCAGTACACGCAACTGATCGCCCGCCGCATCCGCGAGCAGCACGTCTACTGCGAGATCCACCCGTACAATATGCCGGTCGAGCGCGCCCGCGCGCTCCATCCCGAGGGCATCATCCTGTCGGGCGGCCCGGCCAGCGTCTACGCGCAAGGGGCGCCGCTGCCCGATCCCGCGATCCTCAACCTCGGTGTGCCGGTGCTCGGCGTCTGCTACGGCATGGGCGTTCTCACCGTCCAGGCCGGCGGCACGGTGGCGCGCTCGTCGCATCGTGAGTTCGGCCACGCCCGGGTGCAGGTGCGCGACGCCAGTGACCTCTTCGCCAGCCTCGACATCGGCGCCGAGGGTCTCGCCGTGTGGATGAGCCACGGCGACCGCATCGAGACCGTCCCCGACGGCTTCGAGATCCTGGCCGCGAGCGCCAACTCCCCGGTGGCCGCCTTCCGCGATCCGGCGCGGCGCCGTTACGGCATCCAGTTCCACCCCGAGGTGGCGCACACCGATCAGGGCACGGCGATCTACCGCAACTTCCTCTTCCGCATCTGCCGCGCCGAGCCGACGTGGACGATGGAGAATTTCGTCGAGCAGGAGGTCGAGCGCATCCGCGCCCGGGTGAAGCAGGCGCGCGTCATCTGTGCGCTCTCCGGCGGCGTCGATTCCGCGGTCGCGGCGGCGATCGTCGACCGGGCGGTCGGTGACCGGCTCACCTGCGTCTTCGTCGACAACGGCGTCCTGCGCGCCAACGAGGCGACCCGGGTGGCGCAGGCGTTTCGCGGGCGCTTCGGGCAGCGGCTGCGGGTCGTGGATGCGAGCGAGCGGTTCCTCGCGGCGCTCGACGGCGTGGAGGATCCCGAGGCGAAGCGCCGGGCCATCGGCCGCACCTTCATCGAGGTCTTCGAGGCCGAGGCGCACACCATCCCCGGCGTCGCGTTCCTGGCGCAGGGCACGTTGTACCCGGACGTCATCGAGTCGGTCTCGTTCAAGGGCCCGTCGGCGACCATCAAGAGCCACCACAACGTGGGCGGGCTCCCGGAACGCATGGCGCTGAAGCTGATCGAGCCGCTGCGCGAGCTGTTCAAAGACGAGGTGCGCGAGCTCGGCCGACTCCTCGAGGTGCCCGACGAGATCCTGGGCCGCCAGCCCTTTCCGGGGCCGGGGCTCGCCATCCGCATCCTCGGCACGGTGACGCACGAGCGCCTCGAGCTGCTGCGCGCGGTCGACACCATCGTGGTCGAGGAGACCAAGGCCGCCGGACTCTACCGCACGCTGTGGCAGTCGTTCGCGGTGCTGCTGCCGGTCAAGACGGTCGGCGTCATGGGCGACGAGCGCACCTACGAGAACGTCGTCGCCGTCCGCGCCGTCGAGAGCGTCGACGGCATGACGGCCGACTGGGCGCGCTTGCCGTACGAGTTCCTCGCCAAGCTCTCGAACCGGATCATCAACGAGATCAGCGGCGTGAACCGCGTCGTCTACGACATCTCGTCGAAGCCTCCCGCCACCATCGAGTGGGAGTAGGCGGCACTCCTGCCGGGCGGTGACCGGGCCTATGGCCCCGTCACTTCGAAGACGACGAAGCGGGGATCCTGCTCCCAGTACACCGGGCGCAGCAGCGCCGGCCGCTCGGCGCGGATGCGCGTGATCAGCTCGAAGAACGCGTCCTCCTCGGGAAAGGCCGGCATCGGCGAGACGAAGAGGTAGCGCACGTGATAGGTGGCCAGCGCCCGCGCCAGGTCCTCGGGTGTGCCGAGCGGCGGGGCGTCGTCACCGGTCTCGCGCGCGTAGTAGAGCGCGCTCGGCCGGGGGACGAACGGCCGCACCGTCGGCCGCCCGGTATAGAGCGCGGTCATCGAGTCGAAGCCGGCGGCGAGGACGGTGTCGGACGTGCTGTGCGTGCCGAGCCAGGCGAACGCCTTCGCGTACGACGCCCAGGTCGCCCACCCGGCCGGCTCCGCCAGGTCGGGGAGGATGAAGTACGGGTAGTGCGTGGCGCGGCCGACGCGCGCGTAGTCGGCGAGGACGCGCGCGTTCAAGAGCACGACCAGCGACAGGACGGCCGTGACGACGTGGACGCTCGCGACGCGGCTCATGGTGCGCCACGCCGCATCGATCGCGAGCGCGAGCAGGAGAAAGAGCACCGGCACCATGAATCGATCGGGCGGCCACGGCCAGGCGCACACGAGGATGAGGTAGGCGAGGAGCGTCGCGGGGAGGAGCGTCCGCGCGCCCCGCGTCGCGACGGCGAGCCACGCCGCCGCGCCGACCAGGCCGAGAACGATCGCGGCGCGCTCCGTGGCCGCGTAGAGGAGGCGGGCCACGCCCTCGCCGGCGATGTCGCCGATCGCGACGCAGGCGCGGACCAGATTGGAGCCGAGGATCGCGGCGGTGGCGGCGAGCCGTGAGCCCGCCGCCCCGTAACCGCGCGCCACCAGGCGGACGTAGTCCTCCTGATAGCCGGCGATGGGCTCGGCGCCGACGTTGCCGACGCCGAGCAGGGTCCACGCGATCCAGGGCAGCGTCGCGAGCGCGACCCCGAGGAGCATCCAGCCGAGCGGACGCCGCGCGCGCGCCGCCATGACGAGCGCGACGAGCGGAACGACGACGCCGGCGCTGCGGCAGAGGAACGGCAGCCCCGCGACGAGGCCCGTCACGAGGGCGCGCCACGGATCCGCGCGTGTATCGCGCACGTAGACGTCCGTCGCCCACAGGCTCGCGACCAAGGTCAGCGCGAACGGCATCTCGCTGAGCGTTTGCGTCGCGTAGTAGAGGAGGTTCGGCGACGAGGCGCAGACGATGCCGGCAGCGAAGGCCGGGGCACGCGCAACGTAGCGGAAGCGGACGACGTAGAGGTAGGCGCCGGCGATCGCCAGCGCCGCCGCAAGGAGCGTGGCGACTTGCATCGCCGCCAGCTTCGCGGACAGGCCGGCGACGCAGCGCCACACCACGGCCAGCACGGCGGGATAGAGGATCGGATACTTGGTCTGCGGGGGCGCGCCGGGGAACGTGATCAGCCGGTAGCCGCTGCCCTCCGCCAGGGCCTTGGCGGTCGCGGCGTAGACGGCGTCGTCGTGGAAGGACCCGACGACCCCGGGGACCATGCGCTCCCCGCCCATGAAGAGCAGCGTGACGGCGAGGGCCAGGGCCGCGAGGCCGTCGCGCACGGTGAGCGCGCTCGCGTCCGTCACTGTCCCCAGCGCTCGACCCAGTACACGCTCCCTAGCGCCGGGAGGCGGCGGTCGGTGTGGCGGCGGCCACGGCCGGTGTGCTCGGCGGCGCGTGCAACAGCGCGCCGATCTCGCGGCCGATGCCGAGGAAGGTGCGATGGTCGAGCGGGAACTCGAGGAGCACGTGCAGCCAGCTGAGCGCGAAGAGCACGAGCATGCCGGCGCGGTAGCTCCAGGCGTAGAGTGCAAGCGCCCCGAGCCACAATACGACGTTCACGACACTCCAGAGCGGCGGGATCTTGTGCCACTGGATGACTGACGTCTTCGAGAACCAGTTGAGGTAATGGTACGTGTAAGCGAAGGCGATGAAGCGCATCAGCGCGAGGCCGCTCGGCGACGCGTAGAGGGCATCGGGCGCTTCGAGCGACGGCATGTGCAGCCAGGACGCGAGCGCGACGTTGACGTCGGCGAAGAGCGCGTAGGTGTTGCGCACGTATTCACCCGGTAGCCGGCCGCCGAACGTCGGCCGGAACACGAAGAAGCTCGCCGTGCAGGCGACGAACACCGCGAGCGACGCGAGTCCGGTCCAGCTCACGCTCCGGCCGCGGAGCGAGCCGTAGAGGATGAACAGCGCCGTGAAGACGAAGACGTGGATGATCGTCGGCACGAAGGTGAGGATCAGCGTCTGCGCCGTATCCATGCCGCTCACCCACGCGGCGGCGAAGAGCGCGCCACCGATCAGCCCCGCCTTGACGAGCGGCGTGGTGCGCACCACGAAGGACAGGGCGGCTGTGAACACGACGAGGACGACGGCGGTCGCCCACTCGGCGGCGTTGTCGATGTCGATAACGAAGCGCAGCAGCAGGAGGGCGACGGCCCCGGCGGCCAGCGCCAGGGCGTCGCCGCGGCCCCCCGTGAAGTAGCTGCGGCTGTGGAGCCAGGAGATCTGCGTCAGATAGTGCAGCGGCCCGAGCACGGCGTAAGCAAGCAGGAACAGCTCGAACGGGAAGCAGAACGCGGCCGCGCACGAAGCCAGCATGAGGCCGATGTTGAGGATGTTGACCTGGCGAAGGCTCATGAGGGTATCTCGCACCCGCCTTCAGGCTAGCGCACGCATCGCGCGTCGGTCCAGCGATATCGCGCACCTATGGCATATGCGTCGGCGCCGCGATCGTCACCTCGAGGCACGCTACCCCCCTTCATAACCCCCCCGCTTTGCACTATTCGCCAGACGTGCCGTGCAGCACGAGCAACGGGTGAAGGGGGCGGGATCGTTGATACCGCGGTCGTGTCGAGCGACCGGCGCCGGGAGGCGATGGTTGGTCCTCGTGGTCGTGGGGGCGTCGGTGCTGTCGTTGCCTCGTGCTGCTCGGTCACTCGACGTGACGGACTACGATGACGAGACCAGGCTCGCCGCGGCCCTCTGGGCGCATGCGCCCGAGGTGATCGACGCGCGGAGCGCGGCGGCCGCGGCGGCCGGCGACCTGCATCGGGCGCGGACGCTGCCGAATCCCCAGCTCGACTTCACCTGGGGCACGATGCCGATCGGTGAGACCAATCCCCCGGGGCTCCACGATCCGTGGAGCCACGTGCCCAACTACAACGTCGGCATCTCGGAGCTGATCGAGCTCGGCAAGCGCGGCCCACGCGCCGCCGCGGCCGCGGCGCAGCTCGAGCAGGCGCAAGCGCAGGCGCTCGCGACCCTCGGGACGCGCTTCTTCGCGCTTCTCGACGCGATCGGCGACATCGCGAAGAGCCAGGCCCGCGCCGGTGTCCTGAACGCGCAGGTCCACGCGGGCGACGACACGATCGTCCTCGAGCGCGCGCGGACCGCGAAGGGCGAGACCGCGGCCGCCGATCTCGAGCGCGCCGAGCTCGAGCACATGCGCCTCATCGCGGCGCGTGACGCTGCCCGCAGCGACCTCGAGACGGCGCGCGGCGCGTGCGCGGCGATCGTCGCGAGCCCGTGCCCGGCCTTTCCGACTGCGCGGGGGGCACGCGAGTACCTGCGGCGCGCCGCCGTGGCCACGCCGCCGCGCACCTGGTCGCAGGAGCTCGAGAAGCAACGTCCCGACATCGCCGCGCTCGACGCGGCGCTGCGCGCCGCCGACGAGCAGGCCACGCTGGCGCGCCGGCGCGCCATCCCCGACGTCACCGTGCGCGCCGGATACACCTATGACACCTTCGAGCAGGCGGGAAACCAGCGACAGAGCGCAGCGCTCGGCGTGCAGATACCGCTGCCCGTGTTCGATCGGGGTCAGGCCGACCTCGAGACCGCCGCGGCGGCCTTGGCCAAGGCGCGCGATACGCGCACGGCGCTGGTCGAGACCGCCCGCACGACGCTCGAGAGCGCGGCGCGGCAGCGCGCGCTCGTCGCGAGCCGCATCGCGCAGATGGGCACCGCGCTCGAGACGGCGCGGTCCGTGCGCGCGACGATGGAAGGGGCGGCGCGCGAAGGTGGAACGTCGCAGCTCGACGTCCTGCTGGCGCAACGCTCGCACCAAGACCTGCTGCTCGCGCGCACCGACCTCGACGGCGACGCGTTCGCGGCGGCGCTCAAAATCCGGGAGGCCACGGGAGACTTCCCGCGGCCGCAGCCCGCAGGAGGAGTATCGCAGTGACCGTCGGCACACATGGGGAATCGCTGGACTCGAGCCGCAGCCGCCGCGGCTGGCTCATCGCCGCCGCCGCCCTCGCGCTCGTCGGGGTGTGGATGCTGCGGCGCGAGGCGAGCGTCACGGCGGTCGCGGCGCCGGCGCCGTTCACGGTCGAGCGCGACACGGTCAAGATCGCGGAGGGCTCCGCGACCTGGAGCTATCTGGCGTTCGCTACCGCGGCGCTCGGCGATCCGATCGCGCCCGAGCCGGTGCCGGCGCGCGTGGCCTTCGACGAGGCGCGCTCGACGCCGGTGGTCGCGCCGCTCGCGGGGCACGTCGAGAGCGTCGCCGTGCGGCTCGGGCAACGCGTGGCGCGCGGTGATCGTCTCGTCGCGGTGCGCTCGACGGCGCTGGTCGACGTCTACAAGGACCTGGAGCAGTCGAAAGCCGAGGCGGCCGCACGCGAGAAGGCGGTCGCACGCCAGCGTGCGCTGGTCGCGCTGAAGGCCGAGCCGGAGAAGGACCTGCTCGCCGCGGAGCAGGACCTCCGCCAGTCGCAGCTCGGGCGTGACGCGGCGGAGCTGAAGCTGCGGAGCCTCGACGTCGCGGAGGCCGGCGAGAACCTCTACTGGCTCACGGCGGCGACCGCCGGGGTGGTGGTGGAGCGCGCCGTGCTGGCGGGGCAGGAGGTCGGGCCCGATCGCACCGACCCGTTGCTCGTCATCGCCGATCTCGGGGAGGTGATCGTGACCGCGGACGTGCCGGAGGATCAGGTGGCCTCGGTGCACGTCGGCGAGACGGCGCACGTCCTGTCGCCGGCCGTACCGGACCATCCCATCGAGGGCAAGGTCGAGTACGTCGGCGAGGTCGTCGATCCGACGCGCCGGATGGTCGAGGTGCGGGTGCGCGTGGCGAACGACGATCGCGCCCTGCGCCCGAACGCCTACGTGCAGGTGGCGCTCGCGACCGGCGGTACGCAGCGCGTGGTGGTGCCGGCCGAGGCCCTCGTCAACGACGACGAGAAGGCGTTCGTCTTCGTCCGCCCCGCCGATCATCCCGGGACGCTCGAACGGCGCGCGGTGACGCCCGGCTTCCAGCGCGCCGGGCAGGCCGAGATCGTGACCGGCCTCGTGCCTGGCGAGGTGTTCGTCAGCAAGGGGGCCATCCTCCTGCTGAACGCGATCGATCTCGCCAAAGAGTAACCGCGGGCCCATGTTCGATCGCATCGTCCAGGGGTCGCTGCGCAACCGCGGCGCCGTCCTGTTCTTCACCCTGGTGGTGATCGTCGCCGGCATCTACGCCTTCCGCGGGCTGACGATCGAGGCCTTCCCCGATCCGACCGACACGCAGGTCACGGTGATCACGCTGTTCCCCGGGCAGCCGACGGAGGAAGTGGAGCGCCAGATCGGTCTGCCGATCGAGCGGGCGCTGAACGGCACGCCGGGCCTCACGCGTCTGCGCAACCTCTCGCTGTTCGGCCTCTCCAACGTGACCCTCACCTTCGACGACGGCGTCGACGCGATCTTCGCGCGCGCCCAGGTGCTGGAGCGCCTGCGCGACGCCGACCTGCCGCCCGACGTCACGCCGGCGCTGGGTCCGCTGGCGACGCCGATCGGCGAGATCTACCGCTACACGGTTAGCGGCGGCAGCGGCGATCCGATGGCGCTGCGCACCTTGCAGGACTGGGTGGTGCGGCCGCGCCTCCTGCGCGTGCAAGGCGTCGCCGACGTGGTGAGCTACGGCGGCCTCGTGCGCGAGGTGCACGTCGAGCCCGCGCCCCCGCGCCTCGCGGCCTACGGCCTGACGCTCGGTGATCTGGAGGGAGCGCTCACCAAGGCATCGCGCAACGCCAGCGGCGGCGTGCTGGCGCGCGGCTCCGAGCAGATGGTGATCCGCAGCACCGGCCTCTTCCGCACGCTCGACGACATCGCGACCACGCCGATCGCGAGCCGCGAGGGGACGCCGGTCGTCGTGCGCAACGTCGCGGCGGTCGCCGACGGTTGGGCGCCGCGCCAGGGGGTGGTGAGCCGCGAGCAGCAGTACGACGCCGTCGAGGGCATCGTGCTGATGCGCCGCGCGGAG
>Ga0157379_10005143_pt1 | contig 11228 bp, 11 predicted proteins | sample S25metaG_FD_121802 | JGI IMG/M metagenome (GOLD analysis project Ga0157379, IMG submission 121802) | Switchgrass rhizosphere microbial communities from Kellogg Biological Station, Michigan, USA - S2-5 metaG | ecosystem: Host-associated > Plants > Roots > Rhizosphere > Soil | place: USA... | reverse complement strand
ATTGACGATGATGGCGTCGTCCGGGGTTTCGTTGTGGATGAAAGGTCGAAGCCGAGCGGATACCCTGACCTTTGCCGCCATGTCGAGGAGATGACAGCAGGCGGTGGTTGTCTGGAGTCTTGAGGGTGGTGGTTGTTAAAGTGTGTTTGAACAGGGCGTGTTGTGTCATGTGACCTTACGCGAGCCTGACCAATTTGGAACGAGACGCCCGGGGGAATTCAGCTACAATTTGGCAGGAAACTTCTTCTAAAAAAAATTAACAATCTTCCCTAGACGATTGGTAGAAAGATCTAATTATACAACGGTAGAAGATATTCACAATATATATAGAGGGTCTTATCGAGGAAGGCTCAATCATGAACAGCAAGTTGCGACGACATGGCATCTGCAAGCTCTGTAGATTCCCCTTCGGAGAATCCATCATCTTCAGATTCCGACTCCTCTTGATACCGGCCAGCATGATTAGGATTTGCAACAAGTAAATCTCCGTCATCATCTTCACGAGCTATAATGAAATTAATAACAGCATTGTGAGCTGTTGATGATAAGTACCTTTCCGAGATTCTTGATAATCCGCTTCTGCTTCAGCCATCATACGCTCTTGCATTGCAGATACCTCAGCTGCCGTATCACAAGTACGGTATCTCTCGATAAGATGTCTATGAATATAATTCAGGGCTAATTGGCAGTCATTTAAATATCAAGTCAAATACCTACCGGTTCACTTCCCAAAATGAGTGTCCCCAGGAGAACTTTTCCAGCAAGGTTTCGGCATGCTCGCCAAATCCAGTAATGTAAAAGGCCGCTGCGAGAGCTTCGACGCAATTCAGTCGCCATGGCTTTCCATAATTAACGGGGTTCGTGGCGATAAGATACGGTACTGGTCTTGCACAATGTGAGCAGTATACTGAGGAAGGGGATACGATTTACTCACGGAGTCGTTCATGAGGAGACCGAATCTTCGCAAATGGAACTTCGGTTAATCTTGCCCATGAGCATTCCACGACAGCAACGCCATTCTCAGCAACGATAGCGCGATCTGAAGGAGAAACCACTTGTTTGCCTTCAGGACTGCAAATAGTGTCAATAATTGCGTCGGCGATAGAAGAATATTAGGAACTCACGTAACTACAATGCCTCTAAATCTTTGGCCCACTCGCATGTCCTTGATTAGTCCTAGCCTAGAGAGCTTCTTGCCACTACATCGTTTGGGATCGCAATGGTTGAAATCCTGAACGCGACATTGATATAGAGATGCTGTTAATCCAGAGAAGAATACTGACCCACATTGCAACAGGAATGTTGATGATATGCTTTTCTTCCTCATCTGCAAAGGGAAAGGAAAGACATCAGAACTCTGGAATCTCGAATAAGGCCGTCGACGACTTACCATCCTCTTTATCCTCTCCTTCCTCTTCCTCTCTTCCTTCGACATCCTCGGGCGTATCGATCGCAGACTCTGGTCTATCATCGCGATTTTTATCGTACCTGTGTTGCTTCCCTTTGCCACGATGCGGCCCACTGCCTCGAGCCTTTGGTTGTTTGCGAGGCATTTCAGGAAATTTTGAAACTCCGACTTTACCTTCAATCGCTCCATGTTCCCGTCCATAGTAAGGCTCAGTAAAGCCAGCAGGCTACCATTGTACTCGAAAAGAGCGAATAAAGACTTCTATAAGGGTACGTGGTGTTGAGATCTCCTTTTTGTATGTTTCAATTTAGATCCTGTTCAGGTTACCGTGCTGCGTACGAACCAGGAGGAAGACGTACCGGAGCTCCTGGAAAACATGTTATCCGTGGTAAAGCAAAATATCGTATCATCGACGAACAAGTGCGATACTACGTCGCACCCGCCATAGAGGATATCAGGAATTTTCCCGTGCGTCGTCCGCTACTCCGCTCTTCCAGCTGAAGGTAATCCTTTCACTGTACAGTTGAAACCGTATGTTCATAAGGATGCCGGATTGAATCGGAGAGAGATGAAAGAGGTTTATGCTGGTTCGAAGACACTTACTGCGGAACGGTTACTTGCTTTAACGCGTCCTGAAGACAAGCCATCATTAATTTCCCAATACCATGACAAACCTATCAAGCCTTAAAGCAGCTTCCATCTTCATCCAATCCAAGTATTCCGATGTCGTTGATTAGCGTAGTTAACTACGCGACTGGGACGTTGCATTAAAAAATCCGACAGTCGAAGTCTCGATCACCAGCATTGTATAAAGGTAGAGACATACCGTGTCAAAACTGTTGCATAGAACGAAGGCATGAAGACGAGAGCGGTGTATTATAATGCGGTTTAGTTTATTGGAGTGAGTTGCAATGCCTTGGATAATTGATTGTTAATATCGTTGCGATCAAAAAATCACAAATAGCGTTTATGCCCCACAAGATTTTCCCGCATTACCTACGGCTTGGCATTGTAAAATGGTTTTTTGAAGTGAATCCAATAGCTAACGACCTTCCAAGACCGATCATCTCGAATCTGATGTGAGCAATCAGTCCGACAGCACTGAGCAGTGTATTCAACTCAAGTTCAACTAATCAACTCTTGGGATTTTTATCCTTTGATCTTCCGGATTGTCACTGAAAGTATCTGAATTCCATATAGTGAAGTCATCAGGCGTATCCCATGACTTCCATAATCTAGATATCATATCAGATCAGATTTTCAGCTTTACTCGGGATCGTGTCGGGTGTTAGTTAATAATCACTCTCCCTGTCTCAGGCTTCATTACTAGATCAGTACAAACTTTTATGATAAGTACTCACGAGATAGCTAGCTCTATCGCGTATCTGTCTTTTTTCGAAATAGGCTTTTGGTGTCCCGGGTCTTTTGGTGTCCCGGGACTGGCGTGAACCAGGCGAGAACCCGTATATTTAGGTCTTTTGCAATGTCCTTCAAAGAACCCAAGTTCAATCTCGACCACCATCTTTATTGTCATTATGGTGAAGCGATCATCGTGGAAGCTCGGTGTTGATGTTGGTGGAACATTCACCGATGCTGTTCTTTATAATGATGAGTCTGGCCAAATTCTCAGAGCGAAGGTGCGTCGAGATATATAAGTTCGGCATTTCTTGATTCTGAGTATTTTACCACAGGTCCCGAGTACGCCTTCAGACCAGAGTGAAGGGGTGTTGAACGCGATTAAACAACTGAAGTATGTCGGTGACTTTAGCTGGAATCCGACTGGAAGGCTAGCGAGGCTCATCGTTGCATAGATCCCAAGTAGGAATTGAGGACATAACCATCCCAATTCTCAACCATGGTATGAGTATCCGATTTCATTTATGGGACGCTTTTAATGTCAAATCAGGCACCACTGTTGCTACCAATGCCATACTTGAAGGGAAAGGGGCTCGTGTTGCATTGCTTGTCACAGAAGGATACAAAGACATCCTCCAAGTCCGTCGTTCCCAAGTTCCAGGAGGTTTAGCTGGATGGTTCGTATGATATTTATTTTTTGGTGACGCAGAGATGAATGGTTTAACCATTTATTCAGGATTGTCTGGCCCAAACCAGAACCTCTGGCGCCCCTTGAATTGGTACGTCTGTATCCCCTAATAACCACGGATTTAGTCCTCATTCCTCATTTAGACAGTCGAAGTCCCTGGCAGGATATCATCTTCCGGCGACGAAGTCCGTCCAGTAGATGAAGCTATCCTACGGGAACGGTTACTAAAATTGAAGAATGCCAAGACATTCCCAGAATCCATAACCATTTCACTTATCAATTCCTTTGCTAATCCAGAACATGAGAAGACAGTGGCGAGCATTGTTGAGAGCATGTTTCCTGATGTACCACTGTCCCTTAGCAGCGATGTGTTACCCGAAATTATGGAATACGAACGAACAATAACGACCGTTGCAAATTCATATGTCAAGCCAATAGTTCAACGATATCTCACCAATCTACAAAGTAAACTCGGTGATACAGAGCTGCGGGTCCTTCGAAGTGATGGGGGTCTAGCGGGCGTGGCTGCGGCTCGAGACCATTGTTCCAATTTATTATTTTCTGTGAGTTTTATTTTTATTAATATCATTTGACAATCTTCATGAATAATAAGGGACCTGCCGGTGGTGTTGCTGGTGTTATTAGTCTTATCGGAGGCAAGACCCAATATAAGGTCCGCTTCCCATATTATTGTGTTATAAGATGCTGATATTCTCAAAGAATTTGTTGACCTTTGATATGGGAGGGACTAGCACGGATGTTTGCTTGATAGAAAATGCCGTTGCTGTAGTTCGTCGAGAAAGTACCATTGGGGACCTAACTAGTAAGTTGACAAATATCTCCTCAATCGTCATTTGTCTGAGCACTATATTTAGTTAGAGCTCCATCTATGGACGTGAGAACGGTGGGCGCAGGTGGAGGATCTATTGCCACTGTAGCTGAAATTACCGGAGCTCTCAGAGTTGGTCCTGAAAGTGCCGGAGCGACGCCTGGCCCTGTGTGCTATCCTAATGGTGGAACGTATCCCACTGTCACCGACGCGTTTGCGGCACTCGGATATCTTCCACCGGCCTTGTTAGGTGGCACATTTCAACTTGACATTTCTAAAGCTAGGAGTGCAATTGAAGAATTTATTGCGAACCCAATGAAAATTTCAATGGAAGAGGCCGCTGAAGGAATCATACGAATTGCAGCCGAGAAGATGTATGGCAATCTTCGCAGTGTTTCAGTAGAAAAAGGAAAGGATCCAAGGCAGTTTCATCTTGTTAGCTTTGGTGGCGCTGGTGGACTGGTTGCTTGTGCCTTGTCGGAACTCTGTGGGACAGCATATCCCACAATCGTCCCTCCTTCACCTGGAGGTACGCTATTACGGACTGTTCCTATTGCATTATATCTACTGATTTATTCCAGTTCTGTGTGCTTTGGGAGATGCTTCGACTGTCGTTAGACATGAGGTGTCCTTGACCTTCTTAAAGAAAACATCAGAGGTTGAAGCAAATGCGATATACGAGCTGTATTCAACTTTGGGAAGCCAGGCCGCTGATATTCTCGTGAAACAAGGTATACCAAAAGAGGTGCAAACCTTATTGTTCGAAATGGATCTTAGATATCGAGGTCAAGCTACTAGTCTGACCGTTCGCCTTGCGCTAGACGAGGTGCTTCAGCCTAACCTCATTTCAATTATACAACGGTGAGTAATAGCTAATAACCGCCGAGATCTATTTAAAATTTATTATTGTGTCTCTCAGGTTTGAAAAGTTGCATATGGAGCTATTTACTTTCACTCTAGATCTTGGTACAGAGATAGTCAATCTGAGGGTTATTGCTGAGGAAAACGATAAAGTTTTGGCTTGTCCATCTTTACCTAAAGGCACTGGTACGCCGAGAGCTGAAGCAGTACAGTCAAAGACAAGGCTGGTGAGTTGTGGCGGCTATCTTCAACATTTCGTATCATTCAAAAAGCGTGGCCCAGTTCCATGCTGGGAAGTGGTTCTCTGATGTTCCCATCTTCGAACGACCTGCCTTGTGTGCAAATGATCGTATAACTGGACCATGTGTTATAACTGAAGTGAGAAATATTCAACTTCCGATAAATTTGACTAAACCTGATCATATGTCTGGGTATATAGCTTGACAGTAACACATTGATTCTCCCGTCATATGTTGCAGAAATCGATGACATCGGAAACATTTTGATCTCGCCTCTCAACGATATAATTCCTTCTCAACAACCTGTCCAAACACCTTCCGCAGAAAATGTCGACCCCATTGTGGTCCAATTGATTGAAGGTGAGATAGAAGTTATTTGGGAGCTAATCAAACTGATCGCCCTCCAGCTGCTCTACAAAATGCCCGGATCGAGATGGATACATTAATTCAGAGATATGTCCATTCGTTTTGATATCTCTCTTTATTCACATTCAAAACGTTATGTCTACAGTTGCGATGTCCCCTGCAATGCGTGAACAGGTATGTTTATGTTTTATGTTTTATCTGGTATATTTCTCAGATGCATCAAGCTTGACTATTTCCCGATGATCGCCGCTGGTGAAGGGAAGAATAGTGGGAAAATGGTCTGCGGACAGTTTGGAAGCTTTATACCAGGTTCAAATTTACGCTATTGATCTGAGAAAATAACTAATGTAAAGGCCAGGTTTCCTCACTTCCTGGGACGAGTCAATAGAGGAAGGTACTGTAGTATCTGTCCCCCGAAGACGATACTAAACCATATCATTTATTGAAGGGGACATATTCCTAACGAACGATCCTTATTCTGTCAGCAATGCAATCTCCCACTTGAACGATTTTCTTGTGGTGAACCCTGTGCATTATAACGGAAGAATAGTTGGTTGGGTAGCAAATCTTGGACATTTCACTGACATTGGCTCTATTGTACCGGGAAGCATGCCAAGTACGAAAATACTCTCCGTTTAAGCGAAGAAATACTCTAAGTTTATAGACTGCGCAACCAGTATATTTGAGGACGGTATTCAGATTCCATTGTGCAAACTCTACGCCGCAGGAGTACCGAATTCTGCGGTTTTCAAGGTTCGTGCTATCTTTCCCAAGCCTTTTCATGTTCCCTCAAATCGAGCACCTAGATTATCCAGCGCAATAGCCGCAAGCCAGACTTTGCGAAGGGAGATTTAAGCGCCCTTGTCGCTGCTACGAGAATAGGTGCTAAACGTGTTACTGAGTTGATCGACCGCTTTGGGATCGTGACGTATAAGAACACCTTGGACACACTTCTGGACAGGAATCGAACGGCCATCGGTAAATTAATCCACACCACCGTTCCACTAGAACCGATATACTTCGAGGACTATATTGATGACGACGGCTTTGGAATAGGACCATGGAGAATTGCATGGTATGTCATAGATTCTCGAATCTCATACCTTCAGGTCATTTACCCTGCTTAGTACAATGTCTAAATATATAGACGACAACAACGAAGAGAAAGTCTTATTCGATTTCGCTGGCACGGAACCTCAGTCGGAAAGATCTATCAACTTCGCTCTTTCGCAGGAAATGCTCAAGATGTTCATAGCGATATATTTGTTAACCGTATTTGTAAGTGATATATAACCAACAGAAAATTACCACCCACTTTTTATACATTTATGCAGGATCCAGCCACAGTGGTAAACGACGGAGCCTTTGATCTGATAGAGATCAACATTCCTGAAGGCACTATATTGAACCCAATGAGGCCCGCTGCTTTGTCGTGTCGTACCCATCTTCTCGGTAGATTATTTGATGTTATTGGCGCATTGTTTGGTCAGCGACAACCGGAATTCCTTTCCGCTGCTGGATTTAGCGATTCCCCTCACTTCTTCTATAGCGGATGGAATGCTTCCGGGGAATGGTTCCAGGTACGTCATCGCCAATTTGAGTGTTATTGAAGCCTTAAATCTTTTAGCTATACCAAATTGGCTTCGGGGTAAAAAATTTTGGTTTGAATACTCCCATTCTGAAAGGCCTTTAAACCTTTATAGGGAATTCCAGCTCGTCCTCATGGTGATGGTCCCGATGGTCATAGCCTGTGGCCATCGATGAGATCAGTACCTAACGAATTCTTGGAGAGTTGTCTGCCGTTACGTGTTGATCACTATGAAGTACGTTCCTATTTCAGCGGAAATTGGACGGTGTTGAGACGCTCTTTTTAGACCGTTCCAGATTCGGGTGGTCAAGGATTGTATCGAGGAGGAAATGCCATGAGGATTGGTTTGTCTGTTATTTTAATTCATCCTGCCGAGTACTAATAATGGATAGATTACACATTCTTGGAGAAGGGAAACATTTCCATCCATGATGATCGGTGGTTTACCAAACCTTGGGGCGTTCATGGCGGTGGAGTAGGTTCGAGATCCAGAAAGACTTTGGTGCAATACGCCATCGATAACGTTAATCCACCTCGCCGAGCCTTGAAGTCTAAGGAAGATTTTATAGAGGTAACTAAACATCTGCATGGCATGGGTGGAAGAACTAACTTCTAAAAGGTCTTCCCCGGCGATGTTCTTGAATGGGTGACATGGGGAGGTAAGATTGCCTTTGGAGTTAATATTCATATCATTAACCGAATTTACAGGAGGAGGCTGGTATGGGCGGTATTCATTATCGGTATACTAGAGCTGACCGCTTTCTAGGGGAGATCCACTACAACGAGATCCTCAACTCGTGGCTAAAGAAGTCCAGAGGGGACTGGTTAAGGACCCTTCAAGATATGGTGTTGTCATCACAGCCGATAACGAAGTGGATGTGCATGGTACAGAGACCCTGCGACGGTCAATGAGAGAGTCTCAAGATCTCCTTTGCAAGGAACTCTTCAATCGCGGGGGCTCCCTGGAACAAATAAAGGAGTCATGTCTGCAGGAAACGGGACTCCCTCCTCCAACTCCGCCGTCTTTCCGAACTTTAAACGGCCGTGTTTCTCAGATGAAACATATTCGAGAACTACATGAACGCAGAAAGAAAGAAGACCTGGAGCTTTATCGCTCGAAGTAACTCGAAGTAAAGAATGGGTGCTATATATGTTGTACTCCCTTAGACTCAATTAGTATGAAATCGTCCCGGATTCTCTCATTTTGTGCGTGCATACTTCAGTCTCTACCGTATAGGGCGAATTCGCTGGGTTCGGTAATATACCATTTTGAATCAAGCTATTGTGCTGCGTCTTTGCAGCTCTTTTATTGGCGATTGTACTGACTACTAGTAAATTAAGATGCAGGTCTGCATATAAGTGATAGGGACCTTTGTCGAAGATGGAATTATTATATTATATCTTTCACCATTCAGTAAACACTTTGGAACTCAAGACTCCAAACACAACATAAAGTTTCCAGCCAAGAAGGGGTACGTAAGAATTATCGTTTGTAATCAAGGTGTCAATACTAATGGCTGGTTCGAGGGGTTACTGAACCTGTAAAGGCATTGAATCGCTTCAAATGTCAGCCATTTGGCACCAGGGCCATCCAACAGTACGTTACGCACCTGATTCCAATTCTTATCCTTATTGTGGGCAGTGTAACGTTCAGAGGTGAGTCCACCTTGCACTCCACTTCTTGACTTTGAAGAATTCTACGGTCTTCTCATTTCACAATCCAGCTGAAATAGTTGCTCTTTGACCCAAGGGAGCTAAATTTATATATTACGTGAATTTCTTCTTGTAAGATACACTTTGTTCTTTATAATGTTTATATGTGTTTCGTTCATAACAGGCACTTTACAGATGGTGGGACTCAAGAATACTTGGGCTCTGGCATTGACTTTGCTATGTTCGACCATTCTCCCTGTGATGGCTAGATTCACTCAAGCAGTCTGTGCTGGGTTAGACTGCGTCGAGAAGAATTCTAATGGGACTTGGTGCTACCTCCCTCAGGCGGGAGAAGCAGATGGAGCCACTACCTGCACAGGCACAGCGGTTGACTTGTCCTCCGTGCTTTTGGCCCATCTAGCCCAGGATCTTTCTATCGCATATTATAATCCCTTAGATAATACCCGACTCGGAGGATCAGATTATCCCGTCTCGCCAGATGTGGGTATCACTCGTCTTTGTCTGTCGGGAAAGGCGGGGGACGGCACAGTCCAGACAAGATGTGTAAATGCCATAGGGGATAACAGCATCGATGCCTATTATTACAAAATCTGTGAGGTCTCTTTAGCCCCCGCTGCAGTGATAGATGGTTGTTATCAAGGAACATCAGTAAGAGCACCTAACCATAGTGTGAATATTGGGATTGATTGATCATTGCAGGGCACGGGGGCTACGGGGTCACCCTCTGCTAGTACCACCGGAAACGGGACATCCCAGAAGTCACCATCCTCGAATGGAGGATCGAGTGGTGTGGTTTCTAGATTCTCACACACCGTACTTATCACCTTTGTTGGGTTAATAATCCTGATTCTGTCCTGATGTCGACCAGTTGGAACTTGGGTAAGTTAACCTCGATTATCATACATCGAAAGCCTTCTTTTTTAAATGACCCAAAGAACAACTTCATTAGGGATGGATTAATTTTGTTTTGCGTCTGAGGTTTCTGGGGATATTGGTGACATTACATATTTTATGAGAATGTATCCTAATAGCCCCCACGAATCCATTATTCTGGGCCGAGGATGTTCTCTGCTTTGTACGCAGTCTCCTTTCCGGTGTGATCATTGCGTATGAGGAAACGAGGATCGCTCTCGGATGCCTGAAAGGAAGTTGCTAAGGATGATTCGGGAGTGTGATGGTTAAAGATTACCGACCTTTGACGGTATAACCCGACTACCCAGCTGGCTGGGTTGAAGTCAAGATGTCAATGATCTGCCCTGTAGTGATAGAAGCTGCAGTTCTCTCCGGTGCACCTCCTACGGCATGGTACTTGACACGATCACCGGCCTGTGAGCATGATATTCGGTATAGAATAATGAGTCTAGAGTTGGTAGCAAACCTTAAAGCGGGAGGAAGTTGGCATCTCAGCTACAAGTACGTTGGTGTGGTAAAAGCAAGAAATAGGATGGGGCGAATACTTGAGTGAGACGCAACATAGTCTCCTTTTGAATATTCCGAATCTGCTAAATGAAGGAGGATAAACCCATGGAAGCTACGAACGTCAATGTGAACCACTTGCTAGCACCATTCCATCAATTTGTTCTGGACGCGCTACGCGAAATGGTTTATCATAGGGAAATCCGGATCTAAGAGAACTCATAGATCCGGATTTCCCTAACTCCCTCATCTATTTAATTTGGAGTGCTTGATAACCAAGTGAATAATTAAGTCCGTCCTGCTAGGAATCGGAACGTTTCAGCTAGGACCTCTAGAAGAGCCACGTGTCAATTCTTCATCTGTGTCCGTGTTTTAACACATATGGGAGAGACATCTCTCAAATCGGAACGTTCTTGAAGCCTTGATTGTACTTTTGATTGTACTTTACAAATGTCCATAAATAATTTAGAAAACAATAAATGTGACATCGGGACATGAAGTCCTGCGAGCATGCTTCGAGATTCATTCTCAATCCATTCTCCATTTTACCATACTACATTGGCAGTGAGCCCAACACTGATGGGTCATGTGCATGATCTCATATTAGGTTTCCTACACTTTCTTCAAGATCCAGGGCCGATTATTTAATTATCTGAAGTCGAATCCATTGTGTCGCATAATGTTGGAATAAACGTCGCGAATCGCAAAATTAGAGTAAATTTACGTTTGACCTCGGTGAGCTCGTGAGGCAAACGGATACGGTACATACAAAATGTAAACTACTTATAAATCGAATATATGCT
>Ga0157379_10005139_pt1 | contig 11230 bp, 11 predicted proteins | sample S25metaG_FD_121802 | JGI IMG/M metagenome (GOLD analysis project Ga0157379, IMG submission 121802) | Switchgrass rhizosphere microbial communities from Kellogg Biological Station, Michigan, USA - S2-5 metaG | ecosystem: Host-associated > Plants > Roots > Rhizosphere > Soil | place: USA... | reverse complement strand
GGTGAAGAAAGCAAGAAATGTCAGATCCCCCGAAGGGGGCGAAAGAAACCCCCTCGCAAATCAGCGCAACCATTCTTCCAACTCAATCCTCTGATCCGTTCTCTCGTCACGATACTTTACGATGACCGGGGTATAGAGCGAAAGATTCCACAGCGCGGCTTGACCCTTTTTCACCGCTCGCGACCCGGGCACGACCACGGCATTCTCCGGAACTTCCAGAGGTTTCTCGTCGGTTGCCTTGTAAACCTGGCCGCGCACAAGGTCATAGAGCGGCGTTGAGCGGGTTAGAACCGTTCCTGCTCCCAGCACGGCCCGCGCCCGCACCAGCGTGCCTTCATAGACGCCGCAATTTCCGCCGACCAACACATCGTCTTCGATGATGACCGGCGCGGCGTTGACCGGTTCGAGCACTCCGCCAATCTGGGCCGCCGCGCTCAGATGCACGCGCTTGCCCACCTGCGCGCAGGACCCGACCAGGGCGTGCGAATCTACCATTGTGCCTTCATCCACATACGCGCCGACGTTGATGAACATGGGCGGCATGCAGATCACCGAAGGCGCGACATACGCTCCCTCGCGCACCGACGATCCGCCGGGAACCACGCGCACTTTCTCAGCCACGGCGAACTGACGGGCGGGAAATGTGTCTTTGTCTACGAAGGAAAGCGTCCCGTCTCCCATCTTCTTGAGTTCGCCCAGACGAAATCCCAGCAGGATGCCCTGCCTCACCCAGGGGTTCACCTTCCAATCCCCGTTGATCTTCTCGGCGGCGCGAATCTTTCCCAGTGTGAGCTGCTCGCGGAAATCGAGGAAGATGTTTCGGGCGTCTGAATTTCTTTCCACTTCGCCCAGCGTGGCCAAGCGCTCGATCGCAGATTGCAGGGCGGACATGAGAAGGGAAGTATAGAAGAAAGAATTTCAGATTGCAGGTTTTAGATTTCAGGTTGGACGGCCTTCGTCTGGTCATCTGACAGTATCAGAGCTGGGGCTCTGCAATCTGAAGTCTAAAGTCTGCCATCTGAAATCAAATGCACTTGCACTCGCTCCGAATCAGCACACCCGGCATGTGATGTGATGCCTCCCGCGCCTCGGAGAGGGTCGCAAACGGCCCATGCCATCGGGCATGGTGGGCGTCGTGTCCCACCGGGCGTCCTTTCCCATGATTGCACTGGCCGCAGCCCGAGCGGTGCAGCACAATCTTGTGCGGCCCGGCCAGCCAGTTTTCGTAGACGTAGAAATCAGCCGCTTCCGTGGCGGCGGCCGGCTTGCTGATGAGTCCCGCCTCGGCGGCGAATTTCTGCAGCCTCGAGCGGGTGTCGCGGCGCATGGGCAACATGGGCAGCCGATAGACTTCTTCGATCTTGCCCATCATGGCCAGCACGGCCTTCACCGGCAGCGGATTGGACTCAATAAAGTTCGCCAGCATCAGCGGCAGGTATTTGCGGTGAATGCGCCGGGCAGTTTCCCAGTCGTTGTTCAGCGCGGCCCGCGTCATGTCGGACATTTCGCGGGGAATCTCGTTCGAAGCCACCGAAATAATGCCTACGCCACCCAGCGCGATGAGCGGCAAGGTGACCGCGTCGTCGCCCGACAAAACGGCAAAGTGTTCTGGAACGACGCTGCAGACTTCCGCCATCTGAGTGATGTTGCCGCTGGCTTCCTTGACTCCGGCGATGTTCGCAACTTCGGCCAGCCGCGCCAGCGTGGCTGGTTCGATGTTCGCGCCCGTGCGTCCGGTGACGTTATAAAGGATAATGGGCTTGTCCACGGCCTCCGCGATGGCGCGGAAGTGCCGGTACTGTCCTTCTTGCGTGGGCTTGTTGTAGTAAGGGGACGCAGTGAGTATGCCGCTGACCTCGGGGAGCGCGGCCAACTCTTTAGCTTTGTTGATTGCGTCCTGAGTCGAATTCGAGGTCGCACCAGCCACAATCGGACAGCGCCCCGCCACCACTTCAACCGTGATAGCGATGACCTGCAACCATTCGTCATGCGAGAGTGTCGGCGTTTCGCCGGTGGTGCCGCAGGGAACCAGAAAATCAATCCCCGATTCCACCTGCCATGCGACCAGGTTACGCAGGGCAGTTTCGTCGACCGAACCGTCCTGTCGAAACGGAGTGACTAAAGCCGTACCGCAGCCACGGAATTGCATGAGATAAAGATAACGCTAATGGGGGTGTGGACGAAACTGCAGGCGGCCTTCTGGCTGGCACGACCCCGTAAAGGGTGGGCGGTCCCGCCCGGCGGAGCAAAGCTCGGCTCCTTAGGTCTCTCGCCAAATATCCTTAAAATCGAAAAATCCCTTTTTTCCAGCCAGCCACTTGGCAGCCCGCACCGCCCCCTCGGCGAATCCCCGGCGGGACTTGGAATCGTGACAAAGGTAAATAGTGTCGTTGGGCGAATCGAGCACGATCTCGTGCATCCCAACCACATCCCCTTCGCGGAATGAAGTGATTTCCAGCACCTTGCCGGAGGCATCGCGAATAATTTTTTGCAAACTTACCGCCGTTCCCGAAGGCGCATCTTTCTTGTGCTCGTGGTGACGTTCAAAGATCTGTCCCGAATATTGATGCTGCAAAATTCCCGCCGCGGTGCGGGCGGCCTCGAACAGCAGGTTGATACCGATTGAGAAGTTCGCGCCGTACAGGAACCCGGACCCACGGTTCTCTACAAGCTGGCGCACCTTTTCCAGATCGCCGTACCAACCAGTAGTTCCGACCAGCATGTTCGTCCCCGCCCCGACGCAGGCCTCAATATTTTCCAGAACTGACTGCGGCGTCGTGAAATCAATCACGATATCTACATCGCGCAGCTTCTCCGCGGTGAGCGCGGAGGCATGGGGATTCTCCGCCGAACACAACCATGTGATGGCGTGGCCTCGTTCACGCGCCACCTCTGCGACCAGAGAGCCGGTCTTACCGCGTCCTAGGAGAAGCAAATTCACAAGGAGTTCCTCGATATTCTGTGCTGCCGAGCAAAAGCCCAAACCGCAGCAGCGAAAGCCGGACTGTTCTTAGCCCAAGTGCGGGACGACTGAAGTCGTGCCCTCCCAGCTCCGCGCGGCTAGGCGAATACTTCCGGATCCAAGTCCGAGAAGAACGTTTTGTGCAGCCGCCGCACTACGTCCGAGACCACGTCCTCTTCGACCACGAATGTCAGATTGATCTCGGAAGCGCCCTGCGAAATCATGCGGATTTTAACGTCCGCCAGTTCACCGAACACACGCGCCGCTATGCCAGGAGTGTCCCTCAAGTTCTCGCCGACCAGGCAGACGATGGCCTTTCGTCCTTCGTATTTCACGTCTGCAAGTTTAGCCAGATCGGCGGCCAGCGGTGGAATCGATTCGTTGGAATCCACGGTGAGCGAAACGCTGACCTCTGAAGTCGAGACTACGTCCACCGCCACGCGATGCCGATCGAAGGCGGAAAAGATCGAACTCAAAAAGCCATGGGCCAGCTGCATGCGAGGAGCAGCCACGTCCACAATGGTAATGCGCTTTTTCACCGCGATGGCTTTGAAGGAGTTCTTGCACTGGGGCGCGCGAGCGGTGATGCGAGTCCCCTCGCACTCGGGATTGCCGGAGTTCAGAATATAGACCGGAATATTTCTCTGCACTGCGGGCAGTACCGTCGCCGGATGCAAGACCTTGGCTCCGAAGTAGGCGAGCTCTGCTGCTTCATCAAAGCTGATTACCTTGATGCGCCGGGCGTCGGAGCTCATGCGCGGGTCTGTCGTCATCATGCCGTCCACATCGGTCCAGATCTCGATGCGTTCGGCGCCTAGTCCGGCGCCTGCAATGGCGGCGGAATAGTCTGACCCACCGCGTCCGATGGTTGTAGTGATGCCAGCCTTGGAGGCTCCGATGAAGCCGCCCATGACCGGGATTTTTCCCGCCGTCACCAGCGGCGCTACGCGGGACTGCAACCGTTGATTGGTTTCTTCGAACTGAGGTGCAGCGCGCATGTGGGCGCTGTCGGTCACTAGCCACTCGCGGGAATCCACCAACGCGGAGGGCATGCCGAGCGCGGAAAATGCCGCTGCCACGATCTTACTGGACAGGATTTCACCAAATGCGGAGACGTAGTCCGTGGTGCGCGGCGTCAGCTCGCCCACGGCTGATATGCCGCGCAACAATTCTTCCAGGGTTTCGAAGTCGGCTCCGAGGTCGCTGTGAAACTGGGTGAAGAGCGCCGTTCCCAGCAGCTCTCCGGCGGTGTTGTAGTGGCGCTCCTGCAACGCGCGGCAGAGCTTCAGCGCGGTCTTGCGATCACCAGCCCCGGCGGCGCGTGCCATCGCCAGCAGTTGGTCGGTCACCCTGGCCATGGCGCTGACCACGACCACCGGCTTCTGGCCCAGGCGTCGTTTGACGATTGCGCCTGCGCGCTCAATCGCCTTGGCGTCCTGCACCGAGGTGCCGCCGAACTTCATGACGATCATTGAGGTAAATTCCTTAGGCAGGGGGAAAAGGAACCGAGCGCGAGAGTTGTGTGCGTGAGAGTCATCACTCAAGCCGAACTAGGAAACAGGATAGAGCAGCGCTTAGGCGCTGCATTGAAAGCCAGCGTAGGAAACGGGCTTTAGCCCCTGCGGTTCTTAGGAACAATTCACCCTGCGGTGGCTAATGCCACCACCGGAGATAGGATCACCAAATGCCGGGCTAAAGCCCTGATCCGCCCTTACGCCGGACTACTTAATCGAGATAGCCCTTCACCTTCAGCAACTCGGCATTCAGCAGCGCCGCTCCTGCCGCTCCGCGAATCGTGTTGTGCGAGAGTACGGTGAACTTCCAGTCCAGCACGCCACACGGACGCAACCGCCCCACCGTTGTCGTCATGCCGTTACCAGAGTCAACATCCAGGCGCGGCTGCGGACGATCGCTGGGCGTCACATACTGCACCGGCTGTTCCGGCGCACTGGGCAGCTTCATCTCTTGCGGCAGGCTGCGAAACTTGTTCCAGACCTCGATGATCTCTTCCGGCTTCGCTTTCTTCGTGAGCTTCACTGAAATCGATTCCGTATGACCGTCTTCCACTGCCACTCGATTGCACTGAGCGCTCATGCCGAATGAACCCATCACAATGCCCGATCCATTCAGTGTGCCCAGCAGCTTGCGGGTTTCCTCTTCCATCTTTTCTTCCTCTTTGGAGATGTAGGGAATGACGTTGCCCAAAATATCCAGGGAAGCAACTCCAGGATATCCCGCGCCGCTTACGGCTTGCATGGTGACTGCCATCACGGTGTCGAGCCCAAAGGCGTGTTGCAGTGGAGCCAACGCGATAACCAGGCCAATTGCCGAGCAATTCGGATTCGTCACCACGAATCCGCCCGATCTTTTGCGCCACGCCTGGCATTCCAGCAGCTTGACGTGATCATGATTTACTTCCGGAATCACCAGAGGCACATCCTTTTGCATGCGAAGCGCGCTGGAGTTGGTGATGACGGCGCACCCGGCTTGAGCAAACCGCGGTTCCATCTCGGCCGCGATGGAGGCATCGAGCGCGGCAAAAATCACTTTGGGCGCGCCCTCTGGAGTCGCGGGTGCAACTCGCATTTCTGCTATCTGCTTGGGAATTGCGGTCTTCAGTTTCCAGCGGGCGGCGTCCGCGTAGAGACGTCCCTCGGAGCGATCGGAAGCTGCCAGCCAGGCCACCTCAAACCAGGGATGATGCTCCAGCAGTTGCACAAAGCGCTGCCCGACAATACCGGTAGCACCCAGAATTCCTATGGGGATTTTCGCAGTCATAAAGGTTTCTTGGAATTTTACAACACCGATGCCTCGGGTCCTTGGATCGAAGACAAAACAATAACTGACAAGTGACAGTGTTAAGTGCGAACCTTAGGTTCTGGGAGTGATTTCGGAGCCGAAGGAATATTCGTTCAGCGGCCCGAAACGCTTCTTCTCGGCATACAGGCGCCAGCGTCGCCACACGATACGCAGGCTGGCCATGATGGGGATGGAAAGATAGATCCCCAGAACTCCCGCGATCTCCCCCCCGGCCAGCACGCCAAAAATGGCGGCTAACGGGTGTAGCTCCATGCTTTGTCCCATCACCCGCGGCGAAATCACGTAGTCCTGGATCATGCGCCAGGCTCCGAGAAAAATCAGGAGCAACACCCAATGGGGATAACTCATCAGCAGCGCGACACTGAAGATGAGAACAGCGGCCACCAGCGGGCCGACCACGGGAATGAACTCCATCATTCCGCCCGCCGTACCCAGGACCAGGGCATAAGGCACCCCCCCCAGTTCCAGAAACGCTAAATAGGCGACAAACGAAAAAGCCGCCAAGGTCAACTGGGCGCGAATGAATTGGGCCAGCATCTGGTTCAGATCGCCCAGCACGCCCTCGAGGAATTCGCGCTGCGGACGAGAGTGAACGAACGAAAGCAGGACCTCGCCGAAGGCGCGTCCGTCTTTGAGGAAGAAGGCCGCCAGGATGGGGACGACGATCAGCAGCCAGGCTTGCTGCGCGACTTCGGCCACGCGCAGGCCGATGCGCTGCGCCAAACCAAGAAGCTCAGTGCGATGGTTGGCCAAAAGGTTCGATAGCTGCACCCGGGTGGATACGCTCCAACCCTGTTCTTTTCCAATCTGCTCGGCAATTTGGCCAGAACTGACTGTTTCGAGAAGTTTTGGCAGAGCCTCGCTCAGGCGCTGCCCCTGGCGCGCGACTTGCGGTCCGACGAAAAAGAAGAAGGTAATCAGGAGAGCCACCAGCAGGAGATACATCAATCCGATGGCTCGTCCGCGTCCGCGCACCCATTTTTCGACTCGCGAGACCGCGGGATCCATCAGGTATGCAAAGAAGACCGCAAACAGGAAGGCGATCAGAGTGCGTCGGGCAATGTACAGAAATCCGAGCCCCAGCGCGAACAGCAGCACCGTGAACAGGACCCGGGACGTACGTACGTCAATCAGGGACATTGAAAACTTTTAATACTCAATCCCGCAACACTTCCGTGTTATCGCTGGCGACCAGGATCCGCATCAGCTTGAATTGATCGTCGAACCACAGCGCCCAGTCCCCAGCATCGCTCTTGAGCACAAAATGATTGAGTTCGCGCTCGGCGCCGCGCACCTGCACCTTGTCTCTGCCGGTAAATGCCAGGCTTACGAGCATGGAAGAACGCTGATGCGGATTGACGACGCCGAACTTCACCTGCTGGTTCTGCGGACAAGAGACCAGACCCTTATCCTGGTGACAGCTGGTTGCGAGATACTTCCACACCAGAATCTCGCGGTGAACAAAGAAGTAGTCATCCAGAACGCTGGTTGAAACCGGTAACAGAAAAGGGTGCTCTTCCTCTTTGTCTTGCGGATTGTTGGTGGAGCGCTCGACCAGAAGACTGTCGTTGGGCACGAGCACTGCCTGGGCTTTCCCCGGCATGAGTTCTTTCCATTCGTACTTTCGCAGATCACCGTTGAGCGCGAGTTGCAACTCGGAGGATTGTGCCGCCGGGTCCGCGCCCGGCTCGGTCCGGAATTCGGAAGTGGCCAGGCTACCCGCAGGGTTCTGCTGAATGGAAAATTTCTCGGTGGCGACCCTTCGTCCGTTCATGAAAACGCCAAAAGACCCGGAGTCCACGTTCTGGGCAGCAGGCTCTTTGTCTTTACCGGACTCCGCCACGGCAGACCAGACCAGTAAAAGGCACGACATCCCTACCGCCAGCACCGTTTTGAACTTCACGTTCGCACTCCTTCGAATTGTTGCCCTTCCAGATTCACCCGACTTCGACCGACTAGGCGCGTGCCGTCGAGCGACTACCGAGGTCCCAGACGGGCGATTACTTCCGCAGCCACCTCTTCTACATCTTTTCCCGCGGTTTCGATGCGAAACCCGGCCTTCAAGTAGCACGGCCGGCGGTTCTCATATAACCGGTGGAATTCCTTTGCATCGCCGCGCAACGGACGTTCTAACTTCTGCTCCTGGCAACGGCGGAACAACTCATCCACGGGACCGTCCAGGAAAATGGTTGACCACCCGGCATCTGCCAGCAAGGCGGCATTGTTTGCCTGCGCGAAAGCGCCGCCCCCCAGAGCTACGACCTTGGGGGAAGGGCCCGCTTCGTCCACCAACGAGCGCAGCGCCGCGTGCTCCAACTGACGGAATACGGCTTCCCCCGACTGCCGAAAAATTTGCTCGATGGTCCGTTGTTCCCGAGCCTCAATGCGCTCATCCAGATCCTCGAAAGGCCACCCCAACTTGCGGCTTAAAGCGGCGCCCACGCTGCTCTTGCCGGCCCCCATGAACCCCACCAGGACCACGGCCCGCACCCCGGAGACAAACGCAGACATCGTGGTGTCAGACGGCCCACCGGGTCGAGTGCTCATGTATGGCGGCAATTTGCGGCGTCCTGACGGAGCCGCCAGCCTCTCACTGTCGCTTGGTTTTTAGCGCGTCTTGTTTAACGCTTCTTGAGGTGGATTTTACCACTGAAGGAAAACAACCGGACCGAAGATGCTGCCTTGTTCATCGTACCTGCGAAGGCACTCCCTGCCCGGACTACAAAGGGTGTGTGCTTGGGCTCAAGCAGAAAGTCATTCTCCACCTTGCCTCGGACGGAGCGCGCCGTCACATCGATCGAGGCGTCATTGGGGGCGCTGGCTTCGATATCACCGCTGTGACTGGTCAGCATGTATTCGCCACTGTTGCCGAAATCGCCTTCGTAACGAATCTTTCCGCTGGTGGAATTTACTTGCACCAGCAGACCGTTCACCGAGTTCAACACCACGTCACCGCTGACCGATGTGATTTCCACATGACCATTGCGGATATTGTTCAGAGTCACGGAACCGTTCAGGGTTCGAACATGCACGTGAGCGTCGCTGATGTCGCGCACTTCGACATTGGCCTGGCTGCTTTCAAGAGTCACGTCGCCGTGCAGACCCTCGGCATGCAGCACTCCGGTGGAGGACCGCAGGGAAACGCTGGCGTCGGCCGGCACCGATACCTCGTAATCCACGCGGCCCGCGTCGGCGTTGGCTCCGGAAAGAAGATGGCTAACAATGTCCACGCGGTTTCCGCTCTGCGTGTGGTCAATCTCGACCTGGTCAGAACGGAGGACAGCAACCACGACGACCAGGCTGCTTGAGCCGGGTTTCACGGAAATCGGTCCGTACTGATTGGTGATTGAAATGACCGCCCCGGGGCTGACGGTAAAGCGGAATTCCTTTCGAAGCTCAGCCGAGGCGCAAATCGCCGTTGCCAGAATCACGAAAGTGACCAGTTGTATGCGCTGCGCTCTTGCCATAATTTTCCTCTCACAGTGTCGTCGAAACGACCCGCCGCGACTATGAGCTTCCGTACTGTGCTGCCAATCGCATCCTGCCTTCGGTGGTTGGCCGACTAGGGCAGGGAACGGTCCAAAGCCATCTCATAAACGGTCGCCCGTTGCTCATAAGCGTCCATCACGATTTGCTGAGCTTCCTCGTCATTGGGATCAGCCTGAGCGGATTCCTCGGCATCCTTGATGTAGGCATTCACATTCTGCAGATTGGAAGCATATTGCGCCTGCATGGCCGGAGACCGCGAAGCCACGGCGGCCAGCAGTTGTTCATCCTCATTTGCAGTGGATGTCTTCTTTTCGGTCTGGAGCTTGGTTAGTGCGGGAGGAGCTTGCGTGTCCTGTTTCACCGACAGCCTGGAGTCCGCCGGTCCTCTTTGGTAGATGACAATCCCGAAGGCGACCAGGACAAGGGCTGCCACGGGCGCCAGCCAAGCCATGCTCCAACGCCGCGGTCTTCCTGGCACCAGCGATGGTCCCAGCTGGGCATCGCGGATGATGCCCTCTTGCCGCAACGTAATCTCGATGGCGGCCCACACGCGCGGGCTGGGATCGGCCACCTCTTGCAACTGCCGCGCCTCGCTGGCGATCAGTTCGAGGTCCGTAACCAGACCTGAACACACGGGACAGGATCTTAAATGTAATTCCTGCTCTGCAGTCCTGCCGCCCTCAAATTCTTCCGGTAACAATTCCTGGAATTCTGTGCAGTTCATACTTCATCTCCCCCAAAGGTACCGCCCTCTATCGCTCGCTACGGCTTTGCGGCCTTTTCGGCTCTGCTCGTCTTGAGCGATTCACGCAATTTCATGCGCGCCTTATGTAGCTGAGATTTGCTGTTGCCGATGGAGCACCCCACCATGGCAGCAATCTCGTTGTGTTCGTATCCTTCTACATCGTGCAATACAAAAATCCGTCGATATCCTGGCGGCAGCGCGTCCACGGCGCGTTGCAGTCGCAGCCGGTCAATCGAGCCCGACAAGACTGGATCTTGTGCACCCAGTTCTTTCTTGGGGGCCTCTTCCTCGTTTTCCAGCGTCTCTTCCAGCGGAACTACGGGAAGACTCTTTTTGCGCAACTGCATCAGGACAACGTTTACCGCCATCCGGTGCAGCCACGTGGAAAAGGCCGATTCGCCTCGAAAAGTGGCAATCTTGCGAAATAACTGCAGAAAAGCTTCCTGGGTCAGATCCTCAGCCTCAGCGGTGTTGGCCGTCATGCGGAGGCACAGCGAATAAACACGCCGTTTGTGCAGTCCGTACAAAAGCTGAAACGCTTCTGCATCGCCCTGCTTGGCTCGTTCGATCGCCTCTGCTTCGGAAAGCTTGTCGCCCTGTAGTTTTCTCGCGTCCGTCAAGTCGCCTTTTCCGGCCGCACTAAATCAGATGCGGCGTAACTATCTTTTCGTTGTACTGCTTGCAGGGTTTGACGCTGATCCGAGCCCGCTTCGAGCCGGAACCCTCGTCCTGACTTGCGGCCCAACGCTCCGGGATGACCTTTGTAACTATCAGAAGCCTATCGGGGTCGGGCAAACCACGTCAACTATGGTTCTTTGTAGCTATGATTCTTGGTAGTTTCCTCAGTTTTCTTAACAATCGGCCGTTTGGGCGTATTGGGCACCTAGAGACAGACGCGGTTCTGCGCTTCAGCAGGCAAGAAGATAGCAGATGTGGGCCACGGTTGGCACCTGGGTTCGCTACAGGCTTTCTTGCATATCCCCTGATTACGACAGGCTTGGCACTGGGGTGACATTTCTTGCCGAATGCAGTTGCATGAGAATGAGCACAGGCGCGGTTGGGTCACACCATCAGCCAGCGCCAGGGAGAATCGAATGAAAACCAAGACTCTGATGATTGCACTCCTTTTTGTGTCCGTGGCCCAAGCCAAGGAGCCCAGGGCTCATCAGTCTGGCACCTTGCTCCAGATGGACTCGGCAGAGTGCGGTGTGGAT
>Ga0157379_10005138_pt1 | contig 11230 bp, 10 predicted proteins | sample S25metaG_FD_121802 | JGI IMG/M metagenome (GOLD analysis project Ga0157379, IMG submission 121802) | Switchgrass rhizosphere microbial communities from Kellogg Biological Station, Michigan, USA - S2-5 metaG | ecosystem: Host-associated > Plants > Roots > Rhizosphere > Soil | place: USA... | reverse complement strand
GTGCAGGTTGTGCACGATCTGTTTGCGGACATAGAGCGGCGCGCCGTAATGGTCGAGTGCCTGCTCGACGGTTTGGACCGCGCGGTCCACTCCCGCGCAATAACCGCGCGGTCGAGCAAGCAACACCCGACCCGGGCGCTGCGGTTCGGCATCGACGGTGGACGCCTCGTCGGGGTCGAATGTCATACCTCGATGGTACGGATGGCACCTCGTGCGGCAGTCTGATGGCATGTCGCCGTTGCCCACCTCCGTTCGTGCCTCCATTGGACTGGCCGCGGTCGCCGTCTCGACGGCGCGCGAGTTGCCTCGCAAGATCGTCGAATTGCCCGTTATCGCGGCTGGCGCTGCCCTTCAGATATCGCTGCGAGCTCAGCAGCAGTACGCCGAGCTGATCGCCAAAGGGGATGACATCCTCGGCCAGCTACGTGGGATTCCCGACGAACCGCCGTCATGGGCGACGTTTGACGAATCCCCGGCAGCTGAGCCTCCGTCGGGAGATCGCGTCCGTCCGGTGACCGCTGCGTCGCCGCAGGCGGCGGATCTCGCTGACGCCATAGAGGAAGAGGCGATAGCCGAGCTGCTCGAGGCAGAGGCGCTGGCGGCACTCGAAGACGCTGAGGCGGACAGCATTGCCGAAGCGCTGGATACCGCTGCGCTGGCCGTCGAGCGGCCCCTGGGCCCGCCGGCCAGCAAGACCGCGGCCAAGAAGGCGCGACCAAAGTCCCCGGCGGCGCCACGAAACAGCCGGACGTCCGGCTCCGGAGAGACGAGCGAATCGCCGAACGGTAGTGAACCGCCCGAGACGCCGCCGGCCGGAGGCACGCCGGCGCCCGGCGTGGACCCGGACCTGCCCCGAGACTGATGGCACGGCTGTCGTCGTCACCCGAGAATCCGATCCCGGTCCGGGTGGTGGCCCAGAAGATCGGCGCCTGGATCGCACGATTGGGCGAGATCTGGGTGGATGGGCAGATCGCTCAGCTGACCCGTCGTCCCGGTGTCGCCACGCAGTTCCTGACCCTGCGGGATCCCGATTCCACGATCTCGCTCACCGTCACCTGCGGCCGGGGTGTGCTGCCGGACACGGTCGAAGAGGGGTCTCGCGTCGTGGTGCACGCGCGGCCGGATTTCTATCTCGAACGCGGTGTGTTCAGCCTGCGGGCCAGCGAGATGCGCCTCGTAGGACTGGGCGAGCTGCTCGCCCGGCTCGAGGCGCTTCGGCGACTGCTCGCGGCCGAGGGTCTGTTCGCGGGTGAGCGAAAACGCCCGCTGCCATTCCTTCCGCGCCGCGTCGGCATCATCACCGGGCGGGCCAGCGCGGCCGAGCACGATGTCGTGGAGAACGCACGGCGGCGACTGCCCGCGGTCCGGTTCCGCATCGAGAACGCCGCGACACAAGGCCCGGCCGCGGTCGCCGAGGTTGTCGCCGCACTGGAAAGGCTCGACCGCGATCCCGAAGTCGACGTGATCGTGATCACGCGGGGAGGCGGCAGCGTCGAGGATCTGCTGCCCTTCAGCAACGAGACGCTCCTGCGGGCGGTGGCCGCTTCCCGAACGCCCGTGGTGAGCGCGATCGGCCACGAGAGTGACACCCCCCTACTCGACCTCGTCGCCGACGTCGCGGCGTCCACTCCCACCGACGCAGGTAAGCGCGTTGTGCCGGACCTGGCCGATGAGCTGGCCCGCGTGCGAGATCTTCGGGATCGGGCGCGGGCGTCGGTTCGCCGTCGGGTGCAGGCCGAGGCGGACGCCGTCGCGTCGGTTCCCGATCGACTACGCACCGCAACGCGGACGTACCTCCGCCAGGCCCAATCCGACACCTCGACGCAGCGGGATCGGATCCGCCGGCACGTCAGCGGCCGGGTCGCAGCCGCGATCGCCGACCTGGAGCACGTCAAGGCCCGAGTCCGTGCGCTCTCACCGCAATCCACGCTCGACCGTGGTTATGCGGTCGTTCGGACGGCCAGTGGCCGCGTGGTGCGGGATCCGGTCGAAGCGCTTGGGCCACTGCGGATTCGGGTGGCCCGTGGCGAGTTCGGTGCGATCGCTGAGAACGCCTAGGGTCGGCCCAGTGAGCACTGAGGATCTCGGCTCGGCCGACGAGGCCCGCAGCGGAGCGAGGCTCGAGGCTGACCATCCGGAAATCGGCTACGAGGCGGCGCGCGCTGAACTCGGCGATGTCGTTCGGCGCCTCGAGTCCGGTGGGCAGACGCTCGAAGAGTCACTTGCGCTGTGGCAGCGGGGCGAGGAGCTTGCCGACATCTGCGAGCGGTGGTTGTCAGGCGCGACGGCCCGGCTCAACGCGGTCATCGCGGCGCACGAGCGGGGTTCCGGGGCCGCGCGGCCGGACGAGTCAACTGCGGCCAATCGCTCACAGACCTGAATCAGGCCCAGCATTCTGAGAGGATGTCGGAACCAGACATCCGCCCGGCCGTAGCACCGGGGCCCTAGCGGACGCTGTCGTCGCCGGACTCACGCCGGGAGGCTCACCGTGACCCAGCCGCCGGACAGCTCCGGCCTTGTTCCCCCGGAACTGGCTGTCGCTCGCCAGGCCCCGGATCGCAACCTGGCCCTGGAGCTGGTGCGGGTGACGGAAGCCGCAGCCATGGCCGCTGGACGTTGGGTCGGCCGCGGCGACAAGAACGGCGGGGACGGGGCGGCCGTCGATGCCATGCGAACCCTCATCGGCACCGTCTCGATGCGCGGCGTTGTCGTGATCGGCGAGGGCGAAAAAGACGACGCGCCGATGCTGTACAACGGCGAGGAGGTCGGCGACGGCACCGGCCCGCTCTGCGACGTCGCCGTCGACCCGATCGACGGCACGACCCTGATGTCCAAAGGCATGCCGAATGCGCTGGCGGTGATCGCTGTCGCCGAGCGTGGCACCATGTTCGACCCGTCCGCGGTGTTCTACATGGAGAAGATCGCGACGGGGGTGGAGGCGGCCGACGTCATCGACATCACGGCGCCGCCGGCGGAGAACGTCCGGCGGGTTGCGAAGGCCAAGAACGAGCATCCGGAAGACGTCACCGTGTGCATCCTCGACCGGCCCCGCCACGCAGACCTCGTCCGGGAGGTGCGCGACTCCGGCGCCCGCATCAAATTCATCAGCGACGGCGACGTTGCCGGCGCGATCATGGCCGCGCGGCCCGGCACCGGGGTGGACCTGCTGCTTGGCATCGGCGGCACGCCCGAAGGCATCATCGCCGCAGCCGCGCTGCGCTGCATGGGTGGGACGATCCAGGGTCGGCTCTGGCCGCGGGACGAAGAGGAGCGGCGGAAGGCAATCGACGCGGGCCACGATTTGAACCGCGTGCTGACCACGAACGACCTGGTCGAGGGAGAGGACATCTTCTTCTGCGCCACTGGCATCACCGACGGCGAACTGCTGCGCGGCGTGCGCTATTACGCCGATTCCGTACGCACCGAATCGATCGTGCTGAGATCCAAGTCGGGCACCGTGCGAGTGATCGACTCATTGCACCAGCTCGGCAAACTGCGCGCCTATTCCTCTGTCAATTTTGACCGCGTCTGACTAGATCGACCACGCTACCGTTCTATAAGTCCGTTGAGGCACTCGAGAGAGGGCGCGAACATGCTGGTCACGACCACGAATGAAATCCCCGGGTGGCAGATCCAACGTGTGATCGGTGAGGTGTTCGGTCTGACGGTGCGGTCGCGGAACGCCTTCTCCCAGATGGGTGCCGGCCTGAAGTCGATCTTCGGCGGGGAGCTCCAAGGCATGACCAAGAATCTGGCGGAGAGCCGGAACGAAGTGATGAATCGCATGCTCGAAGCGGCGCGGGCTCGCGGGGGGAACGCGGTGATCTGTATGCGCTTCGACACGTCGGACATGGCCGACACCTGGACGGAATTGTGTGCCTATGGCACGGCCGTAGTCGCCGTGCCGATCGACGAGGGAGCTCGCCAGACCGCCGCTGAACTCGGGTACGGCCAGCCAGCGCGCTAGTCGGCTACGAGGGAGCACCGTCTTCCCGATCACACTCCGCCCCGCGGGCTCGGCCGACCCATACGATCGGCCCATCTGCCGACCCCGAGGAGCGAGCGATCCGCATGACGACAGGCCACGACCACTACCGCGTCGAAAAGGACTCGATGGGGGAAGTCCGGGTGCCACGCGAGGCCAAATGGGGGGCTCAGACCCAGCGGGCGATCGACAACTTCCCTATCTCCGGGCAGCCGCTCCAGCGCGAGATGATCGCCGCCCTGGCGATGATCAAGGGCGCATCCGCTCAGGTGCGAGCCCAGCGGGGCCTGCTGGATCCGACCAAGGCCGGCGCCATTGCAGCGGCCGCGGCTGAGGTCGCCCGCGGGGATTGGGATGCCGAGTTTCGGATCGACACGTTCCAGACCGGGTCCGGTACCTCGTCGAACATGAACGCCAACGAGGTACTTGCCCAGCTGGCGTCCGAGCTACTGGGCGGCGAGGTCCGGATCCATCCGAACGACGATGTGAACGCCCCGCTGTCCAGCAACGACCAGTTTCCGTCCGCGATCCACATCGCCGCGACGAAGGCCGTCATCGCCGATCTGATCCCGGCCCTCCGCTACCTCGCCGAGGCTCTGTCCAGAAAGTCGGCCGAATACGTCACGGTGGTGAAGTCAGGCCGCACCCACCTGATGGACGCGACGCCAGTCACGCTCGGTCAAGAATTCGGCGGGTATGCAGCTCAGGTCACCTACGGAGTAGAACGACTCGAGGCGGTATTGCCACGGCTCGCCGAGCTGCCGTTGGGCGGCACCGCAGTTGGCACCGGCATCAACGCGCCCGCGGGCTTCGGCGCGGACGTTATTCGTATTCTCGCCGACGAGACCGGATTGCCGTTCACCGAGGCGCGCAATCACTTCGAGGCCCAAGGCGCCCGTGACGGCTTGGTCGAGTTGTCCGGCGCGCTGCGCACGATCGCGATAAGCCTCAACAAGATCGCAAACGACATCCGGTGGATGGGTTCAGGCCCGCGGACCGGACTGTCCGAGATATGGATCCCCGACCTGCAACCGGGCTCGTCGATCATGCCCGGCAAGGTCAACCCGGTCGTATGCGAGGCGGTGGGTCAGGTCGTCGCCCAGGTGATCGGCAACGATGCCTGCGTCGCGTGGGCCGGCGGGAGTGGCAACTTCGAGCTGAACGTGATGATGCCCGTCATGTCGCGCAACGTGCTGGAATCGATCCGATTGCTCGCCAGCGTGTCCCGGGTATTCGCCGAAAAGTGCATCGACGGCATCGAGGCCAACGTGGAACGCTGCCGTGAGTATGCCGAGTCTTCGCCGTCCATCGTCACGCCGCTGAACCACTATGTCGGCTACGACGAGGCAGGCAAGATTGCCAAGCAGGCGCTCGCCGAACGCAAGACGATCCGCGAGGTGGTCCTGGAGCGAGGGCACCTCGATTCCGGGGCAATCAGCGCCGAGCAGCTTGACGAGGTGCTCGACGTGCTCTCGATGACGCACCCGCGGCCATAACAATCACACCCCGAGGGCCTCGTCGCTAGTGAGGATCCTGGACTTATCGTCGCTTGGCGCAATAGCCCAAGATCACGAGAATCCGTGCGGACGAATAGCCAACTACCAGGGCAGATACTCGAGCATCTCGGTGACGAGTGCCGCGATGGGCGACCGCTCGGACCGAGTCAGGGTCACGTGCGCGAACAGCGGATGGCCGCGCAGAGCGTCGATCACGGCAGCGATGCCGTCGTGCCGGCCCACCCGCAGGTTGTCGCGCTGGGCCACGTCGTGGGTCAGCACCACCCGTGAGCCGGTGCCGATCCGAGACAGCACGGTGAGCAGCACGTTGCGCTCGAGGGACTGTGCTTCATCGACGATCACAAACGAGTCGTGCAATGACCGTCCTCGTATGTGCGTCAGTGGCAGGACTTCGACCATGCCTCGGTCGAGCACCTCATCGATCACGTTCTGGCTGACCAACGCGCCGAGCGTGTCGAACACCGCCTGCGCCCAGGGCGCCATCTTCTCGTTCTCGGTGCCGGGCAGATAACCGAGCTCCTGCCCACCCACGGCGTACAACGGCCGAAACACCACGACGCGCTTATGGGCGCGCCGCTCCAGAACCGCATCCAGACCTGCACACAACGCGAGCGCGGACTTGCCGGTGCCGGCTCGGCCACCCAGCGACACGATGCCGATGTCGGGATCGAGAAGCAGATCGAGCGCGACGCGTTGTTCGGCCGAACGACCGCGCAAGCCGAACGCCTCCCGGTCGCCCCGGATGAGGCGAACCTGCTTGTCGGGCGTGATCCGCGCAAGTGCGGAGCTCCGTGGCGACTGGAGCACCAATCCGGTATGGCACGGAAGATCGTTTGCTGCGGCCAGATCTTCGTAGTCGCTGGCGACCAGCGGAACCCGATCGGCGGCGTACAGCGCACTGACGGTCTCGGCCGATACCGGGACTTCCGCCATACCCGTCCAACCGGAATCGACGGTCGGATGAACGCGGTACTCGTCGGCGCGCAGCCCGACGGACGCCGCCTTGACCCGCAGCGGCATGTCCTTCGTGACCAACGTGACGTCCCGACCCTCGGCCGCGAGATTCAGCGCGACCGCCAGGATGCGGGCCGAATTGTTGTCGACGTGAAAGCCCGTCGGCAGGCGAGAGAGGTCGGCATGGTTCAGCTCGACATGCAGACGTCCTCCGTCGTCGCCGATCGGTACCGGCGCATCGAGCCGGCCTTCCTGCACGCGCAGATCGTCGAGCAACCGAAGCGTTTCCCGAGCGAACCAGCCCAGCTCGGGGTGGTGACGCTTGCCCTCGAGCTCATTGATGACGACGAGTGGCAGCACAACGTCGTGCTCCCCGAATCGGCCGAGCGCTCCCGGGTCCGCGAGCAGGACCGAGGTATCCAGGACGAACACGCGGCGAAGCTCAGGATCAGACGTGGTGGCGGCACTCATGGGACGCTCCAGGTGGGGTCGGCGGGTGGCACGATGCGGTAAGGCGTAGCACCAGATATCGGCACGACGAGACTCCGTCGAGGATCCGGCGGCAGCACCGCGCAACGTCCAGCGGGCGCCGGTCCGGCCCGGTCGCTGATCGTCGGCACGGTGCGGGACCTCCCGGGTGGTCCGGTTGGCCGGATCACCACCGAGAAACGCTACCGGGCCACGCCAGTGCCCGGGTGCCCGGCACGCGGTTTGGCGCCGATTCGGGCAGATTCCGCCAAGAGCGTGCGCCCAGTAGGGCGCCATAGCCGACCGGGTTTTCCACGCGAAACGCACGGCGATCCGGGTCCCCGCGAAACCATGCCAGCGATCCGGTGTCCCCCACGAAATCGCGCCAGAGATGCGCAGGCGCCTACTGCTGGGCGAGCGCGCTCAGCCGCCGTAGCGGCGTTGCCGAGTTCCGTAGGCGCGCAGCGCGCGAAGGAAGTCCACTTTGCGGAAGTCCGGCCACAGCGCGTCGCAGAAGTAGAACTCCGAATGGGCCGACTGCCACAACAGGAAGCCCGACAGCCGCTGTTCCCCCGAGGTGCGGATCAGTAGATCCGGATCCGGCTGGCCCCGGGTGTAGAGATGTTCGGCGATGTGATCGACGTCCAGGAACTCGGCGACTTCTTCCAGTGAGCTACCCGCAGCAGCGTGCTCCTGAAGCAGGGCGCGTACCGCGTCAGCAATCTCGCGTCGTCCCCCGTATCCGACGGCGATGTTCACGGTCAGTCCTCGACGGGTCGAGGTGCGCTCGGCGGCCGCCTTCAACGCGTTGGCCGTGGCTTCAGGAAGCAGATCCAGCGCCCCGACCGGGTTGATCCGCCACGGCCTGCCGTCGTCCGATAGTTCGGCCGCGACACCTTCGATGATCCGCAGCAACGGCTCCAGCTCGCCGGCCGGCCGGGTGAGATTGTCCGTGGAGAGCAACCAGATCGTGACGTGCGCGACGCCGGCCTCGGTGCACCATTCGAGTAGGTCGGATATGCGTCTCGCGCCGGCCACGTGACCCTGGGTCACATCCTCGAATCCGGCTGCCCGCGCCCAGCGACGGTTCCCGTCGAGCATGACCGCAACGTGATGCGGGATTGGCTTTCCGGCGAGCTGACTACGGAGCCGACGCTCGTAGATGGAGTAGACAGCGCTACGGACGCCCACGATCACGCAGCCTAGACCCGCTAGCCCAGCAGCCAGCCCGACGCGGCAGAACGCCGTGCAGCGCAGTGCGGTCGGGAACGGATCCATTCGGCATAGCGGCGCCGTCGAAATCCTTGTTGTCCTATTCGCCGTGTTCGCCCTATTAACTCCGTGTAGTGGGATCGGGAATACAAGTACTGGACGTGAGGTTGACACGTGTGCAAGCATGTAATTATGTAATTTAGAAGGAGCGAAAAATGAGATACGAGAACACATCCGATGCCGAGCGGCGGCACCACCACCCCGGTGGCCACGGCCACGGACCCGGTTTCAGCGGGTTCGGACGCGGTGGTGGATACCGGCGCGGGCGGGGCCGTGGTTTCGGCCGGCCCGGTGGCTGGCAACAAGCCGACCTGCCACTAACCGACGACTTGACCGCGTGGCTCGCCGGACGCCTACCCGATGACTGGTTCACCGGCGCACCGCAGGTGACCGTTGACCGCGAGGAAATCACCGTCATTGGCGAGCTGCCGGCACCCGCGGCGTCGCCCGAGGGTGGCGATGACGCCAGCGCCGAAGGGCGGATAAGCCGCTTCCGCGAGGAAACCCGCGAGAAGCGAATGCAGATCGCGGACGAAGCGGAGGCGCGCTACGGCCGCAAGGTGGCCTGGGGAGCGTCGATCGGCGACATCACGGTGCTGTTCACGCACCTGTCGGTGCCCGTCATGACGCGCCTGCGCCAGAGTGAGCGCCGCGTGCTCGACACGCTGGTTGACGCCGGTGTCGCGCGCTCCCGGTCCGAGGCACTGGCCTGGTCCGTGCGCCTGGTCGGCGAGCACACCGAGGAGTGGCTCAGCAGCCTGCGCAGCGCGATGTCCGAAGTGGACAAGCTGCGGGCCGAAGGGCCGGATCTGAGCGGTGAGGCCGACACGCCTGGCACCACCGAGGTCTGAACCAACATCACCCCGCGCCGGCGCTACAAACTCGCCGGCGCGGCCTCCGCGAGTTGGCGACGCAACGCCTCGACGTCGGTCACGGGCGCATCACACACCATGCCGCGGCAGACATAAGCAGCTGGCCGACCGTCAATTGTCGGGCGATCGGCCAACAGCGGGATGCCTGGCGCATCTGGTTCCCCACTGACCACAACCGCCCCAGGCGGGCGCAACCGCCAAGCAAGATCGCGGAGGGCGCGCGATGGTTCGCCGACGATAGCGACTTCCACCGGCCCGCTGACGAGTGCCTCAGCCACAGCGAGGGCCCAGCCAAGGAAGCGGGGCTGTTCGACGCCGACTGCAGCAACGATTCCCAGAGCAGACTGCGCCGACTCCAGGTGTACGAGCGAACCGGTGAGGGCGGCAGAGGTCAACAACGCCCCGGCCAGTGCGCTGGACCCCGACGGGGTGGCATTGTCTGTCGGATCCTGCGGCCGCTGGATCAGCGCCTCCGCGTCGTCAGCCGTGTCGTAGAAGCCACCCCGTCCGTCGCCGAATCTCTCGACAGCCGTGTCGAGCAGCGATCCGGCGACGCGTAGGTAGTCCGCTGATCCAGTCGCCTGATGCAGCGCGAGCAGCCCTTCGGCCAGGTCGCCGTAATCCTCGGCCACGCCGTGTGCCTCACCGACCCGACCATCGCGAGATACCCGACGCAGTCTCCCGCCCACCAGATGGCGCTCGATGAGGAGATCGGCGCAGCGCACGGCCGCAGTCAGGTAGACCGGTCGGTCGAGCAGCACCCCAGCTTCGGCCAGCGCGGCCAGTGCCAGACCATTCCAGGCCGTGACGACTTTGTCGTCCCGCGCCGGCTGAGCTCGTTGCCGGCGCGCGGCGAGCAGCCGCCGACGCATATCCATCCAGCGCGCCGGATCTTCCGGGTCGGCCGGCAATCGTAGCGTCGACGCCCCATGCTCGAACGTTCCTTCGCGCGTAACACCGAACAGGGCTGCGGCGGCAGGCGCGTCTGTGCCGAGCACATCGCTGAGCTCGGCCGGTGTCCATACATAGGTCAAACCCTCGACGCCGTCGGTGTCCGCATCCAGTGCCGACGCAAACCCGCCGTCTGGGGTCTGCAGATCCCGCAGCAGGAAGTCGGCAGTTTCCTGGGCGATCCGCTCCGCCAACGCCGAACCGGTGCGCCGCCACCAATGCAGATAGACGCGCAGCAGTAGCGCATTGTCATAGAGCATCTTCTCGAAATGCGGCACCACCCACCCGGCGTCGACGCTGTAGCGGGCGAAGCCGCCAGCCAGTTGGTCGTAGATCCCCCCTCGCGCCATCGCCTCGCAGGTAGTACCGATCATGGACAGGGAGATCGGTTCGCCCGTCCGCTCGTGATGACGGAGCAAGAACTCGAGAACCATTGACGGCGGGAACTTGGGCGCACCACCGAATCCGCCGCGAGATCCGTCGAACTCGGTCGCCAAGACGGCGGCGGCGCGGTCGAGATGTGTCCGGTCGGGCGGTCCGTCCCGCGTGACGCTTTGCCCCGGTGACAACGCTGCCACTATCCGAGCGCCGGCGAGACGCACGTCGTCCGGGCGCTCGCGCCACGTTTCGCTCGCGGCCGCCAGCAGTCGTAAGAACTGCGCCCGCGGGAAGAATGTGCCGGCGAAGAACGGGGCACCGTCCGGCGTCAGCAGGCACGTCATTGGCCAGCCACCCTGTCCCGTGAGCGCGGTGGTGGCCTGCATGTAGACCGCGTCGACGTCTGGCCGCTCTTCCCGGTCGACCTTCACGTTGACGAAGTGCTCGTTCATCACCGCCGCAACGTCAGACCGCTCGAACGAATCGTGGGCCATGACATGGCACCAATGGCAGGCCGCGTAGCCGACCGACAGGAGGATCGGGACGTCGCGCCGTTGCGCTTCGGCAAACGCCTCATCCGACCACGGCCACCAGTCGACCGGGTTCTCGGCGTGCTGCTGCAGGTACGGACTCGGCGAAGCCGCTAGACGGTTGGTCACTGGTCCATCGTGCGCCGCGGGTGGCGAGCGCTTGCGAAGCGGGCCCGTGGACCGGGCCGGCTAGGGCGTGTCCCGCACTCCTGCTCGTCGCGAGCGACAGGAGAGCGTCGGGTAACGGATCGACTGCCCAGAGATCGTCACGGTTACGTTGGCGTACAGGTTGGTCAGCTCGCC
>Ga0157379_10005136_pt1 | contig 11233 bp, 5 predicted proteins | sample S25metaG_FD_121802 | JGI IMG/M metagenome (GOLD analysis project Ga0157379, IMG submission 121802) | Switchgrass rhizosphere microbial communities from Kellogg Biological Station, Michigan, USA - S2-5 metaG | ecosystem: Host-associated > Plants > Roots > Rhizosphere > Soil | place: USA: Michigan... | reverse complement strand
CCAGGTCACCATGGAACGCCGCGTGTCCGGACCCGATCGTGCCGCCGTCCAACCCGCGATCGAGCCAACGCACAGCCGGCGGCGGCATGATGTTGATCGGCCAGAACAGGTGCGAGGCAGTCACATCGCCGTGCGTCACCGTCGCGTAGAGATCGAGCGACGGTTTGCTGCCATCGTCGTGCAAGTCCACGGCGCCGCGCAGCTGCCCGCCGAATTTCGCACCTTCGAAATCAATGGCGTCGGTTTCGATGCGCCAACCCGTGTCGCCACGATACGCGGCGACCTCGCCGGCGAAGCTGGAAAATTCCAGCGGCTGGCGGAACACGTGGGGCGAGTCCATGCCGAACGCCGTGCGTGCGGGCAGACTGAAGCTGAAGGCGTCCTGATCGCCAAGCAAGCTGCCGCCAAGGCCGCTGACGCCGGGCAGCTTGTCGACCGCATGCCAAGCGGCATCCTTGAACTGCACGGCCACGTCGAAATCCTGCGCACCGCCATGGCGCAACGTCGCGGCGTGCAGCGTGCCGACCGGGTCGGCCAGGTACAGCCAGCGCCGCAGTTCCGGCGGCAGCTTGTCACTGAACATTGCGATTGTGGCCGGCGCAGAGATGTCCAGATCGTCCGCGCGCGCGGTCCAGACCGTGGGCGCATCCTTGTCCGGACGGGATTTTTCCACATGTATAGTCGACAGCGGCGCACTGGTGCCCTGACGTGCAACATCCAGGTCCGCGATATCCAGCTGCCAGCCGCTGGCAGTGCGCTGCCAGCGCAGCCCGAATCCGAGGCGATCGAAGCCCGAGCGCGGCACGATTCCGCGCTTGTCGTCCAGCTCGATCGGCGTGGGCGTCGTCAGCACCAGGTCGCGCAGGTCGACTTCAATGCGCGCCTGCTGCAGACGGTTCTGGCGCCACTCGCTCCAAACCTGCAGGCGGCCGCCGCCGTGAGTGAATTGCAGCCCCGCCGGTGCATAGCCGTGCAGCAGCGCGGCCAGATCCAGCTGCTGCCCTCCGAAGTACACCTCTCCGCTGCGATCGTCGCTGTTGTAGCGAATCACGGCCTCGACCGGCGATGCGGGCGCCGCCATGCTGCGCAGCCGCGCCACAGCGCGGTGCTCGGTGCCGGAATTGAGCAGGCGTACCTCATCAGCACTGAACGCGAGGTGCCGCTTCGCAGCGGGGTCATCGATCGTCAACCGCAGATCGCGCAGCACCAGCGCACCCAGGTCGAACAGCAGCGAATTGTCGGCGTTCTTGTTCGCGTCGGAATTGCCGAAACCCTGCAGCGCCCAGTTGCCTGCCTCATCGCGCTGCAGGTGCAAGTCCAGCCCGACCAGACGGAATTCGTTCCAGGCCTGATTGCGATGCAGCAGCGAGAAGAAATTGACCTTCAGTTCCGCTTGCGGAATCGCGCTCGCCGGCGGCTGATCGGGCGTGGCGCCGGCGATATGCACGCCGTGCAGGATCAGCAGCGGTCCGCCGCCTTCCCAGTGCCCTTCCACGCCATCGAGCGTCACCGGACGCTTCAGGCGCGCGCTCAGGAACGCGCTGATCTTTTCCGGATGGCTGGCGATCCACGGCAACGCGATTTGCGTGACACCGATAGCCACTGCCAGCACGATGACGATGCAGGCGAACAGTGCTTGCAGCCACAAGCGCGCGCGATGGACGCGGCGACGCCAAATCACGAGCGAACGATCCGAAAACTACAGCAGCACGACATCGTACTGCTCCTGCGCATAGTGCTCCTCGGGCTGGAAGCGGATCGTCTTGCCAATGAATTCCTCCAACTCCGCCACCGCCGCGGATTCCTCGTCGAGGATGCGCGCGACGACTTTCGGCGCGGCGAGGACGAGCAGCTTCTTGGCCTCGAACTGGCGCACGGCGCGCGTGATCTCGCGAAATATCTCGTAAGTGACTGTCTCGGCGGTTTTCACGCTGCCACGGCCTTCGCAGGTCGGGCACGGTTCGCACAGCTGTCGCTCCAGGCTCTCGACCGTGCGCTTGCGCGTCATCTGCACGAGGCCGAGTTGCGTCATCTCGTACGCGGTCGTCTTGGCATGATCGTGAGCGAGGGATTTTTCGAGCATGCGCAGCACCTGGCGCTTATGCTCCTCGTCGGTCATGTCAATGAAGTCGATGATGATGATGCCGCCGAGGTTGCGCAGACGCAGCTGGCGCGCCGCGGCCTGCGCCGCCTCGAGGTTGGTCTTGTACACAGTCTCCTCAAGGTTGCGATGGCCGAGGAACGCGCCGGTGTTGACGTCGATCGTCGTCATTGCCTCGGTTTGATCGATCACCAGATAGCCGCCGGACTTCAATGGCACTTCCTTCTTCAGCGCGCGCTGGATCTCGTCCTCGACCCCGTACAGGTCGAAGATCGGGCGCTCGCCGGGGTAATGTTCTATGCGCTCGACCAAATCGGGCATGAACGTGCGCGCGAACTGCACCGTGCGCTCGAAGGTTTCGCGCGAATCCACACGCACTTTCTCGACATCCTTGCGCATCAGATCGCGCAACGCGCGCAACGGCAGCGACAGGTCCTCGTACACGCGCGCGCCTGCGCCTGCCGGCGACAGGTTCACCTGCAGTGACTGCCACAGCTTGCCCAGATACGCCACGTCTTCGGCCAAGGCCTCGCGCGGCTGGCCTTCGGCGTTCGTGCGCACGATGTAGCCGTGACTCGCTTCTGCGGCAAGGCTCTGCAGGATTTCCTTCAGGCGCGTGCGTTCGGCTTCGTCCTCGATGCGCACCGACACGCCGATCACCTTGACATACGGCAACAGCACGAGATAACGCGACGGCACAGACAGGTTGGTGGTCAAACGTGCACCCTTGCTGCCGATCGGATCTTTCACGACCTGTACGACGATCTCCTGCCCTTCGCGCACGAGCTCGGCGATCGGCGGTTGCGTGGCAGGCGGCACGGCGCCGTTCTCGGCGCCCTCGACCAGCGCCGGCATCGCGCGCACGATGTCGGAAGCGTGCAGAAACGCCGCGCGTTCCAGGCCGATTTCGACAAACGCCGCCTGCATGCCGGGCATGACGCGGCTGACGCGGCCCTTGTAGATGTTGCCGACATAGCCGCGGCGCAGCGCACGCTCCACGTGCACTTCCTGCAGCATGCCGTTTTCGACCACCGCGACGCGCGTCTCGCGCGGGGTGATGTTAATCAGGATTTCTTCGGTCACGACAAAGGCTTATCCGCTGTTCCCGGATGTCTTATAGCCGCCTGCGGTGACAATAGCGAGGGCCGGACGGTCGGGCAAAGTCGCGTATTTTACGCAGGTGCGACGCCGAACGCCCGGAGCAGTTCCACGGTTTCGAATAAGGGTAATCCCATCACGCTCGAATAACTGCCCGAAATATGCGGCACGAAAGCGGCGGCGCGGCCCTGGATCGCGTACGCACCAGCTTTGCCCTGCCATTCGCCGCTATCAAGGTAGGTCGCGATCGCTGTGTTTGAAAGCGTGGCGAAAGTGACTTCGGTGACGTTCAGCACGTGTTCTTCGCGACCGCGATCGATGCACCACACCGCAGAAAGCACGCGATGCGCGCGCCCGGAGAGCCGCCGCAGCATCTGCGCAGCATGGGCTGCGTCGCCTGGCTTGCCGAATACGTCATCGTCCAGCACAACTTCGGTATCGGCGCCGAGCACTACGGCATCGGCAACGCCGGAGAGCTTGAGCAACCCCGCCCCTGCCTTTTCGCGCGCGACACGACTGACGTAATCCTCGGGCGGCTCGCCGGCGACACGCACTTCAGGGACATCCACGTCGACCGTGCCGAAGCGGATGCCGGCGAGTTCGAGCAGCTGGCGCCGGCGGGGGGATTGTGAGGCGAGATAGAGCAAGGTTTGAATCCGTATGAAAACGGCGGAAGATAGCATGCAGGAGTTATGGGCAGAGAAATGTCCGGTTGGCCGGAAGAATCTCGTATCTTGCGTCAAACCGGCATACGGAAACCAGTGTGCATGAACGTCGTATCCGCACGCGGCATAGCCTCCGCAGCAGGGGCGTTTACCGCAATCGCAAGCCTGCTGTGGCCAGACGCGGTATGCGCCGCACCCGAGCTCGCGGCCGTGCACTGCGCGCACGATGCCGCGGAATTGGCCGGATTCTTGAGCGATGTGAGCAATGGCGGCACGGCGAACGGCCACGACAACGTGATCCGTCTGGTTGCCGGAACGTTTGCCGCGAATGGCGCTACGTTTTCGTTCAATTCCCATAGCGGCTTCGCGCTGACTCTTGACGGCGGTTATGACTTCAACTGCATCACCCAAGACCTTACTCCCGGGAAAACCGTGCTCGACGGCGGCGGACCTGGACCCGGCGCTGTCGAGGTGCTGTCGTTGCAGAGCAGCGGTGATGTCACGGTAAGTCGACTGACCATTCAACACGGCTTCAAGGCCGGCAGTTCGAACGGCGGCGGCGCCGGAATCTATCTGGCCAATGCGAGTGCGATCGCAGTGTTCGACGACAATCAGGTGTTGAACAATTCGACGGATTACGCCGCCGGCGGGCTGTCGATCTTCGGCACCGGCACCGTGCACATCGATGGCAATCTGTTTGCCGGCAACAGCGCCCCTTCGGTCGCCGCGGTATTCGCCGACATGAACGCCGGATCCATGGTTTATCTGAACAACAACACGATTACGGGCAATATCAACAGTACGGTCGGCCCGGCCGTGAGTGCGCTGGGCCCTGCGGGCCACGTCGCCAACAACATCAGCTACGCCAATACCGGCAGCTACGATTTTTATCTGTATGCGAACGGGACGATTGGTTTCGTCGACAACGACTACCACAGCATCAGCGGTACGCCGGCCGCCGGCGGCCACGGCAACGTCGACGTCAATCCCCTGTTCGCCGGCATCGGCAACTATCGCCTTGCGGCAGACTCCCCGCTGCGAGCCTCCGGAACCGCAAGCGCTGCCGGGAGCCTACCGGCTGCCGATCTGGACGGCCACGCTTTCCCGCTTGCGGGCAAAGTGGATGTGGGCGCGTGGAACGAGACCCTGTTCGCGGACGGGTTCGACGTGCCCTGATTCGATAGCCCCAGCAATGCACGGAGCTGCGACGTCCCACTTCCAGAACTCCCGCTCCGGCCCCGCTGCCCGAAGCTAGGTGAATCGAATACCTCTCGGCATGGGGCTAGCACCCGCTTCTTCCCGCGGCTGTCGTATTTCCCGTAGTAGAACCGCTACGAGGAGATTCCCATGACCTGCGCGACTCGATTGGCATTCGCGGCGATCCTGGCATTGGCCGGGCAAGGCGCCGTGCGGGCATCCGTGGTCTGTGTCACCAACCAGGCCGAACTGGAACAGGCCGCTGCCCAGGCAACGGTCGCACCGATGACCATCCTGATACATACCGGCGTCTACAACGCGCCGGCTGCGTGGTATCTGCAATTCAACTCCGTCTCGCACGAGCCCAGCGGAGCGTCGCCGCGGCCGATTCAAGGCGGCACCGACTTCCTCGGCGGCTACGGGGGGCCAACCTGTGCGACACGCGATCTGGACGGCAGCAAGACGATCTTCAACGATTCAACCTTGCCGGGCGCCGACACCGGCGCCTACGTGCCGAATGTCGGCATCACCGGCAGCGTGGTGTTCGAGGGACTCAGCCTGCGACTCAAGTACGGCATCACGATCAGCGCCGACAACTACTTCTACGAAGTGCCACCGTCCACGCAATTGCTGATCCGGCGCGTCGAACTGACCGGCAGCCAATTCCTGGACATCGTCTGGGCACAGGACTTCCCCGGAGGCAGCGTCCGCGTGGTCAACTCACAGTTCCACAACAACGGCACGACCTATGGCTGTATTCTGCTCGTCGATGTGAATTACGGTTCGCCGGATGTCGCATTCGTCAACGATACGGTGATCGACAACGATCCCAGCTACGACAGCGCGTGCATGTACAACGGGGATGACGGCAACGGCACGGTAGGCGCGGGCGCTTTCTATGCGCACAACAATATCTTCTACGGAACCGCGATACACAGCCACCACGACTTTTCGTCGAACAGTTCCAACCTCGAACTGATCGACAATCTGTTCGGCTCGGCGTACTACCCGCCGCAGACTACAGCGCCGGTCGGTACGCTCTACGCCGATCCGAAACTGGACGCCTATCAGCATCCGATCGAATCACCGCCTTCGCCGGTGATCAATCGCGGCACCTCGGCGGTATATGGCGATCTGTCGAAGGTCGACTTCGCCGGCAATCCGCGCCTGGTGGGCAGCAGACCGGACCTTGGCGCATTCGAATCCAAGGTCAACGATCTGACGATGCAACTCGTGCAGAACACCAATGATCATGGCACGGGCTCGCTACGCCAGGCGATTCTCAATGCGAACGGCAGCAGCGGTTTCACCGCAATCAAATTCCATATCGGCAACGATTGCGCCACGCCGAAGACGATCAAGTTGCAAGCCGCGCTGCCGGCGATAACCCAAAGCCTCAGCATTGAAGGCTTCAGCCAACCCGGCGCCAAGCCGAACGATCAGGATATCGGCGACAACGCCAAAGTCTGCATCATTCTCGAAGGCACCAGCCTGGCCAGCGCCGATGCTCTGCGCGTGCCAACGGGCGTACCCGATTCGATGCACGTGCAAGTCTCCGGCATCGCGTTCAACGGCTTTCCGACCGGCGCAGCCGTGCGCCTCAGCGGCGGCAGCGCGCATGTCATCGCCGGCAATCACCTCGGCGGCTCGGTCGGCGGCGTGTCGCTGGTCAGTCCGGCCAGCGCATTCGTCATCGGCAATGGTGTACATGACGTGCGCATCGGCAGCGACGCTGCGTCCGATCGCAACATCATCGGCTACACGGGTACCGGTGTGCTCGTGCTCGGCGGCAACGGCAGCAATGTAGACGGTGCCCATCACAATCATATCCGCAACAATTACTTCGGCGTGGACGGCAGTTTCGCCAATATCGAAAACAATGCCGCCCTGACGATTCGCGGTCACGACAACATCGCCGCCGGCAACGCGATCGGATACAGCCAGCAGGAGGCCATCAATATCGATGGCGCCAATGCCCACGACAACACGATCACCGGCAACTGGATCGGCACGGCCCCAACCGGCGAATTCATCCCCAATCAGAGCGCCGGCATCCATATCAGCAATGGTGCACATGACAACACGCTAAGCGCCAATTTCATTAACCACAATCTAACCGGCGTGCGCATCGACAGTGGTCTGCACAACTCGGTGCGCGCCAATTCGATCGACGACAACTACCTCGGCATCGACCTGGCTGGAGCCGGCGTCACCGACAACAACGACGATGGCGCCACCGGCGCTCTCCTGCTCGCGAACCGGGCGCTGAATTTTCCGGAAATCTCTTTGGCGAGCGGCACGCTGCACAAGGGTGTAGTCAGCGGAACATTACAGACCACCGAAGGCACCTACATCATCGATGTTTATGCGAGCGCAAACTGCAGTGGCGCAGGCAACGGCGAAGGCGCGCGCTGGTTGGAAAGCACCACGGTCGAGGTTCAACCGCTGGCCGGAGTCCAATTGGCAACTGTCCCGTTCAGCGTGTTTTTCACGCAGCCGGCGCCGGGAAGCATGGCGTTCGGCACCGCCATCACCGCCACAGCCACGGATGACGCCGACAACCTGTCACCGAACAACACCTCGGAGTTCTCGCAGTGCAGTACTTACGTTAATGACGTGATCTTCGCGAATGGCTTTGATGGATAACTTGTGCAGCGCCCGCTTCCGCCTTCAGTTTGCGTTATGGTAGGACGTCTAAAGCTCGCAACGTTCCCCAACGCCGGAGCAACACCCCATGACCCTGTACACGAACCCGACGTCCCAGGCACCGACGCCGCTCGCGGCGAGCATCGGCGCACTGCTCTGTCTGCCGGCGCTGTCCGCAATCGGCGCTACCCATACTGTCAACAATTGCCAAGACGCCGGCACTGGCAGTCTGCGTGCAGTCATCACCGCGGCTACGACGCACAGCGGCGACACGCTCGACCTGACCACGCTGATGTGCAGCACGATCTCCCTCAAAACCGGAATCAACGTCGCTCAAAACAACCTCACGTTGAACGGCCCCGGCGAAAACCAACTGACACTCACCGACTACGCAGCAACGAAACACCGCATTTTTCGGCACACCGGCAGTGGCACTCTGGCGATCCACAACATGTCGATCAGCAACGGCTACGCAGGCGCAAGCGCCTCCGCTCCGGCAAGCAAAGGGGGGTGCATCTCTTCCGCAGGCAACGTGAATCTGGATCATGTCCGGCTGTCCGGCTGCGTGGCGAACGGAACGTCACAAGCTACCGGTGGCGGCATCTATGCCAGGTACCAGATATCGTTACAGCACAGCACGATTAGCGGGAATACCGTATCGACCACCGCCCCCGGCGGATTGGCGCTGGGCGGTGGCGCCGCCGCTCACGATTTTATCGCGAGCGACAGCAGCGCTGTGAACAATTCCGCCTTGGGCGATTATGCAGCAGGCGGTGGCGGACTCTACGTCAAGGCGAACTTGACTCTCACCGCCTCGACCGTATCAGGCAATCATACCGACGGCATCGGTGGCGGCGCTCGAGTCGGCCGAGGCGCGTTTCTGTATTCGATGCCACCCGCCGTCAAGATAAACAACAGCACCATATCCGGAAATGACGCATCGACCTACGTCGGCGGCGTCTTTTCGGAATTTTCGGTGACGCTGCAAAACAGCACGATCGCCTTCAACACGGCCGGGAGTGGAAATTATTCAAGCACCGGACACACGTATTTTGTCGGCGCCGGCCTTGTGGCCGTCGGGCCGCGTGTGCATTCCGTCGTACTGCAAAGTTCGCTGCTCGCAAACAACACGTACGGATTTACCGACGAAGACAGCGATTTCAGCACATTCACGCGGTCCGGACCGGCCATCACCGTCAGCGGCGCCGACAATCTGATTCGCTACGCGCATGGTCCCGAACCGACCGGCACCCTGCACGCTTGTCCCTTGCTCGGCCCGCTGCGCGACAACGGCGGCGAAACGAAAACGCATGCGCTGCTCAGCCATAGCCCCGGCATCGATGTCGGCAACAATAACGCCGGTTTCGCGGATGACCAGCGCAGATCACCGTTTGTTCGCAAGTACGGAATCGCCGCCGATATCGGCGCCTACGAAGTGCAAGCCGATATCATTTTCGACAATGGCTTCGATGGCTGTCCGCTGCTGCCGATCTAGCGCCGTCAAGGCTTTGCAGCGGCCTGTGCTTTGCGCAGTGTCTCGCGCGCCTGTTGCGTCTGCGGGTCGTCCGCGTCGAGAAATTTCTCGCGCAGATCGGTCGCTTCGCGCAACAATTGCAGACCTTCGGCCCGCGTTTCCGCACGCTTGAGCAAGAGCATCGCCAGGTTGTAGCGAACCGTCGCGGCAAGTGGATGCGCGGCCTGCGGAATATATCCCGCGTACGAAGCCAACGCCGCGCGCAGCTCACGTATGGCACCGGCGGCGTCGCCGCGCTCGCGCAACGCGAGCGCGAGCGAATCATGCGCCAGCGCCGTGTAGCGATCGTTCCCGCTGTACTTTTCACCGGCGCCAATGACCGCCCGTTGCGCAAGGTCGAGCGCTCCGTCCGAATCGCCGCGCAGACGCGCAACATCGGCGCGCCGGCACAACGTCATCACGGAATCCTTGTCGGTCTGGCCACGCTTCTTTTCCAGCGCGGCGACTTCAGTCAATTCCTGTGCGGCGAGATCAAGCTTGTGCTGCGCGGTGTGCGCGGCAGCCAGATTGCCAAGCGCCATCTGCACGCCCTGGAAGTCGTGGCCGTATTTTTTCTCGAAAATCGCCACGGCCTCGGTCAACAACTTCTCCGCGGTGTCGGCGTCGCCGCTGTCGGTGAGCAAACCGCCCAGATTGATTTCGGTGCCGGCGATCGCGGGGTGCCCTTCGCCAAGCTTGGCGCGTTGCGCCGCGAGCACTTGCTCGAGCAGTTGACGCGCGCGCGCATAGCGACCCAGATGCCACTCGGCCAGGGCGAGATCGCGGCGCAGAGCCATCGTTGATGGATGATCGGCGCCCAGCGATTTTTCCTCGGTCGCCAACGCCTGTTGTTCGAGCGCGGCTGCTTCCAAATAACGCGACTGGCTTTGCAGCGTCATCGCGATATTCGTCTGCGCCTTGGAGATATCCAGTTCATCGGGTTGCGACTGCCGTTCGGCGACTGCCAGCGCCTCGCGATATTGATTCTCCGCCGCAGCCCAGTTCTCCAGACCCCAACTCGCACCGGCGTCCGTCAGCAATGCCTGGTACAGCACGCGCGAGTCGGCTTTCTCCGCGCGCACGAGCGCGAGTTCGGCATCGGCGTAGCGCTTTGCAGTGGCAAAATCACGCTGATCCAGCGCAACGCGCGCTTGCACGTGCAGGGCGCGAGCGCGGTCTGCCGGTGTGGTCTCGGGCAACGTGTCTATTTTCTGTTGCGCATCACTGGCCCATGTGGCCGCAGCCTTGAGATCGCCCAGTTCCGCTGCGGTATCGGCCCGTTCGGATTCGGTTTGCGCGTACCGCAGCGACCGCTCGTTGCGCGCCGCGAACAACTTCAGTGCGTCGTCCTGCAGCTTGCTCGCCGGATCGAACAACCCGAGCTGATAGTAGATGCGGCCCAGCGTACTTTCGATTTCGGCCTTCTGTTCCGTGTCAAGCGATTGATTCGTTGCGATGCTTTGCGCGCCGCGATCGAGCAACTCGCGCGCGCTGACCACGCGACCCTTTGCTTCGCGCGGATCGACCGCGGTGAACAACCCTAACAGGAAGTCCTTCACCTGCCGCGTGTTTTGCGCCTCGCGCAGCGTCTGCTGTGACTGCCACACGATCGCCGTGCCGCTCGCGGTCAGGACGAGCAGGATCACCGCGGCGGCGGCAAGCGGCGGCCAGTGCCGGCGAACGAATTTGCGCATTTGATAGGTGCGCGTGCCGCCACTGATGGCGTGGCCTTCGAGATACGCGTTGAGGTCTGCGGCCAACGCACCCACCGTTGCGTAGCGTGCTTCCGGCGCCTTCGCCAGAGCACGCTGCAGGATGCGATCGAGATCGCCGCGTAGAACTCGGCGCAAGTTCGGCAGCGCGATGCCGCGTGCCGCGGCTGCTGCGTCGCCGGTAGTCGAATCGCCGCGTGTCGTCATGCGGTTAACGGCGCGGTGCAGCGGTTCCGGCACTTCCTCGACCACGGCTTTCTGGATGCTAATCGTACCGGCATCAGCGCGTGCGTACGGCATG
>Ga0157379_10005134_pt1 | contig 11234 bp, 15 predicted proteins | sample S25metaG_FD_121802 | JGI IMG/M metagenome (GOLD analysis project Ga0157379, IMG submission 121802) | Switchgrass rhizosphere microbial communities from Kellogg Biological Station, Michigan, USA - S2-5 metaG | ecosystem: Host-associated > Plants > Roots > Rhizosphere > Soil | place: USA... | reverse complement strand
TTCGTTGAAATACTCCTCGAAATCCAGGATGAGCGAGGTGATCTCAGTCGCGTCTATTGCCCCTAATTGAAATACAAGAAGATTCTTGCAATTGATGGATAGAGGGTGGGGAATTGCGTATAATTTATGTACGTTTCTTGCAGTTGTGTGTTACGTGGGGTCAGCATCATCGATGGCAACCTTTTCAAGAGTGTTAATAACTTCGCCGAGGAGGTGATTTGGTATCTGCACAACGCGGTCTTCATCCACTTCCATCATGTCATCGCCACTCATTTCACCTCTCTCGAAGACCAATAAATCCTCCGCGACTCGCTTGAACTTGAAACCATTGACTTCAACCGTGAAAGTTCGGAATAGTTGTCGATGGAGAACCCAGACACGACTCAATAGTCAAATCCCCTTCAAGAAGGGCCTAGTGACACCTTGTGGATTATCCGATGTCGTGGTATAATAATTAATAAATTCGTATCCTGCAAGCAAGTATGAGAATAAGTAAGAACAACATCGCCGCTGGTAGTTCAGCCAAGCCGGATGACTTGGAACTTTCTGAAACCGAGGCGATGAATAACAATATGTATCACATGTCTAATCGACAGGGTAACATTTTACAGAAGAACAAGGCTAAATTACTTGCAAACATAGCTTTGACCTGAGTGCATAACTACAGAACCTTGAGTGAGTAAAAAGTGCTAGGTAAAGACCGAAAAACGACGGCAGCCAATCCCCTGCCCAACCATCCACCTGATCCCTGGCCAATCCATCGCACTCAAGGCAAAACATAAATTTCCATCATTTAGCAACCCAAACAGATATTTATATAACTGCATGTCAAGTAATGCACAAGTTCTACAATGTGAGATGACACGGACTGATAGAGAGAGAGAGGAGAGACAGGAAAAAAGAAAGAAACGGAAACTGGTACGACGGGCTGGGGAGGCGGGAAATAAGAAAAGGGGTGAGGGAAATTATGATACGGTATGATTGTGAAGGAGATGGGGATAGAGGGTGAGGAGAGGGAATGGGAATCCGAGAATGAGAAAATGGTGTGCATAGAAGAGATGAAGATGATGGGCATATAGGAGAGTCGGAATGAGAATAGGGAACATCATACATCGTAGACTTGACAAGGCAGGGGATAACCATAGAGGGTTGGAATGAAGACGATAGGTGGCATAGGATGAAAGAAAAAGATCACGAAGAGAGGAATGTTCGTTCCAATACCCAAGGCGCGGCTGAATGTTCTTCGACACTGCACTTTCTCTACTCTTCTTCGTTCTCGCCTTGACCAAGAGCTACGATGTAAGGTAACTCGTGTTCAAGGTTGATCTTGTCTCCCATTGTCCAGCGGGAGCCGACCCAGCCGTTGACGTAGACGGCGACCTGAGGTAGGCGATCAAATTATGAAGAAAAAGATTGAAAAGACAAGAAACGTACCTTGCCATATCTCTTGGTAGAGTACTTCGCCATAAGGTTCTCTGCTTTTTCTTCTCGCAGGCAATAGTTCAACATGATGTTGGCGATAGGGAGAATCTCGGCCTCCGTATATCCGGAGTAGTGAACGAAAGTAGGTCCCTAGACGAACACAGGTCAGCAACGCCCAAATGTAACATCAAACACCAACATACCCATCCAAATTTCCCCATAATCACCCTTGCACACCACATACTCGCAGCAGCAATTAAACTCGGCTTAACACCAAGCAACTTCCTATCGATGACGTGAAGGTCAAGGAAGAACTTGGAAATCAACCGCACTTCCGCATCATAGTCGTCAGCCTTGCTAACCCTACGGATCCAGTTCATGGGCTGGGGGAACGTGCTGATGTTCCAGTTGAGAGTCTTGAGAATATATTTCTCTGCCTTGAGCATTTCTTCTTCGGTCGCGTCATCGATCATCATGCCAGCATGGAGCCAGTGCTTCACAGAGGGAGCGGCGATTTCTTCGAACTTCGTGGCGATCATGAAGCAGGCGAGGCCGACGAGCTGGAGTTTGGAGAGGGACACGACACGGAGGGAGAGGAAGCGGTCGATAATGTTCACGGCGAGGTGGAGAGTCTCGGGGAGGAGGCGCAGTTGACGTTGCATGGCGATAAGGAAGTCCATGAGGAGGGTGCGGTGACTCCACTTGAGTTCTTTCTGGTGCGACATGTAGTTCGCATTCGGGAGGGTTTCGATCTGAAGAAAGTATGAGGAGAGAAAGTGAAGGTGGAAGACGTAGCTTACCTCGCACTCAGCAAGATACTCGAAGATGTCGTTGACATATTCGCTGACCATGTTGGGGTCGTCGAAGTCATTCCTGTCAAGGTCCTCCCAACCAGTAGCTTCCGCCTTCTCAGTTTTCAAAACTGGTCCCTCTGCTAGCACCTCATCCTCCTCCTCTTTAGGCTCAACCTTGGCCACGGCATCTGCGGGGATAGGTTCCTCATACGTCTCGACGGTAGCTTCGACATCACCCTCAGACGATGTACGACGTTTCTTGTGTGCTGGTTCGTCATCCTCCTCTTCGGCCTTGATGTCCGGAATGACTTCTTCCGTCACAATGGGGATTCGACCAAGAGTTCCCGACGTGGTCTTGCGCGCTACCCGATGCAAAGTTGTGCGGCCAGAGGGTTCGTCGATAGCCATCGCATCCTCGCTCCTATTCTCGACCTTGACCTGCGTCTGCGTTCGAGGTTTCCTGACTGGAAGCTTGGCTGGGGCTTTTATAACTCGCGGTGGCGCGTCATTCACGATGAGGGTGCCGGTCTGCTTCATGGGCCCGAACGTCGCGCCCCTCGCCATATTAAGACTTTGCTTTCTGTTGTTAGTAACTTCTCCGAGTGCTTCACGTTTTCGCTTGTGTTGGAGACCGCCTGGTGCGGCAGTTGTCGAGGGCGGTTTTGATGGACCGGCTGTAGAGTCTCTGGAAGCAGGTTTTCCTGGACGAGCGACGCCGCCAACGGCATTTTCGTTAGGCAGGCGTGTAGCGCGAGTGACGCGTCTTGTCTTGAGAAGGAAAGTGAGCCCAATGAGCTCGACGTCGAAGATGAGGCAGATGACACGCACTGGAATATTTGAGCTCATCGCGCTGCTGGCGACGTTGATCACGACGGTTAAGCTGGGAAAAAAAGGATAAGTAGACTCGGGGAGGTGGATGGATGGAAGAGAGCTGGAGAGAGCTTAAGTATAGTCAGTCGTGGACGAGAGGGAGCAACAGAACCGCTGAGCCGTGCCGACTCTTTTTCTCACGGCGAATGGATCGCGTTCGAAACAACAAGTCACGTGGACGGTTCGACGCGTTTCTTCACGTGCATCGATTCTTTGTCATCAATTCCTTTGTTTTTATTTTATTTTCGACTGCTATTGTACAGGGTCACCAAGGTGGGCGACGACAAGCCCACCATTAATTTGGAAATACCATGGGTCCATATATCTCGTCGCTCTCGCTTTTACCTCGCAAAATTTCCACCAGTTTGAGGGCAAACGGAAATGCTGTTCCAGGTCCTCGACTTTCAAGATCAAGTTGAGATAAATTTTACAGAAGAACGAATGCTTTTTACCTTGTTACTAAATTTTTATGTGTAACGACGCTCTCCTCAAGATACTCGTAATCTGCGGAACAAAGACATTAACTTCATATCCGAAATCCCCAAAATCCGTTTCAAAATCCGACGTACCTTTCTGCAGTTCCGCCTTTACGCTCGGGTGAGATGTGATTTTACCCCCTTTCCCAACCCCCGCCTTCTTCGCTGCTAGGCTCCCCGCACAAATCATCCCAACCAGCTTGCCCTGCTCATAATGCGTCTGCAACATCCTCTGCACTTTCAGGTGATTCGCGATAGTATCTGCACCTTTAGCTCCTCCTGGCACAATAATTGCATCATACAGAGTCTAATTCCATAGATTAAATCATCAGACAGAGTATTCCGTCACTAGCTTTGATTTGGACACTCTCACCTCAGCTTCAATATCGTCGAAATCCACATCAGCAATCACCTTCACACCTCTGGAGCAAACAGCCCATGGCAAGTCCTCTCTTCCTCGTGTTCCCTCCTTCACCAAGGCCGACGTACACTTTACGCCACCACGAACAAGAACGTCATACGTGATCGTACTGCAGAATCCATCCACATCAGTATTCCATTCACCAGTTGGCCAAAATGCTGAAGACGTACAACTCCATCTCCTCTGACCCACCAGCGATGAATATCAACGCGTTACGCATCCTAAATCTCCGAGTTGGGATTTGATTTGTGATTGTGTGTTTTTGTAAGACGTGGATAGCCGGACCTTGCTTCGATTCGTACTTATATGCGCCCTCCTGTGTTATACCAGACGTCGGTCAAGCAAGTATGCAGTGCGCTCTTCAAGAATCGGAGACATGACGCAATGGCGGAAAATGCACCCAATGGTTGGCTCCAGATCTCCAATCGAGAAACGTGAAAGAATAACCACACGCAAAGCATTAAATTTCGGTTCATCAACTATTTAAACCCTATCTCTACTTAGGTAAAGAGGAAAGAAAAACACAAAACATATCTTCACAATAAAACCAAAGCGTAATTCTAAAGAGAAAAATATCAATACATGCGACATAGGAAATGAGAAAGAAAGCTCACAGTAAGATCTACCAAACATCGTCCACCTCTTCGCCTGCTTTCCACAGGCCGGGCACTTGGTACCTTCCTCAATCTTCGGCCACCTCGCCTGGTCAAAAGGAATTGCCAAACTCTTCGCACCCGCTGATGGAGCGCGAGAATCTTGGGGCTCAGCTCTAAAATCCAAATGTCATCAACACCCAAATTCATTTATAAGAAACACAAAACAAAACTCACGATTTCCCGCTCCTCTCCTTAATATCATCTTCACAAGCCTCAACCTCACACCACGGGATAACAACAATGTTCTTTGCATCCAAAGTAGGGACGACATCTTCCCACTTGGTAACGACCTTCAAGCGTTCGTCCAATGTGGCCTTGGCACGGTTGTACATGTCGCTTTGGATGGTGATGAGGACGTCCTTGACAGATTTGGCGATGCCCCCGAGGGGGATGGGAGCCTTGGCACCGGTATCACGACGGACGCTGAGGGTTTGCTTCTTAGCAAGATCGGCAGGACCGACTTCAAGACGGAGTGGGACACCCTAAAATTTAGCAATATCAGTAAAATATCACCATAAGAGTGACAGGGAAGCCAGCCTACCTTCTGCTCCCAATCATTGAACTTATATCCAGGGGTATACCCTTCCCTCAAATCAGCCCTCGCCCTAATACCCGCCTCCGTAAGAGTCTCCACAAGCTCTTCACATCCCTTAAAGATCGCTTGATGATCACTCTTATTATTCAACCCACACGGCACAACAATAACCTGTACCGACGCCACCCTCGGGGGCAAGACCAGTCCCTGATTATCACCATGCACCATAACCATCACACCAATAACACGAGTCGACAATCCCCAGGAGTTTTGCCAAACAAAGAGTTTACCAGCATTAGGATCATCAGAGTTCGCAGCTTCCTTGTTCTCTTCCTTCGACGCGTTGGGATCTTCAACGACGATATGGAACATCTTACTGAAGTTCTGGCCGAGACTGTGGGAGGTTCCACCTTGGATACCACGTCCGGTTGTGGGGATGAAGCCTTCGACGGTTGTAGTGTAAAGACCGCCTGCAAATTTCTCCTTTTCGGATTTGACACCGGGGACGACGGGGACGGCGAGGAGCTCCTCGTAGACGCGGCGGTAAAGATCGAGGATCTCGTGAACTTCCTTGTCGGCGCTTTCTTTTGTAAGATGGGCAGTGTGGCCTTCTTGCCAAAGGAATTCACGTGTGCGGAGGAATGGTTCTGGAGATGTAAGGGTTAGAGTCGGGAGTAATAAGCAGAGCAAAAGATCTTACGAGGGTTCTTGAACTCCCAACGAACGACGCTGTTCCACTGGTTAAGGCGAAGGGGAAGATCACGATGACTCTTGATCCACTTGGCATAGTCTTTGAATATTTATTAAAGAATTGACCATGTTCCATGCGGATGAACTCACAAGGATACATGACAGTCTCAGAGGTCGGACGAATAGCGATGGGTTCTTCCAAATCAGAGTTTCCTCTAATACTGAGTGTTAAAAGCCTTTCTTCGTTTACGATAAGTCCACTCACGCCCTGGTAACCCATGCGACTTCAGGAGCGAAACCCTCAATGTGGTCCTTCTCCTTCTCAAGAACCTTGGAAGAAACGAACATGGGGAAGTAGGCATTCTCAACTCCCATAGCCTTGATCTTAATGTTGAACCACTCTATGGTGAATAATAATTGAAATTAGAGCTACTGCGAAGATGGATATAAACACACCTTGAATCGACTCCCAGATGGTATATGACCAGGGCTTGAGGATATAGCAGCCACTAACGTTGTAGTAATCCATCATTTCCGACTTCAGCAGCACCTAAAAAAGCGAATATAACAAGTTGTTATCTCTCAAACCACATTTAACTCACATCGGTATACCATCCAGCAAAGTCCTCCTCCTTCTTGTACAATATACTAATCTTGACGGCATCCTCTTTCGCAGCAGCCTTCGCCTTTACAGGAGAGGCAACCTTAGGAGCGGCAGCCGGCTTGGAAGCAGGGGCTTCACTTTTGAGTTCGGTAAAATCGATCTCGGTGACTTTAGCCTCAGCAGTTTCGAGGCTTGAAAGATATTTTGCAATTTCAGAGCCAGAGATAAAGGCAGTTGCATCGGATGAGAATGCATGGACACCGTGGAGTTCTGTGGAGTTACTGAGGGATGCATCCAGGACGACTTGGAGACGAGGGAAGAGGGCAGCATCGATCGCGAGAGGAGTCACTGCAGGAGAATATGAATTCATTATCATGTATAGCAATAAGGGCATCTCTTACATGAATCCTTATCCAGGGCAAAGAACTCCTTCAATAAATCCTCCGATGCCAATCTCATCTCCTTCAAGTTCAACTTTTTCGCCAGCGCACCAGAGTTGACGTCTGTCTTATCAGAGGCGATGATGACTACAGGCACTGGAACAGCACTTTTTGCGGTTTTGGGTTTGAAAACAAGGACTTTTGTGAGGTTATATTGAGCGGGAACAGCAGGGTGAGCATTGGGAGATTTGAGGGCCTCTGACCATGCTTGCGGGGATGTAGAGCGAGGGTGGGATACGAGAGCGACGGGGACGATGGACGCAGCGGAGAGAACTGTGCGAGTGCGATCCATGGTGGTGTTGAGAGTGGAGGTAGAGAAACGACTAATATGAAGGGTTAAGAGGAAGCCGCGGGAGTGCTGTGATCTCTGTGACTCGACGCGTGTTCTGCGTGTGGTTGCTGATCTGGAGATGACTCGGATTGCGGGTCCTAGTCGACTTCTTAGCATCCAGGAGTGAACTCCTGGAAGTTTTGACAAAATTCGAGAAATATAAAAAGTTTGACGCGGCTTGGAGAAAGATTCTCAAGAGTTATCACCAGCGCGAAATTTTGCTTACCTCACCAAGGTCATTCATTTCAGAAAACACGAAATGGCAAGCCAAACGGAATTAGTGAAATATATTGGATAAAACAATATGCTTTTAATCTTTACAGTACGAATAAGACTATAGAGTGTCTAAAAACCGGATTGAGATAAAGAACGAAGATGGGGATACAAAACTTGGGGAAAAAATACGTCGTACAGGAAAGCTCATGATGCGCGATAGTGTAAACAAACCAGACAGATCGAGAGGGCCAGATGCAGATATTAAAAAAAAGATAAGCCGGAAACCGAAATGAGAAAAATAAACAAGAAGATAAGTTGATTATTGCTCGATGTCCTCCAGAGACATATCGTCCAGTCTCCGCTCTAGATCTTCCAGAGTCATGTCGGCGAGGAGTTGTAATTGTGTAACTTTAAGTCCAGTATGTGAACGGATAGTAGCGGAAAGGCGGACAGCGATGAGGGAGTCAAGGCCGTAGGCAGTGAAGGGGACATTGGGAGAGAAATCTTCGGCGGGGATATTGAGTGCAGTGCGCACCATCATCTCCAAGTCGAACCTATCTTCGCCTTCCTCCTGGTTGGCGATTTCAGTTCGCTCAGCGATGCAAAGGTGTTGGAAGGAGGGGAGGGAACCCATGTCCTCACGGACGAGGTTCCAGTTAAGTTCAGGGACATATTGGTCGAACGATGAGACGCGTAGCTTCCAGATACCGTCGGCGAGGCAATCACAAAGTTCTAAAACAGGGGGTTAATATTAATGGCCAGTAGGATCAGGGACGTGCCTACCTTGGGTCGACATGCCCCATTTGAGGAGGTGGGCTGAGCGGGAGTTTTCAGAGAGTTGGTCACGGACAAGCCAGCCGCTGTCGGTGATACCAGGGACGACGAGGGAAAAGGCATTCTTGTACTTGCTGGTCAATCCTTCCAGGGCCGAAGACGCACTAAAGGACGATGAGGACAGGGCTTTGAACAGTATAATAAAACACACCTCGTGTAATTTGATTGACCAGCACTTCCAAACAAGGCAGCAACCGATGAGAAAGACACGAAGAAGTCCAGGGAAGCAATATCCAACGCATGTTCCAAGTTCCGGAATGCGGTAGTCTTGGCTTCAAAGACCTTCTCAAAGTCATCCTCCGTCTGGTTCAAGAAGGCCTTGTCAGAAAGAACCAATGACATGAGGAAACAACCGCCTATGGGCTTTTCGATGGACTTGATAACCCGCGCAGTTGCATTGTGGTCACCTGCATCAACTGCCTCTAGAGAAAGGGAGAGGTCTGGGAGTTGCTCCAAGTATCGGAGTGTGCGTAGGCCTGCTGTTTGGTTTGTGCGACGAAGAGTTTCACGGCCGCGACGAGAAGTGAGGATAATATCACGAGCACCGTTCTGAAGAAAGGTGAGTAAAGATTGAAAATCTAATGTAGGATTAGCTTACTTCATACATCCAGCGAGCCATTTGGACACCCATCCCGCCAATGCCACCGATGAGGATATAAGCCTTGGAAGGATCGAACAGGCAGGCTGCATCGACAACGGGGGTACCACGGGGAACAGGGGCAGCATCAGCAATCGGAATCGCATCAGCTGAAGAGGCATAATCGACAGGGAGAGTTTGAAGAACGACTTCCAAAGCGTGAGCGACCAACCAAGGATCCCTCTTGACAATGTTTCCAAGACATTGCGCCTCCGAATTCCAGAAATGCAGGACCCCTTGCGGCGCACCAAGTTGTGTGATCAATTGGACATCCGCCTTGGCCTGCGCTCCAGAGAGAATAAGGTCGTAAAGGCACCTCTGCCTCGCCACCCAAAGCGCATTCACCGCACTTGATACCTTCCCGGCTGGGACACCCAGCACCTCCGCAATCATGCCTTCCTCTCCCTCTCCGACACAAAACGAATCCACACCCAACTCCTTCAGGATCCTCACAACTGCCTGTCCCACAGTGGTATGCACATCCGTCACCAGCGCATGCTGTATCGCCGCCAACCGACCGGTCCGCCTCAACGTCCCTGGTCCCAGGGCGAGAATGGCGTGGATGAATCCTGGTACGTCGGGCAAGAGCCTAGAATGGGTTGATTGGCATGGGACGAGTGACCCTGCATGGGCAACGAGGCTGTTGGAGACGGACGCGTCTGTGAGACCCATAACCCAGTCTCCTGCGGTGAAGTCGGATGTACCTTTGTTGGAGATGGTACCAACGAAGGCTCGGGGAGAGTTTGTGTCCAGTGACGACCAGTGAGAGACTTCAACGATGACGTCGAATGGACCAAGAGGTGGAAGTGAGGTATGTATGACCTTTCCATCGATAATAGTCCACGTTTTGGTAGCATCGAATGCAGTCTCCAAGACAGGCGAGGGTAGTGGAACAACCCTCGGCACATAAACCGCTCCGTTCGCATCGATCTTGACTTCCGGCTCGACAGACGTCTCCTCCTGCAGCTTAGCCACAGTAGTCCGTCTCTGTTCAGGACCCCACGACGGATCAAACACAATCAGATGAATCTTCCACGCAGGTAATTCCTTGCAGAGCGTCCTTGTCAATCCCCGCGCAGCGTCACCATCCGGTCCGTCCGTGGCCATAATCCAAACAGAAGTGGCCTCGGCAGGATCCAACTTGACGAGTTCTTCCCGCAGACGCATTTCCTGTCCACGCGCAAATGGGAAAACCGAATCGGAGACATAGATTTCTTCGATGATCGCCATTGGTGAAATCTCCTTGGTAATACTGCCCGGAGTAGATTGATAAATCGTATCTTCACTAGAGCAGTCCGACGAGACAAGCCCATTGCTAATGACACTCGAATCCCCGGTCTTCTGCGCAAGGAAAACAAGCGAATGATCTTCATCTGGATGGCTCAACGAGAAGGTATCGCAGGTGAATCCACTCCCATTAAGGAGTTCACGCCACTTGCTCAGTGGAACCGTACAATGGCGTTCGCGGTCCTTCCCAAAGTCAAACCTATAAGAAAACAATGAGACCAAGTAAGAAATAAACAACCACGAAAGTAACTCACCACTCTTGGAATCCTCCAAAGACGAAATCATACCACACCGTCCCAGGAACACCCTCCTCCCAAGCCGTCCCATCAAAATCGACGGTCAACACAAAACCACCCGGCACAAGCAACTCGCCCACTGCATCCATCGTCTTCTCCAAATCCTCCGTAGCATGCAACACATGCAACGCTGTAACGACATCGAAGCTCCCCGCACAAATCCCCTGCTCTTCCAGTCCCTTCGTCAAATCATACGCCACGCCCCTCATATACGGATGTGAGAATCGTTGTGCACATTGCATGGCGAGTCCGAGAGAGATATCGGTTGCAGTGTATTCGACGATGAGCTCGGGGAATTGGGGGAGTATGTCGACAAGATGTTTGGTGAGCATGCCAGTGCCACAGCCGACTTCGAGAACGCGGATGACCTTTTTGCCTGTGTTGCGGAGGGTGGTGAGGATGGAGTGGAAGAGGGACGCGCTAGCTTCGCAGGAGGGGATGACGCTGTTTTTGGGACCATAGAAGTCTTGCATGATGTCGACGTTGGAGTAGAGGGCTTGGACGGTTGCCTAGACGCAATTTTGTAAGCGAATGAAAAGTAAGGTGAGAGAAGACGTACTGTCGATGAAGTAAAGATATCCGCATGAACTTTGGCAACCCTCTCGGTGACATCAAAATATTCCGGATGCGCCTCCTTCAGCATTGCGACTCTCTCGGGCTCCAACGCCTCATCATCCCTGGCTCTCATCGCAACCCTCTTCGCAAACTCCCAATACCGTTGTCGA
>Ga0157379_10005129_pt1 | contig 11238 bp, 15 predicted proteins | sample S25metaG_FD_121802 | JGI IMG/M metagenome (GOLD analysis project Ga0157379, IMG submission 121802) | Switchgrass rhizosphere microbial communities from Kellogg Biological Station, Michigan, USA - S2-5 metaG | ecosystem: Host-associated > Plants > Roots > Rhizosphere > Soil | place: USA... | reverse complement strand
CGTCGACCTTCGAAAAACTCGAAAAGAAACTCGATGCCCTCGCCGACAAACTCAATGTCACCGCCGAGCGGCTGAACCAGTTGCTCGACGACAAGAACCGCAAAGCCATCGCCAGCATCCTGGCCAATCTCGACGTCGTGACCGGTACGATCGCGCACCGCTCCGCCGACATCGACGCGACCCTGCACAACGCCGCTGACGCCACGCACAATATTGCGATTGCGGCGCGCGATCTGCACCCGACACTGCTCCAGGCCGACGTGACGTTGAAGAAGCTCGACCAGCTTTCGACCGACGCGGACAAGGTCGTCACCGGTGACGGCGTCGCGCAGCTCTCCGCGCTGGTTGCCGAGTCGCGCCGGCTGGTCGGCAGCCTCACCAAACTATCCGATCAACTTAATCGAGAGCCGACGAGGATCATCTTCGGCGACAGGCGCAAAGGATACACACCCAAATGAGCAAGCGATCCTTTTCGATTGGCCGGCGCGCAGCGCTGGTGGGCGGCGCATCGGCGGTTGTGCTTGGCGCATGCAGCGGCATCATCGGCCCGCCCGCGTCCTCGCCGATCTATGTCTTGCGCCCGGACTATGCAGCCGCGCCGGCCGGTCCCGCGGTGCGCTGGCAGTTGACCGTCGAGCTTCCCCAAGCATCTGATGCGCTGGACACGATGCGCATACTGTTGCTGCAACCGACGGGCCAGATGGATTATTACGCCGACGCGAATTGGCAGGATCGCCTGCCCTATGTCTTGCAGGGAACTCTGGTCGAAGCCTTCGAGGCGAGCGGACGCATGCAGGCCGTCGGCCGCGACACGGAAGGCCTCAAGTCGGATTATCTGCTCGTCACGGACGTCCGCGATTTTCAAGCACGTTATGCCGCACCCGATGCACCACCGACGGCCGTCGTGCGCCTTGTCGCCAAGCTGGTTGCGACGCGCACGCGCACCATCGTCGCGTCCAAGGACGCGCGCGGCGAAGTGCAAGCCGCGCGCAATGACCTGCCGAGCGTGATCGCTGCATTCAACCAGGCGTTGGCCAGTGTGCAGGCTCAGATTGTCGAAGCGGCCCTGAACGCTCCACCCCCCGCTTAGCTGTTGCGTTCAAATCATCGTGTGCGCGGAAGCATTCCTGGCGCAGAGAACAAAGTAAGCAAGTCAATGCGCGCTGACTGACGCAAGCGCTCCGGACGTATAGTATCGAAGCCATCACGTTTGGGAATCGTCTGGGAGTAATTGATGCGCTGGTTGTTGGGCTTGGTCGTGGTTTCGTTTTTGGCGGCGAGTTCGGCCGGCGCCACCGACTGCAATCTCGCCGCCCCCGATGCGGCGAGCGCCGGCGTCGGCTGCGCGCGGACTTGGATGGACCATAATCTCCATCTCAACGACATCGTCACAGTGGGCACGCACAACAGCTACAAGGAAGCCATCCCCGACAAGATCATGGGACTCATTCGCATGGGCGCGCGCAAGTCGGCCGAAGGACTGGACTATTCGCACATTCCCCTCACCGACCAGTTGAACGATGGTGCGCGCGCGATCGAGATCGACGTCGTCTACGATCCGGCGGGCGGCCTCTACGCACATCCCGCCGGCGCAGCGATGACGGGCTATGAACTTCCTGCCGGGTTTGTCGAAACCATGTCGAAACCCGGATTTAAAGTACTGCACGTGCAGGACATCGATTTCCGCGCCGTCTGCATGACGCTGATCGCGTGCTTACAGGAATTGAAGGCTTGGTCGAAGGCGCATCCCGATCACGTTCCGATTCTGCTGACCATGAACGCCAAAGACGACGAGATTCCCTTTCCGGGCTCGGTCACACCGCTCAAGTTCGATACAGTGGCATTCGATGCTCTCGATGCCGAAATTTTGTCGGTCTTCTCGCGTGACGACATCGTCACGCCGGATCAGGTGCAGGGGAGTTACCCCACCCTGCGCGACGCCGTGCTGCAGCACGGCTGGCCGGCGCTCGGCGAGACGCGGGGAAAAATACTGTTCGCGCTCGACGAGGAAGGCGACAAGCTGAAAGCCTATCAAGGTGGCCGCAAATCGCTCGAAGGCCGCGTGATGTTCATCAATACGACGGAAGATTCGCCCGCCGCCGCCTATCTCACGCTCAACGAAGCACTGACCGACACGGCGCACATCACGAAGGATGTAGAGCTCGGCTTCTTGGTGCGCACGCGTGCCGATGCCGACACCGTCGAAGCGCGCGCCAACGACACGGCGCGCCGCGACAAGGCGCTCGCGTCTGGCGCGCAATATGTTTCGACGGACTACATGCACCCCGACACGCGCTTTGGCGCCTATCAAGCGCGCCTGCCCGAGGGTGTGATCGCTGCCTGCAACCCGGTACGCCGGCCAGAGCGTTGCGCCGGACTGCCCGTCGAAGCCGCGCACTGAACCGAAGCTATTTCCGCCGTTGCTTGCGCGCGGCGTAGCGCGCGTCGCGCGCTGCTTTTTGTTCGGCGGCGAGCGCAACGAGGCGATCCGCCTCCTCGCGCCGCGCCTTGATCCGCGCTTCTTCGGCAAGTCTTTCCGCTTCCAGGCGCGCTGCCTCGCGCGCCGCGCGCTCCTCGGCGTCGCGTTGCGCCTTGGCAGCCTTTTCGGCAGCCCGGGAAGCGATACGCGCCTCGCGCTCTTCCGCCTGACGTTTCCGTTCGGCTTGACGGCGGGCGAAGTCCGGATCGTTCAACGGCGATTTGGCGCGGGCGCGCTCGAGCTGTGCCTGCTTGGCTTTGGCCGCCGTTTCGAGTTTGTCGTTGAAGCCTTTTTCCTTGAATCCGCGCATGCAATCCGAACCTGTCGTCCTTCGATGGGAGAGAAAGCGGAACCTACGCTAGCGCGGCCGATTTTCAAGCCGGAACTGGCGTGCAATTTGCCTTAAATGTGGGATAAGGCGCGATGGCATCGCCGCTTCTGTTGCTGCAAGACATCCATGTCACGTTCGGGAACACCGCCGTTCTGGAAGGTGCGGAGCTTTCGCTCTCCGCGGGTGAACGGCTCGGCCTCGTCGGGCGTAATGGATCGGGCAAGTCGACCTTGCTGAAGGTGGCTGCGGGCCTCATGGAAGCCGATCGCGGCACCCGTTTCGCTCAGCCTGGGACCACCATTCGCTATTTGCCGCAGGAACCAAGTCTCGCAGGTTTCGCAGACACCCATGCCTATGTCGAAGCCGGCCTGATGCCCGGAGACGATCCGGCCCGCGCCTATTACCTGCTGGGCAAGCTCGGACTTTCGGGCGCGGAAACGCCAGACGCGCTTTCCGGCGGCGAAGCTCGGCGCGCCGCACTGGCCCGCGCGCTCGCACCGCGCCCGGATGTTCTTCTGCTCGACGAGCCGACGAACCATCTAGATCTTCCCGCAATCGAGTGGCTGGAAGCAGAACTTGCGAACCTCAAATCCGCGCTCGTCCTGATCAGCCACGATCGCCGCTTCCTGGAGACGCTGTCGCGCGCGACGCTTTGGCTCGACCGCGGCCAGACGCGCAGACTGGAACAGGGCTTTGGTGCATACGAAGCCTGGCGCGATGTCGTTCTCGCGCAGGAAGAGAGCGAGCGCCACAAGCTCGATCGCAAGATCGCATCGGAAGAGGGCTGGATCCGCTACGGCGTCAGCGCCCGGCGTAAACGCAATCAGGGTCGCCTTGCAAAGCTCGACACTCTGCGTCAGGCGCGTCGCGACCAGGTCAAGGTCGCAGGTGCCGTAAAGATGACCGTCAGCGGAACGGAATCCGCCAGCACGCGCGTCATCGATGCCAAGCGCATTTCCAAACGCTGGGGCGAAAAGGTCGTGGTCCGCGATTTTTCGCTGCGCATCCATCGCGGCGATCGGGTCGGCATCGTGGGCGCCAACGGTGCCGGGAAGACGACTCTCGTCAACCTGCTCACCGGCATGCTCGCGCCCGAGACCGGCAATGTGAAGATCGGAGCCAACGTCGAGATTGCCCGCCTGGATCAAAATCGCGCCACGCTCGAACCGGAAGACACGCTCGCCAATGTGTTGACGGGAGGAGCCAGCGAATTCGTCTCGGTCGCAGGTGAGATGCGCCACGTCGTCAGCTACATGAAGGACTTCCTGTTCACGCCGCAACAGGCGCGCGCGCCGGTGCGTGTCCTCTCGGGCGGCGAACGGGCTCGACTTCTGCTCGCCAAGGCGCTTGCGCGTCCGTCGAATCTATTGGTGCTGGATGAGCCGACGAACGATCTCGACCTCGAAACGCTCGATCTTCTGGAAGAAATGATCGACGACTATCCTGGCACGGCGATTCTGGTGAGTCATGACCGCGACTTTCTCGATCGGGTCGCGACATCCATCCTGCTGGCGGAGGGCGACGGCCGTTTCGTTGAGTATTCCGGCGGCTATAGCGACATGGTCGCGCAACGCGGACGTGGCGTCGAAGCGGCGCCGAATTCGTCTGCAAAGCCGCCGAAGCCTCCCGCGAGGGACGGACGTGCGCGCCGCGAAGGGCAGAAGCGCAAATTGACCTTCTCCGACCGGCATGCCCTTGAACGCTTGCCGCACCGCCTGTTGGAATTGGATAAGCTGATCGCGGACTTGCAGCGAAAGCTCTCAGAGCCGTCGCTCTACTCCGACGATCCCGGGACGTTCGCCGCGCTGTCGCAGAAACTGGCCGACGCGCAGCACGAGCATGCGGCGAGCGAGGAACGCTGGCTCGAGCTTGCGCTGTTGCACGAACAGTTGGAGCGCGGTTAGCGAATGGGCCGGTGCCTCAGTGCCCTGCCACGGTCACGCTCTTCAGCGGAACACGCGATTCAAGCGTGTATTCCGGCGACCGCAATCTCTGCAGGCGATAGCCCATGCCGAATTCGCTCACCAGAGCGAAACCATGCGGCTCGAAAATGCGCCGCAAACTGTGGGCATAAACCTGCACGGTTCCTTTCGTCGTGCTCAACCGCGCCATGATTTGTTCGAAACTCACCGGCTGGCCGTTGGCTTTCAGCAGCATCTCAGCGAAGCGCGCACGCTTGCGGCCCATGACGTGCTGCACACCGTTTATCTCGACGTAAGGTCGGTGGGAGTTGACTTGGATCATTGTTCCTCGACTTTGGTGGATCGTGCATCAGAGTTTGGCGCGCGAACTGCGCATTTCCGACTTCGTGGGAATGCTGTTTGAACCATGCTTATCGCGATTCTCGAAAACGACAGGCAACAAGGCCGCAGCGCGACTCTGTCGCGCCTCATGGATCAGATGCTTGAATTTGCGCGGAGGAGCGCTGGATGAACGCCGGCTCCGTTATTTCGCCTAGAATGACAAACTCCTGGTGCGGATATTTTGCGCGCAGGCGCACGATCTCGCGATGTGCCTGTTCGAGCGTCATCACCGCTGCAACCGGACCTCTGGACGAATAACCACCCGACGTCTCGCGACGAAAAATTGCAAACTTTGTGATCATCGAGCGACTTGCCTCATCCTCTCCAGCCCAGGCTCGATTCGCAGCTATGCCGGCGCCCACCACATGCCCTCGACTCTGCCCCGCTGGGCGGCCACAAGGCGACAACTTCTCGTGCTGGCGCAAACAGCGACCGGCCTGCGAGCCTGATGACAATTTCGTCAGGCCATTCAAGCCGGAACTGCGGCTGCAATCCCCACAACCGAAGCGCTTGGCGCGACGCTAACCACGGCACGCCGGTTCGGTTGTGACAAATGTGGGACAAAATACTACGCGTGCGACGAATGCGTCACGCCCGCTCAGCGGTGACGATTTCGATTCGCTTGCGCACGGAAGCGCGCGCAGCGCTCGTCTCTATAGTCGATAACGCCAAGTGCTCGGCGGACTAATCAGAGATTGCTCGAGATCGTCGTGAAGGTCGTCGACAGACTCGTACCAACCGCGGTCACGGCGCCGATGATGACCACCGCGATAAGGGCCGCGATCAGGCCATACTCGATCGCCGTAGCGCCACTCTGGTTCTTGATGAAGCGAGTGAATGTCGTCATTTGAATTGCTCCGACTTTTACGGCGTTATTCTCCCGCCAACGCGCAAACGCGCGGATAATGCAGTCTCTAAAATTTTAGGGATTCGTCGAAATTGGAGCGAAATTTGTCAATGCAATCAGTACCTGCGGCAAAGCTGCGTGATATTTAACGGCCCGCGTCAGCGGCAACGCTGCGCCGCCATTGCGTGTTATCTGAGGGTTCTATGAAGCTCGAGCAGAAACAGATTCAGGCCCTGGCAGGCTTTCGCAATGCGCTCAGGCGATTTCTCGCCTTCAGCGACGAAGTAACGCGCGCGGAGGGAGTCACGGCCCAACAGTACCAGGCGCTGCTCGCGATCAAGGCACAACCGCATGGCACCGTGACGATCGGTGATCTCGGCGGAGAGCTTCTCTTGAAAGCGAACAGCACTGTCCAACTCATCGATCGCTTGGCGCGGATGGGACTGGTTCGCCGTCAACGCCGCGATTCGGATCGCCGCCTGGTTCAGGTCACGCTGACCGACACGGGCAATGCGTTGCTGTTGCGCTTGGCGGCGCTCCACCTCGGACAATTGAGCATGCGAAAGAAGCAGCTCGCGGATATCCTGCGTCAGCTGAAAAAGATGTAGCTCGGCCGTCGCGTGCGCTGTTCCTCCCGCCCTAGAGGTGCATGAGCTTTTCGACGATGCGGGGACTGCGCGTCTTACGCGCCGCATGTCTGCGGCCAGCCGTTGATTTGATTTCGCGCTCCAGGGTCGAAAGCTGCGGACGCGTCAATTCGCCCTCAATGGCAACCCAGATGTCAATTTCTTCCGGATGATCCTCATCGTCGGCGGGAAAGAGAAAGGCATTGAACTGACTCATGGGCAGGATCTCGTCCACCCGTTGTTCCAAATCTGCCAGCCTGTCTTTGATCTCAAGCAGCTGACGACAATCGGCATCATCGATAACGGCCCGGTAGAGAATCATCGTCACATCTCCTCTGTGGAGGACGGAGCGCTAACAGACGCGTCTCAGTTCATCGCATCGCGCCCGAACCGAAGCAGCGCATCATTCAGGGTTGCCCATCGGATTGTGTAGGAGTTGCCGGTGATGGAGTGGGCGATGGGGTGGTCGAGGGTGCGGGTGCCGTCTCGGGAACCGGCGCATTTGCAGGCGTCGTCGCGTCAGTCGGCACGCTAGGCGCCACAGCGGAATTGTCGGACGTCGCAGGTGTTACGTTACCGCTCTTGCGGACATGCGCGACTCTGGTCGGCGATTTCGCAGGCGGCGCCGCCACGGCGTGCTGATACGGCGAAGCCGGCGCAACGACAGGCGCTGGTGTTGGCGTTGGCGCAACAGCAGGTGCAACCGGCTTCATTGGCTTCATTGGCAGAGGCTCTGTGGAAGCGACCACGCGCGGTGCGGTGGAACTATTCCACATGCCGGTCGAGAGCGTGTAGGCACCCAGCGCGCAAACGCCGAGAGCCACGACGACTGCTCCCATGATTTTAGGAGTGTTGCTGGGTTCGAGCTCCGAGGCGTCTGGGCGTCGCAGATCGCCACCGAGGTCATGGGCCGGACGCAAATCTCCAGTTGGCCGCAAATGCTCGCTGGATAGAAGATTCTCCGTTGGACTCAACGCTTCCGTCCGCAAATCACCCGTCGGTTGCAGATCATCCATCGGACTCTCCTGTTATATTCATTGCCTTCGCTGAGGAAACGCGTGGCGCTGCCGGAGGTTCCGCAAAGCGCGTCAGCGATTTGCAACGCGCTGAAAGTGCAGGGAAACCGAAAATGTGTAGTGGTAAAGTTTTCGCGAATCCGTTCTCGCGCCTTTGTCTGTAGTTCGCAACTGAACTGCACTTCCTTGCCGCGAATGCGCCGCTCCCGACGTTCAAGTGGCAAAGAGCGTCGTCCGCCGATTGCAACGCCCCATTTCGGCAAAATCGGAACAGCGCAGTGTGGAATTAAGCAAACCTCGCCGCCAACCGGCTGGCATGGCACATGTCTTGCGCGTCGAGGTCTGACTTGATCCGGAGTTGGACGATGTCTTCGAACCGAACAACTGACTTCAGCGGCAGGACGCTTGGACGGGCCGGTGCGCTCGCCGAATATCGACGCTCGGACTACTACTTCGCCCGCAGCCAATCGCCTCAGTTCAAAGATTTGCCCTGGGATTTCCGCACCGATGCCATGAAGCCTTGGTCGAAATATGCAGGCGTCGCGATCGCCGGTGCCGCCGTCGCCGCGCTTGCTTGCACGCTGGTCTAGGAAACGAAAACCACAGGCCTGCCTGACTCAGCCGCGCGCGTTTGGGATATATTGGGCGCCGCCTGCTGGGACGGGAGGGGGGTCATGAGCGATGCGGCGCCGGTTGCCAAGAAGAACCGTTGGGACTGGATACTGTGGTGGCAAATCGATCCGGCCGAATTGGAGAGGCAAGTCGCGGAGTATGACAGCCTCGGTTTTCTTCACTCCATGCGCGGTCTTTCGGTTCTCTGTCTCTCCTTGAGCGTCGCGCTGACGGTCACGCTCATCGGGTTTGGGGCGTTGGGCCTGGGCGCGTCCGCCTTCATCGACGCGGCCATCATGGCGATCCTCGCCCTGTTCATCTATCTCGGTCACCGCTGGGCCTCGCTAGCAGCGATGATCATCTGGACGACCGAAAAAGTGCTCATCGCCGTGGGCGGTTTGGGCACAACTCATGTGAGCGGCGCGATGGTCATCAGCCAGCTCATCTGGTGGGCCATCTACATGCACGCTTTCTACTTCACGTTTCGGATCGAGCAGAAGCGCCAACACTAGAGCCGGCCCTTCATCTCTCCAACAAATCTCCATGTGCGCCGCCGAAGTGACTGCATGAGGTGGAAAGCGGATGGCGGACATTCACCTTTTCAAAGACTTCCAGCCCGTGAGCCGTTCTTGTTCAGCTTCAGCGACGCCATAGATGCCGCGCGCGATCGCCTCCAACGCCTTGCGGTTCTGCACGACGATCAATCCACGTTTCGCCGTGATCGAGCCCCTGGCCTTCAGGTCGTTCAGAGCCGTTGTCACACCGGCACGACGGACCCCCAACATCACCGCCAGAAATTCGTGCGTCAGCGGAATGGCATCGCCATCGACACGGTCATGAGCCATCAAGAGCCAGCGCGCTAGTCTCGCTTCAACCGTTGAACGCCCGTTGGCGAGTGCCGTGGAAGCAGCATGGACAACGAAGGACTGCACGACCGCGAGCAGTGAACGGTGCAGTGTTGCGCTTTTGGCAATGGCGTCGCGAAATGCGTTGATCTTCATGCGTCGGCCATGGCCGGCCACCTGCACATAGGTCGAATGCGGTGAGCGGTCAGTGCCCATGACCACGCTCTGCGCCGTCATGCTGTCGTAGCCGATAAGGCCAACCTCGACCTCCGAGCCTTTATGGCCGTTGGCCACGACCGAGACGATGCCCGCGTCGGGGAAAATCACGCACGGAATCGCTTTCCCCGGTTTTTCAATCACCTGCCTGAAGCCAAGTTCGACGGGCTCGAGATGGGGCTGAAGCAACGCCAGGTCGCTATCTGACAGCCGCGCGAGAACTTGGTTGGCGAGCGCCATACATTCCCTTCGAGCACAGGAGCGGCTGGCTTGGCGTCGCCGCTCGCTCCCGGTCGAAGGACGATGGAGGGATTGTGTCATCAGTGGAGGCGAAATACGAATGATTCGAGAAATCAGGATGTTGGTGCCCTTCGGGGCGATCGGGCCGGAAGCAGATGTTATCCCGGACACCGTGCGAATCCGTACCGACTCTGTTCTTGAGTCGGGTTTATTCGACGATTTATTTTTTGCCTGCGGAACAAAAGAGAGGAGGTATTGCCATGGGGTATGGGGGCGAATATCGGATTTATCTCTACCGCGAAGACGAGTCACTTTCCTTCGTCATGGCCCTTTACGCGCGAGCGGATATGGACGCGAAAGACCAAGCGGAGAAGATGCTCAAAGACGGACTCGTCCGCGCCGAAATCTGGCGCGACGAAATCAAGGTCGCCACGCTTGATCATCGAACCATTCCGCCAAGCGCGGCGTCTGATCAGTGGGTGCCGGAACTCTGGCGAATATCCTTTTGACCACGCGAGCCATCCCTTCCGCACGCGCCGTGCGGGAAATTTTGGAATTCCTCAAATTCTGAAAATGTCCGCGTTGGGTCGAAAGCGGTCGATAGGCTAGCGCTCTTTCATTGATTTCAATGCGACCCGCCTCATTTTCGGGCCGCAAGCGAGTTACGCTCTTTTCCTATCTGTTTGATGCGAAGACCGTTGGCTTTACGATATTCGCTGCGATGTCCAAGCCGATCCTCGCGGCGGAATCGCCGCTCCTTTGCTTTGGAGCCAAAAACCTCACTTACTTTGCCGCCTCTCTTGACGATTTCGTACCCGCCTTTGGTCAAACTGAAGGGTTTCGTGAGCAATCCGAGATGATCAAACTTTGTGCGCGGCAGGTGCTTGAAAGGTTCAAACCATGTGGGATAGAGGAAATTTGACATCTGCATTCCGTTGACCAGGAACGTGTCTTCCTCGACTGGATCGCACATTTCATACGCGTATTCCGTCCCGTCGGCCGCCTCGGCCCAGAGGTTGGCGATCGGATCTATAACCATCTCGAACAGTTCGTGGCAGGCGGTGACGCTTACCAGTTGATTGTCCTTGAGTGTTGTCTTCACAAATATCTTTGAGACCGGTTGGCCGTCTTTGGTGAGGTCGTGATAGCCAAGCGCGCCCGCCGTGTCGGCGTCGTCGAAATACACAAACTGCCAATCTGTAGGTCTTGCAACGTTTGTGTTGTACAGCCTTACCGGATAGCCCCAGATCGGAAGAAAGTGAAGATCAAAGCACTTTTGGAGTGTGGCGGTGAGCGCGTCGAATGGTACGCCGAGATCGACTGTTGCCTTGTTGATGCAGGCGATATTCACTGCGCCGCCTTGGCCGGCCTGGGCTGCGTGAATGGTGTTCATAATTTCTTCGTTCGATTGAGTTGAGAAGCGACTGCGTTTGCGCGACCACAAAGTCGCTCGCCACAAGTGGGCCGCTCGCCATACTATTCCAGAACACGAAAGACGCGGACATTCCCCTACATGGGGTAGGTTGCGCTGTGTTCTCTACCCGCGGGTCGTCCGGGAAATCTATTCAACATCGTCCGTGGTCCGGCGTATCGCGAGAGTTGGCCGGTGTTGGTCAGCATGGCAGATTTGTGCGGTGGCTGGGGAGCAACCCCTGGAAGACTAGCTACGACACGCAAGAGGACCTTCGAATGTCAAAGGCGCTAAGGGTTTTGATTACGGGCG
>Ga0157379_10005123_pt1 | contig 11242 bp, 13 predicted proteins | sample S25metaG_FD_121802 | JGI IMG/M metagenome (GOLD analysis project Ga0157379, IMG submission 121802) | Switchgrass rhizosphere microbial communities from Kellogg Biological Station, Michigan, USA - S2-5 metaG | ecosystem: Host-associated > Plants > Roots > Rhizosphere > Soil | place: USA... | reverse complement strand
TTTTCCAACAGCCTGCTAGCAGTTTTGTTAGCTATGCAAACCGGCGAAACGGGGCTAGATTTGCAAAACGGAGTGAGCAATTCTCCTCCGCCTTCAGATCTGCTGACCTAAGTCAGGCATCTGAGGTTTTTCTTTCTTAGATCACATACAAGGAGGCATATGATGCCACTCGAGCAGTGGGGAGAACTATACCGACGAGCGTTATTTGAGGAAGATCGTAATAAATTGCCTCTGTCACTTGAAAGGGCACACCAGGCCGTCCAGCAGAGAGTCCGCGAGTTGTGGTATTCGCCCACCGATGGCCAGAACGTCACCGACAAGGAACGCTGCGAACTTGATGCCGCAGCCTACTATATTGGTCTTCTACGGTCTCTTATAGCCCAGGAGCAGTGGCCGGCTTGATCGACGAGGATGATGAGCGCGTAATCAGATGGGACGAGAAGGCGCTCTTCGACGGCGCCACCCTTCCATCCGCACTCTTCGAGGACCGATATTTCCGCTCGGTGCCAGTTGGGTGTTCTCGCTTCAGCCGGTGCTGCCACCTATCGACCTCGGTTCCATCTCCCGGGATGGAAGCTGGGCCAGACGATTGACGCCGTCACCAGAACTCGGGGAGAGTCTTGAGTATAATATTCATGCGACAGCAGGGAAAAGTCCCGGCTCAAGGGTCTGGACAAGCTCCCAGTGTGAGTCTTCCCATAGCTTCTGGTCTTTGTGAATTGTGTCTTCACCCACTTTTGTGATTCCGCAACCGAGTTGTGCGTCCTAAGGCATGGAATTGGTTCGTCGGCAGACGCATCATAGCTGCTGGGGCGTGCATCGCGTCAGTAAATCGCTCCTGGCAATGCACCGCTGAGAAGCTCGCTGCTCTCAAGAGCTGCGTCCACGGTAGCCAAAAGGTCGTGATCGGCTTTGCTTTTCAGAACGTAGCCGCAGGTTCCTAAGGTCAGGGCCTCTTGTACTAAGTCCGGAGACGAATCCTGACTCACGAAAATGATTCTTGATCTTGGTGCAGATTTGCGAATCTGGCGAGCGGCCTCGATACCGTTTAACTTGGGGAGTGAGATGTCGAGCAAAATCACATCCGGCTGTAGTTCTTCGGCTTTCTGGACAGCCTCCAATCCGTCTGATGCCTCGCTAACTATCTGCAATTCCGGTCTTGATTGCAGCTTCAAATGTAAGAACTGCTTGAACGGTTCGTAATCATCAACCACGAGGATTTGAACGACAGCATTGCGCATTTTCGACCCCTCCGTTTGAGATGCAGCTCCATCGTTTTGTCTTCGATTCGGGACTGGAGGGTACGCTAATAAGCGCCACACCTTAAAGCGTTCTCGGCGTTATCGATTACTGTCAATTCTTACAGGGCAACGAAAAGCCGGCAACTGTCAAAACTTACAGGGGCAAACGGGTGTGGCTCTCGGCTTGTCCAATGTTAGCAGGCGTTCTCACCAGGTTGGCGCCGTTTGTTCGCCAGCCCTGGATCCATGAGTGAAATGCCGATTTAAGGTCAACCAATCAGGCCCTTACTCACCATAAGACTATCAATTGTGCCAGTGAACCGCTGTTAGTTGTGCCAGTGAAGCAGCCTCTTTTGCCGCGCTACATTTGCTAGGCCGAAGCGAGTGTGGCTTATGAGATTCTATGCATTCGGAATTGGGATTCTGTTCCTGACACTTGTCCCTCCCCTCCCGTCTGAGTCAACTCGGCCGCCAAGAATCGCAGACCCAGGTTCTGACGGCTTGCGCCCGGTAACCTTCGACGCACAACAGAGCGCAACTCGTCATGAAGGACTGCTAATTCAAAGCTTGGCAGCCCTTTTTGGGTGGGCGGGGGTGACGCTGGCAGTACTGCTAGTAGACGACTCCCTTTCCACAAGAGTAAAACGGGGCACAACAAAGCATCGTCGCATTTCAGCCGCTTTAGGGGAAGGAGCTGTCAGACCGAGGGTTCGAGCAACTGAAGCTGCGAACCAAGCTGGACGAGCAAATATCGCACGCGATTCGCCACAGCGCTTTCGCCCCGGAGCCTCGTCCGCTCTTGCCAGATTCAGTACGAACCAGAGGTTCTGATAGAACTCAGGTCATTTCCCACATCCCGAAGGTGAAATCGCGGAGGAAAGTAAAAGGCGGGGGCCCTCCATGTGCCACAAGCGTCAACTAGCGCCACTTGCCTACGTCATTCTTCCCGAGGCGTAACCTCGCACTTTTATGGAATGGCCACTGACAGAACGCATTGCAGACTTGCGGCGAGAGGTCCGTGTGATTCAGGACGATAGTCAGACCTATTTTGCCTGCCGTAAACCCAGCGCGGACAGGACGCTCTTACAACAAAGGCGGGTGGAGCGTTTGAAAGAGATCAAGGACGAGCTTGACCATTTACTGCGAATACATCGAAGAGGTGCCGCGTGAAACGGGCCCGCGGACTCGACAACAAGCAGCCCAAAAGCAACGGCTGCCTCTGTCCCGCCGGCCAGCAGCTCAACTATGAAGGACGCAATGCTCGGAACCGTACCCACCTCTATATCGGGACCCGCAAACGTTGTGGGGCGTGCGCACAACAAAGGCAATGCACCACCTCGCCGTTGAAGTATCATGCCATCCTCATGCATGACCTGCCCGGCAACGTGCGCGAGCCTTGGCAAACACGTCTGGCTTCGCGAACGCACAGCGGCAAAGGAAGAGGGTCGGAGGGCTGTTCGCGGAAACCAAGAACCAGATCGGACTACGCCGGCTGCGTTTGCGCAGAATGAAGTTCGTTCGCGAGCAGTTCTTCCTGTCAGCGGCTGCCCAAAACATCAAGCGGTTGATCCGCCCCTCCTCAGTCAAGTGCTCCGACCGCCGCTCGCGGTGACAGCCTAGTTTCCAACCCGCGCATGCACGATTGCTCCCGGGCAACGACAAGACCATCCTCTGCCCCTATAGTTGCTTTGAGGAGAACCGATTTGATGGACTGTCGATATTACACGTTGCTGGATATTTTGAGTTCCGAACAATTTAGAACCGTCATTTTGCTGACTGCTGGGTTGGATACTCTTATCATAGCCGATCTTCTTGAAACTAATGAATGGAACGTAAACAACTCCTTACTCCAGTGCCTTGACCAAGTAGGATGCCGAAGCGTGGACGGACTGGCTCACAAGCTGCTTTATGAATGGGACAACGACTTATATGACCACAGACTGGAGAAGGAACTGGCAAAGCTGCAGACTGCAGCCAGGCGGATGCTCGAAAGGATAGCGTCCACAGATGACGACACATTCGTGGAAAGCAGAGCGCTCCCTTCCGCAAGATGGGTTAATTAAGAGAAGGAATCGATCGCCCCGACTCGCTTATTGTGCGGTGTTTAACTCCCTAACACCCCTTTGGTTAGGTTCCGCAATTTGATTTACGTCGAGGATTGTTCCCTTCGGCGCCGGAGCTTTATTGCGGCTTGCCTTCACCATTGACGCCGTAGCACGCTGCGCACTTTTCTCGCCAAGGACCGCTCCATCATCCGCGACCCAGGAAGCGAAAGACGCTACGAGTAACATCAGTGCCAGACTGACCACAACATTGCGGTTCATGCTCCCCTCCGAAATCACGTTGATTTGCAGACCTTCATACTTGTTGCATTCCACGAGATCATTGCTTTTGCACTCTTGAGATCCAATCGGCGATTCCCAGAGTTTTCAAGATTTCCGGGGACGCCTCCTCCGTTGCCAGCGGCTCATGACAGGTGTTGCAGTCTTGCGTGATCGCTTTTCCATCTCCTGTCGTATGCGAGCCATCGTGACACCGAAAGCACCCTGGAAAATCCGTATGGCCAAGATTATTCGGGTAAGTACCCCAAGTCACTTTCAGATCCGGAAAAACATTCCGGTTGTAGATCGCCAGGACGGTCTGACCTGCTTGGTGGATATCCTGAGAACGCGCGGCGTAAAGGTCTGGGTAGTTCTGCTGATAAAAGCTGGCAAGGGCTGCTGGCAACTTCGCCGCCGCTTCAAGGCCTGTCGTATAGTTTACTTTCAGCAACTCCACGCTCTTCTTCTTGATGTAGGGCAGGCCTACAGCGATGTCGCCAAGTGCGAGCGCTTTGTCCACGGCCCGTTCCGGCAAGTCGAAGGTATGCGTCGGTCGGTTATGACAGTCCACACATTCCATCTCGAATTTGGGAAGTGCCTTGGCTGAATCCGGCGGCGTTTCGGGACTTACGAAGGTTCGGACATCTCCCGTGTTTGTATTTCTGTATTCGACCCACGGAATGGTCTGCCGCACTGCGTCGGCTGACGCAAAACGGATATGGACCCCCGGACCAAAGTGCGCGCCGTGAATTCCCGAGATTCGGTTTCCGCCCACCAACATCAGGAGAACAGTTTCCGATCGAGTATTTGCTTTGTCATCGGCATACTTGCTGAATAGGCGCAGACGCGCGCCCATGAACTTCTGCGGCCAATGACAGTTCTCGCAGGTTTCTCTAGCTGGTACTAGACGATTGCTCTCCAGAGCGGAAGGAATTGGCCTCGGGCTTGTATTCAGCACAGTCTCAAAGAGTTGACGAATGCCATTCGTTTTGCTGCTGATCCAACCTGCCGCACCCGGCGCCACATGGCACTCGACGCATTCCACCCTGGAATGGGAAGAGTTCTGATAGGCCGCCAGCTCGGGATTCATCGTGTGACAGGTTGCTCCGCAGAATTGTGGTGTCTCCATATGCTTGACGGCGCGATAGGTAAATTGAGTTCCAAACAGGATGTTCAGGAGAGTTGTGGCGCCGAAGAACCACGCGATACGACGCAGTGCGTTCTTGCGATCGAAGCCTTCCTCAGCTATCTCTCCGCTAATCTGGCGTTTCCTCAGGTAGACACCGATAGGAACTAGCGCTAACCCAGCGAAAAAGACTGCTGGAAGAACGAGAAACACCACAATGCCCACATAGGGATTATCAACGTGGCCACGAATCTGTTGCGGCAACACAAAGAGCCACGACATCAGGGCCGTCGCGACGAAGGCGACTCCCAGCAGACTCAGCCAATGTTGAGTCAGCAAATACCACGCCGGCTTTTTCCTGGTCGCAGACATAGAACCTGCAGAGACAATAGGTTAAAAGTGTCGATTGAGAGGGTGGACTGATAGAACTGACAGTTCTTGTCGTCGTCAACCTTCAGCTAAGGAACACAAGTGCCAAACTACATCTCCAAAGTCTTGAGCATTTTCACCCGATACTACGTCCCTCTCCATTCCCGTTTCGTCTCCGCACTCTGTGGAGGGTCCTGTCACACGATGGACGCTAACCGGCTGCCTATCACAATTCGCCTCACTCCAGGGTGGAATGCGTCGAGTGTCATGAACGAGGACTTAGTTGGATCCAGATGCGGAAAAATCTCAAGGGACTCTGCTTGGGCTTAGCCGGTTTGCTTCTGCCGTTTGTCTGTCCCTCGTTCGCTGAGGCACTCCCATCCTCAGGGCCTACGTCCATTGAATCCTCTCCCGACCCACGGGATTCGTCCCTAATACAAAGTGCCCCTTCCAAACGCAGCGGTAAGGAAGTGTGCTCCTCCTGGGAGCATCCTTACGCGTCCGCCGGCCCAGAGCCTGCAGAGGCACAAGACGGGAGTACCGAAGGAGTCTCACAGAAAGACGGTCCGTGCAAAGCTCAACAGCAGGATCAGAAAACCAAAAAACAGAAGCGAGGTTCGATCGTCGCCGCTCCGATACCACTTGCCAGCCCCGCCATTGGTTCTGGAGTCGTGCTGGCCGGAGGCTACATTTTTCCCCTTCGGGAGTCAGACAAAACGTCGCAACCCTCCACGGTGGGTGCCGCCGTTCTAATCACTGATAACGGAAGTCGGGCATGGGGGGCGGGAGGAGAATTCTACTTTAAGCAGGATGCCTATCACATCATAACGAGCTACTTCCGCGGAAATATAAACTACGACTTCTATGGCATTGGAACCGCCTCCGGCGATTCTGGCCGCAAGTTGCCTCTGAAGCAGACCGGGGAGATATTCTTGGGAGACTTCCTATACAAGCTCAGTTGGAAGTTCTCTGCTGGGCCTCGACTTCTGACTGGGAACTCAACCATCACACTGAGATCTTCGAGCGACAACGGCCTGTCTCCGCCGCCGGATATCGGGCTTCACACTAGGCTCACAGCACTGGGGTTCCACATCAACCGCGACACGCGCCCCAACCGGTTCTACCCAACCGGTGGAACGCTCTTCGACTTTGTGTCTATGTTCTTCTCCGACGTGCTTGGCAGTAAGTATTCATTTGACTCCTATCGCTTTATGTTCAACTACTACCACAGTCTGGGGAAGAAACATATTCTGGCCTACAACCTTTACACATGCGCCACTGCCGGAACACCGCCCTTTTATGGTGAGTGCATCTTCGGTACGAACAATGAGCTGCGAGGCTACACCGCAGGGAGATATATCGATCGGGATATGATCGCCACTCAAGTGGAGTACCGACTAGCCTTGCCCTGGCGATTTGGAGTCGTACTGTTTGGCGGTCTCGGCGAGGTTGCGTCCAGCGTAGCGGAGTTTAGAGGGGACAATATTCTTCCAGCCGGCGGTGGCGGCTTAAGATTCAAAGTCAGCACGAAATACAACCTCAACTTCCGCGCAGATCTTGCACAAGGCAAAGACGGTTACACATTCAGCATGGGAATCGGCGAAGCGTTCTAAGTATGGCGCGTTGCGACAGCATGAAAATAATCTACAAAGATGCGCTGATCAGAATGTTCGGCAATCGATAATGCTTTTTCTGTGATTCACTCCACTGCCGCGGGGAGATTTCTAAACAGTTGATTGAGGTTGCCAAGCTTGGTCGCATCTTTGGCCACAGCCCAGAGTTTCGCAAGAAACATCTGAGATGCTGACCCAAAACCCAAAAACTGACACAGAGGAGATTAGAGGTAAGCTGGGGCAGAAGTCCGGGAGAGGAGACGAGGAGATGCCCAAGAAGGCCTCATACGGAAGAGCAGATCGTGGCGGTACTGCGGCAGGTTCAACGGGGAGCACGAGGAGACGAGGTTTGCCGCAGGGTGGGGATCAGCCAGGCGACGTACTATCTGTGGAAACGAAAGTATACCGGGGTGCGAGTCCTGGTAGGAGCAGGGATTTCGTGGAGCCCTTTGTCTTCACAATCCGAGTGACGTATAACGACCCACTGGCCGACCTGCATCACACTGCGAAATTCCTTGCCCGTTTCAGAAATCGAGTTGCATCAACCTGCAAACAGTGACTGCCGCGTGACGCTTGAAAGCCTGCCGGAGAATCCTCTTCATCGGGAGTGAAACGCTGAATGTACCGCGCACAGTTTCTCGAAAATGTGGCTGCCCATTCCGCCCTGAAAGCTGCCCAGTCTGTACCCGCAAAACACATCGACGTCGTATGATTTGACTACTTCATTCCAAAGAAGCTCGAGCCGAATCGCCGCCTCTGGGTTGCCTTGCACCCATAAAAGAGGTGCACCTTCTCCACACGCCGCAACGTGGGGCGGCTCCCCCTTGGCAGCCTTCGCCGCGTTCAGAACGAGATCGTCGACGACGTCGAAGAACCGGACTGGATCAGGCATGCCATTGACCATAAATGTCGAGAGCGTTTCGTCAGCATCCAATGAGACGTATCTGCCCTGTTCAATCGCGGCAGCAATATCCAAGCCATGAGCCTGCAGTCTCAGTAGGAGGTCGTCCCGGTGTGACTCGGTCGCGACAACAATCGCCGAATTTCCGGCCTGGAGAGCGGCCCCAACGAACTGAGTGAAACCATCCAGAAGACTTACATCATCAGAATAGAACCCTGCCTCGTGGCGACGAGCAATCTGTACGTCCGGCCCCTGCAACGATCTTAAGATCTTGTTGCCTCGAGCGCTTCGTGGGGATTGCACATCCGAAGTCGCGAAGAAACTGTGGCCCGCAAATCTGCTCCCGACAAACCTCCCGCCCCCTAGAACGACCTTCACCGCATTCAGCAGTTCCCTTCCAATATCCATCTTAACAATGTAACCCGATGCGCCCATACTGAAGGCCTTTTGGACGATATCTACAGAGGATTCTTGGCTGACAAAAAGGATCTTCGATCGCGGGGCTAGCTTACGAATTCTCCGGGCGGCTTCGATTCCGTCGAGGTTTGGGAGTCCGATATCGAGCAGGATCAGATCGGGTTGCAGTGCCTGTGCCTGCTCAATGGCCTCTCCTCCATCCGACGCTTCGACAATGCTTCCCAGTTCAAGTTCGTCCTGGAGGGTTGAACGAAGGAGCCGTCGAAACGGGGCGAAATCATCTACTAGAAGAACGCGGATTGAGGGTGTTGCCAAGCTGTCTCCTTCGAATCTAATGGAAACCGAAGTCACCGAGTGGTCGTTGAATTCAACATTCAAAAGGATCGCTCAACGGAGTAGTTAGTTCGTTGCGCTAACGCAATGTTGTCTTTGCCCCCAGAGTGCAGTTGAAGGAACCTGAGCGTGACCAGACCCCCTCCCTTTTGCTCACAAGCCGCTCACAACAGTGGTGCAAAACGAAAGCGCCCAGACTCATCTGAGCCATGGGACCTTCGCTGCCCCCCCTCAAACCGCTCGGGTCAATTTAATCGTTTCGATGCCGAGCGCCAATGGCCTGAACAGGCTACTGTGGAAATTGGTCACCTTTCCAAACCTGTACTTTTGGTGCCGGCTGGATACCCTGGAACGAACAAGCCTGAAGAACCCTTCCATGGCCATTTAGAATGCGTCGAAGGGCTTGATTGGGGACCGAGCAAACCATCGTTGCGCGGGAGAACCTTCCGCAAACCATTAATTTAGAAGCGCGAACGTTTTCACGTAACCGCAGAAATCACGCGTGAAGTTCTCAATCAGGCTTTAGGGTCTGGCTTGACGCCTCTTAGGGGTGGAGGGTAATGGCTGTAAATTCTCGCTTTCGGCCAAGCGCCTGATGGCGAGTCGAATGATGTGAATCATACCGAGCCCGAGCTTTTCTTGAAGGCATTCAATGAGATGCAGGTCTGAGTCCGTAAATCGAACAGTTGTAGACTTGAGTTTCTCGTTCTTCATAGCTCTTGATTCTCGCAACTGGACGAGTGGACTGTCGTTGCCGCGGAGCAAGGAAAGACAGCGTAGAGACAGCTATTCGATATCTCATAGGTATCACCGTGCGAAATATTTGAGTGAACGTGGCGTCGCAATCAGGATGATGATATACAAAATACCTGATAGTCAGAAAAGAGCACCCTCCCCCATCAGGAACAGCAGCCAGCAAGCTCGACGAGGCAGAGGCAGCCCAATCTGGATTCAAGATCTCCTCTGCCTCTGCACGGAATCCGAAATGGACGGGAAGTTCGATCCGATCAAATCTGGCCTTCTCGGCTCTCTCAAACGCGCGGCAGAGCGAGATTTGATCGTCTTTACGGGTAGAAGTGAAGTTGGAAGGTAGAAATTCTGTGACCGAGGGTCTGGGGTGCGGCAGCGATCGCAAATTCGATTGCTTATCTCAGTGAGTTGCTCGTTCCGAAGGCCATTGTACTCGGGCTCACTCGACGCAAGTTGATGCAGCACTCCCTCGCCTACGCCCTTTGGGGGGAGGGGGAAATAAGCCTGAGCGTTTATTTAATCTTGTTGCGATATTGGGAATTTACGGGACGAGATTCAGGTCTTCCACGACTTCCGGAAAAACTGGTCCTGTACTGTGGACGTCACGATTATGGTACCAGAGTGCTGCAGGGTACCGGCAATCTTGCGGTCGTCATGCGCACGATGGGGCATGGCAGTCCGACAACAGCAATGAAGTATCAACACCCCGAACTAGAGCAGGTGAGACGCGTCTTGAACGGGACAAACAGCAACCACGATCCAGAACGTAGAAACTATGGCACATTTTACGGCACAGTAACCAACTAGCAGACTTGGTAAGTAGTTGATTTATATGGTGGGCAGTGCAGGATTCGAACCTGCGACCTCCTGCTTGTAAGGCAGGCGCTCTAACCAGCTGAGCTAACCGCCCAATGAATTACGAGGGTCAGTGCCAAAGTCAGTGCCAATCTCAGTGCCATACTACCCTAACCAGCATCAATTCGTCTGCTTCGGCTCCTCTATTGGCATTGCGGGGCGAGTGAACACTGTCTCAGCGGTTTCCTTCTGCGATTCCTGCGCCAAGTGAACGTAGGTATCCATCGTGATCCGCGCCGAACTGTGACCAAGCCATCGTTGGGCTTCCTTCACGCTGCCTGTCGCCCGGAACACCAGACTTCCGGACGTATGGCGCAATAGGTGCAGGCCGTCCTCCCGAGAGCCAAGGTGAATGTTCATCCTCTCAACGAGTGAACTGGCGATGTTACGTCAACCATGATGGGACAAAGGGAATGGTAAGAGCCATTGGACGGCTCAAGGCCCTAGGCGCAGGTCTTTCCCTCGTCGCTTTCGGAGTCTTACGCATGCTCAGAGGCAAGCCTCGGCTTCCGTGTGGCGACGATGCACCCAGGGAAGTAGCAGTTGTGGCGCTAGCGTTCTCATCTGTTACTCATCTCTGAGCACGACGTTCGGGTCTAGCCGCGATGCCCGCCACGCCGGCAGCCAACTGGCGACCACCGCCACGGCCGTAATCATCGCGATAACAAAGGCGATCGTCACGGTATCTGTTGGCTGCACACCAAACAGCAGGGACGCAATCAGCCGATTTATGGCAAGCGCACCTGCAAGGCCAATGGTGACACCTAGGGCGGTGACTTGAAGCCCTTGTTTCATGATCTGTGTGAGCACGTGGGAGCGAGCTGCACCGAGGGCGACCCGAATGCCGATCTCGCGCCGGCGCTCCGTAACCATGGAGGAGAGCACCCCGTAAGTGCCGATGGCTGCCAGTAGCAGGGCCAGTCCGGCAAAAGCGCCCAATAGCTGCGCCAGGAGTCTCGGCCGGCGTATCGATTCGGCGAACACCGAATCCATGTCGCGAAGCCGCACGACGGGAACCGCAGCGTCCACTTCCCGAACCACTCGCTCGATCGTCCCTGACAGCGCGGCCGGCTGCAGCGTCGTCCGCATCACGACATTCATACTCGGCGGTGAGACGCCGTGCTGGTCAAGGGATACATAAAGTTCAGTTCCTGCAGGGCGCTCCGCCCCGCGCTGCCTGACGTCCTTGGCTACTCCGATCACCGTATGCCAAACATCATTGGTAGCGCCAAACGAACCACTCGGTGGCCGCAGGCGCTGGCCAATCGGGTTCTGTCCCTTCCATATCCTTTTCGCTAAAGTCTCATTGACAATGG
>Ga0157379_10005121_pt1 | contig 11244 bp, 8 predicted proteins | sample S25metaG_FD_121802 | JGI IMG/M metagenome (GOLD analysis project Ga0157379, IMG submission 121802) | Switchgrass rhizosphere microbial communities from Kellogg Biological Station, Michigan, USA - S2-5 metaG | ecosystem: Host-associated > Plants > Roots > Rhizosphere > Soil | place: USA: Michigan... | reverse complement strand
TGGGTCCACGTGAGTGAAATTATTTGGTTTTTGGAGGATGTTTACTTGCATGATTATTAGATATGCTGCGATGTTCCGGTATGTGTCGCAAAATACTCTTCTGTCCAATTTCGCATTCCTCTGTCTTCAGAACAATATCGAGCGTTTAGTCATTGATGGTAAACTCACCTTCCTGTCGCACCGATCAATTTAATTCCTTGTATCTAGGTGTCGTTGAATTATCAGACTACTATGCAGGTAAGTGTACCTAACTGCATCTATGATGCAGTGTACAACTTTACATAGGCCGCTGGTATAGCAATCTGGTGGACACCGACAAGATCCTCAGATTCTGGGCTGTGTCGCAAAAATCCAAATTTCCGGATATGGCCTGATATGGTTTATGACTTGGATCAGGAGAAAAAAAGTGTTTAGATTGTGCTAAAAACGCCGCATACGAAACCTGACATAGGAGGAAAAATCCTGATAATACCTGATGGCGCCAGATCACGCTTCTTCAGGACCCTTCGGGGCGTCAGGTAAAATGGATTTTTGCGACATGATGAATGCGTTGCAGCTGGAAGTGCATGTCCCTTAAATTCAACCTCCAGTCACGAAGTAATGCGACGCGTTCATAACATATTCGAAGATATCCGTGCACAACCACGGGCTGTGGTCGATGGATCGAACTACGGGATTATAGAATACGGTGCTCTCCTTTTCGTATCATTGTACTCGCCTTTCGGAGCACTGCCGCCTTTCACTTCAGCCCTTGCGGCGCTCGAAGCTGGAGATGGCGTACCGATGCTTACGTTGATTGGGGGCAAAAGATCTCTCCCAAATTGTGATACTCCTCCTACCGACCCACCGCCAACACCCGAGGCAGGTGCCGCGGTGATGTGTGGCGAAGGTCTGGGTGTTGGAAGATCCCTCAACGATATTGTTCAGCATATCGAAGAGCTATCAGAGCTTTCCGCTTTGCTGATGTTTGGACTAGCATTACCCGGCTGCCCTGCGTGTATGTTTCGCTTCTGCCATTTCCTTCATTAATCATTCTTAGATCGCCTCCAGGAATTAGAATATTGTCACAAAAGAAAGATACGGAGGTATGAGCTCCCTGGTGAAGCATCGTTACCTCTGAACTTGGACTAGAAGAGTTCAACACAACCACGAGTTTCCCCTTACTAATCATTGGAAACACCGCCGGTAATTTCTACGTTCAACAATTGAAAGAAAACCAGTTACATTTTATATTATTTACAATGTTTTCCTAGACCCAGTTACACCACTCATGGCATACATGTTTTCTATTTATTTTATTTATTTCAGAAAGCCCTGATGAATTGACAGGGCACGAAAGACTGCAGTTGATTTTCCTAATTCCCGCCTGTTGACGGTGAATACTCCTGGGGTAGATCGTTCTGTTGCTATTAGTTTATATATGTAATGCCAGCATTGCTCCCTGGCCGGTACCTCCCCTGATGCAGTCGGATATATTTGCAACTACTTCAGAGATGGTACACTTCCGCCAGAAGGCACAGTATGCGAGGTCGGAGATAGGCACTTTGGGGAGAGAATGGAAATTTTCTCTACTTCTATTCTGAATGATCTAGAAATCCTTGAAGTTGCGAGGAGTCTCTCTGCAAAAGCAAAGGTTGGTAGGATGTTCTGAAGAATATGTAAAGCTCGAATCAAATGACAAATGTACTGGATATGTGAAATGTATCTTAAGGCCCCCCTGGTTTGTGTATGATCTGGACATCTTCTTTGAGATTGATATATAATTTCTTCTTACTGTCATTTAATTCGAGTTTAAAATCTCTATTTACACCGTGCGAATACGAAGACACGGGTTGGAGAGCACTGTCACTGCCACCCAGGGCTCTTAGTTTCCCCCACCTCATCATCTAATGTTCGCATAAAGGTACGCTACCTTTATGGTCTTTGCTTAGACCGCGTCTGGGCTGAACCTCCATGGACCCTAGCTTGCCTAACACTCTCGGCCCTCACGGTACTGTCGGATTCGAGCCCAATCAGAATCCCAGTTCCTCAGCCTCGGCAAATGCCGTCGTCCGTCCCTCAGTACCACATGCAAGATCGCAGGTGCTTATGCGAAATGTCCCACAGCTCTGTCTCTCATACAATTCTCCAATATGGATGAAAAGTTTCAGGCCGGTCTACCTCCTGTCGAAAGCCGTCCTGCTGGTTATCAACGACCCAAACAAATCTGGACATCAGTCCGAAATTGGTTTCCTGTGGGATTTCTTTTGACGATAGCGTTTCTTTGGCATTTCAGTGGCCGAGATATAGCCAAATATCATCCTATTGCTTATCCAGAAGATGTGGTGTTTGGCTGGGATAAAGTGAGTCTGGAGACTCGTTGGAGGTGATTAAGAATTCTATCCATACATGTAGGTCAAACCGAGCCCTGAGCTACACTGGCATCCATGTGCAAAGAACCGAGAATGCGCAAGATTTGAAGTAATTCCTGAATGTAACTTAATCCTCAACTTCTTATTTTGTACTTACAGGTACCCATGGACCATACCAATAGCGCAGTGCCTGACAAGGTTGCCATAGCGTTAATACGGATCAGGGCCAAGGTTTCTCCAGACAGCAAAGAGTATAGAGGTCCCATTCTCTTCAATCCAGGTTAGTGGGTTTTGAAAGTATAACCGTGGGTCGTTGTGAATTGCTCTATTTTACCAGGCGGTCCGGGTGGTTCAGGAGTTCAATTTATTGACAGAATAGGAGAACAGTTTCAGAAGCTTTTGGGTGAGGAATATGACATTGTTGGCTTCGATCCAAGAGGTATAAATTAGTTTAGTGTTGACTGATGACGTCTCTGATACCCTCACGTTAAGGCATCGGCCGAACCACCCCTCGTATCTCTCTTTTCCAAGATGAATTTGAACGAGGCTTATGGGATATTCAAGCTTCATTTATCGTCAATGCTTCAACAGAGTCTCTAACTAAGGAATATGCCCGTTCAATGGTGATGGGTAAATTGGCTACAGAGACAGTCAACTATACTGCCCAATATGTCAGCACGGCCATGGTTGCTAGAGATATGTTGGCCATTACTCGTGCCCATGGCCGAGAAAAATTACAATACTGGGGGTTCTCATACGGAACAGTTCTCGGCTCTACGTGCGTGTACTTTTACCTTTTTTCCTACTTGTAGATATTCACTCGTAAAATCCTTAAGATATGCTGCCATGTTCCCGGTGTGTACATCCTGCTATCAGAAGGATCTATCCGTTCACCTACTTACCGCTTGTCCCAAGAACAATATTGATCGTTTAGTTATTGATGGTAAGAATACTATTTTCGTACCCTTGAGGGTTAAGTTGATTTCTCCTATCCTAGGTGTTGTCGAGTTATCGGATTACTACACAGGTATGGATTTAGCTATATTCATGATGTGTTATATAACTATGCACAGGTCGCTGGTATAGTAACTTAGTGGACACCGACAATATCCTCAAGTTCTGGGCCGACGAATGTGTTGCAGCCGGAGATGCCTGTCCATTAACTGCAGACTCCAGTATGGCAGTATTGAAACGCGTCCATAATATATTCGAAAGCATTCGCTCTCAACCACTGGCGGTAGTCAACGGATCGACGTACGGCGTTATACAATATGACTTCCTCAAGATGTTTTTGTTCCAAGGACTGTACAAACCTTTTGCAGCACTACCATCTTTCACTTCAGCCCTTGCGGCGCTCGAAGCTGGGGAGGGGTTACCTATGCTGTCATTGATGGGAGCCATTAAGTCTTTGCCAAGTTGCAGCAGTCCTCCAAATGCCCCAATATCAGGTAGTGAGGGAGGTACAGCAGTCTTGTGTGGCGAAGGTCTGGGTGCTGGGAGGACCCTCGATGATATCACTCAGCACCTTGAAGGCCTTTCAGAACTTTCGATTTTTGCTGATGTTTGGACTGCCACTACTCGGCTGCGATGCGTGTAGGTATTCTCGCTGTTGTCTACTTTAGTAATTGGTTCTTACGGCCGTCCAGGAATTGGAATATCGCCACAAAGGAAAGATATGGAGGTAGGGATTCTCTGGTTACATAGCTTTTAGCTCTGAAATCGATTTAGGAGAATTCAACACAACCACGAGTTTTCCTTTACTGATAATTGGAAATACAGCCGGTAACATTTCATTATACAAGTGAAATAGCAATTGCTTACTCTCATTGCCAACCTAGATCCAGTTACACCTCTTATGGGGTAGATATGTCTTCTTTCTAATTTATGTAGAAGGTACTGACGGAGTGTCAGGGCACGAAAGGCTGCAGCTGGTTTTCCGAACTCGCGACTATTGACAGTGAACACCCCCGGAGTAGGCCCTTTTGTTTTTCTTTAATATCCTTCATTCATGGGTCTTCAATAGCATTGTTCTTTGGCCGGTACCTCTCCCGACGCAGTTGGATATATTCGCAACTATTTCCGAGACGGTACTCTTCCTCCGAAGGACACAGTCTGCGAGGTTGAAGACAAACTCTTCGGGGAGAAAAAGGATCTTCTCGCCGCTTCTACCCTACTGAAAGATCCTGAAGTTCTTGAAGCTGCCAGGAGTCTGTCGGCAAAGGCCGAGGTTGGTAGAATGTTCTAAAGATCGCAGTGGTATTTACTCGTTATTTAAAACACAAATAAAATAACGAATGGCATGTCCACGCAGTGTACTGTATTCTGTTTATAAAAAAATTTCACGAATAGGAACTAACCCCTTTCTATTCTTCAAGTATCTTATTACACCAGATTTAAGCATTTTGACACGGGGCCAAATTCCAAAACAATGGGATTGGAACTTAGAATGGTAACTTTCAGCGTTCGCTGTGATAGCGTGTGAGAAAGACGATCTACATGTACTGACGAAAGCACAACTCAACTGGAGCAACTACGACCTGCCTGCGTCAAACGACTGACTGCCCTTCAATATGTCTCTCAATAAAGTAAGAGCCGCCGCTGAAAAAGCCACCATATTTGCCTCCCTATCGAATAAGCCTGTCTCCACTTCGCGAGTAACTACTGCATCATGCGAAGCGATGGCAAGGGCAACGTAGCCAGGTGTCCTATTCCTCAAAGCTGGATTACCAGTTGGACCGGCAGTTCCACTCTCACAAATTGTGTAAGTGGATTGCAACTTCTCCCTGACATTCTTGGCGAGTCCTGAAACGACCTCAGGTGTGGGTCCGCTGTCAAAATGAGATGAATTAATGCATACAGAGAAGACGCAGAGAAATGAGACCCACTTGTAGCCCTTTAGAGTTTCTTCAGTCCAGCCAGCAAAGGCGATTCTGGATTCGAGGGTGTAAAGGGTTAAGCCGCCTTTGTAGAAACCACTTGCTCCTGGAATGGAGAGAAGACAAGCTGAAATGATCCCGCCCGCTGCTGTCTCTGCGACAGAGACGGTTTGACCGTTCTCCTTCAGTAACTTTCCGATTTCCTCAATGAGAGGCCGTAATTCAACTGGAGGAAAGCTGGGTATCATGGTATGCAAGTGAGTGGTTGCGATTAGAAGGTAAGAATTACATCATTCATTGGTCAGCTACTTACCTAGACAATTTATTACTCAGTTAGAAATCATTAATAAAAGTGACATGTGAGGGGGAAATAACCAATATTAAGCTTAAATATCTCTGGTAATTTGTTTCAGAAGATACTAGGTGGCTGATAGCCCAACATTGACTTTGTCAAGGCTGTGCACTTTCTGTCTTGAACGGGTGTACAGTAGTACCTACTTCAAGCATTGTCTTTAACGTCACCACAGTTTAATTCGCTTTCCGAATTAGGTATCTAATGTAGATTACTTGCATTTCTTATAACCACGAGAATTACTACGTTTGACTTGGATTGTTTACTTAGTATGGTGAGTCTGCGACGAAAGGCTGTTCGTCACCAAGGATTATAGGGAAGAATAGTACTGAAAATTCCAGGAGGAGAATAGAACATCATTTCAGTAAACACATACATATCCCGACTTAAAATCTGGACGATGCGACAAAATTGTTGGTGGAGCGCGACGAAGGTCCGCAGGGTTGCCGCGGTTAGTCAGGGTCCTCTAAGCGCAAGCACTCAGAGTCGTAAAGGGACACCGTGGGAGAGTTTATTGGACACTCAGACATTTTTTCAATATTACACGTCGGCCCCTGCTGGTGCCGTTTCCTGCTCCCTGGTTCGACAACGGGGATTTCTCTCAGTAAGCTGCACTTGACATCTTTCTTTCTCCCGGCTCAATACACTGTACCAAATTTAGACCAAGAGACCTCTATACCGTTGATCAAATACTTGTTCAAAGTTCAAACTGACTTCACAGCCGGAGAGCAAAGTCTGCCCGGGTGATCGAGGTCCCAACTGGGAGAGTGGATCTCCTGAATGAAGCTGACCTTAAAGAGCATTACTCTGTCAGATGTAAGGAGTTAATCTTATTCTATTCATTATCAATTTACGCCTCTCGCAAAATATAGCCCGGTCCTTCCAATACATGATTGCACTCCGTGCCCTTCTCAACTCAGATGCCTTTCTCACCGTCAAAGAAAGAAGGAATCTTATCGGTATCGGTCATTCTGGTGGATGAGGTCAGTTTCATAGTCAGGTGAAAACTGGATTGAATGTTCGGCGATAGTATCCAAGCACTGGAGCTTGCCCAAGCGGCCGATATCCTCTCGAGATTATAATACTTCTGGAAACACTCATCGCGGACATCAATATATGGCCATGAGTCCTTCAAATGTATGCCGGGGTCAAAGCATCCAAATCCAAGAGAGTATGGAAAACAGTAGACGAGACCATGGCGACCTCAAGGACCGGCAATCCGTGGAAGGAATTTGACCTTGAAGTATTAGAAATTATTACGGTTTGTAGTTCTTTATTGTAAAATAAGTTTATCGCCGCTAATTGAGGATGAACTTTAGGAAACTTATTTCCGTCTAGACCCTAGGAATCGGGATCTTATTACAGCGAAACCAAAGTCAAACAGGAGACGGCTTGCTTTGTCGATGATAGAAACAATTTGGGGGAATACCATACTTGAAGTCGGTTCTCTATGAGCTCCCTACATTAGGAAATCTGACAAAACTGGGACTTGCTAAGACTCCCACTTAGTCGCGCTAGCCCTCCTAGTATCCTAAGCGTCCGCCTACCTAGTCTAGCTGGCTACTCGTCCCTCTCAGAGCTCTCCTAGATCCGGCTAGCGCTCCTAGCAGTTGTCCCGTTTTCCTGATGACTACTCATCTCGTCCACGGAAAGTCCATGATTTATGGTGGGTGTTTCCTTCATTCGTTTCAACCTCATTCGACGCAGGCTGGAGGGAATCTATGATGAACATGACCAGAATATAGCTCGAGTCGGGCATAAGCTTGCATCCATTACAGAGGTTGAAAGAGCCGGACATTATGTGAGTGGGATTTATTGGGATAGTAGCCATTACTCACATATCAGTAACTTCCGGTTCAAATGCTTCCGGAGACAGCTCGAATTTTGTTCAGGCTACCCAATAGTAGTAGAAGACTGTCTGTGAAATTGTGATAATTGACCGCAGAAAAGGTTGTATCATATAGTAGACAGATGGGAGAATACTGTTGGCCTTAAGAGTTAGGTTCTTATCTTGAATTTCAACGTGATGTTATATAATTGAGAGGCAAATTTCCTTGGTACGCTGCAGTTCTTTGACTTGATACTACATGGTTAGAAACGAGATGATACGGCTTCAAAGCCCTCACTAGCAAAACTTTCTCCTCAGATGATTTACCACCCCATCTGCTCGTATGTCCAACCGAAGACTCGATCCTTTGGTCCAGGATAACCGCAAAGGTGAGTATTTTTATTCAATTTCCCCAACGTCCCAATATCCTCCTTGTCAAGCTTGGGTAACTGTTCCAGAGAAATTAGGAAGAAATCGCGACGAGATAAATAGAACCGTACATTGAGATTGGCCCGCTGATGTTCTTCGCTAGTTGATTTAGGAATAGCTGCAATGCCACGAGAGAGATGCCATGCCAAGGAGACTTGTGCAGGAGAGACATTATGCTTCCTAGCAATGGCAACGACAGCAGGGTCTTCCCTGACCGGTGCATAACCTATGATCTGCGATGGGTTCTTCTTGTATTGGCAATTTGATGGAAGGAGATTTGCATACCAGTAGGAGAGTATGCTGTCATGATAATTCCTTTTGAATCGCAGAATTCCTTGAGTTCATTCTGATTGAGGTGAGGATGTGTTCTAGATAAACTACTGTAAGAACTATAATCCTTTTCATTTTGCAGAGACACTTACTCGACCTGGTTTACGGCCGGGATAATATTGGCGGTTTTAAGTAACTGAGTGAGACTAAGAATTTTGTAAGCATGAAGAAATCCATGGGATTATTTTGCAGACTTTTTCACAGAAAAGTTGGACACCCCAATGGCTTTCACCTTTCCACTTTCCAGCAATTTCTCCATCTCGGCCCAGGTCTCATTGAAAGTAGGATGCTCTACAACATCATAATTCCCGTCTTCGCGTAATGGATCAGGATTATCATCTGGAAAACGATTCGTGAATGTTGAGTGGCTTGAATATTCTTTGACACTTGCCTTTGAAAACGAACGCTTGTGGCCAGTGCATAAGATACTGGAATACGAATTCTGGATTAAAAAATACTTCGGATATAGATAATATCAGAAAACTCACCAAATCATAATAATCGAAGCCTGCCCTCTTCAGACTTTCTTCGAGGGACTCCTTCACTCGACCATGGTGATGGGAACTAAGAAATAGTTTACATTGGATGAGTAAGCCAGTAATGAATAGACTCACGGCAATTTGGTGGTCACAAACACTTTTTCCCTAGGAATTCCCGATTTTCGAACTGCGTTCCCCACACAATGTTCGGTACCATAACCATGAGCTGTGTCGAGATGACGATATCCATTCTAATAAATTGGGCTTCTTGAATCGGTCAAACTTTCGGAACCATTCGTACCTTCAAGGCTGTCAGCATCCATGCTTCTCCCGCATCATGTTCTTCGTCAGTGAGTCCCGACCAGCAGCCCAATCCTACGTCAAGATAGGATATATATATATTCGAAAATCCGGATGAATTGATGTAGCGACTCACCGATAGCTGGCATCGTGACACCAGGTGCATTTTTCAATTCAAAGTAAGGAATCTGCGACATAATATGATTTCTCCGTTCACTCGAAAGGAGGGGGGTCAGGTGGATCCTGTTCCGCGCGGGGTGGGGAATATATACTCATACCTCGGAAGGCCCGGACCGAGAGAATGATCGATGGATTGGTGAGCATGTCTCTCTTTCCTCTCACACAATTACTAGGACAGTGACGTGAGTCGTCTATATGCGTCTGGGGAGCTTCGGTTCTGGAAGCAGATTCGCAGACAGTCTCATCCCATGAGCTTTCAGGAGCTCCGAAATGGCGCTTCGCTGATGCTTGTGTTTTAATTTGCCAATAGAGAAGGAATACTGATAGGAAACACTGTTATTTGAAATGCTTAAACATCTTACCGCTCCTACTAGATCATGTTCAAGCGGAGATTTGTGATATACAGTATACATTCGAGGTGTCCGTAATTCTTATTTGACTCGTCATAGTGCTCTGAAAGAATGAGCCTTAATTTAAAACATGGTACCGACTTTTGCCTTGATCGCGATAGCCCTAGCTGCGTCCAGAATTCCCGGATCATTCAATGCCGTAGAAGCAGTGAGAATATCTTTTCTGCCCCTAAAGAGCCTGTCTTCAATCTCACATACGGTGCCTTCGGGCGGAAGAGTACCATCTCTGAAGTAGTTACGAATGTATCCGACTGCATCAGGAGAGGTGGCGGCCAAAGAACAATGCTAATGTGGACCAGACATATGGATTGTTAATAAAGGATAAGAATTAAACAGACAAGCTTACCCCCGGAGTGTTCACTGTCAACAATCGTGAATTCGAAAAGCCGGCTGCCGCCTTTCGTGCCCTATTAGTCTATCAGTTCCTTCTAGGGAAATCAGGGGAAAGAAGTATGAACCCCATAAGAGGCGTGACTGGGTCTAGGAAAACGCTATAAGTAAACGAATGCTCACTCATCTGGTGATAACAAAACGCACCAGCAGTGTTTCCAATTATTAGCAACGGGAAGCTAGTAGAAGTATTAAAGTCTCCTAGATGAAGATCAGAATTGAGAGCTGTGTCTCGCAGAGAGTTTTACCTTCATATCTTTCCTTTGCAACAATGTTCCAATTCCTGGCGGGGTTAAAGACAGTTTGCTCAAGCCAAAAACTGAGAATACACGCGAGCAGCGGATACGAGCAGTAGCAGTCCATACATCAGCAAAAATTGAGAGCTCTGAAAGTTCTTCAAGGTGCTGAGTAATGTCCTCGAGGCTTCTTCCAGCACCTACACCATCGCCGCATGCGACTGCCATACCCCCCTCGGGCAGCGGTTCTAGTTCGGTAGGGGGATTCTTGCAATTTGGCAAACGCTTTCTGGAATTTAGCAGAGAAAGCATCGGTAAGCCATCCCCAGCTTCTAGGTCCGCGAGGGCTGAGGTGAAGGATGGCAAATTGATGAAAGGAGAGTATAATGATTGGAATAGATATCTCTTGAGAGTGGCATATTCTATAATCCCGTATGTCGATCCATTGACTACGGCCATTGGTTGAACGCGGATGGTTTCGAATATATGATGGAGACGTTCCAATACCACCGTACTGGAGTTCGCATGCAGTGGACAGTCTAGTCCAGCAGCAACGCATTCCTTGGACCAGAAGTGGAGAATCTTGTCCGTGTCGAGTAGATTACTAAACCAGCGGCCTAGGAAAAGTGAAAATCTAGTTTACTGGTGTTGAACTTGTTTACCCGAGTAATAATCCGATAATTCAACGACGCCTAGAGTGCAATGAATCAAACCCTCTAGTAAATGAAGAAAGGAACATACCATCAATCACTAAGCGCTCAACATTATCCTAACGAGAGGGAAATAAGCAGGTAAATGGCTTAGATACGGACATTCCTACAGGAAACATCGCGGCATATCTAAATATCTATTTACAAACCCCTTCTAAAGGAACAAAGTATTACGCTCACGTCGACCCGAGAACAGTGCCATAGGAGAAGCCCCAGTATTGCAGCTTCTCACGACCATGGGCCCGCACGATTGCCAACATATCTCTCGCAACCATAGCCGTACTTACATATTGGGCAGTGTCGTTGAAGGTCGCTGTAGCTAATCGCCCAGTCATCTTTGAGCGGGCATACTCCTTATATAGAGTATCTGTTG
>Ga0157379_10005119_pt1 | contig 11245 bp, 10 predicted proteins | sample S25metaG_FD_121802 | JGI IMG/M metagenome (GOLD analysis project Ga0157379, IMG submission 121802) | Switchgrass rhizosphere microbial communities from Kellogg Biological Station, Michigan, USA - S2-5 metaG | ecosystem: Host-associated > Plants > Roots > Rhizosphere > Soil | place: USA... | reverse complement strand
TTCACGGTTGCGCATTCGATCACGCTGGGACTGAGCATGTATGGCCTCGTCACCGTGTCGCCGAGGATCGTCGAGCCCCTGATCGCACTCTCGATCGCGTACGTCGCCATCGAGAACATCTTTCTTTCGGAGCTGAAGTCGTGGCGCGTGGCTCTCGTCTTCGCGTTCGGGCTTCTGCACGGCATGGGCTTCGCGGGAGCGCTCAAGGAGCTCGGGTTGCCCCGCTCGGAATTCGTGACAGCGCTCGTGACGTTCAACGTCGGAGTCGAGGCAGGGCAGTTGGCGGTGATCGGCGCGGCGTTCATGCTGGTCGGCTGGTACTGCGCCAATCGCGGCTGGTACCGCAGCCGCGTCGTCGTGCCGGCGTCGATGCTGATCGCCTGTACCGCGGTCTATTGGACGATCGAGCGGCTGTCCTTCTGAGACGGGCCGCGGCGCTGCCCGGCCCGCACGAAGGCCTTTTGGCAACGCGATGACGTAGCAGGAATCCAGAAGATAGAGACAGCGCGCTACGGCTCGCCGTCGGTCCGAATCGCCTTCAACTGCAGGTTCTTGATCAGCCGGTGCAGATAGTTTGGATGCAGCCCCAGGAGGCGCGCGGCAGCGCTCGGGTGGCCCCCGGCTTGTTCCACGGCGCGCAAGATGAGGTCCTTCTTTGCCTGCCGGATCGCGTCGTGGTAGTGCATCGTCACGACCGCGGCGGCCGCCGCCTCAGGCGGAGCGGATTCAGCCACGGCATCGGGAAGATCGTCGGGCTGAATCAGCGAATCCTGTCCCAGGACGACCGCATGCTCGATGGCATTCTCCAGCTCGCGAACATTCCCCGGCCAGTCGTAGCCGATCAGGCAGGCCAGCGCCTCGGCTGAAAAGCCCGCCACCTGCCGCTTCGTCTTGTCGCTCTGCCGTCTGAGGAATGTGTTCGCGAGAATCGGGATGTCGTCGCGGCGGTCCCGGAGTGGCGGCATCGCCACAGACACGACGTTCAGCCGGTAGTACAGATCGCGTCGAAACGCGCCGCTCTCGATCGCGGCTTTCAGATCACGATTTGTCGCGGCCACGAGACGGAAGTCGACGTGAACGGGCCTGGTGCCGCCGACTCGTTCAAACGCTTTCTCCTGAAGGACGCGCAGCATCTTCGCCTGAAGCGCGAACGACAGCTCGCCGATTTCGTCCAGGAACACCGTCCCGCCTTCGGCAATCTCGAGCTTGCCCTTCTTCTGCCCGACGGCGCCGGTGAAAGAGCCTTTCTCGTGGCCGAAGAGCTCGCTTTCGAGGAGCGTTTCCGTGATCGCCGCGCAGTTGATGGCGACAAAGGGACGCCCGGCCCGTGGACTGTTGCGATGGATCGATCGCGCCACCAGCTCTTTGCCGGTGCCGCTCTCGCCCGTGATCAGGACGGTCGAATCAGTGGGCGCCACCCTGGCGATGCGACGGTAGATGTCGCGCAGCTTCTCGCTGTCGCCCACCATGTTGTGCTCGAGATTCAGCTCCGCCTGCAGACGTCGATTCGCGCCTTCGAGCGACTCCACCTGCCGCGCGTGCTCGAAGGCCGTCGCCGCGATGCCTGCAATCGCCATCAGCAGCCGCAGGTGCCCTTCGTCGAACCTCTGATCCGGACCATCGACCTCGAGGACGATCGCGCCGAGGACCTTGTCGAAGGCCACAAGGGGTGCGGCCAGTACGGACCTCGTGGCATGTGAGGCAGGCGAGGCGGCGTCGCGGCGCTCGTCGCCGAACTCGTACCAGAGCACGCCCACGACGTCGCGAAGCACGCGCTCGATCAGCGGCCGGCTGACCTGTACCGGCAGGCCGGCCGTCACTCCCGCCGCGACATCGCGGCACCAGCCGATCGCCGATCCAATCTCGCGCGGGCTGTCGCCCGCGGCCACCAGCGCGCCCCGTGTGGCCGGCACGGCGTCGGCGATGAGCTCGAGGAGCGGCCGTTCCAGCGCCACCAGTCCGCGAACTGCGTTGATGGCGGCGCTCGCGCGAATCAGGGCCGCAAGGTCGCGCGAGAGACGTGTCGTCGTGGCCATGCGGTGAAACGGGGCGTCGTCGAAGACGTCCTCGCGGCGCAGGACGATCGCCGCCGAGGCCGGCGCCGCGTCTTCCCCGACGCGGACCGAGTCGGAGACAATCTCGTCGAGCGCATCTCCCTTGAGACGGACGGTCCCGGCCTCGTCCGAGTTGGCGAGCTGCTGGAACACAAAGAGCGAACTGCCGATCTGGATCTCGTCGCCATCCTCGAGCGCTCTCTCGCCGGCCGGCAGGCCGTTGACGAAGCTGCTGTTTTCGCGATCGAGATCGCGAATCGTAACGAGTCCATCACGGCAGATGAGCAGGCAATGCCGCGGGGACACCGCCCGGTCGGCAAGTCCGACATGATTGGCGTCGTCGCTGCCGATGGAGGTTTCGACCCGTGTCAGCGGCAGCGACGTGCCGCTCAGGGGGCCCGCAACAGCGATGAGGCGAGGCGTCATTCGCTTCTTATATACCAATCGATGGGCCAGAGGGTTCAGCGCGCGTCGCTATCCGAAACGCCTGACGACCATCCGATCGGATAGAGGCCGCGGCGCGGATCTCCCGCGATCGTCGGGGCGTCCGACGATGAGCCGCGCGAAATCGGCCTGAATTCGACGTTCTGCGTCGAGCCGCGGCGACGCCGTGTCGGCGCGTGGGCGGCATCAATGTTGATTGTGGTGATGCACAGTTGAACGAATAAAAGAGGATCGGATAGAACGCAAGGGAGGGTAGTTCAAATGAGTAAGCACCTGAGAGTCATCGCCGTCGGCGCGTTGTTTCTGTTCGTTGCCGCGACGGCTTCCACCGGCGCGTGGGTCGACAGCGCGAGTCGCGCGTCCTACGTCACGTTCAATCGGCCGGTCGCTCTCCCCGGTGCTCAACTGAGCGCGGGCACCTACATCTTCGAGCTTGCCGCTCCGCACACGAGCACGAACCTGGTGCGCGTATCGAGCCGGGACCGGTCGAAAGTCTACCTGACGGTCTTCACCAACCTCATCGATCGGCCTGCGGGGATGCCCGCGGACCGGATCGTCACGCTCGGTGAAGCGCGGGCGAACGAAGCCGCGCCCGTCAGGACCTGGTTCCCATCGCCGAGCGGCAGCGGTCACGAGTTCATCTACAACAGGTGACCGGCGGCTCGACGGCGGCCAGCGACCGACCGTCGCTGGCCGCCGCTGGCGGACCTCTCCACGCTGTCAAATCCCAATCACATGTCGCGCCGCGCCCGGGTTCGAGTTTGGAAGCGCCGGTTACGTCACCGGATGCAGATTCCACTGCCGCTGTGCGGGGCAGCTCAGCACGACACCGCCGAACAACGAATAGCTGGACTCTGTTCGCCGTCCGCTGAGCGTGGCGGGGTCGGTGGGCAGCGGCGCGTCGAAGAGCTCGGCTGTCGGCGGCTCATCGTCGCTGGTCGTGCTGTCGACGACGGAATCCCCCATGTACTTGGTTTTCGTGAACGGTCGTCCGGGGGGCCGGCTGGTCGAAATCTTCGTCGAGTCTGTGATGCGCAGCTCGGCGTCGCCTTCGAACGACGCGGCGCTCTCCTCGACTTCGCGGCCGTCTCTCGTTCCCATGGTGACCGACCACCGATAGGTCGTCGTGGCGCGGCCGCGCCATGTCAAGACGGGCGCATCAACCACGCGGCGCGTGAACTGATAGGTGGTGACGACGCGATTGTGAATCGCCGTCCGCGACCCGTCGAACGCGGACCGATCGCAGTCCGAGGTGACGGCAACCTCAGCAGTCCATTCCTTGATCGCGGGAAGTCGATCGAGCTCCTGCTGTCGATCCTGTCCGGCCTGCGGTCTGAGCGTCGCTGTCGTCGCGACGATGGCGGCGGCGACAAGAAACACGGTGCGGGCCGACCTCGATCTCAGCATGCTGGCGGCATTATACCGACACGTTCCGCCGCGGGCCGCCCACGTCGGCCGCAGTCTCCGAATTTCCGCACATTGCACGGTCTGACCTGAAGCGGGCGGCGTGGTCTCTCCCAAGTACAAGTACTATATATGCCTTATGGATCGCACCGTGCGGCGCCTGCGCACGCGAGTGCTGAAGCCTCTTCTGGCGATTCTGCTGGTGGCGACGCGCCTTGCGGCGCAAGAGGCCCGCACCGGCCAGACGGCGACGCCCGCAGCATCTGAAGGCGGCACTCCCAGCTCCGTGTCTTTGCGGATCACGTCGCCGCTCGGGCGCACCGGGCTCACCGGTAAAGTACGCATCGTCGCGCAGGTGCAGGTGCCGGGCGGCATCACGATCGCACCAGTGCAGTTCTTTGTCGACAACGCGCTCGTCGGCAGCGCGGCCGCGCCTCCGTTTGCCGTCGATTGGATCGACGAGAATCCGTTCGAGCCCAGGGAAATCGTGGTTCAGACAGCCGATTCCCTTGGTCATGTGGCGCGTGACGTCGTTCATCTCCCGCCTTATGAGGTGATAGAGGCCGCCGACGTCAGGAGCGTGCTGCTCGAGGCGGGCGTCTACGACCGGAGCGGCCGTTCCGTCAGCGAGCTCGACCCCTCAGCCTTTCGCGTGTTGGAGAACGGCGTCGTTCAGACGCTCGATCTCACGACCCGCGACACGGTCCCGGCGACGCTCGTCCTCCTCGTGGACAACAGTTACAGCATGCACGAGCGGATGGAGTTCGTACGCCGCGCGACGCAGCGCCTTGCCATTGGTCTTCGGCCGTCCGACAAGGTCATCATCGCCCCTTTCCAACAGCGTGTGACGTCGATCACGGGACCGACCGGCGATCGCGCCACCATCGTGCAGGCCGTCGAGGCGATGAAGGCCGGCGGCGGGACGGCCATTCTGGATGCCCTCCTGGACAGCGTCATGCTGCTCGACGGCGTTGAGGGCCGTCGCGCGGTCGTGCTGCTCACCGATGGCTACGACGAAAACAGCAAGACCGGCGCCGACGCGGTGCTCAAGGCCGCTCAGGCAGCACATGTGACGCTTTACGCCGTAGGAATCGGCGGAGTCGCCGGCATTTCCCTCAGGGGCAAGACGATGCTTCGGCGGCTGGCGGAGGAAACGGGCGGCCGTGTGTTCTTCCCCCCGCGTGAGCCGGATCTCGTCCCGATCGCGGAGGCCGTCGTCGCAGACTCGCACAGCCGGTACATCTTGAGCTACACGCCGGCCAATCAGACCAGGGATGGGACGTGGCGCTCAATCAGCGTGGAGGTGCCGAACGGCTACACCGTTCGGACGCGCGCGGGCTACTTCGCGCCTGCGCCCCCGCCAATCCGTCCAACCCTTGAGTTCACCGTGACCGATGCCAGGCGTCGATTCGTCGACGTCGCCGCCGACGATCTTCAGGTGCTCGAAAACGGCGCGGTGCAGACGCTCGAGACCTTCGAGGAGGCGGTTGATCCGGTGTCGATCGTGCTGGCGCTCGATTCGAGTGGCAGCATGAAGAGAAGCGCGGCCGCCGTCCGTCAGGCCGCGCGCGACTTCGTCCTGTCCGTGAAGGCGGAGGACAATCTCTCCGTGATCACGTTTGCGGACAAGCCGATCGTGGCGCACGAGTTTTCGGCGGATCGGCAGCTCAGTATCGACGCGATCGACCGATACGAGGCGATCGGTGGCACCGCCTTGTACGACGCACTCTGGGACTCTCTGACCTCGCTCAAGGACGCCAAGAGTCGTAAAGCCATCGTCGTCCTGACGGACGGGCGCGACGAAAACAACCCCGGCACGGCCCCGGGCAGCGTGCATTCGCTCGACGAGGTGCTCCAGCTTCAGCGTTCGGTGGGCGCGACGATCTTCGGCATCGGCCTCGGAGCGAACGTCGATCGGCGAGTGCTGCTCCGTCTTGTCTCGGAGTCGGGCGGAGAGGCGTACTTTCCGGCGGATGTGTCGCTTCTGCCCGAACAATACCGCCGCGTTGTCGAGAACCTGCGCCGCCGCTACCTGCTCGGCTATACGTCCACCAACACTACGCGCGACGGTGGCTGGCGGAAGGTGGAGATCAAGACACGCGATGCCGGCTTGACGGTCGAGAGCCGCGGCGGATACTTCGCACCGGAAAAATAGAGGCCTTTATTGTTTCCATCGCGGCACGACTGAACCGTCTGCCCCTGATTCCGACTCACCGGGCGGCGACCGTCATCGCCGGCGTCGGGTCGTTCTTCGATCTCTTCGACATCTTTCTCGCCGGCGTACTTGGCACCGTCCTCACGCAGCAGTTTCATCTGAGCCGGCTGGCGCTGCCCGCAGTCCTGGGGTCCAGCTTCGTCGGCATGTTCTTCGGCGCGACGCTCCTCGGCGGTTTTGCCGACCGACGCGGACGGCGGCCCGCCTTTCTCGTGAATCTCGGCGTGTATTCCGCGTTTACGCTGCTCGGCGCCTTCAGCGTCAACGCGCCGATGCTGATTGCGTTCCGTTTCCTCGCGGGCGTCGGCATCGGGGCGGAGCTGCCGCTGGTCGACACGTATCTCAGCGAGTTGCTCCCGTCGCGGTCGCGCGGTTTGTACACGGCCTGGGCGTACACGCTCGGTTTCCTCGGCGTGCCGGCGGCCGGATTTCTCGGGCGACTGCTGGTGCCGCGCGCGCCGTTCGGCATCAGCGGCTGGCGCTGGATGTTCGTCGCCGGCTCGCTGGGCGCGGCCATCATCTGGTGTCTGCGCGCGAGGCTTCCGGAATCGCCGCGCTGGCTGGAATCGGTTGGCAGAATGGCCGAAGCCGAAACCATCACGGCGCGGATGGAACGGGAGGCCGAGCGGCTCGGCCCCCTTGCCCCTGTGAACCCTCACGATCTGGCATCCACCGGGCGCGCGAGCTTTTCGGCGCTCTTCAGCGATCGGTACCGGCGCCGGACGATCATGCTCTTCGTCTTTCACATCTTTCAGACCGTCGGCTACTACGGGTTCGGGACGCTGGTGCCGACCGTTCTGGCGTCGAAGGGCTACTCGATCGTCACCTCGCTCACATTCACGTCGCTGACCTTCATCGGCTATCCGATCGGATCGGCGCTCTCCCTGCCCATCATCGAACGGGTCGATAGACGATGGCTGATCGTCACTTCGGCGTTTCTGATGAGCGCCTTCGGTCTCGCTCTCGGATTCGCAGCGTCGGCGACGATGATTGTGGCGATGGGATTCCTGTACACGGTCGCGAGCAATCTGTTCTCGAACGGGCTGCACATCTTCCAGGTCGAGATTTTTCCGACCTTCGCGCGCGCGACGGCATCCGGCGCGGCGTACGGGCTGAGCCGGTTGTCGAGTGCCGCGATGCCTTTCGTGCTGTTGCCGGTGCTCGAACGCTGGGGAGCCGGCGCGATGTTCGCCGTGATTGCGGCAGCGCTCTGGATTGTGATGCTGGATATCGCGCTGTTCGCGCCGAAGACCACGGGGTTGTCGCTCGAGCGGGTGGGCGGCTGAAACGCCACGCAGTCCCGGTGTGTGTCCGGTTCGTTCACCGCGGAGGACGGGCGGCGGTGCGCCGGCGGATGTCGTCGAGCGAGACGTCCTCCTTGCGGGTCGCGATTTGCCAGATGTTGCCGCACGGATCTTTGACCATCCCGCGGCGATCGCCATAGGGCAGGTCCTGCGGCTCTTCGAGCGACACGGCGCCGGCTTCCAGCGCTCGCTGGTACGTCCCGTCGATGTCGTCGACGTAGAGGTAGAGAAAGCCCGGCATCGCCTCGCGGGGGCCCACGCTGCTCACCATGACGAGCGAGTCGCCGATTCTGATCTCGGACGGGATGTCGGTGCGGAAGTCTCCAGTCGCGCCAAATGCCTGCTTGAGGAACGCGACCAGTTTCGCCGCGTCGTGAACCACGAGCCGCGGAGTGACGCTGTGCCAACCTTTTGGGATCGGCGTGGTCATCGCCTACTCGGTAGACTTCGTCAGCCACACAGCCAGCAGGGCGCGCGCGACGGTGTTTTTGGGTTCCGTCGACAACACCTCCAGTTGCACGACCTGCCTCGGACCGACGCGCGTGAAGGCGCCCTCGATGACGTACGACACACCCAGCCAGTCTGCGCGCGAGGTGTACGAGGCCCCGCCGAGGGCACTTCGACGTGACGAACACGCCGAAGCTGCCGCGTCCGGAACGACATCGCCGGCCGACCAGAGAGCAGCGCGCAACATGAAGGTGAAATCACCTGCCGGAAATGCGGCAGCCACCGTACTCGGCTGCGGCAGCCCGGGACATGGCGACGGCCCCCCGGCCGCGGCCATCCAGCCTGACGGCATGGACAGGGCGCGCTGACCGTTCGCGGCCGGTGACGCCGTGGACCACTCCAGCTTCTCCACGGGCGGCAGTTCTCGCACAACCAGCCGCTGTCCTTGAAGGCTCGCCAGCGACTCGCGCAACATGCTTTCGTTGAAGGCCATCCACTCGGCCGGCCCCACATAGCGAGCGACGAGTTTCTCGGAGCCGAGATCGAGGACGGCATAATCCATCCTGACCTCCTGAGCCGTGTCGGCGCCGGCCGCAAGGGCGCCGCCGAGAAGCAAGGGAGGGCCTCCCGATCGCGTGGCGCTGCGGCCTTCTCGCGCCGACATCGAGAGCGTCTCGAATGTCTGCGTTCCGATCAGCGTCTGTTCGATTTGCTTGACGTTCCATGGCGAGAGAACCCGGTCGATCCGCAGCGCGATGTCCACGGGGCGCGCGTCAGTCTCGACGCGGGACGGGAATGGCGACATGTCGACGAGGCCCTCTGGCAGGCGCAGCCCGATCGCTTTCGCTTCGAGGTTTTGGAAGCCCCCCAGACGGAGGCGGCGTGCCGGCATCAACTGATCGAGACCGTGAGACTCGAGAAAATCCTTCACCTGGTTGATCGGGATCGCGAACCCGATCCCCGTGGCCTTCGTGAGTCTCATGCGACTGACGCCGACGGCAAACCCGTCTCGATTGACGATTGGACCACCGCTGTTTCCTGGATTCAGGTCGTTGGTGATCTGCAGGTATCGCCGGTTCCCGGCGTCATCGGCCCGCAGCGCCGAGATGGCCCCAGGCGTCGTGCTGACGTCCGGGACGAGATCCGGTGCCGTGGCCACCTTGCCGACTTCGACATCGCGGCCAAACGGGTAGCCGAGCGCATCCACGGGGAGCCCGGCCATGACGGTATCTGAGTCGCCGAGTGCGATGTACGGGAGGTTCGATCCACTGAGGAACAGCACCGCGAGGTCCAGCGCGGGATCCGATGCCGTCACGGATGCCGAGGAGCACGGGGCAAAGAGGCCGCGCGCAGCCACCACCTCGGGCCGGAAGCAGACGTCGATTCTCGACACCTTCAGTGTGAGCTTCGCCTGCTGCATACCCTTGGTGATGAGCAACGGTTCACTGTTGTTGACCACGTGATCGTTGGTCAACACGTAGCCATGCGGCGAAATCACGAACCCGCTTCCGGTCCCGATTTCGACGTGATCGACGTCGACCACCCGCTTGAAACCAGCTTCCTCGATCTCGGCGTGGACGCTGCCGACGAGGCGAATGAAGACCACGGCGTCGGCCGGCGATTTGGCGCGCTGCGCTCCAGCGGGACTCGCCACCAGAAGGAGGGCCACCGCGAGTGCCGGCATCACTTTCATGAACACCCTCCCATTACGATTCGACGCAGGCGCATGCCCGCAGTTCCGTCGCCGCTCGAGTCTGGCAGCATGCGACATCGCGTCCAACGCCCGCAGCGATGTCGAGCCGGATCGAAACGACGCCCGCGAGCCTGCCGTCGCGGTTCGCGTGGCACCCGCGCCCTCCAGACAGCCAAACCATCGGTTGGCCAGCCGGGTGATCACGCGTAGATCATGAATTCGAGAAGATTGCCGTCAGGATCGCGAACATAAACACTCGAGCCGGTCTTCCGGCGACCGCCCGGGCGGTCGACCGGACCGGTTTCGATTTTCGCGCCGGCGCGATCCAGCATCGTCTTGAGGGACGTCGCGGATCCTTCCCAGACAAAGCACAAATCGCCACATGGCGGCCTGGCAGCGGGCGCCCGTAGAGTGAACGTCGGATCCTGCCAGCGAGACGGCCGATGGAAATTGATCATCTGGGGGCCGACATACACGGACACAGCATTGGCGTTCTCACTCATCTGAAAGCCGAGACCGCGATAAAACGCGACCATCGCATCAGTGTTCTGCATCGGCAAGGCCACATGATCGAACCCGCTCACCCTGCCGGACTGCTGTGCCCCAAGGCCGGCGCTGCTGCCTGCGGCCCCGGCGGCCGCGATCGTCTTCACGAATGCACGACGTGAGGATTTGTCTGGCATAGAAGTCCTGGCATGGGACGTGGCACGGCGATGGCTCGAAAAGAAGAACACGAAGACTTCTCTCGGAAGAGAGCCTTCGTGCCTCGTGTTGAAGATCGTTACGGACGCACGCTTGCTGGAGGGATCACGCCGTTCAGCCGAAGATAGACCGCCATCTGGCCGTAGATGTCCTGTGAGTGGGCGTTGAGAAAGAAGACGATGCGGGCGCGAGTCGACGGCCCCATGAAGGGCGCCTGCACGGTGTCCTGAATCGTCTTGTTGTCGAATTCCTTCACGACAGCAGTGCCGTAGTCGAACGAATCCGCTACCGCCTTGACGATGTCGGCCTTGGCGGTGGCCTTCATGTTGATCATCGGAGCCGGCGTTTTCCCGCCGAGCGCGCCGAGCAGCATCACGTTCACCTGGGCGATGTGCAGCACCTGCTCGCCATAGCTGCGCTGCGCCGGCGTCGGCTTGAACCCGAATTTGTCTTCAGGCATCGCGTTGGCGATCTTCACGATCATGTCTTTCTGGCTGCTCCAGTCTTTCATCAGGTCGCCGTGAATCGTGGCCTGTGCGAAAGCAGACGAAGCCGTCAGCGCCAGAGCGGCGACGGCCAGGGCGAACGTTCTTACACTCTTTGTCATAAGCAGCCTCGTTGGATAGGGTTCTCGTGAAAGCGGACCATCAGGTAACGAATCTACGGACACCGCAGCGCGGCGCAGCTCACGTTGGTCTGGATCAGACATTCGGCGGGCTCGGCGGTTATTGTCGTAACTAGCGGCTCGCCCTCTGACTGGCCATCAGCTCCCGGATCAATGTGGCCGTGCTTTCATGGACATCCGCGCGGCTGCCGTCGAAGCCGCCATTGCCCAGGAGTCCCATTGCGGCGTCGAGCGGCGTGAGGCCGCGGCGGTCTTTCACGTCGAGCTTGCCGCCGTTCGAGGCGAGCAGGCGGACCACCTGGTTGTAGCCCTTCTGCGCGGCGCCGTGCAACGCCGTGCGGCCGTTCTGGGTGTCGG
>Ga0157379_10005118_pt1 | contig 11246 bp, 11 predicted proteins | sample S25metaG_FD_121802 | JGI IMG/M metagenome (GOLD analysis project Ga0157379, IMG submission 121802) | Switchgrass rhizosphere microbial communities from Kellogg Biological Station, Michigan, USA - S2-5 metaG | ecosystem: Host-associated > Plants > Roots > Rhizosphere > Soil | place: USA... | reverse complement strand
TGTCCCAGCTTCTGCCAGGTGGCTCCGCGATCTAGGGAGCGGAAGACCTGGCCGTCGCCGATTGCCGGTTGGGCGGCGTTGGTTAGGACTAAATCGGTCGCGGAGGTCGTGCCGGCGACGTACACGTTCCCGGCGGCGTCCGTGGTCATCGCGGTAATGGAAATGGGGCCGTTTCCGGTGAATGAGCTGACGGCGAATTGGCTGAGGATTCCGCCTGGTGCGGGACTTGTGGTCGATTGTGGTCGCGCCGTAATAGGCGCCAGCGCCAGAATGGTCCACGCGGCTCTGAGGGGCATTGTACACATAAGTCGAAATTCCTTTTCTGATATTAGAGTGATTGCGCTCGAGATTTGACTACAGAGTACGGTGTCGATTTTGTGGGAATTGCAGCACCTTCGAGAACGTGAAGTTCGGGGAAGCCATAAAGTGGCGTTTCCTTTGTTGCACGCTACGAGGAGCGGCTACGTCAAGTTGACTGAGGAGCCATCAAAAATGTGTGTCAAGCTCTTGTTCTCTACTGCAGCTTTGCTTTGGTGCGCCGTTGCTGCTGACAACTCGCCGCGTGCAGTCAACTACACGCTGGCAGACGATTGTCCCAGAGGAGGGTGCCAAGTGCCGGCCTTTGATAAAGGCTACCTCTTTCAACACAAGCCAACAGCGAATTATCCGGCGGACGGACTTTCTGTGTTCGATCCCTCGGGAAGGCTTATGTACCAGGTCGACATCACGGCGCCAGATGGGTCGGCAGGTCACTTGCTAGTCACTAGTGCGGATGCGGCGAACGCAGACGGGAAGGTCCTGCTGCCGATTTCCTACGGTGGGTGGGGCGGCAATGGCCACGTCAAGGGCGGAGGGGTGGTGGTGCTCAGTCCGGAGGGCAAGCAGGTTCGATTTGTGGCCACTGGCCGTTTTCTACCACAAGCGGCCTGCTTTGGACCGGATGATTCCATATGGGTGATGGGAACTCAGTACGCGCCGCTGCGCGAAGGCGACAGCATGGACCACGTGGAGCGCGGGTACTACAACCTGGTCCGGAAATTCTCATCAGATGGCAAGCCGTTGGGATCTTTCCTGCCACGGTCGCTATTCCCGAAAGGGCTGTCGCCCGCCGCCTCGCTCGGTTGGATGCGAGCGTCCAAAAATCGAATCGGGATGATGACTCGCCCAGGGCAATCCTCAAATAATCCTGAGTGGGTCGAACTGGACCTGGACGGCAACCTTGTCGGCCGCTGGAAGGTGGGGGCTGCGACAGAAGCGGATCCGGACACTCACCGCATCGTCTATCAATTGCTGGGATTCGCATTCACGTCGGATGGGCAGCTGTACGCGCAGCGGAAGGCGTGCGCCACCGCGGCCAAATGCACAAACCAAGCGGTAATGCTGGACCGCGAAACCTCGTCGTGGAAGCCGGTTGAAGGCACCCAAACGGATCAAGTCCGCTTCCTAATGGGAGCCGATGGAAACGACTTGGTTTTTTATGATCGAAGCCCAGACAACGCGGGCGGCGGAGTACATCTGTCGTGGTTGAGGCCGGCTCAGCCTCGCTGAACAAAGATCGACCGGTGCGGTGTGAACAGGCGGGATTTGCGCCGGCCGGATTACTAACGTGGTCCGAAGTCGGTCTCTACAAGACTGGGCGGGGTGTAGCCGCTCATTTCGCATTTCCAATCGGCGAAAGAAGTCCTGTAACATACGCCCGTAGTGTTGCGTGGGTGGCCTAGTAAACAATTGGGCTTAGTCTTGTCGGGATAGCCCGCGCGGGGCTCGGGCCACCGGCTACAGAAGTAGTTGTCGAAGGTGCCGCGGATGGGATAGATGAGGTATTGGGGTCAATTTCTTTTAGCTCCGAGTCGCTTCGTAGAAAACGGCGGCCGTTGCCCACCTCAATCTTCACGTTTTCGACCAGTGTGAGTTTGTCCCCGAAGAAGGACTCCATAGTGCAGTTGAAGTAAGTGACTGCTTGGGCGGCGGATGGCGCGCCGTTGGTCGGCTCCTTGCGGGAGGTGCAGGTTTTGGGGTCACGGGTGCCGTATGGCTTGCCGCTGCCCGGCTGTGCCCAGGTGGGGAGACCCACTGCCATCGCGAGCAAGGCGAATCGGAGGAGATATTTCATGAAGGTCCTTTGTATGCGGGGTTAGTAGTTCCCCGTCAGTCTAGGTACGTGAACGGGATGCGAAACCCGCCATCTTGTTATGGGCTCCGGTGGACATACCACTGCGCCGACTCAAACGACTGCCGTGGGGGCCCGATGCTTAAGCAGACCTGAGGCGGATACACCATCGGCAAGCAGGGTTGACGTAGATCGCGACGGCGGGGTTGTCTGCGCCATTTAGCGTGCCATCGAACGAGTACCTGGACGCCGCCACAGTTGCGTGGGCACCGGCCCCTTCGTTCTGCTGAACGACGTGTAACGCCTGGTCCGCACCGATCCGCACACTATCCGTCTCTTTGATCGCCCGCGATAAGAAGATCACGTGAAACGTGGTTGAGCAGATTTCGAATTGATCTCGCTTATCAGCGCCGGAGTGCGCATATCTCAACGCCCACGACTTATGAATCGTCAATTCTTGCATGAAGGCAAAATCACTGCTGATAGTTGGAATGCATTTGCCCCTTTTTCGCTCAGCAGACAGAAGCTCTTGTGTTTGATGTAGCTTCCATCAGACGGGCTCCTCCCGACAGCGGAGACCGCAGCATTTACAATTTCCCGGAAGACTGACGGTTGGGAACCTTGGGATTAGGTCGTTGATTGAGAGTGCGTACGGGGTACTTCCAGAGCAGACCTTGAGCGCACCGTCGTGGGTCAACGCCGAGCGATATGACATTGATGCCCGCTGCGAAGAACGGCAGTCACTCGGCGCCTCCGAAATCGATCGTCGGAATATGGTTCGCTTGCGCGCATTGCTCGAAAGCAGGTTTCAGTTGAGAATTCATCGCGAGGCGCGGGAATGGCAAACCTACGTCTTGGAGGCTGGAACGCGGGCCGGAAAATTGACGCCCACTCGAAGGACAAAGGAGCGATACCGCCGAACCGGCAATCATGGCCACACAGAATGGGAGGGTGCCACCATGGACGATCTCGCCGGTTACCTGGCGGTCCAACTACAGAGACCCGTGACCAATCAGACCGGAATCGAGGGGCGTTTTGACTTCGTCCTGGACTTTGAAAGTCCAGGCACGCCTGCGGGACAAGAGACGTGGCCGTCTTTGTTTACGTCATTGCCAAATCAGTTGGGATTGAAGCTCGAGCCGCGAAAAGCGCTGGTAGAATTTCTGGTTGTCGATCGCGTAGAACGGCCGAGCAGCAACTGAGCGGATTCTACGAGGACGAAAGGGGCACTTTATTGTGGCCGTCTCCGGAGAGTGGGAGGCCCGGAGTCTTGGGGTTTCGGTTGCGCAAGAATACGCGCCCGGTCACGCATGGTCGCGAACTCACCTGTCTCGAAGGTGCCGTCTGCGAATCCGGATTCGCGTACCCAATCTGTGGTAAGGCGGTCCGCGTGAGCTTCGTGTTCCTCCTGAAACTTCCGTAAGCCCAGTGGGATTAGCGTACTGTGGTCATCTGCCCAGCTTGTGAAGAAGAGTGGCACAGTATTCAAATTTGCAATCTGCCCCTGAGTGGCCAACCGCGTAGCTTGGCGAATGGTGATATGGGCCATCGCATGAGCGACTGGGCGAGCCAGTTCGGCCTCATCCTGCGCACTGGCTAGGAGCGTCAAAGGAACGAATAGATGTCCACCTGGCAAGCCGACCACGTCGGATTTGAGATCTCTACTTTCCGAAATCTCGATCGTTATAGGAAAGGGACTCTGCGCAAATTCGTTCAAGCGTGTCACAACCCTCGTGGTATATGCACGCAAGTCCGCATCATCGACTAATGAGACCCGGTGGCGGAAGTCCGCTGCGAGAAGCTTTCCAATGGCGGCCTCCTTGTCGAGCGTATAGAAATTGACGTCGCGCGACGGGGACTGTTGTGGCTGCTGTCCTAACAGCGCGAGAGGGATGAAGAGAAGAACCGAAACACCTATCAACCGCATGTTCGTCGATGCCTCGACTTCAGGATAGCGCGTGGATTTACGCCTTCCGCATCACCGTGAATCATGAGTAATCAGTCATTAATAGGGAGATGCGTTTCTCGGCTCGGATGCCTGTTGGCGTGAAAGATGCCTTGCCTGCCTCGCACAGGCGTCAATGCCTACCTCCCAATCCTCGCGCTTAGGACAGGGGCTTGCATCGATCGTATAGACTAGAAGTGTTGGTGGACACGAAGATTTACACCTTCGTCCCCTCAAGCTTCATCTATCTAGCAGGGACTCCCGTGGCTCCGAGATCGGGCTCGGGACTGCGGATTTGGTTCCACACCTCATGAGTGCAAACGTGATTCGATTGGATGGCCGTGCGGCCCGGTTCTGGAGCGCGACCGTGGGCAAGAAAGCGGTCATGGCGCTGACCGGAGTGATCCTGGTGGGCTTCGTCATTGTCCATTTGCTGGGCAATCTGCAAGTCTTCGTCAGCGCCGATAAGTTCAACAACTACGCTCACACCCTCAAGTCAATGCCGCCCGTTCTCTGGGGGGCGCGGCTCACACTGTTGACCGCTGTGCTGCTGCATATATGGTCCGCGTTCAGTCTGTGGAGTCTGAAGAGCGAAGCGCGACCCATTGGCTATCAACGCAAGAAGTCGATTGCATCGAGCTATGCGTCGCGTACGATGTACTGGAGCGGGCCGATCCTTCTGCTCTTTATCGTCTACCATCTGATGCAGTTCACGATCGGCATCGGCGGCACGCGGTTCATCGTGGACGATCCCTATGAAAACCTCATCACGGGATTTCAGGTGTGGCCGATCGCGGTGTTCTATATCGTCGCGATGGGCTTGCTTTGCCTCCACTTGTTCCACGGGATTTGGAGCATGTTCCAGACGCTGGGGCTGCACCATCCGAAGTACACTCCGGCGTTGCGGTTGGTCGCGAAAATCATTGCGGTGGGGCTGTTCGTTGGTTTTTCTTCGATTCCCCTGGCTGTCCTGTTGGGCAGGTTGCAGCCTTCCGGAATCCTTTAATACCTAATGAAACTAGATTCTAAAATTCCGAGCGGGCCGATCGAGAACCGGTGGGACAAGGCCAAGTTCGAATACAAACTCGTGAACCCCGCCAACAAACGGAAGCACACGCTCATCGTCGTGGGTACCGGCCTGGCTGGCGGATCGGCGGCCGCGTCACTGGGCGAGCTGGGTTACGACGTCAAATGTTTTTGCTTCCAGGACTCGCCAAGGCGCGCACACTCGATCGCGGCGCAGGGCGGCATTAATGCCGCGAAGAACTACCAGAACGACGGCGACAGCATTTACCGTTTGTTCTACGACACGGTGAAGGGCGGTGACTTCCGGGCGCGCGAGTCGAATGTGTATCGCCTGGCGCAGAACAGCGTCAATATCATCGACCAGTGCGTGGCACAGGGCGTACCGTTTGCGCGCGAGTACGGCGGCATGTTGGCGAACCGGTCATTCGGCGGCGCGCAGGTGTCGCGTACATTTTATGCGCGAGGACAGACCGGTCAGCAGTTGCTGCTGGGGGCGTATTCGGCGTTGAGCCGGCAGATCGCAGCAGGCAAAGTCGCGATGTTCCCGCACACGGAGATGCTCGACCTGATCGTGATCGATGGACGCGCGCGCGGCATCGTTACACGTGATTTGGTGAGCGGCGTAGTCCAATCGCACCTGGCGGACGCGGTGATTCTCGCGAGTGGCGGCTACGGCAACGTCTACTTCCTGTCCACGAATGCCAAGGGATCGAACTGCACGGCGATCTGGCGCGCGCATAAGCGCGGAGCGCTATTCGGCAATCCTTGCTTCACTCAGATCCACCCGACATGCATTCCGGTATCCGGCGACTATCAGTCGAAGTTGACTCTTATGTCGGAGTCGCTCCGCAACGATGGCCGCATCTGGGTACCTTTGCAGCAAGGCGACAAACGATCGCCGAGCCAGATTCCAGAGGCGGAGCGCGACTATTATCTGGAACGCAAGTATCCGAGCTTCGGCAATCTGGTGCCGCGTGACGTCGCATCGCGCAATGCGAAGGCCGTATGCGATGAAGGCCGAGGAGTGGGCGAGACCGCGCTTGGCGTGTATCTGGATTTCTCGGACGCCATCTCACGCCTGGGCGAGCATACGATCCGCGAGCGCTACGGCAATCTGTTCGATATGTATGAGCGCATCACGGGTGAAAATCCGTACAAGACGCCGATGCGGATCTATCCCGCGATCCACTACACGATGGGCGGGTTGTGGGTCGACTACAATCTTGAAACGACGATTCCGGGATTGTTTGCATTGGGCGAAGCGAATTTCTCAGATCACGGCGCGAATCGTTTGGGAGCAAGCGCTTTGATGCAAGGCTTGTCGGATGGCTACTTCATCATTCCTTATACGATTGGGAATTATCTGGCGCAAAACAAGCTGGAGAAGGTGGCGACGGATCACTCGGCCGTGAAGGAAACCGAGCAGGGCGTGATGGATGCTACGAAGCGGCTGCTGTCGATCAACGGCAAGCGTTCCGTCGATTCGTTCCATCGTGAGCTCGGCAAGATCATGTGGGACAACTGCGGGATGTCGCGGAACTTTGCCGGGCTCGATAGCGCTATCGGCAAGATACGCACGCTCAAAGAAGAATATTGGACGAACGTAAGAGTTCTGGGCGATAGCGGCGAGCTCAATCAATCGCTGGAAAAAGCGGGCCGCGTAGCGGACTTCTTCGAACTCGGGGAACTGATGTGCCGCGATGCGCAACATCGCAACGAAAGCTGCGGCGGCCATTTCCGCGAGGAATATCAGACCGAAGAAGGCGAAGCCAAGCGCGACGACATCGACTATCAATACGCCGCGGCCTGGGAGTGGTGCGGTGACGGCAAACCACCAATCCTGCACCAGGAGCCCTTGGATTTCGAGTACGTGCATCCGAGTCAACGGAGCTACAAGTAATGCGGTTGATTCTCAACATCTGGCGGCAGAAGAACGGGCTCTCGGCGGGCAAGCTGGTCCGCTATGAGATGAAGAATGTCAATGAAGACATGTCGATGCTGGAAGCGCTCGATGTGTTGAATGAGGACCTGATCACGCGCGGTGAGGAGCCGGTGGCATTCGAGCACGATTGCCGCGAGGGAATTTGCGGGTCGTGCGGCATTATGATCAACGGAGTCGCGCACGGGCCGATCCCCGCGACGACGACATGCCAGTTGACGATGCGCCACTTCAGAGATGGTGATGAACTGTTTCTCGAACCCTGGCGCGCGCGTGCGTTTCCGGTGATCAAGGACCTGGTGGTCGATCGCGCGGCATTCGATCGCATCATTCAAGCCGGCGGATTTGTTGGGGTTTCGACAGGAAGCGCACCTGACGGCAATGCGATTCCGATTCCGAAACAGGATGCCGACCGCGCCATGGACGCGGCGGCCTGTATCGGCTGCGGCGCCTGCGTGGCGGCTTGTCCGAATGCTTCGGCGGCGTTATTCACGGGCGCGAAGATCGAGCATCTGGGAATATTGCCACAAGGTCAGCCGGAGCGTAAGCAGCGCGTTCTGAAGATGGTGGCGCAGATGAATTCCGAAAAATTCGGAAGCTGCACCAATATTGGAGAATGCTCTGCAGTTTGCCCGAAAGAGATTCCGCTTGATGTCATTGCGTGGACAAATCGCGACTTTCTGAAGGCATGCTGGACGGAGCGTCCAGAATCCGACAAATCTTCGTCCGGCGCCGGCTAAAACATTTTTCACGTAAAACGTGTATTATGTGGACGGGAGCTAACCATGGCTTTACCGGTCAAAGAGCTCAAGTCGCGCCTTGCCACAGAGCGCGATTTGACGAAACTCTGGCACAGTTTCATGGACATGACTCAGATGGAAGAATTTCAAAAAGCGCAGCGCCCATGCAAGGACCAGGCGTTGTTCAGTCGCATAGGAGAAATTTCAGGGAAGGTAGTGAGTCGATTACCTATCAAGGGATCGGTTACTCTTGCGCTGTTTGAACTGCCACCGTATGATTTGGTGCACGGGCCGCTGACGCTGCCTACGGGATTAGGAAATGTTTTCTATTTCCGTGAAATTGATGCGGGCCTGATTGCGGTTCCGAATGGAGCGTCGACTCATCCAGTGCATCAATGGACGATGGTGCGGTTTTCGGTCGGGAGACCGTTGGCGCGGGCCGCAAGTGCGGGGTCAGTGCACTGAGCGCGTTTGGAGGGGCCGCACGGCAGCGGCCCGCTCCCTACGCTCGCGCCTCAGTCTAGTCTTCAACGCTGATCGTTGTTTTTCGCTTTGATCGTTCCACGTCGGTGCACGCAATCAGATCGCGCGCTAGAGTATCGAACTCCGCGCTGCCTTTTACTGAAACCGGCTTGCCGGTGTCACCGCCTACCCGGACGTGGGCGTCGAGTGGAAGCTCGCCCATGAAGTGAAGGCCCATGGCATCGGCAGTACGATGACCCCCGCCGTGGCCGAACGGATCGAGACGTTCGTGACAATGCGGACATTGCATGAAACTCATGTTCTCGATGACTCCGAGAATCGGCACGCGCACCTGGCTGAACATGTCCACAGCCTTTCGCGCGTCTTCGAGCGAGACATCCGAAGGGGTCGTCACAACTACCGCGCCCGTGATTGCCGCCGTTTGAATCAGTGAGAGCTGGACGTCTCCCGTTCCAGGCGGCATGTCGATCAGCAGGTAATCGAGCTCGCCCCATTCCACTCCGAAAAGGAACTGCTGCATCACTCCGTGGAGTCGAGGACCACGCCACACTAGCGCGCCATCGCCGGGATTGAGGAAGCCCATCGACATGAGAGTGACGCCGTAGCCGGTGAGGGGAACGATGCGCTCTCCGCGGGCGCCGGGTGTTTGGTTCACACCCATCATCAACGGCACGTTTGGACCGTAGACGTCGGCGTCGAGCAATCCGACTTTGTAGCCGAACCTTGCGAGCGTGATGGCGAGGTTAACGGAGACGGTGGTCTTGCCGACTCCGCCTTTGCCGGAGCCGATTGCGATTAGATTCTTTACGCCGGGAATGGGCATGCGCTGCGGAGCGCCGCCTTGAGGATTGGGACCCATGTAGGTTAATTGTAGCGTCCTACTGGGCCATCACCCAGTCCCAACGCTTCGCGGCTTGATCCTTGATTTTAGGAATGTCCGACGCGAGCAGGAGCCTGCGCGCGGAGAGCGTTTGCGCGGCGGCATCGATCTTCGCGAGATAGTCCTCCTTGCTCTTGTAGCGTTCTTCTATCGACGGGCGCGGGTCGCCGGACTTTGCACGATCCGCCTTTGTTTTTGGAAACGGGATGAACGAGCCGATCATGTTAGACAAATATTCGGATCCGCCCACGTCAGCGGATCGCAGGTTCCAACCCGTATACGTGCCGAGCGGCACGTCGAGTTCAGGACTGTGTGCTCCAGCGATCTCGTTGCCATCGGAATTCGTTTGCGGCAGCAGCACGGGGAACGGTTTGCCCAACTTCGGGGGATCCGTCGTCACGATGCCTTTGGACTTGAAGTCCGGCCCGTAGTCGGCATGATACGCGCCTATGACTTGCTTCGGAACGGCGACTCCCGGGATCTGCGGGAAGTGCAACGCGCCGAGCGTCACGAGCTGGTCCTTGCCTGCTTGCGGGAAGAGGGACGCGGGAGGCTCTACTTGATCTTTCACCCAGGCGTGCATGTCTTCGAGAAGCGCGCGCATGGTCCAGCGATAGTCCATCGGATTGGCAAAATTTTGTGTACCGTTGCGGCGCGGCTGAGCACCCGCCCCATGCTGCGTTCCGGCCAGATAGTAGATGCGCGTGCCGGGCGCGAGTTTTGCGTCGGTCTTGCCATCCGGCAGTGTGTGAATGAGTCCGGCGGCGCGACCCCAGTACTCATAAGATCCGTTCGTGTAGAAGATCTTGGGTATGGCTTGCTCGGACCGCGCTTTGTCCAGCAGACCCTCGCTCAAACCAGTGTCCGGATCCTTTTCGGGAAGGTCGGTGAATGGGAAGATGTCGGTCGGGTAGAACAGATTCATCATCGGATGCCCATCGCGAGACGGTTGGGCGTAGCGATGGTTGAAGCTGCCCCGACCGGCGCCGGCGATGTGCGCCCAAACTCCGTCGAAGACTTTGCGATTCTGCTCGTCGGCGTTGAAGCCGTAATACATGAACGTGCGTAGGAAGCGGCCACTTTGCGAACTTCCGAAACCGATGGAGCGTTTCACGTTGGACGCGATCGGCGACGGTCCGCCGCCGTACTTGAGGAACGAGATGAGGTCGCGAATGCCGGCGGGACCGAGTCCAACGATCGTTGGATTTTCGGATTGGTATACGACTTCGTAAATGCGCCCGGGCTCGAAGCCGGCGTCGAACTTCACGGACTTGCCGTCCGGCGTGAAGGTCCACTGGTTGCGAGCGACAGGTTTGCGGACGCCGAGGGGGGAGTCGCGTACGGTCATCTGGGCGGAAGCAGCGTCCACCACCGAGTAGGGTGTGTGATCGCGATCGCCGAGTCCTGAAACGTAAATTTTCTTGTCGGCGACGATGTCCGCGCGCACGATTCCGCGCAGTCCTTGCGCCGAGGGAGCGTACATCCGCAAGCCCTTCGGAACGTCGTTTTGCCAGCCGAGCCAGACCAGCGTATAGCCCTGCTCGAGAAGCTCGTCGGACTGGAACATGTTGAGCAATCCCATGCCTCCGCGGTTCGACACTTCAAACAGCGCTGTACCGTTGCCAAGCTTCTCATTGCGTGGGCGCAACACGACGAGGTCGGCGGTCCATTCGACGTTGCCGCGCTGGTTTACAGGCGCCTTGTCGATATCCGTGATGATGCGATTCGCGGCGAGTTTGGGGTCGATTTCGAAGGCGACTTTGGCGGTGAGGCGCTCGTACACGCCCGCGTTTCCATACACCTGTCCGTTGGTGTAATCGATACGTTCAGTGACGTTGATTTGGGTGACTGCGGAGTAGGACAGACCGCTGAATATCAGTAACGTATAGAAGGCGCATCGCATCACGTAATTATCCGTCATGTTACGCTGGGTGTCACTACCACCCCGTAACTTACTAGAGGTGATGTTTTGAAGTTTAGCCAGGCGAAAATAATGTTAGTCGTCGTGTGTCTTGTGCCATTGGTGGCCTGCACGAGCAAGGAATCGTCTGCCGTCAAGGCAAGCGACAGCCCTCCCGCAACAGCTCTAAAAACAGACCGCATTACTATTCCCCCAGACTCTC
>Ga0157379_10005114_pt1 | contig 11247 bp, 10 predicted proteins | sample S25metaG_FD_121802 | JGI IMG/M metagenome (GOLD analysis project Ga0157379, IMG submission 121802) | Switchgrass rhizosphere microbial communities from Kellogg Biological Station, Michigan, USA - S2-5 metaG | ecosystem: Host-associated > Plants > Roots > Rhizosphere > Soil | place: USA... | reverse complement strand
CAGAGCCTTTGTGAAGCTCCTCCTGGGGATGCTCCTTTTGACGTGTTTTCTTTCGGTTACCTTTCTTTGCACGAGCAAAGAAAGGTGACCCGCTCGCCGCAGGCGAGTGGAAGCTCTGCTTGATAGAGGAGCTCGCTGGAAGCGAGCGGAAATGCGCAGGATGCGGTCAAGCCGAGTGGAAGCTCCGCTTCTCAAGCTCTGTGTGGCCACGGCGCAGCAGAGCCGTGGCCAAGCCTGTGCGTTAGGGCGCCACCGGCGCCCCCGGCCCGAGGTATTTCGTGAGGAACGCCTCGGTGATCTTGTAGCGGTCGACGTTGTTCTCTTCCTTGTAGAAGCCATGACCTTCCTTCGGCCGCGTCATGTATTCGACGGGCTTGCCGGCTTTTTCCAGGGCGTCGCGCATTTCCTTGGCGTTCTGCACCGGCACGCGGCGGTCGTCTTCGCCATGGATGATCAGCACCGGCACGTTGAACTTGTCGATGTGGTCGATCGCGGAATTCGCGGCGATGTAGGCCGGATCGTCCATGCCCCAGGCCTGGCGCAGGAAATTCTTGCCGGCGCGCGAGCGGCGCGTGTCGCTGCGGTTGGCCTGCACGCGGATGTCGGATACACCGGCGATCGCAACCGCGCACTTGAATGTGCCTTGCGGCGCGTACACCGGCTGGAAAAATGCCGAATAGCCGCCGTAGCTCGCGCCATAGACGCAGACACGTTTCGAATCGGTGTAACCCTGGTCCGCGGCCCATTTGAGCGCATCGAGCATGTCCTGCATCATGCCGGTGCCCATCTGCAGCTTGCCGGAATCCTCGAAGTTCTTGCCACGCCCGCCGGAACCGCGGTAGTTCACCTGCACCACGGCGTAGCCGCGCGTGGCGAGGAATTGCGCTTCGGTATCGTCCCAATTGCCGATCATCCATTCGTGGGCCGGTCCGATCGGCCCGCCGTGCGGAAGCAGGATTGTCGGAAGGTTCTTCGCCACGCGATGCGGTGGCAGCGTGATGAAGCCGCCGAGCTCCGTGCCGCTGGACGCCTTGAACCAGAATGGTTTGCGTTCGCCGAGTTGCTCGGCCTTGATCCAAGGCATGAGTTGATACAGTGGGCGCAGATTGTTGGTCTCGGTGTCGAACAACGCGAAAGTAGCTGGATCGCGATCGCTGTCGGCGAAAACGTTGATGTATTTGCCGTCCGCGCTCATGCTGCCGAAGCTGACAAAATGGTCGGAGAACTTTTCGTTCAGCGCTTTGAGCGCAGTGGCGTATTTGTTGTCCGCGAAGTACGTGATGACAGGCCTGCCGTCGAACGCCGCAGCGGCATATGGCATCCGTGGAGGCGGCGTCCAGAACACGCGGTCGATACTGACGCGCGGATTGGATGCCAGCACTTTTCGCTCGGTCCCATCGAGATTGCTGATCGCGAATTCGTCCGGACCACCGTTCGGGCTGCTGCGTGAGTACACGTGCGTGCCGTCCGGGCTCAGGCCCTGCGGCTGAAAACGCTTGCCGATGACGCTTTCCGGCAGCTCGGTCCAGGCTTGGTCCGCGCTAGCGCGATAGAACACATGATCCTTGAGATCGTTGTCGCCGCCGTAGGCGTAACGCGCCACACCGTCGTGCACGACGAAGTCATAGCCATCATGATTGATCGCGGCGAGTTCGGTAACGTTGCCGCTACGCGCATCGATGTCGTAGATGAGCGTCTTATTTGCCTGGCCTTCCATGCCGCCGCCTTCGGCGCCCGGATATACGGTCAGGTAGAAATGGCTGTTCGGCTTGTCCGGCTTGCCGCTAATGGCGCCGAAACCCAGCGGAATTTTCAGGATATTGCGTTGTGCGCCGATCGAGTTGCGCATGCGGTCGCTATACAGCACGCGCTTGTTCTTGCCGTCGAAATCCACCGCGAGCACGTCGCCGGTCGAGGACGGCGCTTCGGAGAAACCGGTTTCCTCGCCGGTACTCATGACCAGGCGCTTGTCATCCACCCAGGTGATGTCGATAGGCAGGTAATTGTCGGCGAAGTCCAGGCGGCTCGTATAGGTCAGCTCCGGCAGATGCAGCACGGCGAGCTGGTACTTGTCCTCACCTTTTTCCGTCACGTGCACCGATACGGCGATGTGCTGGCCGTCCGGGGAGATAATCGGAGCGCCCAGGCTCGGATGCCGCGAGAAATCCGCGCCGCTGGGACCCGTCGAATCGGGTTTCGCGGTGTCGGCCAGTGCGCTGGCGCAGCCGAGTAGCGTGGCGGCGATTACAGGCAGTGCATGCTTCATGGTGGGCTCCTCCCCTGGAAATGAGGGCGCGATTATGCCGCAATTCACGCGGAGGTTCCCGTAAGATGCGGCTTTGCCGAGCGCAACAAGCCATGTCCGACGAAACCGCCTATCCGGCCTTGTACCTCAAACGCGGCGAAGACACGCGCCTGCGCGCCGGACATCTGTGGGTGTTCTCGAATGAGGTCGATGTCAAGCGTTCGCCGCTCACCGGGTTTGAGCCCGGCGCCGCGTGCGTGATCGTCGACGCCCACGACAAGCCGCTCGGCGTCGGCTACGTCAATCCGAATTCGCTGATTTGCGCGCGTCTGGTCAATCGCGGCATCGCACACGCGATCGACCGTTCACTGATCGTGCACAAGCTCAACGTCGCGCTGGCGCTGCGCGAGCGGCTGTACGCCGAACCGTACTATCGGCTGGTCTTCGGCGAATCCGACGGCTTGCCCGGCCTCACTGTCGATCGTTTCGGCGACGTGATCGCCGCGCAGATCACGACGGCCGGCATGGAGCGCATGAAGGACGACATCGCCGCGGCTTTGGTCAAGGTGATCAAACCGGCTGCGATCGTGTGGAAGAACGATTCAGGCATCCGCACACTCGAGCAACTGCCCAGTTACGCCGACATTGGTTACGGCGAGTTGAACGCGCCCGTGATCACGCGCGAAGCCGGCCTCGAATTCGAGGTCGACATCATCGGCGGCCAAAAAACCGGCTGGTTCTACGATCAACGCGCGAACCGCGATCTGCTGGCTCCGCTCGTGCGCGATGCGCGCGTGCTCGATGTGTTCAGCTACCTCGGCGGCTGGGGCCTGCGTGCGGCCGCCGCCGGCGCGCGCGAGGTTACCTGTGTCGATGCTTCGGCATCAGCGGTTGAGGCGATCAAGCGCAATGCCGCACGCAACGGGCTCGCCGATCGCGTCAGCGCGGTCAAGGCCGATGCGTTCGAACATCTGAAAGCATTGCGCGAAGCGCGCGAACGCTACGATGTGGTCATTCTGGATCCGCCGGCATTCGTCAAGCGCAAGAAGGATTTCAGCGAAGGCCGCCTCGCCTACCGGCGCATCAATGAGATGGCGATGCAGATTCTCGCCAAGGATGGAATCCTGATTACCTGCTCATGTTCCTACCACATGTCGCGCACAGCCTTGCTCGACGCGATCCAGCAAGGCGCGCGGCACCTGGACCGCCACGTGCAGGTGCTCGCGCAACTCCAGCAGGCGCCTGATCATCCCATGCATCCGGCGATTCCGGAGACCGATTATCTCAAGGGCTACATTTGCCGCGTCGTGGCGGCCTGACGCGGCCTTCCGCTAAACTGCACGCTGCTCTTCGCCGTTCATTCGTCCTGCATGCCTTATTTCCACAATATCAACCCGATCGCGTTCTCGATCGGCAGTTTCGGTGTGCATTGGTACGGCATCATGTACCTGCTCGGCTTCGTCGGCGCTTGGTGGCTCGGCAACCGGCGCTGCCAGCAGGGCCGCCTTGCGGCAACCGAAGAACAGTTCTCCGATCTCGCGTTCTACGTGATGCTCGGTGTGATCGTCGGCGGTCGCGTCGGCTACATGCTGTTCTACACCTCGCTCGACTGGACGCTGCACGACCCGCTGCAACTGTTCCGTGTCTGGGAAGGCGGCATGTCGTTCCATGGCGGCCTGCTTGGCGTGCTGGTCGCCGGCTGGTGGTGGTCGCGCAGGAACAAGATCCATTTCTTCGACACGGTCGATTTCGTCGCGCCACTGGTGCCGATCGGGCTCGGACTCGGCCGGCTCGGCAATTTCATCGGCGGGGAACTGTGGGGCCGCCACACCGATGCGCCGTGGGGCATGATTTTTCCGCGTGCACTGGAAAGTCTGGGCAAATCGCGTGACGAGTTGTACCAGATGTATTTGGCCGGCCTGCTCAGTCATGAGGCGCGGCATCCATCGCAGCTGTACGAATTCACGCTCGAGGGCATCGTGATGTTCAGCGTGCTGTGGTTCTACTCGCGCAAGCCACGTCCGCGTTACGCCGTATCCGGGCTGTTTGCGCTGCTGTACGGTGTATTCCGTTTCGGCGTCGAATTCGTGCGCGAGCCGGATGTGCAACTCGGTTTCATCGCGTTCGACTGGCTGACGATGGGGCAGATACTGTCGCTGCCGCTGATTGCTGTGGGTATCGTCTTGCTGTGGCTGTCGCGCCACGCACCAATGGCCCCTGGGGTGCGCATCACGAGGGCCGCATAATGCGTCAATACCTTGAACTGCTGCGCCATGTTCTCGATCACGGCGCCGAAAAATCCGACCGCACCGGCACCGGCACGCGCTCGGTGTTCGGTTACCAGATGCGCTTCAATCTGGCCGACGGCTTCCCCCTGGTCACCACGAAGAAGCTGCACACGAAGTCGATCGTGCACGAGCTGCTGTGGTTCCTGCGCGGCGAGACCAACATCGGCTACCTCAAGGACAACGGCGTCTCGATCTGGGACGAATGGGCCGACGCCAACGGCGAGCTTGGTCCCGTCTACGGCAGGCAATGGCGATCCTGGACGGCTCCCGATGGCCGCACGATCGATCAGATTTCCTGGCTGATCGGTGAGATCAAGCGCAATCCCGATTCGCGTCGCCTCGTCGTCAGCGCCTGGAACGTCGCCGACCTGCCGCAGATGGCGCTGCAGCCGTGCCACGCGTTGTTCCAGTTTCACGTGGCGAACGCGAAGCTGTCATGCCAGTTGTATCAGCGCTCGGCCGACATTTTCCTGGGCGTGCCGTTCAATATCGCCAGCTACGCGCTGCTCACGCAGATGATCGCGCAGGTGTGCGATCTGCAGCCCGGCGATTTCGTGCACACGCTCGGCGATGCGCATTTGTATAACAATCATTTCGAGCAAGCGCGCACTCAGCTCGCGCGTGAACCGTTGCCGCTGCCGCGGTTGAAGCTCAATCCGGCAGTGCACTCGATCTTCGATTTCCGCTTCGAGGATATCGTCGTCGATGGCTACCAGTCGCACGCGGCGATCAAGGCGCCGATTGCGGTGTGAGCACTCTCAGCCTGATCGCCGCGCTCGACCGCAACTACGCCATCGGCCATGACGGCACGATGCCGTGGCACCTGCCCGACGACCTGAAGCGCTTCAAGCAGCTTTCGCTCGGCAAGCCGGTGTTGATGGGACGCAAGACGGCACTGGCTATCGCGCGGCCGCTGCCGGGGCGGCGTAATCTGGTGCTCACGCGCAGCGGTGCGGCGCCGTATGCGGGACAGCAAGCCGTGGCATCACTCGACGCAGCGATTGCGATAGCAGGAGCCGATGAGCTGGTGGTGATCGGCGGGGGAGAGGTCTATGCGCTCGCGCTGCCGCGCGCGACGCGGCTGCATCTGACTTGGATCGATACGGCGGCCGAGAAAGCCGACGCATTCTTTCCTCATTTCGATGCTGAGCAGTGGCGCGAGACAGCGCGCGTCGCGCATGCGGCCGACGCGCGCCATGAGTTCGCGTTCGCCTTCGTTGATTACGAGCGCGTCAGAGCGGCATCGTCCTCGTAATCGGCGGCTACGGTCGCATCCTTTGCGTGAGGCTTGCTGCGCGCATTGGCGATTACGGTGATCAGCGCCGCGAGCGTAATGTTGGCGGTCAGCGCGATCAGGCCGATGTAGACCGCGCCGAGTCCGGGCAGCGGATAGACCGGCTTCACGCCCTGCAGCCAGCACAGCATCGTGCCAAGGCCCATGCCGAGCGCCCAGCCCGCGAGCAGTCCTTCGGCACGGAACCAGCGCGTGAACAGGCCGATGAACGCGGCCGGCAGGACCTGCTGCATCCAGATGCCGCCGAGCAGCTGCAGGTTGATCGCGTATTCGAGCGGCAGGAACACCACGAACAGCAGCGCGCCGAACTTGAGCACGAGCGAAGTGATCTTCGCCACCCTGGCTTCCTGTGCCGGCTGCATGTTCGCGTTGATGTACGGCCGCCAGAAATTGCGCGTAACCAGGTTCGCCGCGCCGATCGACATGATCGCCGCCGGCACCAGTGCGCCGAGTGCGATCGCCGCGAAACAGAAGCCGGCGAACCATTCCGGAAAACTCTGCATGATCAGGGCTGGCACGATCGCGTTGCCTTTCGCGGTGATGCCCGCGGCGATGGCCATGTAGCCGAGCAATGCGATGAGTCCGAGCGCGACGCTGTACGCCGGCAGCAGCATCATGTTGCGGCGAATCGTGCCGGGGCTGGATGCGGCCAGGGTTCCGGTGACGACGTGCGGATATAAAAGCAGCGCAAACGTCGAGCCGATGGCCAGCGTCACGTACGGCATGGTCTGGCCGGCGCCGAGCAGGATTCCGGCTGCGCCGCCTTTGGCGGTGAACGCCTGATCGGCGGCGGCGAAGACGGCGCCGTAGCCGCCGAGCCTGGCCGGAATCGCGATGACCGCGGCGATCACGAACACGTAGACCATGATGTCCTTGACGAAGGCGATCAGTGCGGGTGCGCGCAGGCCGCTGGTATACGTGTATACAGCGAGCACGACGAACGCGACGATCAGGGCGATTTCCGCGCCTTGCTTGACGTCGCCGAAACCCATCGCCTCGAACGCGACCTGCATGCCGACCAGCTGCAGCGCGATGTACGGCATCGTCGCGAGCACGCCGGTCGCCGCCACCGCGAGCGCGAGCCAGTGACTCGCGTAGCGTCCCTCGATGAAATCCGCGAGCGTCAGGTAATGGTGTTTGCGGCACACGTTCCACAGGCGCGGCATGACCAGGAACATCAGCGGATACACGGCGATCGTGTACGGCAGCGCAAAAAAACCGTATGCGCCGGCCGCGAATATCAGCGCCGGCACGGCGACCATCGTGTACGCCGTGTACATGTCGCCGCCGAGCAGGAACCAGGTGATGAGCGTGCCGAAGCGGCGTCCGCCGAGTCCCCATTCGTGCAGGTGATTGAGGTCAGCGCGTTTCCAGCGCGCGGCGACGAAGCCGAGCACGGTCACGAGTGCGAAGAAAAACAGGAATACGCCCCAGGCGGTCCAGTGCACGGTCGCGTTCACGCGCGCCGGCCCCGATAGACGATGAAGATCAGCAGCGGCGACAGAAACAACCAGAGAAAAAGGTACCAGTAGAAAAAAGGAAAGCCCCACAGGTACGGCTGGCGCTGGTTGTACAGCGCTGGCGTCAAGGTCGCGATCCAGGGGACTAGCAGCAAGAGTCTACGCATCCGGGAAGCCTCGAATCCGGGCCATCCTGGCCTTGGTTAGCAACAGCCGGTACGTCCGTTGCCGTAGCGTTTCTGTTGCCGTTCGTTGAAGAACTCGGCGTAGCTCATCACATGCGTGTCCGGATGGTGCGCGCGCATGTGCGCGACGTAGTTGTCGTAATCGGGCACGCCGATGGCGAGGCGCGCGGTTTGCACGGCCTTGCGCCACAAGTCGCCGATTCGAGCGCGCCATTCGTTCACGAGTGCTGCGCCCCGGCCAGCGCGACGTAAGGCGTTTCCATCGCGGTCGGCTGGTTCGCCTTGCTCGCGGCGAGCGCGGAGCGGATGCCGAATACGACCATCGCCAGCACGACGAACGTAAACATCGAGGCCAGCGTGACGTCGACGTAGTCGTTGAAGATCACACGCTGCATGTCGTCGAGCGTCTTCGCCGGTGCGGTAATCTTTCCCGCCGCGAAATCGGCGCCGAATTTCTTCGCATGCGCGAGGAAGCCGATTCCCGGTTTCTCGCTGAAGATCTTCTGCAAGCCGGCGGTCACGGTGCAGATCACGAGCCATGCCGTCGGCAGCAGCGTCACCCAGATATAGCGCTCGCGCTTCATCTTGATCAGCGTCACCGTCGCGAACGTCAGCGCGATGGCAGCGAGCATCTGGTTGGCGATGCCGAACAGCGGCCACAGCGTGTTGATGCCGCCGAGCGGATCGACGACGCCTTGATACAGGAAATAACCCCAGCCGGTGACACACAGCGCGGTGGCGACGAGGTTCGCGGTCCACGATTCCGTCTGTTTGAGCGCCGGCGCGACGAGCCCGAGCAGTTCCTGGATCATGAAGCGGCCCACACGAGTGCCGGCGTCGATCGTGGTCAGGATGAACAGGGCCTCGAACAGGATCGCATAGTGATACCAGAACGCCATGCCGCTCGGCATAAGGCCGTGGAGGATCTGTGCCATGCCGACGGCGAGCGTCGGCGCACCGCCGGCGCGCGAGAGGATCGAGGTTTCGCCGATGTCCTTCGCGGTTTGCGTCAATTGATCCGGCGTGATCACGAAGCCCCACTGGGTGATCGTCTGCGCGGCCTGCTCAGCGGTAGTGCCGATTACTCCGGCCGCGCTGTTCATCGCGAAGTACACGCCGGGCTGCAGCACGCACGCGGCGACCAGCGCCATCATCGCGACGAACGCTTCCATCAGCATGCCGCCATAGCCGATCAGACGGGCTTCGGATTCGTTCGACAGCATCTTCGGACTCGTGCCCGAGGAGATCAGCGCATGAAAGCCCGACACGGCACCGCAAGCGATTGTGATGAACAGGAACGGGAACAGGCTGCCGGCAAAAACCGGACCGGTGCCGTCGATGTATTTCGTCAGCGCCGGCATGTTCAGCTGCGGCGCGACGAAAAAGATCGAAATCGCGAGCAGCAAAATCGTGCCGATCTTGAGGAACGTCGAGAGGTAGTCGCGCGGCGCGAGCAGCATCCACACCGGCAAGACAGAGGCGACAAAACCATAGCCGATCAGCATCCAGGCCAATTGCGTGCCCTTGAACGTGAACGCGGGTCCCCACGCCGGATCGGCAGCCACCACGCCGCCCAACCATACCGAAAACAGCAGGCCGACGAAGCCGATGATCGACATTTCCAGAATGCGGCCGGGCCGGAACCAGCGCAGATACGCGCCCATCAGCAGCGCGATAGGTATCGTCATGAACACAGTGAATGTGCCCCACGGACTCTGCGCGAGCGCCTTGACGACGACGAGCGCGAGCACCGCGAGCAGGATGATCATGATCATCAGAATGCCGATCATGGCGATCGTGCCGGCGGCGTTGCCCATCTCAGTGCGGATCATTTCGCCGAGCGAGCGGCCGTCGCGGCGCATCGACAGGAACAGGATCACGAAGTCCTGCACCGCGCCGGCGAAGACGACGCCGGCAAGAATCCACAATGTGCCGGGCAGATAGCCCATCTGCGCGGCAAGCACCGGGCCGACCAGCGGACCAGCGCCGGCGATCGCCGCGAAGTGGTGGCCGTAGAGCACCCATTTGTCGGTCGGCACGTAATCCAGGCCGTCGTTGCGACGTTGCGCGGGCGTGGCGCGCGAGGGATCGAGCTGCAGCGCGGTGTCGGCGATATAACGGCTATAGAAACGGTATGCGATCACGAAAGTGGCGATCGCCGCAGCGACGAGCCAGATCGCGTTGATGTTTTCGCCGCGCTCGAGCGCGACCATGCCGAGGCTGACGGCGCCGATGACGGCTACCGCCACCCAGCCGAGTCTATTTGCCAGCGTGTTCATGGATCGCTCCTTGAGTTGCTGCGCCAAGGTTCAACTTCTGCAAAGCAGCGGTCAAGACGCAACCGCACATCCGACGAATTGTTACAGCCCAGACGTCACAGCCATTTCGCATGGCGCAGGAACGCGTACAAGCCGGCGCAGAACCCCAGTGTGAACAGGGCCGTGACCGGATAGCCGTAGCTCGCACTGAGCTCCGGCATGTCCTTGAAATTCATGCCGTACCAGCTCGCGATCATCATCGGCGCGGTCAACAGCAAGCCCCAGCCGGCGATTTTCTTGAATACGTCGTTCTGTTCGACGCCGACCAGCGCGAGGTTCACATCCATCGCCGAGGTCAACATCTCGCGGATTGTCGCGGCGATCTCGTTGATGCGCTGAGCGTGATCGCCGACGTCGCGGAAATACGGGCGCACCTCGTCGCGGATCAGGCCCGGATAAAGGCGCACGAGCTGGCTCAGGATATCCTGCAGCGGCGTCACCGCGAGTTGCAGGCGTACCAGTTCCTTCTTCAACTCGTACAGGTGCACGATCGTGCGCCGGTTGAACTCGCCGCCAAGTACGGCGTGTTCGAGCTCTTCAAGCCGGGTTCTGAAGCAATCGACGATCGGCATGTAGTTGTCGATGATGTAGTCGAGCACTGTGTAGAGCGCGAAGCTCGGTCCAAGCGTCAGCAGTGTCGGCGCGGATTCGCAGGTGCGCCGCGCGGGCGCATACGACAGCGAGGCGCCGTGGCGCACGGTGACTAGATAGTTGTGGCCGAGAAACATGTGCGTTTCGCCGAACACGATCTTGTGCGCGACGGTCTGACCGGTGTGCACGACGATGAACAGCGAATCGCCGTAGACCTCGATCTTCGTGCGCTGATGCGCGTTGTGCGCATCTTCGATCGCGAGTTCATGCAAGCCGAATTCTTGTTGCAGCTTGTCGAGCAGCGGTTCGTCCGGCTCGTGCAGGCCGACCCAGACGAAGCCCTTCGTGTCCTTCAAGGCGTCGCTGATCTCGTCCAGCGAGATCGTGCGTGGCTTGCCGTTGCTGTAGGCAACGCAGTTGACCAGCATGGGTTCTGTCGTGGAGACGTCTGGGCTCATGGCCGCACCGGCACCGGGATGGCGCATCATGCCGGACAGGCGCGGGTGCCCGCAATGTCCTGGCGTGCTTTGGTAATCCACTGACATGACAGGAAATTTCGATTCGTTATCCGAACACGAAAATTGCGTGACACTGCACTGTAAAAATCTGTTAACGTCTTGGTCCTTCGCGGGTCCAGTGCTGGTGCCGGCGATCGTGCGCCGAGGGTGCGGCGTTTCCATCAAGCGGGAGGAGATATGAAGATTCGAGTGTCGAAGAGCGCCGCGCGTGCGGCTGGTTTGAGTCGAACCGCATTGGCTGCAGCATTGTTGCTGGCGCTGGCCGCGCATGCCCAGGACCAGGGTTCATCCGGGAACGGCGAGACGAATAAAGAGAAGAAGGTCACCGAACTCAACGCTATCGTTGTG
>Ga0157379_10005109_pt1 | contig 11251 bp, 15 predicted proteins | sample S25metaG_FD_121802 | JGI IMG/M metagenome (GOLD analysis project Ga0157379, IMG submission 121802) | Switchgrass rhizosphere microbial communities from Kellogg Biological Station, Michigan, USA - S2-5 metaG | ecosystem: Host-associated > Plants > Roots > Rhizosphere > Soil | place: USA... | reverse complement strand
TACCGCTGATCGTACGAGTGGGCGCAACACATAAGTTGAAGCCAAGTCCTACCCGTTACCCTCTTCCGCGTATTCCGTTAACTCAACTCCGACTCTCCTCCGAACCCCCCGACTCCGGTCTTCCTCCGGAGTCGACCCCTAACAGCAAGTGAACGTAAGGAAAGAAATGCAATAATCAGATTGGGTTGTATCGATAGACACAGCGGGTTTAAATACAGGAGGAGTTCGGAGTCAGGGGGCGGAGCGGGAACAGGTATCGGAGGAAAGGCGGAGGAGCGATCAAAGAGACATGAGGTTGAGTCAACACATGATTATCGGTCACATGGGAACAGAAAGGGTTGGACAGAAAAGGATAAGCAGGGATGAACGGAAACAGAACAAAGGAGATAAGAAGATAACAGATTCGGAAGGAAGCTAAGAAGTCTGAGAAGGATCGGAGTAAAGGAATAAGGAATATCGGAGGTATCGGAGGTGAAGACCGGAACGGGACTTAACACATCCACACAGCTATCACCAGCCAAAAATTAAAGCAATCAAGTCACCCATTTAGCCTAGCTGGTGGAGCACTGTCTTTAAAATATTTATTATTAAATTATAATAATGAGGGTTGAGGGTTCAATTCTCCTTGTGTCATGTTTTTGTGACAAAGTAAGATGCATTTGGGCTCACAGCTGAATACATTCTAAATGCATTTATTACTATTCTAATTATCTGTGGCCACTGACCACAGTTATGCATTGAGGTTTGATAAACAGTGGCCACACCAAATTGATTCTCATTACACTGGAGAGATCCTAAAATTTTCTGAGACACCACAGTTATAGAATATGTGGAAACAATGCCATATTTTGTCATAAATTTTTGAGGCAAGAAATTGACAAAAACCTCCCTTTTTAAAGACATTTCTTGAAACCGAAAAAGTGAGAAAATATTTTTCTTCCCAATGGTTTTTTGAGCCAGGAAAATGGCAGAAACCATATAATTATTCTTCCATTGTTGTCATTATACACCTGAAGAAAATACAACTTTTGAGATAATTATTTGATCCAGGAAAACTTCAAAAAAGCAGAAATTTGGAAATATTTTTTGATACCACAAATGAAATAGAAAACTAAATATCCTACACATTTTTTAATGTAGACAGGATAATAGAATGTTAACTTTGGCCTTAATTTCATTTATATTTCTTAATTTTCTGAATATTTTTTTGAGGACTGTCACAAAAAATCAAGCTAAATGTTGATATTTCATCATCTTTTGCATGATAAAAATTGTACAAGAATTTTATTCTTCTAATCCATTTGTTACATCAAGAAATATTTCCAAGACTCTACTTTTTTGAAGTTTTCCTGGATTAAAAAATCATTTGAAAAGCTATATTTTCTTCAGATGTATGATGACAACATTGGAAGAACAATTGTATGGTTTCTAGTAATTTCCTGGCTCAAAAAACCATTGGGAAGAAAAATATTTTCTCAAGTTTTTGATTTCAACAAATTTCTTTAAAAGGGGAACTATTTTGTCAATTTCTTGCCTCATAAATTTATGACAAAATATGGCATTGTCTCAACATATTGTGTGACTTTTATGTCTCAGAAAATTTTAGCATGTCTCCAGTGTTACTGAGAAAGGTGAATGCATTGTATTTACATGAACCTTCTGCAACATAATAAAAACAATGTGTGGAGTATCTACTGATTATAGATGGATTAATGAAAGCAGGATAATTGAGGTCTGCCAAGGTAGCAGGCCCTTTACACTGGAGACACATCTAGATTTTCTGAGAAACAAAAGTTATGGAATAAGTGGAAAAAATGCCAGATTTTATCAAAAAAAATTGAGACAAGAAACTGACAGGAGCTATTTTTGTTTAAAGACATTTCTTGATACAAAAAATATCTAGAAAATACTTTTTTTTTCTAATAATTTTTTGAGCCAGGAAAATACAGGGGTTCTCTTCCATCATTGCTGTCATAGTTCTTAAGAAAATGCAGCTTTTGAGATGATTTTATAATTCAGGAAATCTTCAAAATAGAAGAAATTTGGAATATTTTTGGATACAACAAATGAAGTAGAAAACTAGATATCTCACACATTTTTTAACATAAGCTAGAGGACAGAATGTTAACTTTTAACTTAATTTCTTGTATATTTCTTAATTCCCTGATGATTTTTTGAGGACTGCCCCAAAAGATTAAGCCAAAAGCTGACATTCCACCATCTTTTCCACAGTAAGAATTGGGTGAGAAAATTTAGTGTCCTAATTTATTTGTTGTGCCAAAATATTTCCAAATATTTGCTTTGTTTTTTTTTTGAAGCCTTCTGGACCAGATAATTGTCTCAAAAGCTGTATTTTCTTCACACATATTGATTGATAGATCCCTTTTTTATAGTTAACTGCAGGCCATCTTTGGCCTATGTTGCAACTACCCTGTGTCATTCTGCTATGTGTGCTACTTTTGACTGAATACCTCTTTCCCCTTATTCTGCTTCTCTGTCTCTCCTTCTCTATGAGGGTACCTTCCTGCTTTTCAGTAGGCAGGTGGCCATTCGACAAGCTATGCCCCCTGAATACTGGGCACAGTGCCTTTTACCTCAGCAGAGTGACTGTTGCTGTCCATGTTGGGGACCTACTGACACAGCAAGGGAGGTTGACAGGTTGACATGAAGGATGAGAGGGTATGGGAGGATGTTCTTAATGACATTGGGGATTTTTGGAGTTGTGCATGTCCCAGAAAGGGGGTAACCCTTTGAACAGTCAAGTAGAGGTCTGGATGGGAAAGAGAGGCATTAGTTTGGCTCATAACTAAGATAGAGATAGGAGAGAGGTGGCATAGTTATAGGTGTGTGATGGAGAGTGGTATATGACAGAGAACAAGAGAGTTATGGGCACAGGAAATTAAATGAAATAGTAAAATTAAAATTAAATACAAGAGGTGGTGATCATCCAGGTAGCCAAGGATGGAATGTCTTGGATTCAACATCAAAATGATCTCAATAGTTGAAGAACCATTTGGTGGCATGGATATAGGTGAGGAGTAGACCAGTGCATTCATGGTTTCCTAAGAGCAACTCGAGGTTCATCACAAAGTCCTTCCCCAATGCAATCTGGAGCTTATGCTGTTCTATAGTGAACCATATGCATTGAAGGAGGAAGTGTTCAACTGTTTCTTCAACTCAGCAGTGTGGACAGTTTGCTGAGTTGACTGCACCAATCTTGAATAGGTAGCTGTTGAGACCTATGAATCCTGTGCAGAGTCGCATGATTATGCTGCAGGATCACTGTGGGAGGTCTTTGTAAAACCTCAATATGTAATTGGATGGAGGTGAGGCATTATAGCAGGACTGCTGCTGGGTACACTTAGAAGTAGACCATTGACTCACCCAGAGACTCAAGGAGATTTGCTTTTGGGTCACTTTGATGGCAATAATGCTTTTCAGGAAGGCTCCTACACCCTGTAGCCCTGTAACAAACTTCAAGTGAGATGTTTCACCCTCTGCTACTTCCTGAGCTCTCTTGTCTGATCTTTATTACCCTCAATACCATCATGGTCTGGTACCCAAACAATGCTGATTGTCACTTTCACTTGAGTAGTCATTGTAGCTTGTAATAAAAGAGATGTACCAGTGCTTGACCTGCTTTGGCCTTTGGCTGACATATGGAGTGGACAGCCACTTGTTTGTCCAGGAGGATGGTTACTTGCTTGAGGCATGGCACTTCCCAGAGTATGTCAAGGGTGAACATGGCATCAACAACCTCACTTCCATAGACAGTGTGTTTGACAATAGATCCTAGGTGAGCTTGTCAAGCTATCCAATCTCCATCTTGACCTTTGGAACTGCAGCAGTGGAGATTCTGCCTTTGAAACCAGAGCCATCAGTAAAGATGCAAAAGCTATTATTGTACTTAGCTGCCTCCTCTCTAGAGCCAGTGATGTGGAAGTCAACACCTCCAAGGTCTAGGTGGGATCCCAAGGGTGTTGGGTCTATCTGTTCCATATCATGTATCCTTGGAAAGGCCTTGAACAGCTCATGAATAGCAGAGTGATGGAACCATGGGGTCAAGCATGAACACCAGGCAATGATGGTGGAGAGTGGATGAGAAGTAGGGAGAGTGGTGAGCCAGCATGTTGAGTCAAAACAGATTTGGTTGAGGCACAACTTGGTGGGAGGTATTCATGGTACTTCAAGGTATCTGTGGCTGCAGATTTGAAGTTGCCTGTAATTAACTGAGTGGTCACTCATTGGACTTTACCAAGCTTCCTTGCAAATCTAGCTGAGCCTGAACAGTGTTTTCTGTCAGGTGAATTGATTACCAGGATGAACCACACAGCCAGGCCATAGCTCATTTTAGGCAGTACCACTGAGGTGTAGAGTTGATGGATGTGCCAGTGGAGCATGCCAAATGTTGGTCAGGTGAGTCAAGCAACTACAAGGAGTGCAGAAGTTGCCTTGCAAGCACTTTCCTTCGCCTGTTCTTTCCAATATAAGCATTTGTCCAATATGTGTCCTAGGAACTTAGCAGTTTCCACTAGTGCCACAAAGACTCTGTTGAACTCCACTGGACTCAGAAGGTACTTGTCTTTGACTCTTGTATAGTGAACTAATAGGAATTTTCCAGTGTCAAATTTGCATGCATGCTTCTGAGACCAGTCCACCACTGCCTTCAGTAAGATAATGGGCTTGCTGACATTTTCTTCCACTGTTGAGGAGAAGATGGCTGTAGCAGTGTCATCTATAAAACCTGCAGCAAGTTTGTCAGTGCATCTCCATTGGACAATAGTGAGAATATCTGAGGTGTAGAACAGTATAGGATTGGGGATAGTAGTGATCCTTGTGGGAGGCTGGTTGATGGTGGAGTTGGCACTGTTGTTGCATCATTGAACTTGAGGGCTATTGATCAATCTGAAAGGAAACTTGACAGCCACATAACAATGGTGCTGGGGATGCCTTTGTGTCTGAGGCTGTGAAGCAACTATTGGTGGTTAACTGTTGGGAATGCCTGTATGATATCAAGATAAACTACCGAGGCGACTTTATGTGATTGCCATGCATCTTTGATATGCTGGGTTAGTAGCAAAATGGTGTCTGTGGCCATTTGACCTTGTCATCCCCTGAAGTGGTTTTCAGGTAGAGGGTCAAACTTTTCTGCAAGGAAAGAGAGTCTTCTAGCCATCATTGACTCTAAGATTTTGCTTAGTATATTTTCTAGCACAATTGATCTGTAGTCCTTGGGTATTGAGTAATCCAATTTTCCAGACTTCCACAAAGTGACAGTTGTAAAAATCTTCCATGTAGCTGGGTGGTGGCCCAGTCATAAGCTGGTTTGGCATATTGTGAGTAGGTGTCACAACCTGTTCCACCTCCAACCTTTCCAAACCCCATTCTGAACTTCTAAACTTCTCATTGTTATGTTCCAACTTACCTTTGTCTCATATTTGTTCAACCCCGTCTTTTCCCCATTTGTATATTCCACCTGACTCCTTGGAGCTCACTTCCTCATGACCTTATGTTCTGTCTTAGCCTGTCACTTGTTTCATTTATATCTGTTCACATGTCTTACCCTCTGGTTCGCTACATTGACCCCAACCCTTATCAAGATCTTACTTCATAGTATAAAAGACATGTAACATAGTCTTCTTTCTCTAATCTGAAAATCGCCTTTGACAGACATCTCTGATACACTTCTCTGACTTCCCAAGCTTACTACCAAACCCCAAACCTCTGACCCACCTCTGACCCTCTGACTTTACCTTCTGAAATACTGGGACAATCACCGACATACAATCGAGGGGGTGCAACAATTAGTTGAAGCCATGTCCCTACCTGTACCTTGTCTGACCCTCTCCAAACTATACTCCAACCCCCACCAGGGGATTGAGTCATAACAGTATTTTCAGATTGATACTCTCTATTGTAAGTCTACTACTGTTACACAGAAACCAAAAATCAAAACCCAAACTACAAACCCTCCACTCTGTTATTCAACTCTGGCTCTGAATTGACCTATCATCTCCAATACTCCAACACCTCAACCCTGTTACATCAATGCTATTCACAAATGTGATCAACATGGCCTTAACTATGGACACTATGGTGATGATGGAAATCTGATAGGACCACTTCCTGACCCCATCCAAACCTGTCAGACTCCAATGCCTGACAATGGCTCTCCAGGACCATTGACTTATGTTGATAAAGGCAAAGAATGAGAAATTTCTCTAGACCCTGGTCCTCCTAATGATCCTGACCCACCTGATGACCATCACAGTTCTGATAACAACCAAGGTCATAGCTGTTCCCTGACCCCCCAATCTTCTGGTCTGAATCCTCTGAATGATCCTGACAATGATGTTGGCTGTGCTACAGTCACTCTGCATAGCCTCAGTGCTGTTCATAGAGTACACTGTACACACAGCTTTGGGGCTGTGTGTACTTCCCTAGAGGCTATGTTGCTGTGTATAGCTGTATTGCTGTGTTGATAGATGACTCACTGATGCTGTGCATCATCCTGCATATATGGGACCTGGAGTTCAGTGGATGTTCCCCATCCCTTCACTTCATACTAAGTGAGAACTCCAAGGTTTGCACATTTGAGTTGAGCTGCACCTGTCAATAGATGGACTCCCTGGCCATGACAGTGATCAAGACACTGAAGACTCCGACCCAGACCACAACCTTATGATTAAGGCTGTATGCAAAGAAGTCATGGGTGCATCCAGAGGAATCTCTTCAGAAAGTTCAATCGAGACCTGCAACCCTGACACCTTCAATGGTTCTGACCCCAATAAGCTTTCTGCCTTCTTTACTTCTTGTGCTTCAACCTTTCAGTCAAAACCACAGACTTATCAAAAAGGTAGTGCCTGAGTTAACTATGCTATTAGCTTCCTCTGTGGCACTGCACTCGACCTTTTTGAACCTTACATACTGGCCACTGAGGACTCCGAAGCTGAAGAACCTGAATTCTTTCATTTTTGGACCTTATTCAAAGAAATCCTTACTGAAATTTTGGACCTCCTAACCCAATTGAGGATGCTGAAGACACACTTTGTAAACTGAAGTTCATTGATGATATGAAAGCCACTCAATACTTCACCAAATTTGCTAAGTATAAGGCCAAGACTTATTTCAACAATCAAAGTTATTATCACATTGCATCCCAGGCTTTACCCCTCTGCATTCACAAACAACTTCCCAAACTCTGCTGTGTAATGGGTTATATGCATAGTGATGCACTAAGCAATGCTCCATTTTGGTCATAACAAATTATATGTGTAGTATACACTAAGCAATGCTCTGTTTGTTCGTTAACAATATGCATAATGATACACTATGCAACACTGTTATATGCTCTGGCTTTTCTGAACTTGGAGTTCTAGGACTCTCACTGTATATTTTGGTTCATTTATGATTTATGTATCTATCTTTATATGTGGGTGATCCACCTGAACATAGAAGTCAAGATAGGAGGGAGAATTGCAAATTAGGATTCCTATCCACACAATCCTTAAACCACAGCATAGTGATACACTTTACTGCAATAATTAAGAGATATTAATCCTTAAACCACGGCATAGTGATACACTTTACTGCAATAATTAAGAGATATTAATCCTTAAACCACAGCATAGTGATACACTTTACTGCAATAATTAAGAGATATTAATCCTTAAACCACAGCATAGTGATACACTTTACTGCAAGAATTAAGAGATTGATTCTTACACCACAGCATAGTGATACACTGTACTGCAAGAGTTAAGAATGTTATACTGTGCGATGTGCTGCAGTAAGGGCTGTAGGCTAAGCCAGCACTTTGGGGGGTTGGTTGGCAAATGTAAGATATTTTATTGTAGTCCTACTACCTTTCTTTATACAATTCCAGATGAGTTCTGGTGTGTACTAATTTTATACTAAGACACAGATAAAGTCATTCTGAGTCATATAAGACATACATGACTCCAGTGAGACATAAAAGCATAGGTTTAGGAATACAAGTACAACTATTTGTGAGTCAAAATGGATGTTGTGTAGATGTCTCGGAGGACATGGAGCACAGCATTATTGTGAAGATGAATAGGATTTTAAGGGATTTGAGACAGAAAAACATACATGTGACAATACATGTCTCAAGAGAATTTGGGGGTTTTCTGAATGAAACAAAATATGAGACATCTTGTTTTTGTGAAGAGATCACATTCATAGAGACTAGGAGGTGAGCTAGCCTTGCGCTTTTCAGGGTTTTCAAAGGGAATCGACCTCCTGGCCATGTTACATGGAGGTAACAAAGATCTACTAGACTCCAAATCCAAATTTGATGAAACAGATTCTTCAGAAGAATCGTTGTAAGAGTGAGATGGCAAAGATGTACTGTCCCTTTGTTTTAGATTTTTGGGAGAAATGGTGGGAGAAGGAGTATAGCATGGAGAATTATTATTCTTGTCATTATCATCTGACACAGTCATGAGCTAAGGCATGCTTTCCAAAGTAGATGAAGATCCATCTGATTCATGAGAGGTAACTGTTTTAGAATTACTAGGTTCAGTTTCTTCTCTGAATTGGTTCTTGGCCTCCTCAATAGCCTGCTTGCTCAATTTTTGGAACATCTTGTTACAAGCCTCCTTTCTGAATAAGGCAGGCCCATTAAAACTGATGGGGGGAAAGAGCAAAAAGCTGTAGCTTTGCTAGGAATCACAGGAGTAGTAGATTCCTGTTTAACAAGATGTAATGTGTTGCTGATTCAGTTGAGATCCTCAGTAGAGATGTTTCCCAGTGAACCATTCAATGGTCCACAGATGTCCTGAAAGGTGAACAGACTTGGTTTGGACTGCTCCTCAATTCTCAAATTTGGATGAAGTATATATTGAGTATGAGGTGGGGCATCTGGACTGAAATCCCAGATACTAGTAGTACTGATCCTTGAACTTTGAAACTTGGCTAATGCTATCCATGCTTCAAGGTTTGCTATTCTTTGTTGAATGCAATTAATCCAGGATATCATAATATCCTTTGGTGCATATGCTACCAAGGGATTGGAGGAGAGCTTGTGAAGGTTATAGGGAAATGGGTTAAGTTTTAACTGATGAAGGCCAATATGAAGGATGGTGAAGTAATGGTGATTATTTAGGGTTTGAGGAATGCCACCAGGAGTAGCAGCTTTGAAAATGTAGCAGACCAAAGTAAGGTATTCCCCACCAGAGACCCTCTCTGAGACCTGGATGTAGGGAATATAGTATGAGGCCTCCAAACATGATCCAACGCCAATCCTCCTTATGGGGAATGTATAGTGACAGCCTATTAGTGAGGCTATGAGTTTTTGTAAAAAGAACATCAATTTGAGTTGGCAGAATGGAGTTGTTATTAGACTGAAAGTCTTTAGCAGTAATGGGTTCAAAAGAAGCCATGATGAGAATTAGTTGGAGACTTGGTTATGGGTGTCCTGTTATATAATTCGAGGCTGGAGTGTTTTCCTTAATTAGTGTTGAGGGGGAGTGAAACTCTTCATAGCCTCAGAAGGTCATTCTGAGACTTGTGTTTCTCATCCCAGGCTCTCAAAACTTCTGGGGACTCCTAGCTCAATAAATGTTGTGGATGCCCACTTCATTACTATGTCAAATGGGAAGATTATGATGGTACTGATGAAGAAACTAGCTGGATTACAGCCACAAATTGCATGAACTGTTCTGACCTCATTGAAGAATTTCACAAGTGTTATCCTAACAAACCTGGCCCCTTATCCAAGATGTAATCTGACCCTTTCTTTCATAGTATCTTCTTATTATCTGTTATCCTTTTCTGAACTCCTCTGAACTTTTTCTGAACTTCACAATTTTCGATGTTACAAGATATTTAATTAGTTTGTACAAGTTCTTTACAGTTCTACTTTGGCTCCCTTCTCCATCTGTCCTATCTAACTCTTCATAGTCCACCTCTGTACTGTATTTGCTCTCTTCAGAGCTTCCAACCTCTTCCTCCTCACTCTGATCCCCTTCTTCCTCTTCTTTGGTCTCCTCCACTTCATCCTCTCCATACTCTCCAACTCCACCATAGCCTCATACCACTCCCTCTGAACCTCCTCTGTAACCTTTTCCAACTGTCACATCTTATCAACCTAATGGTTGTTGACTCCTTCAAAGGATGTTAGGTCCTCTGGTTCTTCATCACCCAGACCTTCCACAATCTTTCCATGGTCTGTTGCAACCATCTTCCGATCCCCTGCTGAACCATTGCCTGAACCATGAGGTCCCTCTGGTTCACCTTCCTCTGCACCTCCTCCAACTTCTGGTTGATGAGATGGACCATCCTGACACCATCATCCTCTTCCTCACTCCCCAACCCACCCTGAACCTCCTCCCTTATTTCCTCCCTAACCTCCTCCCTAACCTCCCAAACCCCCTATTCGGACCCCTCCTGTTCTGACCCAACTCCTTGTTATACTGAATCTGCACCTTTGCTGATAATGCAATTCCATCTGTCCAACAAGGGGTGTGTTTTGCTTTACAAGTAACACAAGGACCATCCAGACCTCCACCCTTGCTCTGCTTGCACTCCCAGCCCTTGTACAGGCAGAAGTTACAGATTGCACTATATTGAGGAAAGCTGAATTGGTCGGGATGTATGCTTGGAAGACCCTAGTCCAAACTTCAGTAACAAATTCAACTACAAGACAATCACTTGCTGTTCTCTTCTTCTTACTAGGCAACTCATGGTCACCTTCAGAACCTGACATCTCCTTCTGGTCCCTCTTCTGACCCACTTCCAAACTCCCCTGCATTCTCTCCAATTGCTACTGTCTCTCCTTTCATCCTGCATGCTGCTCCCTCACAAACCCATCAACCCTCCTCCAATATTTCCTCAAATGTTGAAGATTTTTTGCATTGTCCAAACCGCTAAGGTGTTAGGGGCTGATTCTGGAGGAAGACCAGAACAGATTCAGAGTTGGATTGGAGTTGATTGATGGAATAATCAGAAGAGGGTAGCAGGTAGAACTTGGCTTCAACTTATGTGTTGCTCCCACTCATATGACTAGCAGGTATGTCCTATAATTTTGGAACAGTCGTCGGAGACCAGAGTCAGAGTGGAGTCTGGAGGCAGGGAATTAATTGGGGATGAGTGATACAGATAACAAAGGGAAACACAATAGAGCACAATAACAAAAATAATCAGATTGGTTTGTATTGAAGAGGATACAGGTTTAAATACAAGAGGTGTTCAGAGATAAGGAGGTGGAGCAGGAATGGGTATCGGAGTT
>Ga0157379_10005103_pt1 | contig 11261 bp, 8 predicted proteins | sample S25metaG_FD_121802 | JGI IMG/M metagenome (GOLD analysis project Ga0157379, IMG submission 121802) | Switchgrass rhizosphere microbial communities from Kellogg Biological Station, Michigan, USA - S2-5 metaG | ecosystem: Host-associated > Plants > Roots > Rhizosphere > Soil | place: USA: Michigan... | reverse complement strand
GGCGAAGGCCAGCACCACCTGCTGACCTTTGCGCAGGCCGAGGTTGGTGGTTTCGATGAATACGCCCGTAGCGCTCAGATTGACGGCTTTACACAGCTTTCTGCGGCCACCCGGGATAGTGATGTAGACAACGGTTCTTGCACGGTGCCTCGTGTGCAGGCGGCGTTCCACTTAAATCTCAGCCTCGCGTCTTTCTAGTAGTTGTGCGTCGCGACCGTAAGCATTATGCCGTTCTTCCGGCCGTGCACCTGCACGCTTCAACATATCGCTACGTAGATTTTGGGCCCGCCGCACCGCGTCGGCAAGAGGCTGATGCACTGCCTCGGAACCCCGGGACCGATACGCCCCGATTAAGTGAACCCGGCACTGTGAACCACTTCACAGCGCACAACCGCTGATCGGTTCCCGCGGACCATTGGTCGGCCCGCAGGGCAGACCTTCGGCTGCCCGAGCAGACTGCGCACCCATGAGAAGGACTCAACATGGCTTTTCGCTCAGCGAGCTCATGGTGGCGATGGCCGTCGTCGCGATACTCGTCGGGATCGCAACACCGACGTACCGGGAGTTTTCCGCCAACAGCCGCACCGTGGCGATCACGAACAGCCTCGTGGGTGCGTTGGCAGTGGCCCGCAGTGAAGCGCTGCGCCGGGCCACACCCGTCACCATTTGCGCATCGACGGATATGCAGGCTTGTAATGCCGGAGATTGGAGCAAGGGCTGGATCGTATTCACCGATTCCGGCACCGCGGGCACAGTCGACGCGGCCGACAACCTCATCCAGACATGGCCCGCTCCGGGCGGCAACTCGGTCGTGAATCTGAATTACACGAACACCTGGCTGCAATACACCGCGCGCGGTATGACCAGCCTGGCAGGCCAGGCGACCTTCACGACCTACGTCCAGAACTGCAAGGGCAACAATCGAAGTCAGGTTGTCGTGACCATAGCGGGCTCACCGCAAACTACCAAGATCGCCTGCCCATGAACATAAAACAAACAGGTTTCACTCTGGTCGAGACGCTGGTGGCGCTCGTCGTTCTGTCGGTCGGATTGTTGGGTGTAGCCGGACTGCAGATCTTCGGCTTGCGCGGCAATATGAGCGCGGCTTCGCGCACGCAAGCCACCTATTTCGCCGATGACATCATCGATCGCATGCGTGCCAACTACGTTGTGGCACGTGGACCCGATGCCGCGCACCTTCAATACCAGGTCACCATGGGTGCAACGGCGTCCAGCGCCGCCGACCCAATAGCTCTGGCCGATGTAACAGCGTGGCTGGCCGAGTTGCAGCAGCTGCCTTCGGGGCAGGGCTCAATCTCAGTCGATCCGGTGACCAAGATCGCGACTGTGACCATACAGTGGGTCGACACTCGTGGCGGCGACACGAGCCTGTGTAACGCCGGCAACTGTGTGCCTCTTACGTTCCAGACACAGACTCAACTATGAAACCGCGAATCCCGACAACTCAGCGGATGAAACATCCGGCGGCCGGCTTCAGCCTGGTCGAGCTGATGGTGGCACTGACCCTGAGCCTGATCCTCGTGGCCGGGGCGCTGTCGATTCTGTACAGCACCAAGTTGACTTCGGCGGAAAATGAGCGAGTTTCCCGGATTCAGGAAGCCGGCCGGACCGCCTTCGAGTTGATGATGCAGGATGCGCGCGCTGCCGGCTACGCGGGCTGCACCCATCCGTTTACCGATACCTCGACGATTCCCGCGATCAGCACTGTCAACAGCGGCCTGAGCTCCGCGAGCCTGATGTGGAATCTCCTGCAACCCGTGTATGGCTTCGAAGCCACCGCTGGTGCCTGGAGCCCGGCGCTGGATGCGGCCATCCCGGCAACCAATCCGAAGCCCGCGACAGGCAGTGACATACTCGTCCTGCGCACGGCGCGTCCAGGGTCACCTACCTTCCGAACCAATGCCAAGTTTGCTTCCAATGCGGTGATCCCGGTTGACCGTGATCCCTCATCGCCCCCCCTGCAAGCGGGCACGCCCGCCATCATCAGTGACTGCAACAACGCGGCGATTTTTGCTGTTACCGGGTTCGTGGGTGCCGGCTCGACGGCAACCATTGCTCATGCCGCGGGGGGCGCCCCGGTTGGAAATGCCAACGACTTCCTGGTTCCCCAGAACCACTTCTTTGCCATTGGCTCGACCGTGCAACCGGTCCAAACCGTCGTCTACTACATCGCCAGCTGCCAGGCTCCGCTCGATGGAGTGATTTGCAAGGCGGTCACTCCGCCGGCGCTGTGGCAGATCGTCGGCGGAAGTAATCCACAGGAGCTGATCCAGGGTGTCGAGGCAATGCAGCTCAGGTATGGCGTCGACTCGACCAACAACCCAAACATGTTGGCAGACAAGTACCTGACCGCGCAGCCCGTGGACGCCGGCGCCTACTGGGGAAATGTGGTCAGCGTCAATCTGGCTGTTCTGGTGCGCTCGATCGATGAGTACGGCACCGAGAAGGACAAAAAAGTCTATCACCTGCTCGGCGGCGCCGCGAAGGGCGGGGCCGACTTCGGGCCCTTCAATGACCGACGCAACCGCTCGGTATTCACCACCACTATCACACTGCGGAATGACACGACGTGAGCACTTGCATTACGAGCGGCAACACACCCGGCAAGTCGCGCCAGTCCGGCACGGCTTTGATCACCAGCCTGCTGCTCCTGCTGGTGCTGACCGTGTTAGGCATCATCATGATGCGAACCAGCGTCATGCAGGAACGGATGGCCGGAAATACTCGCGATCTCAACATGGCGCTGCAGGGTGGCGAGGCAGGATTGCGTTATGGCGAGGCAGTACTGGCTGCGCTTCCGTCCTCGCCTACTCCGATTCCCAGTCCTGCGGCTCCCTGCACGGTGGTCTGCGACATAGGGGTTGTGCCAATGGCGATCACCGATCCGGCACAGTTTGACTGGACGAGCGTCAGTAACGCGACGAAGTACGGGCAAGGGGGCATCGCGGGGAGTCTCTCGGGTGCCGCCGGCTCTGGAAAACTGAAAGAGGAGCCGCGTTACACGCTGGAATACGCAGGATTCATTCCGGATAACGCGGAAGGTCCCCAGACCTGGGCCGACGGTCGCGTTGTCTTTCAGGTTACGAGCCGTTCCACGGGTGGCAGTGGTATGACCAACACCGTGGTACGAAGCACTTATGCGCGCCGCTTCTGATCGCTCGCAACTCACATTCATTCGAGGAAGTCTGTCATGACTAACATCCGGATTACCGCGGGCTGGCGCGCGTTGCTCGCGGCATTCGCAGCGGTGCTGCTGACGACGCTGCCCGATTCGAACGTGGTCGCGGCGCCGTTGGCCATATCTGATGTACCCGTGTTTCTCAACGCCACCAATGCCGAGCCGTTGGTGATGCTTGCGCTGTCGAACGACGAGCAGCTCTATCACAAGGCCTACACTGATTTCGATGACGTTGATGGCGACGGGGTCATCGACTCGACCTACAAGGACATCATCACCTACTACGGGTATTTCGACTCGAGCAAGTGCTACAGCTATTCCGGTGCGACGGACGCTGGCAATTTCGTGCCCACCGGGACCGCCGGCGGTACCAACGGACACAATTGCAATGGCTCTTCCGGCGGCGGACGTTGGAGCGGCAACTTCCTCAACTGGGCCTCGATGAGTCGCATGGACGCGTTGCGCAAGGTCCTGTTTGGTGGCTTTCGCAGTACCGATACCACCGGGGCGACGACTCTCGAGCGCGCTTTCGTACCCTCGGACAATCACGCCTGGACGAAATTCTACTCGGCCAGCGATCTCAACAACTACACACCGTATGATCTGAGCACTTACTCAGCGGGCATAACGCTGTGTAACGTTACGCCACAGGACTCGAGCAATCATCCCTCCCAAACCACTACCACGAGCCCGCGTCTGCGCGTTGCGAAAGGCCAGTTCAACGACTGGGCCGCGCAGGAGAGCAAGCAGTGTTTGTGGGCAGGCGAGAATCCAGCCGGTACGGGTGCCTGGGCGTCAAATGCATCGAACCCCGGGGCCAGTCCCACGTCCACTGACAAGATCGATGAGTTTACGGTCCGCGTGCAGGTATGCGTCAGCGCCTCGCTCGTTGGAACGGAGAAATGCAAGGCCTACGGCTCCAGCCTCAAGCCGGTCGGACTGTTGCAGGATTTCGCCGATGCGGACCAGCTGAAGATTCGCTTCGGATTGATGACCGGCACGTATGGGAAGCGCAAATCCGGCGGCGAGCTGCGCAAGAACGTCGCGCGATTTACAGACGAGGTCAACCCGGCGGACGGCACTTTCACGGGCACTGCGGGCATCGTGAGCTCCATCAATCTGATGCGAATCTCGCGTTACTCGTACACGGATCCCGGCTATGGCGGCACTGACGGTTGTCCATCGGGCCAGAACACCTGGACCAACGGCAAGTGTTCCGATTGGGGCAACCCGATGGGCGAGATGTTCCTCGAGGCGCTGCGCTACTTTGTGGGCGGTAAGAGCCCGAACCCCAATTTCACCTCGGACGACACACCCTGGATCGCCAATCTGACCTCGCCGGCCTGGGTCAATCCCTACGGTGCCGCGTCGACCTCTCCCGCGGGCGGTGGCGGATCTGTCTGCGCCAAGCCCAATGTGTTACCCATCTCGACCGGAGTGGTCAGTTTCGACAACGATGAGTACACCACGGCTTCGGACATCCCGGGGCTCAGTGCCTCCACGCTGAACACCAACACGGACAACATCGGGGCGAATGAGGGTATCAACGGACGTCAATGGTATGTAGGCAGCCTGATCGGCGGCTCGCCCAACGACGTCTGCTCCTCGCAGACCGTCAACAGCCTGAGCGCGGTCACCGGCATTTGTCCGGAGGCTGCCGGGTTGCAGGGATCGTTCCAGGTCGGCGGACTGGCCTACTATGCCCACCTGCATTCGCTGCAGACAGTCGGCGGCAAAGCCACGCCGACCGTGGACACCTACGCGGTGTCCCTGGCACCGCCTACTCCGTCGCTGAAGATCCCGGTAGGCGGCAGCACCGTCACGTTGCTCCCGGCTGGTTACAACCTGCGCAACAGCAATGCCATGCAGTTGATCAACTTCCGGGTCATCTCGCAGGCCGCCGACGCTAGCTCCGGTACCTACTTCATGAACTTCGAGAACGCTCCGGCGGGCTCGGACTACGACAATGACATGAAGGGATACATGTCCTATGTCGTAAGTGCCGGCACAGTCAAAGTGACGATGTGGCTGACAGGATCGTCGGCGGGCGCTACCCAAACGATGGGTTACACCATTTCAGGTGTTACCAATCCGGGTACCTACTACCTCGTTTCGAATACCAACAGCTTCACGGCGAACGACGGCACCAGCAAGTTCTTTTCGACCACGACAACAGCGGTTGATTCCGCCTGTGCTACCGCGGGCTTCCCCGGTACCTCGGACGAATACGGCGTTGCCTCGGCAGGTGTGCTGGGTGCATGTCACTACAATGTGGCGGACACGGGCGGCACGGTCCTGAGCCGGTATATGCGTGGTATCAAGACGCACACGGCTGGATCGGCTTCGACCGGTCTGCTGAAGCAGCCGCTGTGGTACGCGGCCAAGTACGGCGGATTCAAGGACATCGACAGCGACGGAAAGCCCAGCAGCACCAATGAATGGGACGCGAATGGCGATGGCACGCCGGACAACTACTTCTTCGTGACGAACCCGTCGCTGCTGGAAACGCAGCTTTCGAATGCGTTCAACGCGATTCTCGCCCACTCCGGCTCGGCTTCCGGGGCATCGGTCAACAGCGGCTCAGTCAGCAGCACGACTCGTGTCTACGAAGGATCCTTCGATACATCATCCTGGGGCGGCCATCTGTTCGCGTTCCAGATCAACACGGACGACTCGCTGAATCCAGCCGCTGCGTGGGACGCTGCCCAGAAATTTCCAGTTTTCACTTCGCGCAATATTCTGACCACCGGGGGAGCTACCGGCGGCGGTATCCCCTTCCAGTGGGCGAGTCTGAACACCACGCAGCAGGCTCAGCTTCATCCGACGGACAGCGTCGCCAACGGCCAGGCCCGGCTCAACTACCTGCGCGGCGACCGCAGCCAGGAGCAGAGTCAGGGAGGCGCTTTCCGAAATCGCGACAGCCCTCTCGGCGACATCGTCGACTCATCGCCCGTTTACGTGGCCGCGCCGCCGTTCCGCTATTCGGATAGTCTGGAGGCGACGCCGTACAGCTCATTCCGCGCAGCAAAAGCCAGCCGGACACCGATGGTCTACGTCGGCGCGAATGACGGAATGCTGCACGCCTTTATCGCTAGCGCGAATGCCACGTTGCCCGATCCTGCGGCGGCCGGCATCGAGCAATTCGCTTTCATACCCAGCGTGGTATTCCCCAATCTGTATCAGTTGACGAATGTTGCTTACAACCACTTGTACTATGTCGACGGCCAGCCCACGGTCGCTGATGCGTACTTTTCAGGCGCCTGGCATACCGTGCTGGCTGCCGGGCTGAACAAGGGCGGACGCGAGATCTACGCCCTGGATGTGACCAATCCGACGTCGGTGACGGAATCCGGGGCCGCCAGCACCGTTCTCTGGGAGTTCACATCCAACCAGGATGCCGATCTCGGTTACACCTTCAGCCGCCCGGCAATCGTGCGCCTGCACAATGGCACGTGGGCTGCCGTGTTTGGTAATGGGTACAACGGCACGGGAACCGGGCACGCGGTCCTTTTCATTGTCAACATCAAAGACGGTACCCTGATCAAGAAGATCGATACGATGAGTGGGACAGGGCTCACCCCCAATGGGCTCGCGACGCCTGCGATCGTGGATGTCGACAGCGATGGCATCGCCGACTATGTGTATGCAGGTGATCTGCTGGGCAACCTGTGGAAATTCGACTTGAACAGCAACAGCGTGTCGAGTTGGAGCATCCCGTATGCGGCGGGCAGTAACCCCGCGCCCCTGTTCACCGCGACCGACAGCCTCGGAAATCCTCAACCCATTACCGAAAAGCCCTCGGTTGGCTTCGGTCCCGCCGGGTCGGGCCTGGTCGTGGTGTTCGGCACCGGTAAACTGATCGAGGCGACCGATCGCAACATCGATACGGCGCATCCGAAGGTTCAAACCTTCTATGGCATCTTCGATCCGAATACCGGCAAGCCCGCGGACATGGTCAGTGGACGGTCGGTGTTGCAGCAGCAGACAATTCTGGCGGAGCAGTCTGTTGTGGTCCCGACATTGCAGAGCGATGGCACGACGGTCGACGCAACGGACAACATCCGGGTCGTCAGCCAGAAGAAAGTCACTCTTGCGACGCAGCGGGGCTGGTACCTGGACCTCGTATCGCCCGTCAATGGTTATGAAGGCGAACGGTCGATTTCAGATCCCATTCTGCGCAATGGCCAGGCTATCTTCACAACCGCCATTCCCAACTCCGATCCGTGCGCGTATGGCGGACGCAGCTGGCTGATGGACGTGGACGCGCTTACCGGCGGCGACCTCAGTTACATCGCGTTTGATCTGAACGGCGACAAGAATTTCAACGATAACGATACGGTGTTGATCACGCTGCCGGACGGCTCGACCGTCCGGAAGCCAATCAGCGGCTGGCAGACGGACAACGGCATGTCGACAAAGTCCGGCGTTGTGAGCGATGGCCCCATAGACCGGCTGGTGAACGGGGGGACCAATGGCAACTGCGGGTCCAACAACGAGCCTGCGTGCAAGACCAAAGGCGTCAATCAGGGTCCCGGTGCCACGGGCCGCCAGTCCTGGCGCCAGTTGCGCTGAACGAGGAAGAATCATGCAAAAGCAACGCGGTATGACCCTGGTCGAGCTCGTGACGGCAATGTTAGTCATCAGCATTCTCACTGCCATTGCCGTTCCTTCATACACGGCGTATATGAGGAAGACCCGGCGCGCCGATGCGAAGGTCATGCTGAACACGGGCGCCCAGCAGCTGGAGCGCTGTTACACACGGATGAACAGCTACAACGATGGGACCAACGACGTGAACGGCAATTGCCCTCTCGCATTGGGCGCTAATGCTTCCGGCACGTACAGTCTGGCGATTGCGTTCGATACCACCGCCGGCCTGCCCGCCGGGCAGTCCTATACGTTGACTGCAACGCCGCTCGGCAAGCAGGCGCTGGATACGGCGTGTGGCAAATTCACCCTCGACCAGATGGGCCGACAAGGGGTGTCCGCGGGGACCGCGGCGAATTGCTGGTAGAGTATCCTCCTTGGGGGGATAACGCTGGTTGCGTCGGGAGGTCGACATGGGCTGGATCGCTCTGCTGGTCATCGTTGGGATCGTTCTGGTCTTCATCTCGACCTATAACCGGCTGGTGACCGCCCGGAATGCGTTCAAGAACGCGTTTGCGCAGATCGACGTGCAGCTCACCCGCCGGTACGACCTGATTCCGAACCTGGTCGAAACGGTCAAGGGCTATATCAAGCACGAGCGCGAGACCCTGGAAGCCGTCATCAAGGCCCGCAACGCCGCGTATGCGGGTCTGAAAACGGCCGCCGCCGACCCGGGGAATGCCACGGCCGTGCAGCAGCTTTCAGGTGCCGACCAGCAGTTGGGCGGCGCGCTGGGGCGGTTGATGGCGGTTGCGGAAGCCTATCCCGACCTGAAAGCCAACCAGAACATGATGCAGTTGTCGGAAGAGCTCACCTCGACCGAAAACAAGGTGGCGTTCGCGCGCCAGGCCTACAACGACTCGGTGATGAGCTACAACAACGCGCGGGAAGTGTTCCCCAGCAGCATCGTGGCCGGAATGTTCAATTTCCCGCCCGCGAGCCCGCTGGATATTGCAAAGCCCGAAGCGCGCGAGGCCCCGAAGGTCAGCTTTACCTGACTGACGGCGGCGCGGCTCGCTCGTGGATTTTTTCGCACGGCAGGCAGCCGCTCGCGGCCAGACCCGCTGGCTGATCGTCAGCTTCTTTCTATCGCTGCTCGCGGTAGCGCTCGCCCTCGACCTGGTGTTGTTCACGTTCCTGGCATCTTCCAGGGCTCACGGGATCGATATGGATCCCCTGGGATACGCGGCCCGCAATCCGGGGGCGGCGATTTTCTCCACGTTGATTGTGATGGGCGTACTGGGACTGGCGAGCTTGTACAAATCGGTGGAGCTGCGGGGCGGAGGTGGGGTTGTCGCCCGCAGCCTCGGGGGCGTGCTGGTCGATCCGGACACGCGGGACCTCCAGCGCAAGCGGCTGTTGAATGTCGTGTCCGAGATGGCGATTGCCTCGGGTGTACCGATGCCCGAGGTGTATGTGCTCGAGCAGGAGGCGGCGATCAACGCCTTCGCCGCGGGACACACGCCGGCGAATGCCGCGGTGACGGTGACCCAGGGTGCGCTCGACCGGTTGAACCGGGATCAACTGCAGGGCGTGATCGGACACGAGTTCAGTCACATTCTGAACGGCGACATGCGTCTGAATGTGCAGCTCATGGGCTGGGTGTTCGGGTTGTTTGTCGTCGGGCTGATTGGGCGGCTGATTCTCGACTTCAGTCCACGCGATCGGCGGAACAACAACAATGCCATTGTCGTGCTGGGACTTGCGGTCATGGTGCTGGGGTATGTTGGAATGTTCTTCGGCCGATTGTTGCAGGCCGGCGTCTCGCGACAACGCGAGCGACTTGCCGACGCCTCGGGTGTGCAGTTCACCCGCAACCCGCAGGGGCTGAAGGACGCGCTCATCCGGATTGCGGCCATGCCCGATGGCTCGACTCTGGCGACGCCGCAGGCGGAACAGGCTGCCCACATGTTTTTTGCCGAAGGCCTGCATCGGGCATTCGCGACTCATCCGCCGCTGCTCGAACGCATCCGGGAGTTGGATCCGCAGTTTGATGAAGGTGAGATTGCGCGCGTTGCGGCGCAGATGGAGCAGGAAGCCGGTGTCAACGCAAGTGCGGACACAGGCACACACGCAGGCACCGGGTCTCCAGGCTTTGGCCCGCCCCTGGCCGGGCCGGGCGCTGCGTTTGCAGGCATTTCGGCTCTTACAGGCACCATGGGGTCGCGCCGTACTGCGCCGGCTCTGCCTGACGCTGTGCGCGACTTTCAATCGCCTGGACGTGCGCAGGCCTTTGTCGTGGCGCTCCTGTTGAGCAAGGAGCCTGCGGTGCGCCAGCGGCAATATGCCTCGTTGGGACAGAAGCTGAGCCCTTCCAACTTCAACTTCATCCAACAGATCGCGCCCACGGTGGATGCCATCGATCCCATGTCACGCCTTCCGGCACTACAACAGGTTTTCCCCGTGTTACGCCGAGTGCCTGTGCAGCAGCGGCGGGCACTTGCGGCGTTGGCCTCCGAGCTCATCTACGCCGATTCCCGCATCGATGCGTTTGAGTTCTCGTTGATGAAGCTGTTGGAAACCCTGCTGAGCGACGAGTTGGAAGCTCGCGTGCCGCATGGCACGGTGTCCCTCGAGTCCGCCCAGGAGGAGGTCAACGTGTTATTTACCGCGCTTGCACAACTGGGCGCTTCGAATGAACACGATGCGCGGATAGCGCATGAGGCGGGGATGACGGTAGTGCTGCCCATGCGCACCCCGGAATACACGCCGCTGAGCGACTGGGCTCGGCGGTTGAGCGAGGTGCTGCCGCGGCTCGAGCGGTTGGAGCCGTTCGCCAAAAAACGCCTGATTGATGGCCTGGTGAAAACCGTCACCGCCGATGAGGTGATGACGGAAGCGGAGTCAGAGTTGCTGCGGACGGTGTGCGCGTTGCTCCACTGTCCCTTGCCTATTTTTCATCCAGGAACCGGCGCATCTCATTCCCAAAGCGCTTGATATCGATCAGGAATGAGTCGTGTCCTTCGATGCAATCCAACGGCGCATAGGTAGTCTCGGCCCCCGCCTGCTCGAATGCCTTCGCCAGCCGCTCCTGCTCATCGATGGCGAACAACATGTCGGACTCGACCCCGATGACGAGCGCTTTCTCCACCGCGGAGCGTTTGATGGCTGCGACGTGCGAGCCGCCATGTGCCGCCAGATCAAAGCGATCCATGGCGCGCGACAGATACAGATAACAGTTGGGATCAAACGCGCTCACGAACTTGCGGGCATGTACTTCGAGATAGCTTTGAATGGCGAACTCGGGCGCGAACGGACCGGTCTCCGGGGGATCGATCGCAGTCGCCGGCAGGCGGGCAAAGCGCTCGCGCCATTCGTGTGCTGATCGATAGGTCATCATGCCGAGCTTGCGCGCGATACGCATTCCGGTTGCCGGCGGATGTTCATACGCGCCACCGCGCCAGTCAGGATCGCG
>Ga0157379_10005097_pt1 | contig 11268 bp, 13 predicted proteins | sample S25metaG_FD_121802 | JGI IMG/M metagenome (GOLD analysis project Ga0157379, IMG submission 121802) | Switchgrass rhizosphere microbial communities from Kellogg Biological Station, Michigan, USA - S2-5 metaG | ecosystem: Host-associated > Plants > Roots > Rhizosphere > Soil | place: USA... | reverse complement strand
AGGACAAAAGACAAGGACACAAAGGGAATTTCGAAGCTGACTAAGCACAGGCGCCGACCTTTCACCAGCGCTTCCTTCTTCCATGGCCTCATCCCTTGCCGAAGAATGCACTCCACTAAAACATCAGTATGATTCCTGCTTTAATGCCTGGTTTGAAGGATATATAGAGCCAGTAGCAGAGGGCACGACACCAGAACAGCGCAAAGAGCGCTCGGTGGAGAAGGCGAAGGAGTACGAGGAGCGTTGTGGCAAAGTCTGGGAAAGCTATAAAGTTTGTGTGCAGGTATGTCGAAGTCCTGCCAATATTTGCTCTTTGACTAAATAATGCGGTTTAGAATGCTGTCAAGAAGAAAGGTCTAACACCACTTCTCGCGCAAGCACGGGAGGAAGATCCACTCCATGAACCACCTCCCTCGCCGCCAGATATCTCAAAAGAAAAATAAATCATATATATCTGTACACTGATGCATATCCTCGGGATAATATAATACCACCACTCCTCATAATTTGGGAACTACCAGCCACCTTCTCGTGTTGGCTTCGTTGGAATCGGCGAACTGCGGCCCACACGCGCGTCGCCCTGCTGTCCATATCCTGGAATGGACGAACCATGAACTGAATCCGCTGGCCGTCGATATTCGATCTTTTCGACTCGAACTTCGCCTTCAATAAGCTGATAGACGTATGTTGTCAAGACTGGGCCCTGGATATCCATGAGGGCAAAGGAGGGTGTTACGGGTCTGCTGAAAATTAGATTGAATAAGGATAGGTCATATATGACATACCCGTTGAATAGACCCGTCCATGCACCCGTTGCACTCCCTGGGTTTACGAAGAAACGTCCGCCATACTCTACGGCTTCAAACCTAGCCAGACAGCTTTAGTATAGCTAGTAGGAGATTTTAAGGATTTAACCTACTTATGAGTTCCTCCGCTGATGAGTACATCAACATCCATTTGTCGTGCAATGGCCGCTAAAGAGTCAATATCCCCAGTTGGTACGCATTGTTGACCATGAACAACTCCAATTCGTATCGGAGGATGTGTTAATGTTTGTGATAGCGGGTATTTAGAGTCCTAGCAACCAAACAAGTCAGCATTCGGCGAAAGTATTGCGAATATTGCTCACTTCATCATAGTCTCCCCGCACGACATGTACATCTGCTGCTACCGTTCGCAGATAATCGTATGTCTCCTTATCACATAAATTTCCGGTACAAATAATTTGTTGGATCTTCCCTGGAACCTACATAAAATGGTCAGTTTCGTCCTGGTCACCTTATAGCCTAAGATACGTACCAGAAGTTTCTTAAATTTCAGGGGGAGATCATGGGTCCTATAAGACAATTCGGAATAAGAGCAACACTTATGTGCATATCATAGAAGTGCCTACCGCGTTGGGATATGAAAGTCGCCAATAACGAGGACGAGGACCATGGTAGCCTTCAGTTACCAAATACTCGGCAATTGCCTCCGTGTCACAGCGTGACTGACCTTTCGTGGAATTTGCACGGCGTAGACATGGCTAGCTTGCCAGTAAGTTTCTCTTTCGGAATCTTTCTTTTCTCGTTTTAAAATTCTTTAGGCTAGTACTGTTCGAGCAGCCGTCTACTCCAAACTCGCCTCGCGTCGTGGTCGTGAACTAGTCCTAAATGTTCTGAAAGATTCTCCGAAACCACTTGGTGGATCCGCGATCTACAAGGAAATTATGAAAAAGTATCCAGATGAGAAGACGGACTTGCCACCGCCAAATGGAAATGTCGTCTGGAACCATTCTCCGGGGGCGACGATTGTTCCACCTCCGCACCCAGAGCACCCAATACGTTCAATAAAGTACGCCTTCTCTCAGAATTTATCAACGTACGATTACTTATTAAACCTCAATTAGATATTTAAAAAAAATTATTCTTACAGATTTAGAGGGTCGACGTTTGGTCAAAAAGGTCCATGTCGCTCGACCACCAACACCAGAAGAACTTGCGTTAGCACGACGATCAGGAAAAGGAAGGAAGGGCCTGGCGACAAATACGAAAATACCGAGCCTCACCCCACAAGGCTTAATTAACGAATGGGGCTATAGAGTGCAAGATCCACCGACAGAGGAACAGAGGGAAGCTGATGCATTGCGACTAGAAAGGGCGAAGGAGGGACAAGTGAAGAACCAGAGGAAGGTGCTTGAGAAGAGGGAGAAGGTGGCGTTTTCGGAGGAATGGGGTCATTTGAATCTCAGGAGACAGAGGGCGCGGGTTGAGAAGCTGGACAGACAGGCTGAGTTAGCGAAGGAGTTGGAGAAGTTTAGGGAAAGGGGGCGAAGGGAGGTTGCTCGTCGGGAGTCGACAGCGGAAGCGACAGCATCAGCATGATAGCAGGAAAGAGTCACAAGCATTGTCAGGTTATCCTTTACGGACTTGGCCCATCCAATTGCGGATTCGGCGAGGTGACTGCAACGCATGGATGTCATCCACGGGTATGCTACGATTTACGGAGCCCAACACATCTGGTTCAAAGAAGATATCATACAAGCCGTGTACGTTATAGTGCTATCAATAAATAGGGATGAGTATCCTGCACTCAGAATTAATGACGCTTTTTAGTAGCTCTTCTGAAGGAATAATTATAGGAGTATACAGAGTAGCAACGCATTCAAGCTCTCCAGATATGTTAAGTCACACAAGTCTGACAGAAGATGTCTCATCTGTCTCTCTGGCCGATTGGACGCGTTAACTCCTGGTCTTCGATTGGTAGATCATGCCAGAATTTCCGGATTGCTGGGAACCTGCCCGAACCCGTTTCTCAACGGGCGCAGAGGATGGGGAATGAACAGTTAAACCCAGCGGATATCCTCCGTATGAGTTTTGATGGAAAAACAGTACAGCTAGATGATCATTGCGCATTTGTTGATGCATTGAAGAAGAAATCCGTGGTGCGACGCGTTACCGAACGACAAGGGCCAGTAAGGCGTGGGAATTCCAGGCCCATATCATTGGTATACCATTCTTCCGCCCACATATAAAGTAGGTGTTGCTTGATGTCTTTATTGATTCACAAGAACCTCTCCAGTCTCTCAAGTACTCGAACACGCCGCTGATAATTGACCATGTCAGTATCAGTGCCGTGTGAAAACTGCATTCAGGGCAACATCCTTGAAGGGACTCCAACTGGTGTCTTTGAAGGGCCAGCATATTTCAAGGCGGGACCTGCTCCCTCCAAACGCGCGATTATCGTTCTGACCGATATCTTTGGCCTTGGGATACCTAATGCAAAGCTCCTTGCAGATAAGTATAGCGAGCAGCTTAAATGTGATGTCTGGGTTCCAGATCTATTCGAAGGTGAGTCTTTGTTGGGTACGAGGCAATTATGCTGGACGGAATATGACCTTGTGTTGAAGGGAAACCACCTTTTACTCCGGAGCAGTTATCCCCTCTGCTACATGATACACCTGGCCAGAAGACACCCTTAGGTGCCAAGGTTAAACTTGGATGGACACTCATAAAAGGCTTGCCTACCTTATTCGCCAACAGACCGAAGATCGTTGATAATAGGATATGGACTGTAAGGGAATTTTACCATACTCCGTCCGACTGTTCGATTGTTAAAATATTTAATAGTTTGCCAGAAGGATTAAGATGGAAAGGAAATACGAAAAGATTGGCGTTATCGGGTTTGTTCATGACATATCCCGTAATTTAGGACAGGAGACTGACAGATTATTGTATCAGATTCTGCTTTGGTGGTGCCCAAGTAATTCGTCTCGCAGCTGGAGACTTTTTTGACAGTGCCATTGTCGCACATCCCGCACCTGCTTCTAAGAAAGAAGTTGCCGCTATGAGGGTAAGTGCAGCTGTTGGTATTCCGGTACAAGATTAAATGACTGTTCTAGATACCCACGTCTTGGATCTGTGCCGAAGGTATTTTAACAATACTTCGAACTAACCGACTCCATTTCTTACCCGAATTTGCAGAGGATATGTCATTCAGTCCCCAACAACGAGCCGAAGCAGAACAAATCTTCAAACAGAAGCAAGAGCTGGAAAAAATTGACTACGAATTTGTTGATTACAAGGGTTTGTTTCCACCCTCTTCCATATTTCATTGATTATCTAACATACTCGGTTTCCAGGGACAGTTCATGGTTTTGCTGCTCGTCCTAATCTCCAAAACGAGACCGTCAAGAAAGCCTTCGAAGACTCCTTCAAGCAAACTATCGTCTGGTTTGAAAAGACATTGTCAGTGACGGTGGAGGTTCCTAAGGCCTAATCGTCGTAGTAGTGATGGACATATGATACCCGTCCTTATGCCTTTTACGATTCGGAATTCAATTATACCAAGATTACATTCAGCGAAGCAAAGACTAATTCGTACAATAGCATGGAATGAGTACAAATAAACAATTACAGGAAAACCCAATAGAAGGAGGATGTCGGGCAACAAATGCCAGAAAGGATATAAAACCGAGGGTTCTAGAAATAGTTATTGCGCGGCCGTCTCCTGCGATTGACAGAGAATTAGAGTTGTCCAAGACATAAGTACTGAAAGAATGACTAACGGATTCAATAAATGCGCTGGCTTCCGCCCGGGAAATACTCCGAATCGAGCTGACTTTCTGGTTGTTGAATAAGACACCGTAGAACTTATCTGCTGTTACCAGCATCTCGGGCCTAAAGGTTGTCGTAATGAACTGCGCAGTTGCTGATAACTCATGGATCATGGCTGAGAGGAAAAGACCGATCAGTCAAAGGATTGTCACTTAAGTCCAAGTACTAACCAGCAACAGCTGTACGGTATTGGGCGTCGAGATTAGCATCGATCTGTGGAGAGAGACAAGTCGGTATTGGCAAATGGAGTGATAAATATATTTACCTCATCAAACAAATAGAAAGGCGCGGGATCGCATTTTTGAATTGCGAAAACTAAAGGAGAAATAAGTGGGAGACCATCATTCGAGGGAAATATAAGTACCTGTTGCAAGCGCCACCAAGGATTTCTGACCACCAGAAAGCTGTTGAATACGAAGACCTTCATCAACCTTGGAGTTAAAGGAGACTTTGATAGAGACGCCAGTGTAGTTGTCGACGGAGTTTTGTTGAGATTCATCGACATCTTCCTGATCCTAAGTAAGCTGTCAGTCGGAGAATCTTTCTAGAAGGTAAGGGCCCGTTCGGTAGCACGATTTCGACGCGATCGCAACTTCATTTCCGCGATTTGAGATCATTGATCCCCAAAATAAAATCGTGATTTGCAAAACTGCTCAGAGCAGTTTCTCAAATCATGCTTGACTTTTTCAAAAAGTCGTCATTACGATGTGAAATCGCGGTCAAGAAGTTGACGCGATCGTGTTACCGAACGGGCTCTAATAGCGGCATTACCTGGTCAATCTTTCTTTGGATGATTAAACGTCCGCGACCGGCCGGAACGAGTTTCTCGAATACTTCTTCGAAATTCTTAGCCACCTGCTTGAAAGTACGCTCGATGGCCTCATCTTTGCGTTGGTCGAGCACTTCGATAAGACCATTGATCGAGGCACTGGAATCATCGAGGTCTTCAAGACGTTTATTGAGCTGGTCACGTTGTTTTGTGAAGTTGTCGTATTGTTCGAACGCCTTCTTGTTGACATGCGAAAACTTCTTAAGTTCTTCATTGATAACGTGAATCTTTTTCATAAGCTAGGTGGGATGTAAGATATGCAAAGCAAAGCATAAAGGACTATAAGAACTTACTCTTTCGACCTTCTCGTTTGTGTGCTTTTCAAACGCTTCTTCAGGTAAGACGCCCAAATCGCGAATATTACGGTTACATTCTTCTTTTCGCGAGTCAAGAACTTGCTTCTTGGACTGGTACCTTTCCGCATTTTTCTGTTGTCGCGATATACTTCGACTGTCTTCTGCCTGCTGTGTTTGCACCTGATCCAGTGTTCGATGAAGCTCTTGCAGTTTAGAGGAAAGGGTTTCATAATCCTTCTCCGCCGCTTTAACGATATTAACAAATGTAATTTAAGTGAAAAGTAATGGTCCCTTACCTTGGGTCTTCTCTTGGAGCTGTTTGATGGACTGGTTCAGATTTCTGAGTTCACGCTTACGAGACTCGAGGTCTTGAGTGTTGTTGTCGCCATCACCGTCCGTTTCTCCTAATGTTTCGATCTTGCCGCGGAGCTCATCGCGCCTGCGTCGAAGGCGTTCCCTTAATTCAATTTCGATCATGGCCTTCTTTTCACTCAGCTAATGCAGGATGTAAGACCTCTAGTTTATTGTCTAACTGCAAATAAAACTCACCTCATTTCGGCGGCGCACAAGTTCAACCATTGCTTGCTTGCTATGATCCACCTGCTTGCCCAATGCCTCAGTCTCCTTAACTTCCGCAGGAGATAATTGGTCGGCCATGGGACTAGCCAACTCCTTTTCGTAGTCCTTCAGGCGCTGTGCAAGCGAAGCAATCTCCAGGTCGAGTTCGTTACCGTCCATATGGACCTTCGAAATCCTCTCTTTCAGTTGTTGTCGCTCTTCTTCAAGCTTCGCCGCTTCCTGTAGCAAAGGTTCCCGACTGGCTTGTGCGGTACTCCGTTGGTTATTCAGAACTTGCATCTTTCCAACAATGCCAGTGATTTCCTGTTCGAGCTTGGATATTTCCACTTTGGCTTCTTGAAGACGTTGATTATCGCGTTCGTATTTGTCCATCCAAGAGGTGACAGCACGGACCCCTTCGATTCTGGAACGACGAACATCGTGATATCCACCAGTCAAAGCGCCCTTGCGATCAACCTTGTCACCGTCCAAAGTGATTGTATTGAGATTATGACTCCGGACGTAGGCAGCAGCCACTGTCAGATCCTTGCAGACGCAAGTCTTGCCGAAAACCTGTTGGAAGGCTTTGCGATGGATCTCGTCAAACCGAAGTTTTTCGATGAGAGGAATAGCATCTGGAGCTTGTGGATAGGCGACGGGCTTGGGCTTCAGTCGATTTAGCGGCATAAAAGTGACACGTCCAGTCTTCTCTTTGATCATGACATCAAGGACTCTGCTTGCCGTTTCATCTGTGTCAACCACCACGTGGAATAGACTATAAGAGCATAAGATAATTATCCTGAGATTCTCCTTGTAACTTACCTGTTACCAGCTGTTTGCTCAACAGCAGTATTGTATTTAGGGTCAGATATCTCGAACAGTCGATACAGGGGGCCGTAAACACCCTTGAGGCCTAACCGCTGAGCGATCTTGTCCACAGCTCGAAGACCACTTCCAGTATCCTAAAGAGGGTCAGTGCGTGAAACATTAAAAGAGTCGAGACATACTTTATCCATCATACTGGCTAAATTCCTTTCGGCGGACCGGAGCTCGTCCCTTTCATGACTGACGGTACTTTCCAGCTTAGTATCTTCTCTCCAAAGATCCCTGTACAAAATCAGGGAAGATTATTTGACCGACATAAAATATACGCACTTTCTCTTTTCCACTTTCTCAGACTGAATTTCCTTCAGACTGGCTAGCTCTTCGCCTAAAACTCTGAGTTTCTCTTTCCGTTCTTCCATTTCTGAGTTCACAGCTGCTTCGCGAGCCTCGACAGTAGCGAGTCGTTGGGCATCGCGCTGAGTAGCATCACGCATGTCTTCTAGATCCTGCGTCAAGCGAGCATGGTAGTTCCCTATCGACTGGATTTCTTTGCGCAAGAAGACATCGCGTTCAGCTTTGGTGCGGAATTGAGTGAGTCGGCCTTGTTTGGCATATAAAGCATTTAGGCGAGATTCGGCCTCGGCGTGACTGCAGATTAATGAGTCCACCAACAGAGAAACAGGTCAGGAGGACAAACTTTCTGCGTTCAGCTATCTCCTGGTTACGAATAGTATCGAGATCAGGATCGATCTCCATGAGTTCAACCTCTCTCTCGTTAATCTCGCCCTCGATATCTTGGAGTTCAGCCTCGAGACCAGTCCTGTAACTTGAATTAGATATGGAAATGATACGGACAGAAAGTTACTTACCTTTTCTCCTCTCCTCGCTCTCCTGCAGCTTTAAGATCTTCTATAACACATTCCAACTCTGTCTGAGTGCGGATGAGATCCGACAGCTCTTGATTTGCTCCGTGCTTTTGAAGGGAGAGAACCGACTTTTCGTGTTCAAGATCTTTGATCTTGGTTTCGAGTTCCTATGACAAGATTATCAATTCGCAACTCAGTTTATCTATACAACAGAGACAGACTTCGATCTGCTTCTCTCGCTTGGAAAACTCCCTTTGACGTTCGTTAGCCGAATTCTTATCTTGCTTATGGTCATCCTCGAGCTGTAAGGCTACGTCAGTGGGAGCTATGGAATCACTATTGAACTACAAACCTCTTCAAGCGCCTGCGTTACGTCCTGGATTTCGCGCCAATACAAGGCATATTCCAAACAACGACGCTCTTTATCTTTTTCTTGGAATTCCGCCAGTTCTTTTCTCTCCTCGCTGAGCTCCGTTATTCGCTCTTCAATATAATTAAGAAGCTCCTCAATTTTTGAACGCTTTCCCTCTATAGAATAGTGTGGGCATAGTCACATAACAAGCAATTTAGTTCCTACCGGTTTCCGCCATGAGCCGTAAACTTTCTGTCCGACGCTGCTCATATACTTTGGTGCCAGCTACTTCTTTCAATAACGCCAGTCGTTCGTGATCTTTGGCATTGGTGAGGGATGTAATCTTGCGCAGAAATATCAGTAAGAGGAAAGGTACGATTCTTTAGCACTTACCCGTCCTTGTGGCACAATATAATAAGGATTGCTTTTGCTAAAGCCTGCACTCTCCAGAAGATTCATAACATCTGCTTTGGATGCGCTCTTCTTATCGAGCGAGTAATCATCTTTCTTCTGACCGACGGTACGACGAATAGTCAGTGTGGGTAGCCCGGTAGGAAAGCGACCGTCTATTCGAAAGACTCAGAAGAATATTCGATCAAAGCAGTGAGTACTTACCACTATTATCGAAGACAATCTCAACGAATGCACTGAGTGTGTTTGACGTTGATAGGCCTTCATGGAGAAGCGATTCACGTTCCTCTCGCGTCATGGATGTGTACGCATCCGACAGCACAAAACGAATTGCTATTAAAATAATGAGAAACCGCCCCTTGACCAATGAGGAGTAACACACCAGCGAAGAAGTTACTTTTGCCAGACCCATTTCGACCGACAACCACATTGTGACCTGGAGAGAATGGTTCAATTTGGGTCTGATCACGGTCTGTGAAGAGTAACGGCCAGAAATAATATCAAAACAACAATAAAAGAACCGAAGAACAATGAGCATTATACACGTTAGACTCGATAGAAAACGGACATGACTTGAATCCAGAGATGGTGATGGTTTGGATGTAGACCATTGCGATTTACGCTTCTGAGTGACGTTCTCTTCTTCTCGTCGATTTACTGGTATTGATGGGTTAAAGACGCGTCACAGCTGGGTCATAAGACGCGAAGAGACGTTGAGTTTGGGGAGAACGCGTCGAAGAAGTGGAGAACGACAGCTACTATAACAAGACGCGTGTGGTAAATGCAACCAACGGCGGACTCCGAATTTAGAACATTGTTTTCTCTGGAACGCTTGCATCCCGTTTTCTTCTCGACTCGAGATGCTTTCTACTCATGTTAAGGGTTTGGAAACAATATGTTGATACACCTATAGGATACCAGTTGGGACGGCAAATGTCTTCGAAATCCCAAACACGCCTCGTATGCAAACTCACCGTCTACATTACAGCAATCATAACTATGTTGATCTACAACAAAAATGCTAATATATATAACAGCATGAAATGAAGGACAACGCCACTTCGTTGGACTTGAATACGGACTTCTTCCTCCATGCGACTCGTTGGACATGAGGACATCGCCTATCTCAGTCACAGAATAACTCTTCAGACACCTTAACCCTCAGCCAGTGGTTCCGTCTCCCCTTCTGGAGGAGGTTCATTAGGGTGATCTACTGGCTGTTCCGTCGGTTGTTCTCTCTCAGTCTGTAGAGGGTCTATCGGTGGATCCGCAGGATGATCTTCCCCTGTTGGATGGTCGAGTGGTGGCTCCTGGAATTGCTCGCCTTCCGGCGGGGGTGCATCACCGGAAAATTGGAACTGCTCTCCCTCCGGATTCTGGAAGAATTCCTCTGGTGGTGGTTGATAGAACTCCTCTGGTGGTGGTTGGAAATCCTCTGGCGGCGGTTGATAATCCTCAGCTGGAGGGGCCTGGAAATCCTCTGGCGGAGGTTCCTGTGAATCATCAGCAGGCGGTGGCGGCGGAATATCGCCTTCGATGGGTGGGAGCGGGACGTCGTCTTGTGGAGGAGGCGGGATTGCTTCAGCTTCAGGTGGTGGTGGGCCATCATCTCGAGGCGCAATTGGGCTCCCCTCTTCGGGCGGTGGTGGAGGACCTTCTTCAGGTTGTGGGTCTGGTGGGGGAACAGGTTCATCAGGTGGAGGAGGCGGCGGCGGTGGGATATATGTGTCAACAATGTCTGTTTCTCCAGGCCCTTCGATGTGATCGAAAATGGCTGGAGGATATGCTGCAACACCGTCAATACCACAACTTATATGTCTACAACAAACTTACAGGGCGGAGGAAGAGCAGCCATACGAACTTTCATGAACTTGACATTGGTCGACATCCTTTTGAGGGCTTCCTCCCCGACATCTTGTTTCAGAATATCGTACATCCGTAAGCCACGAACATAATCCATTCTGGCTAGTTCAACTTCATCCATGACTTCATACGCCAATCCGCGGATGCTCAGCGCAAACGGAGTCCACATTCCTGGTGAGGTATTGTCCGACAACCAATTACTCATATGAGCAATCACTGCGGTCGGATCATTTCGTAGGTTTTTTCCCATGGCTTGAAAGAGTGCCAGATGAGGGTTGGGAAGACTTTCATCGATTTCTCCATCCCTAATGGTAATGCTAGTGAGACAACTGAGTCAAAGAGAGTTTCCAACTTACATGTTAATTATTCTTCGCTGTCGGAATAAAGGAAGGAGAGTGTAAGATTTAAGGTGATTTGGCAGAAACCAGAGAAACTGGTTGGCATTTTCATAAAGAGGTCCAGCTAAATAGGTCCAGCTTGTCATCGGACATGCGTGGTGCGCCTGGTGGCCGCATTTACAGAACACTGATACACACCGATAATGGCTGAACATTGGCTCGTCTGTTACGAGTTAAGAATGTGTTATCAGAGATCTCCGGTAACTGGCACGACAAAGCGTGCTAGAGGGACATGAAGCACGTGGAGTCTGCAACGACCTCGAAGTGCGAGTTCT
>Ga0157379_10005094_pt1 | contig 11270 bp, 9 predicted proteins | sample S25metaG_FD_121802 | JGI IMG/M metagenome (GOLD analysis project Ga0157379, IMG submission 121802) | Switchgrass rhizosphere microbial communities from Kellogg Biological Station, Michigan, USA - S2-5 metaG | ecosystem: Host-associated > Plants > Roots > Rhizosphere > Soil | place: USA: Michigan... | reverse complement strand
CACCTTGCCCCGGTCGAGGATCATTCGATCCTGAAACACGCGGCCACGGGTATCGGCTGCCATCGCCACTCTTGTTTTCGAAAGGTTCAGCTCACCGGTGTTGGTTCCGGTTTCGACCGAGACCCCTTCGAATAACGTTGCATTTCCTGCTACATAGGAGTCGTCAACGCGAAAACTCCCTTTCGCCGTCGCGATGCCGATGGACGCCGGAGCGGCCACCGCGCTCACCATCGCGAGCGAAACAAACCCGACCACAAAATTCCCTACCTTGATATTTTTCATTTGTCGTTGCTTTTTTGCAAAGCTCCTCTTGGAAAGTCTACCTCACTTCGAGTATGCTAATCAATAGCTTTCTGTTGTGTTTTCAAGTACTTATAAACCATATGGGGTACAGAGGAGTAAGTCGGATGATGACGTATTACGAGGAATTCGGGATACCCTCCTCGGCTACGCAGGAGGAGATCCGCCACGCTCATCGGCGGCTTATCAAAATTCTTCATCCGGATCTGCAAAAGGATACCGCTACTCGTCAATTGGCGGAAGTTCAAACCCGCCGAATCAATGAAATCTCAGAAATTCTCTTAGATTCAGGCAAGCGGGAGGAGTATGATGCGAACCTGAGGCTGGCTACGCCGCTTACCCCAAGACGCCGCGAGTGGGTTACGGGCCTAGCCATCATCGCCGGGGTATGCATGTGTCTTTGCTTTTGGCTACTCCAGCCTGACCGGCCGGTAGTAACTGCGCACGCGGATCCTATCCCCCTTCCCCCTCCATTGGCTACTTCTCCGGAGCTTCGCGGAACTGCGATCTCTCGCCCGGCGACTCCTTCGCTTCAGATCCGCCGAAAGATTCCCGAACAGCCTGAGCGAGAACTCCCCAACACATCTTCGACTGAGTCCGGGCGCCCTGAACCGGCGACCAATCTACCACCCGCTCCCGCCGGCAAGCCGGATGAAAAGGCCTGGCGTCCGGAGGTCGAGCGAAAACCCGCTGGCACTGCTCAGCCTGAAGAACACAACCCCCTTCTCGGAACGTGGATTTACGTCCCCGCGCCTTTGGCGGAGGAAGACAGTAAGCTTTACCGCCCGGAGTATATCGAGATGCGCATACGCGAGGCGAACGGCCTCATTGAAGGTCAATACCGCGCGCGCTATCACGTGCCTGACCGGCCTCTATCGCCGAATGTCGGCTTCCACTTCGCCGGCCAACCCGGCGCCGCATTCCATTGGACCGGCTCCAATGGAGTCGCGGGCCGTGTGGAGCTGAAGATCATGAGCACCAATTCCCTACAGGTCGACTGGCGTGTGACCGAACAAACGGACGCCGCTGACCTCGTCTCCGGAACAGCCATTTTGACCCGAGTACGCCAACCATGACCCCATCCACACAGTTGCAATCTCCCCCGGAACTCGTATCGTCGCCCGACGTCTGCCCTCACTGCGGGTCTGATGATGTTCGCGAGTCCGCGACCCGGCGCGGCGCGGACCTTTTGCCGGCCAACATCGGCAAGTCTCCGTTTCGCTGCCGCCGTTGCCGCGGCCGCTTCTATCGTAAGATCGAGGGCGAAGGCGTCCTCAAAACGAACCTAACAACCAGCCGAAAAGCGCACCGCCCACGGGATCCTTTCTGGAAACGACCGAGCGTAAGGCGGCATCTGAACGAGCTCTCCATTGTGGGAGCCTCGCTTGTGGTCTTCGCCTTATTCCTCTATCTTCTGGCCCGTAACGGTACGGCCTTCTGAGAGATCGTAAAGAAAGTCTTCCTTCGTTTCGCTGGCCCGGCTGTCGCCGCGGCCGCTTCTCGTCGACGCCGCACTTTGTGGTTTTCGCCCTGTTCCTGCTCTATGTTCTGGCCTGTTTCGAATGCGCTCAAACAGCGCATTGCGATAAGATATTCCCACTATGTCTAAGCCGACGCTTTTCCTGATCGCCGCTCTTGCTGGAGCGCAACTTCCGGCTCAAAATCTGGGCGTCTTCACCAATCATTCGAACGTGGGCGTCGTCGAAGGATCAGCGGAAGCAGTGCCCGGAACGGCCGGTGCAATCAAGATCTCTGGGAGCGGCGCGAACATCTGGGGAAATGCCGATGCGTTCCACTTTGCCTGGAAGCAGGTATCAGGAGACATCGCGATCAGCGCCGATAATGCCTTCATCGGGGCGGGAAAGAATGCTCATCGCAAAGTCGTATTGATGGTGAGGCAATCGCTCGAGCCCGGCTCGCCGTACGCGGATGTTGCGATCCATGGCGATGGACTGATCTCGCTCCAATACCGGTCGCAGCCGGATCAGATCACCCGGGAAACCCGCTCGATTCTAACCGGACCTGCATCCATACGCCTGGAGCGTCATGGTGACCAGTTCAACATTGTCGTCACCAAGCCTGGAGCCGATCCCGACGAGCCTCCGAACCTCAGCACCGTGGTAATGAAGGATCCGGTCTATGTCGGAGTCGGCATCTCTTCGCACGATGCCGCCGTCACCGAATCGTCGATCGTGTCGAACATCAAGCTCGACGCGACGCCGCGCAGCAAGATCCGCAGCAAGGTCTCGATCTACGACATGTCCACGAAGAAGGTAGAAGTCGTCTTCACGGCGGATCGGGTTTGGGAAGCGCCGAACTGGTCGCCGGATGGGCAGTTCCTCATGGTGAACTCCGGGGGTGATTTATATCGGCTCCCGCCAACGCCTGACGCTCAACCGGTGAAGATTGCCCTGAGCGAGAAGGTCAGCGCGAACAACGACCACGGCATCACGAAGGACGGCAAGACGATCGCGATCTCCGGCCGCGGCCAGGGCATAGGGTCACAGGTCTTCATCGCGAACATGGATGGATCGAAGGCGCGCCTTGTGGCCAACGGAGTTCCGAGCTACTTTCACGGCTTCTCTCCCGACGGCAAGTGGTTCGCCTACACGGGGGAACGGGCGGGAAATTTCGATCTTTATCGGATGGAAGTCGAGGGCGGGCTCGAGGAACGGCTGACCATGCACAAGGAGTTGGACGACGGGCCGGACTACTCGCCGGATGGGAAGTGGATCTACATGAACAGTGAGCGTTCCGGGCACAACCAGGTCTGGCGAATTCCAGCAGATGGCGCTGGCGACAAGGATGAGTTTGCGCAGCACGTCGTCCAAAGCGAGACGTCCGACTGGTTCCCTCATCCGTCACCGAACGGGAAGTCGATCGTGTTCATTTCATTTCCCAAAGGAACGCGCGGGCATCCGCCGAACCGGCAAGTGCAGTTGAAGCTTATGTCCATGCCGGGGGACAAGTTGAAGAAGGTCGAGCCGGTGTCGATCGTCTCGTTGTTTGGAGGGCAGGGCACGATCAACGTCAATTCATGGAGTCCAGATTCGAAGCGATTCGCGTTTGTGAGTTATGAGCGGGTGGCGGACCTGGATCGATAATTGGTTTATTTACAGCATCATAACATACTGAGCCTCTTTACAAAACGATTCAAATTTCTCGCGTCGCCTCCGATATTTTCCCCTAGAGTGAGGGTTAGAAGGTAGGAGAGGAAGGCCCCTCGCGGTGATGAACCGGTTCGTCTTAGTCAGCGGAGGTATACTCCTGGTGGCGGCAGCTGCCGGGCTTGCGTCTGATGACACAAACCCGCCTCCGACTCCTCCGCCTTCCACCGTTGCGTCGGATTCTCCGGCTACGCCTCCTTCCGCCGACGCCGACGTAGGACTGCGGTTGCCGCTCCCTCCCATAAGCAATCCGCTTGGCGCCGCTCGAGTTGAAAGGCGTGTCTTTGGAGTCATTCCAAACCATCGCGCGGATCAGGAGACTGCGGACTACAAACCATTGAAAACGTGGGAGAAGTTTAAGATCGCCGAGCGCGATACGTTCGACTGGCCAAACTTTCCGTTGTTGGCAGGCTTTGCGCTTCAGACGCAGATCGCACAGAGCGGCTGGCACGGCCGGGCTATGGGCAAGAACTTCGCGGAGTACTACGCGCGCTCGTTTGCCGACGGTATGATCGGCAACTTCATTACTGAGGCTATGATTCCTAGCCTGCTCCACGAGGATCCGCGGTTCTTTCGAAGTGGCGTGGGCTCGGTTTGGAAGCGAACCTACAAAGCCGCCCGGCAGGTGATGGTGACGCGGACCGAAAACGGAGGATCCCGCTTCAATTTCTCGGAAGTGCTTGGAAACAGTGCGGTAGTGGCGGTGACTAGCGCCTATTATCCCGACTCGCGACGGCTTGGTCCGGCGGCGGAGCGTGTCGGTTTACAGATTGGCAACGACGTGATTTCCAACCTGATGACCGAGTTCTGGCCTGACATCAAGCGCAAGCTTCAGCCGATGCTCCACCGCCACAATCCGTCGAACTAGCCGTTACTTGCCGTCGGAGCAGAGATCCGCAACCTTATTAAGGATGTCGCCGATCTTGTCAACGATCGCGCCGACGTCATCCCAATCGTCCCCATCTCCTAAAGCCGTGAGTTCTTCGAGGTTGGCCTGCAACTGCTTGCCGAGGCTCTTCGCGCGCGCCTCATCCTTATTCTTACTGCTGAAATCCTCGACAAGGACCTTGGCCATCGCCTTGGTCGAAGGCATGAGCTCATGGGCGGTCGCTTGGATCTTCGCCACCTCGGCCTTGCGCAGTTTGCCGTTGTCGCTGTGCTTCTCAATGTACTCGGCGACGCTGTGCCACTTGTCGCCTAATTTGCCAATCTCCTCGCAAGTGTCTGCACGTAAGGGAGTTGACGCGATGCCAGCTATCAGGATTGCGGCCCCCAGAATGGGTCTAACGGCTCTGAATAACGAACGAAGAGGGTTCATATGGATCAACCTTTGTCGAGCAAGCCTCGCCTGGCCGCGCTCAGCCCGATACTAAGCGCTATCGAGAAAAGATACAATTCCCCTTCATTTCCAACGTGTTAGCCCTCGTCGAGAGGGTGAAATAGTACTCGGCGTCATCCAAGCGTAATTTTAGGAACCTAGTGGGCTGCTCAAGCGCATCCTATTAAGTAACGTGCTGGGCCGTAGCCAGGTCGAACGGTTGTAACAATCTTGCTGAAGGAAATGAATGCAAACCTCCGACATTTTGAAGGCTTGGGCAAAGATTTTAAAGGGAGAGCGCCCGTCTCTATCGATTGAGATTACCCGGGAGTGTCCGTTGCGGTGCCCGGGATGTTACGCATACGATGATGCCCACCTCGGTGGCGGGGTCACATTGCGCGAGTTGAATGACCGCAAAGGGCAGGCGTTGATCGATGGAGTGCTCGAAGTAGTCGATCGGCTAAAGCCGCTGCATCTTTCGATCGTGGGCGGGGATCCATTGGTCCGCTACCGCGAGCTTGAGGCGCTGATTCCATCGTTGATCGCGCGCGGCATACATGTGCAGGTGGTTACCAGCGCGTTCCGACAAATGCCGGCGGATTGGGCGAAGATCGACCATCTCAACGTCGTTGTCTCGATCGATGGCTTGCAACCCGAACACGACGTGCGGCGTGCGCCGGCGACCTATGATCGCATCCTTAAGAACATCGCGAACCAGCGGGTAACGATCCATAGCACTATTACGGCTCAGATGATGAAAGAGCCAGGTTACTTGCAGAGATTTCTGGAGTTCTGGACTCCGCGGCCGGAGATACGCAAGGTGTGGTTTAGTATGTTCACTCCGCAGATGGGAGATCAACTGGCGGAGATCTTGAGTCCGGCGGAGCGGAAGCGCGCGATCGATGACTTGACGTCGCTGATTCGGGTGTTCCCCAAGCTCGACATGGCTCCGGGGCTAATCCAGCGCTTTGCGAAGCCGCCGCACAATCCTGAAGATTGCGTGTTCGCGCTGACTACGCAAACGATCTCGGCGGACCTAAAGTCGGAGATCACGCCGTGCCAGTTCGGGGGGAATCCGGATTGTTCGCAGTGCGGGTGCATTGCGTCGATGGGTTTGGCCGCGGTTGCGGATCACAAGTTGGGGGGAGTGATTCCGGTGGGGATGCTGTTCCGCGGTTCCATCAAAATCGGACGGATGCGGGCGAAGCGCGCCGATGTGAGCGAGCCTCCACCATCACCGAAGGGGTTGCATGTCCTTCAGTAACGAGCTGATCGTTATTGTTGGTGGGACCTCAGGTATTGGATTGGCGACCGCGAAGATGGGGGTTGAGCAGGCTGCGCGTGTAATCATTACTGGCCGTGACCCGGTGAAGACGCCGCTCGCGGCGTCGTCTATTGGACCGATGGTCAGTGCGACTGCCTTCGACGCCGCGGATGCGGCCGCCACTCAGGGGTTCTTTGCGCAAACAGGCCCGTTCGACCATCTTGTGCTCGCGCTCAGCGGAGGCAAGGGAGCGGGGCCGTTTCACTCGGTGTCGGAGTGCGAGATACGGGAGGGCTTCGATTCCAAATTCTTCTTGCATTGGACACTCGCGCAGGCGAGTTTGCCGACGCTTCGGAAGACGGGCTCGATCACTTTTATCACGGCGGCATCGGCGCGGATGGGTGTGCCGGGCACGGTAGGCCTGGCGGCAATCAATGGGGCGATTCAGGCGATGGTCAAACCGCTGGCGGCGGAATTGAAACCGGTGCGAGTGAATGCGGTCTCGCCGGGGATCGTGGAGACATCCTGGTGGAATCGCAAGGGAAGCGAGCAGCGATTCGAACACTTGAAGCAGATGGCCGAAGGCACGCCAATCGGACGTGCGGGGCATCCGGAGGAAGTTGCGTCCGCAGTTTGCTTTGTCATGAGTAACGCCTTCATGACCGGCGCCGTGATCGATTGTGATGGCGGCGTGCGCGTCCGTTGACTTGCGGTCAATACGGCTTTCTTCCCGGCGGCTTCGCTGATACACTCGAAATCGATGCACGAAGCTGTGATTGTTGATTGCTTGCGCACTGCCGTGGGCAAGGCTCCTCGCGGGACTTTGAAGTATACGCGTCCGGATGATATGGCGGCGGCTGTGATTGCCGAGTTGTTGAAGCGGCATCCTGAAGTTGCGCCGTCATCGATTGACGATGTCATCATGGGTTGCGCGAATCCTGAAGCGGAGTCGGGGATGAATGTCGCGCGCATTGCCGCGTTGCGAGCGGGATTGCCGGATACGGTGCCGGGCGTGACGATCAATCGGTTCTGTTCGTCCGGGCTGCAATCGATTGCTATGGCTGCGGACCGGATTCGATCGGGCGGCGCGGAGATCATGCTCGCGGGCGGATGCGAGTCGATGAGCTTGCTGCCGATGGCGGGGCATAAGTTTGCTCCGAATCCTTGGATGGTCGAGCACATTCCACAGATCTATATCGGCATGGGATTGACTGCTGAGGAAGTCTACCATCGCTACCAGATTGGACGGGCGGAGCAGGATGCTTTCTCTTACAAAAGTCATCAGAACGCGATTCGCGCGCAGGCCGAAGGGAAGTTCGATGACGAGATCGTGCCTTTGGATGTCGAGACTACGCTGCTGAATGGCGATGGCAAGCCGAAGACTACGAAGCGTGTGTTCGCGAAGGATGAAGGTCCGCGGGCGGATACTTCGGTTGAGGCGCTGGCGAAATTGAAGCCGGTGTTCCACGTGACGGGCACCGTGACGGCGGGCAATTCATCGCAGACCAGCGATGGAGCGGCTTGCGCTCTGGTGATGTCAGCGGCGAAGGCGCGCGAGTTGGGATTGAAGCCGATGGCGCGCTTCGTGAGTTTCGCTGTTGGCGGCGTACCTCCTGAAGTGATGGGCATCGGTCCGAAGGTGGCGATCCCGAAGGCGTTGAAGTTGGCTGGATTGAAGATAGAGGACATCGGGCTTACTGAATTGAACGAGGCTTTCGCGGTGCAGGCGTTGGCGGTGGTGCGCGAGACCGGCATCAATCCAGACACTTTGAATGTGAACGGCGGGGCGATTGCGCTGGGGCATCCGCTGGGGTGCACGGGTGCGAAGTTGACGGCGACACTGTTGCGCGAGATGCATCGGCGGAAGACGCAGTACGGGATGGTCACGATGTGCATTGGCGGCGGCCAGGGGGCTGCTGGAATTTTCGAGTTGATGAACTAGGGCTCCGGGAGATTATTTATGAGTGCTGCTACGACTACTGCTGCGACCGCGCCGATCGCCAAGACGAAGGGCGGCGCTTTCCTGATTGAAGATCTGAAGCCGGAGCAGGTGTTCTCGCCCGAGGACTTCACGGAAGAACACTACAGCATCATGAAGACGACGGATGAGTTCTTCAAGAATGAGATCGCTCCTCATTCCGATGCGATCCGGCATGCGGATCATCCGTTGTGCGTGAAGATCCTGAAGAAGTCCGGGGAGTTGGGGTTGACGGGCGTGCTGGTGCCTGAAGAGTACGGCGGCATGGAGATGGATCTTACGTCCGCGATGGTTGTCGCGGAAAGTGTGGCGCGTGAAGGGTCCTATTCGGCGTGGCATGGAGCGCACACGGGCATCGGGACTCTGCCGTTGTTGATGTTTGGGACGGCGGCGCAGAAGGCGGAGTATCTTCCGAAGCTGGCTTCGGCGGAGATGGTCGCGGCGTATTGCTTGAGCGAGCCACAGGCGGGGTCGGATGCATTGGCTGCACGGACTCGGGCTGATCTATCTGAAGATGGGAAGTTTTACATCTTGAATGGGCAGAAGATGTGGATCACGAACGGCGGCTACGCGGACCTCTATACGGTGTTCGCGAAAGTCGGCGGCGAGAAGTTCACGGCGTTCCTGGTGGAACGGGCTTTTGCGGGCGTGAATCCGGGAGCGGAAGAAAAGAAGATGGGCATCAAGGGCTCGTCGACTACCGCGATTTATCTGGACAATGTGAAAGTGCCGGTGGAGAACGTGCTTGGGGAGATCGGGCGCGGGCATATCATCGCGTTCAACATCCTGAACCTTGGCCGGTTGAAGTTGGGGCCGTTTGCGGTGGGTGGATGCAAGCAGGCGATTGCCACTTCTTTGCGCTATGCAAAGGAGCGGAAGGCGTTTGGGAAGTCCATTGGCGAGTTTGGAATGATCCAGCATAAGCTGGCGGAGATGGCGATTCGGCTGTATGCGTCGGAGTCGATGAGCTATCGCGTGGTGGGGATGATCGATGCGATGCTGGCGGGGCATTCGTGGGCGGAGCCGGATTATGCGGCGCGTGAGTTGAAGGCTGTCGAGGAGTTTGCGGCGGAGTGTTCGTACATCAAAGTGTATGCGTCCGAGGTACTGGATTACATCGTGGATGAGGCGGTGCAGATCCACGGCGGGTATGGGTTCAGTCAGGAATATGCGGTGGAGCATGCGTATCGCGACTCGCGGATCAACCGGATCTTTGAGGGGACGAACGAGATCAACCGGATGCTCGCGACCGGGTGGTTGTTGAAGAAGGCGCAGAAGGGGCAGTTGCCATTAGTCGAAGCGGTGAAGAAGCTGCAGGCGGAGTTGATGGCGGGTCCGTCGTTGGATAGTGCGGCGGGTCCTGAGGATGCGCGGTTGGTGTCGAATGCGAAGAAGTCCGCGTTGTTCGTGTTGGGGATTGCGTTCCAGAAATACATGACGGCTTTGGATGATCAGCAGGAAGTGCTGGCAGGGATCACGGACATCTCGATGAACGCGTTCGCGATGGAAAGCGCGCATCTGCGGTGCCTGAAGATCGCGGAGCGGGGTGGGCGGAACGCGGCCCATGTGGGCGAGATGACTTCGGTGTTCTTGCGTGAGGCGACGGAGCAGATCGAGGGGTTTGCGCGGACGGTGCTCGCGAATTGCTCGGAGGGGGATGGGCTGCGGATGAATTTGACGATTCTGAGGCGGTTTACGAAGTTCACTCCGGTGGATGCGATCGGGTTGCGGAGGGGGATCGCGAAGCGGTTGTTGGAGGCGGAGCGGTACTTGGCCTAGGAAGCCGATTCCACTTTTAGGGGCATGTTTTGTTCCCTGTGTACCGCGGGGCACCGGGGGGGCGCGTCGGCGATATTGGCTTGCGCTTCGGCGTCCGTGACTCACGCAGCCAGGAACCGAAGGGCATTCAGCAATGAAGACACCATCTTCGTCCTGATAGATTTGGACTGAGAACTCATAGGGATCATCTTAGCGTTGCGGCACACCGCATCGAGACCATAAGGGGAGTTCGCCGTCCAACACGAATAAGTCAGACGACGGAGGCTCTCGATGGAAACTTTGCTGCAGGACTTGAAACACGCCTTCCGACTGTTGCGGTCGGCTCCTTCCTTTTCGGCTACCGCCATCATTGCTCTCGCCTTGGGCATTGGGGCCAATACCGCGATCTTTTCTGTCGTGAACTCCGTGCTTTTGAAGCCGCTGCCTTATCCGGAGGCGGACCGCATTGTGGTCTTGATGAACAGCAGCCGGCAGGGGAACTTTCCGGGGGCGTCGGTGCCGAAGTATAACGCTTGGCGCAATCAGACTCGGGCTCTCGAAGATGTCGCGGCTTATGATGTTGGCGGGCCGGGCATCAATATCGGGGGCGGGGAGCGTCCTGAGCAAGCTAAGGGGATCCATGCTTCCTATGAATTCTTCCGGTTGTTTGGTGTGCCGGTTGCGATTGGGCGTGCGTTCACTCGTGAAGAGGACCTGCCGGGCGGGGGGAAGGTCGTTCTGATCTCCGACGCGCTGTGGCATCGGCGCTTTGGATCTGATCCGAATGTTGTCGGGAAGCCGATTTCGTTGGGGGGCGAGTCCTACACGATTATTGGTGTTGTCGGCGCGGGGTTCGACTTCAATCCGACTCCGGAGTTGTTTCTGCCGTTCCAGGCTGATCCAAATAGTACGCAGCAGGCGCACTTCTTCCAGGCTGCAGCTCGATTGAGGCCGGGCGTGACGCTCGAGCAGGCGCGGGCGGCTTTGCGGCTTACGGCCGATGAGTTTCGGGCGAAGTTTCCAGGACAGCTGGGGCCGACCAATGGCTTCTCGGCTGAGTTCATGCAGGAGACGATCGTGCGCAACGTGCGTCCGGCGCTGCTGATCTTGTTGGGGGCGGTGGGATGTGTGTTGCTGATCGCGTGCGCGAACGTCGCGAATTTGCTGGTGGCGCGGGCGTCGGTGCGATCGAGAGAGATTGCGATTCGATCGGCGATCGGGGCGGGACGGTGGAGGATCATCCGACAATTACTGACTGAGAGCGTGTTGCTTTCATCTGCGGGCGGAGTGCTTGGGCTGGCGATCGGAGTGATCGGAGTTCGCGGGTTGTTGGCGCTGAATCCTGGGAATCTGCCGCGGATCGGTGTAGATGGGGCGGGCGTGACGATTGACTGGACGGTGCTCGCTTTTACGATGGGCGTTTCGTTGCTGACGGGTGTATTGTTCGGATTGTTTCCTGCGATACATGCGTCGCGTACGGATCTT
>Ga0157379_10005093_pt1 | contig 11270 bp, 15 predicted proteins | sample S25metaG_FD_121802 | JGI IMG/M metagenome (GOLD analysis project Ga0157379, IMG submission 121802) | Switchgrass rhizosphere microbial communities from Kellogg Biological Station, Michigan, USA - S2-5 metaG | ecosystem: Host-associated > Plants > Roots > Rhizosphere > Soil | place: USA... | reverse complement strand
TGCTACTTTTCTGGCATAAAACTACACAGTTTCTTACTTTCTTTTCGAAATAGGGAGCGGGTCGTTCGGTCACGCAGGCCAATACATCTTCCACTCACCCTGATGACTCCGAAGAAACTACAATCCAAACCGTCCGTTTCAAGTCCAACGATACTCTTTCCCGTACTCGCCCTCGTAGCCAAAGTCTTTCTTTGTCAAACCGTGAACGAATCACTCGTTTAGACGGACTCGGTGTACTCAAAGTTTTCCAACTACGGGCTCGGCACGCTTTTGCGGCATATAATTCATCAACAACGGAATCTCTACTCTCTGAATCTGGACAAGTAATTCAAGTTCGTCACAATTCAACCACCGTCCACGCTGTCTCCGAGGCAGATACCGCATCTCCGCCACCCCACCCACCCACCAAACAACAGACGGTTCAGCTTGAAGAAGCTGCTATCGTTGGTCATGAGCTGCTCATGTATAAACGTCTTCAATCGGCCTACCACTCTCGCAATCAAGCTCTTATCCACGAAGAAGTCGAGCGATACCGTGCACAAGAGAACGTCAGTTTGCCTTGTTACAACATGGCCTTGAAAGCTCTTTGGGGCTGCCATGTTGCTGGCGACCCCATCACATTGTTACTGGAGCTCTATAACGAAATGTTGCAACGGAGGGGCCTTATCCCCAACCTCGTGACATATCAGATCATGATTGAGGCGCTTTGTGCCCGCGACTACGAGGTCCATCGTGTTGTCGAGGCATTGCAGGAAACTATTGCAAGGCGACACTTCCTTGGCTTACCGGAGCACGAAAACACGGCAGATGAACAACGTATCGCAACACTTAAAGGGGAAGGCAACTTCCAATCGGCGTTACGCTTATTTCATACAGCTATCACTGTCCGCAATAAGCCCCTCGGCCTTAAGGTGTATAACGGTCTACTTCGCGCATGTGCTAACCATAACGATGTTGACACTGCCCTCCGTGTTTTCGCTCATATGGAGAGATTCCCGGATGAGGTACCTACGAATACGATTTTCCTATGGCTTCTCACTCTCTATCACAACGTGCGGGATCTGCGGGTTGCTGAACGCGTATTTGGGGCTTTCCGAAATGCTTTGGCGAACGGCCGAGTCAAACCGATAGGTGACGGAGAATCTAAGCCTTCCACTACTTTCGTCTACAACAGGATGATCGATACCTATTTCATTTGTGGCGAACCTGGTCTTGCCGTGGAACTTTTCGAGTCGATGATATCGACGCCACTTGGTACTGCCTACAAAATATCGGATCCCCCACTGCCGAATAGCTATACCTACAACAGCATTATCAGCGGATTCTGCAAGACGGGTGATTTCGACAGTGCATTGAAATGGTTTGATCAACTCCTGAAGCAAGGCGATATCGTTTCGGATTATTATGCTCCTTTGACCAACCCTCCGCGTCCCAACATCCGAACTTGGAATATTATGTTCGAAAATTTGGCTGTTGCTGGTCGGATTGAACCTTTACAGCGGCTATGGAAACAGTTCCTAGAGACCAAGGAGAAGGATGGTTTTTACGTCGGTACCACAGATGCAGCCATGGTTCTACACGCAAATATGAAGATAATTGAAGATCCAAAGGCGGCGAAAGATGTTCAAGATGTTTGCATCAAGTTTGTCAGGGAATATATCCTGGATATCAATGCTTGCACCCCAAATAAAATGAGGATAGTCGTTCCAATAATTGCCGAAATTTTATTCAAGCAAGGCGACATTGAAGGCGCGATCAGCCTGATGGAACGTTTCTTCGTCACCGAACAGGAGAATGCGAAAGCCGAAGGAGAGGAAGCCTATCAAAGCCACTTGCACCGACTCCGGAAGTTTTATATGTCATTCGTCGATGAGATTCTCGCAAGTCTGAACCCTTCATCGTTGGACCAGGTTCCCGTCAAACAAGCACTTCGCATTGCAGCTCTAGCTGATATGTTGGACCTGACGCCGAACATCAGAAGATCTCTTTGGATTGTTCGGCTTTATACTCAATCCAGGGACCGCGGTGAAAGCCTTGAGTTTACACAAGGGGAGCAAATGCTCTTACTTGACTCGTTTGCGAGGCTTGACCAGCTGTCAGTAAACGATTCAAACGTCGAGAACAACGAATCGGCATCCAACCCAATCTCAGAACATCGGTTGCCAGGCTTGGCCACGTTTCTGACCGATCTTGAGCCTACCGATTTCTCTATTGAGAAGTTGGAAAGCATCCAGCGGCGCAAGATAGCTCGAACCTTGGCATTGACACATGGCATCGAGGAGGCAAAGGTTATCCTTCACAATCTTGGTCCCAAGTTTGCACCAATTCTTGCAGTACCTCCGTTCGCGGCTCTTCCCAGCAGACCTCAGGCTGGGACCGAAGCCCTGCCTCTCGGTGCCATTAAGCAAGCCAGCAATGTCATAGTAGACTTATATCATACTCGATACGTCAACGAATGGTTCCCCACAAATCCGAATGTCTCTTTGCACATGGCATACGATCGATTTATCACAGGAATCAAGAACGGAAGATATCCGAGTCCAGAGTGTATTGGACGTCTCATCGGAGGTTTTGGCCGTCTTGGAGATAGGCAGAAGGTGAATGAGTTATACGGTCTTGCCCAAAACGTCCTTTCATCATTAGAAGACCGAAAGAACTGGCAGCATTCCGCGTGGTTCGAAGTTGAGGATAGCATGATCGTTGGACTCGCCCATGCAGGAGATCACGGCACAGCTGACATCCATCGTAATCGTATCATTCAAGCTGGAGGTACACCTTCCTCCGACGCTTATGGCGCTTTGATATCCTCTCTCAAGGATACAACCGATGACGCTGGTTTCGCTCTACAGTATTGGGAAGACGCGTTGGCTCGCGGTGTTCGTCCAAATGTTTTCATGTACAACACGATCATTTCGAAGCTGTCAAAAGCACGGAAAGCGGACCTTGCTCTCAAGATCTTCAGTCAAATGAGAGGGCACGGAGTTCACCCTTCGGCCGTCACATACGGTGCTATCATCGCTGCTGCATGTCGTGTAGGGGATTGTCAAGCCGCAGAAGCGTTCTTCGAGGAGATGTCGCGTCTACCGAATTACAAACCCCGAGCAGCACCTTATAATACGATGATGCAACTATATATTCACACCAAGCCGGATCAAGATCGAGCTTTACACTTTTATAACGCATTGCTTCGAGATAAGGTATCACCAACGGAGCATACCTTTAGGGTGAGTTCAGTTGATGAATTTCGTTTCTTATAACACTAATTTTTCTTTCTTTTCCAAGCTTCTCCTCGAAATGTATGGAAAGACGGATCCTGTCGATATGGAAAGTATGCAGAAGACGTTTGATAGCATTACAGCAAACCCGCGGATAGAAGTTCAAGGTGTCCATTGGGCTACGCTGATTAGCGTTTACGGATGTACGGCAAAGGATCTCAATCGTGCTATTGGGGTCTTCGAATCGATTGCTCAACATCCTTCCACTGCACGATCAAAGTCAAGGTTGCCCGATGCTATCGTCTACGAGGCATTATTCAATGTTCTTGCCTTCCATCACCGACAGGATCTCATTCCTTCATATATCCGCCGTCTCGAGGAATCACACGTTCGTTCCACAGCCTACGTCGCAAACGCCATTATTAGAGGATATGCAGCAGCCGGTGATATTGTCAGTGCAAGAGCTGTCTTCGAATCTTTAGAAGATCCTCCTATGGGCGTAGCGGCACCTTTCAATCGACCCGCGCGATCTCAAAACTCGATGTCAGAAGTAGAAGACGTCGCTTCACCAGTATACAGAGAGGTATGTCTATTAATTTCTTTGCCAGATTGCTGTGCCTGATACCCCTTCCCGTTTACAGCCCTCTACCTGGGAAGCAATGGTTAGAGCAGAGTTAGGTGTCGGAGATCACCAAAGAGCCAATGATCTCATTCGCCGCATGGAATCCCGGTAAGCTCTAAAAGCTTTGTCTGCCCTGAATCGTTTTACTAACCATGGAATGTAGATTATATCCGTTTATGGTGGTACAAAGAGTGCGAGACATTCTGAGAGCACCCTCTATGGACGTCATATCAAGTTCGCCCGCCCTAAGTCGCAGCGAGAGCTCTGCTTGACGTTGTCGCTTTCTGTATTCGCACCATCTTGCATATATCCCGTATCCACCTGCATCATGACATTGTAAAACCAACCACCTGCATCGAACTATTATCCCAGCTCCTATAGCATTTTAGATGGTAGAGTATAGCTGTTTCTGGGATCTCATAATCCAGAACATAAAAGTATATAGTTAAGTATTGGATATCTTTGCATAGTTATTTGATAGTTTGTCGAATTTATGACTCTTTATAACACTTTCTGATGCTTCGATCTTAAGCTTGAATGAAACGGCAATAACGTTCAATCTTCAGCAAGTGCGACGAGTATACAATTCCAAGTACATCGAGTGTATAAAGGTTCAGGAGCAATCAATAAACCATTCTTCTTCCACCTCCACCTCCGCCTCCGCGTCCCCCGCCTGGACCCTGATATGGACCATAATCTGGGGGAGGTCGACCTAGATTGCATTCAAAAGGTTTAGTTTGGAACTGGTGAGATAAGTAGGAATATATATATATACCTCTTGGCGGTGGCGGAGGCGGTGGCGGAGAGCGAATCCTTGAGCCTGCCTGCCCCGGTGGAGGGATTGTCGCATTCCGGAATACTTGCATAAGGTCATCGACCCGGAATATTGGACCTTTGAAATATAAACAAAAGTTCAACATAGAAGTCGGGTATGCTCACCATCAAATGACGAAGAAACAGGTAGTTGACTCATGAAGAATCCAACCAAGCTAGGTACGCCAGTTCTGTCATCGAATGGAGGACCGCCTGGACCTGGAGGAACTTCTCGCTCCCAATCACCCCTGCCATATCCCCCATCAGCACCCCTCCTAGGAGGGCTTCCCCTACTCCAATCAGGACTTCCGTACCTTCGTCTAGTCGGGGGCGGCTCCCTCCTGTCTCTTTCCCGTTCTGCCCTCCTGTCCATATCTCCTCGCCTCGGAGGTGGGGGTGATAGTTCCCTTTGCCGCTTCAGTGGAGGCGGACCCATGTTGTCTTGCGACTCAGAACGTCCAAGTGGCCGACCTCGATCTGGAGAAGCCGGTCGTTTTTGAGTCGAACCAGGATAGGATTGCGCAACAACGCTGCTGGGTGTGCTGAGAAGATTATTGGCGCTATTCTCATTCTTGAGTGAACCGTTGGAGGAGGATGAGCTACCTGGTGGAACCCATCCGAGATCGCGGACTGCAATGGCGTCGTGATTAGAATACATGTGACGTTGGGCAAAACGACGCATGGAGTTATCTAGAAAAAGGTGAGTATCTCATGGATAATTATTCTATAACCATACCATCAGGATAGACCTCGCCCATCCGCTTTTCAAGCTTGGCTGCTGAAGTTAGGTCACCGTAGTTATACTCATAACTTGTCCAGGTCTCCCATATTGGACGAGCCTTTTCGGGCGGGAAAGTGCCAATCACGCGTTCGAACAGGGCACGCGCATCTTGTAAAATATAAACGAAAGTGCGATGAAGCAATACAAATAGGATACGCACTATTTTCGTCGTTAATGGATATTAAAAATTTCAAGTACTTGAGAACGTATTCGGCATCTTCACCAAACTGTTTCATGCCTGTCTCGTATATCCTCGTTGCGACGTCAGTCGCCTTGGTGAAATGGTACTCCATGGACGCTGTCAAATAAATTAGCCCAGAAACAATTTCATGACATAATTATCCGCACCAGCAGCTTCGTAGACTTCCCAGCTAATCCATTTGTCCTTCCGCGCCTTCCCAAACACAGTTCTAGCAGGTTTTAGTCCTTCCGCTCGCCTGGCAAACCTCATGTACGCTATCCATGCAATACCCAATTCCCTTCTTCGCATCGCAAGCTCCTTCTGAGGAGTCATGATACTTGAGGTTGAGGAGAATCCTCCAGAGCTATTCGATGGGCCGGATGTATCCGAACCAACCGTTTTCTCCACCTTTTCAACTTCGGTATGAAGAACTTCGACAAACTTCGTGAAGATAGTGTGAACTTCGGCGTAGTTTTTGCTGTTCTCGAGCGCTTCGGCATACGCGAAGTTGAGAACGAAGCTGGCGGAGGGAGTAGTTAGTTTAGTTATATTTATCCAGGAAGGACGCATACCTTGCAGGATTGGCTTCCAGTCCGGATTTTAAGAAGTTGACGGCATCTTCAGCTTTACCATGCTTCTCAGTCCAACCGTACGCCATGAACCTATGAAAGAAGTGAGAAATGACAACTTTAACGATTGAAAGCTCTAGTGCACCAAGTTTCAGGGTTAAACCGCATCCGTATGACCGCTTTCTTGTACGTCTGCAGCATTCTCGCGTTAAACCCAGCTTTATCCTCGATATCAAGCGGGTTCTTCTCTTCCCATTGCAAATATGTTCTCCATGATTTAGCTAGAGAGCGTTGGATATCATTGTTCGGAGATGTTGGCTCGGGGAGATAAAACGATTTGCGGCCGGGGGTATGAATCTGAGGTGGTGGCGGGAATAGGACTCCGAGATGTATTCGCAGTTGCTTAAGCACTTCCTTGGCAGTCATGTAAGATTTGCTCATATCTTGGATAAATTTGCGGGCCTACGAGAAATTAAACAAGTTAAACTTCACTTCTCGCGATAGCAACACACCGTGATCTTATTCAAGCCAACCTCAAATGCATTATACTCGCTCCATAGCTGTTCGAGAATCTCGAGCGGTATCTGAACCGCACGCTGGTATATTCGACGCAATGCGTCCATCTTTTGCTGCTCTTCCCATGTCGTATGTGTCTAATGCAAAAACGGGAAGAAATTCCAGTTGTCAGACGGTCACACGCAAAAGTCACACAATCTACATGGGCTTACTTCTCCAGATTTCACAAAATCGAGGTATTCGCGCCAAATATCACCGCTGTCTTTATCCTGGCCAATATATAAGAGGGCAAAATCGTAGGCTTTGCTGACCATCTCGCGCGTCGTAGGGTCCGAGTTCATACGTCTTTAGAGAGGAATATGAGATTATTGGTCGAGTGATAACACGCCTCTGCAATCCGGGACGTTCTAAATCCGAATACTGCAAAGCTTACCGAACATATGATAAATAGAATTTCCATAGTTGAACCGACGGCGATGGTCTCAAAAATCGATTGAATAATGCCTCAGCAGTTGGGAATAGTCCGGGATGCATGTAATGTTCAAGATATGCAATCTGCGCGTCGGCCTTTATGAAAGGAAATAAACAGAAGTTAAAATGTTCATATTCAGGCGAGTCAGATAACAATAAATGCACGCAATGTAAAAAAGAAAATGCCGCACGGTGTTAGGATACGCTTGAAGCAGGCTTTCATAGGCTTGCTTGATCTTTGCAAGATCTCCAGACTCCTCCGCTAATTCGATATACCTGTTCCATGCTGAAGGATCGTAACGGTTCTGGGCAAGATGGGTTTGCAACGCGTCGAATTCTGAAGCAGGCTCTGGTTCCTCTGCCTTGATGGCAGACTCCGTAGTCTCCTCCTTTATCTCTTCAGATTGGAGCCCACCATTCTGCTCGGCTGGTATCAGGTCCGATTCAGGAATTGGGTCGTCGCCGTCCCCAGATTGTTCTTGTGGGTCGTCCATGATAGGTTCATCGCGCACTTCCTCGGCTTTGACTTCCATGACAGCTGCGGGTTCTTCAAGAGGATAGTCGATGTCTCCCGAGGGCATGGCGAATTGGTCATCAGGATATTCGGGTTGCATGTCTTCCATGCCCATCTTGCAAAAAGTTTCAAGGGACGTGTCGCGGTCAAACAGCTGGCGGAGTTTGAACTTTACACAGTTGTCAAGAAATAATCGCAAGACTTGTGTGTACAGTAGGCAGAAGATGTTTTCCTTCTCTTTCAGAGTTAAATCATATGGATAGCTCAAATTTTTTTACAATATTCAATGGTTTTTCCTTACCGACGAATCTACCTCTGGCTCTTCCTCGCTCATTGTAGATTTATATACATGTATATTCCGTATTTCAAATAAATAAAAGAGAAAACAATACAAATTAGCTAGGTACGCATAACTTAAATATCAACATTAATCCAACCGACCTCCAGATTTAGCGTTAACATAAACAGAAGAATTCATTCTTCGTGCGTCGTCCTCCAATAATCGCTTCAGACCAATCACAATGCCGATCACGACGAGTATACCCATAAATACTGCAAGTATCGGATGATATAAAACCCACGAGTATATTCCAGTGAACCAGTTATTTATACGCTATACAATGATGGAAACCATTAGAAAATGGCACGAAAAGTGAAAAAGAAAAGTACTGACGCGTGCGAATCGCTCGGCTATGTTCTCAGAATGCTTCGCTCGAATGATACCGCTTTGGATACCTTCAAATGCCATATTGATGTCCTCCAGGTCAAGAGGAATGGGTGAGCCATCGGCCATTGAATCGTAGTATAAGAGACGCTGTGAATGACGTTAATCAATGCAGAGGAAAGACGACGCTGAAGACATACGCCATGATCAACGATCACAACCACCGGATGATCTTGCTTTTTAACCCCATATACACTCTTCAGCCAATCAGCCCACTTCTCCTTATCCATCCAAGTGAACATAATTTGGATGGGGCTATGCGAATGTTCCCTATGCCACGTATGCGCAATATCCTTCACCTTGGTAATAGTACGAGAATCATGAGAGTCAAGTGCTGTCAGGACTACCAATCTTTTAGGTGCATTCGTAGGAGCAGGAGATTGTCCCATGACTTTGGCGAAGTTTTCGGCCTCCAGCTGGATACTGGGTGGAAGGGCATTAGCCATCAGCCAATTCGAAATTATCTCGATGCTGGAGGATGATGAAATAGGCAGCTTTTCGAAGGGCGACATAGAGTGATCCTTTAGAGAGACGATTGTAGGTAATTGAGTGGATTTTAGGTGCAGAGAAGCGAGCAAATCTGATGAAGAATGGACAGAGACTATCTTTGGTGAACCATGTAATGGCTGAGCAGCCTCTTCAACATTATCCTGAGCAAATTGAGATCAACTAATGGGGAGGACCTAATGAAAATACTAACTTGCAAGGTTGCATCCAAACCGTCATGAACGAGAGCGTAGATAACGTCGTGGTGCTGGACGGCATCCTTCAATTCCGGGATAGACATACTAGATAATGGTCTGGAAATGATTATTATACAATGAATCATCCACCGAGATCGAAGATATACTCACGGTGCCAATGCTGATTCCGCAAACGAGACGAGCCCAGGTAACTTTCGACTTCCGGTATAATCAAGTATACGTCCATGTTGATAACTGAAGGTATAATGATGAATATCGCATCTTCCAATAATAGCATTTGGCTCACAAAATGATGGTAGGGTAACCTTGGACCTTTTGTGAGTTACAAAGGGACTTGTGGTCGTCACAATTAACTTCCGCAACGTTAACTTTGCCTTTCATGCTTGACGCGAATTGAACCCATGCTATGAGAGGTATAAGAATTCGAATTCGGTGAACACATGTAAACTTACTTGGAGCCAATTTTTTGCAATGACCACACCACGGCGCAAAGAACTTGACGAAAACTGGACCGTTTGCGACAGTCGATTGGAAACTAGCCGAGTTCAAGGCTAGGACAGCACCTTCAGGATTAGGAGTGGGGCCAGAGGGTTTCCGCCCATGCTTCACAGTGAAATCTATCAGGCGGTCAAGTTCACGGTCGCCGTCGAACTCCTCGATATTTCTCCCGTCACGGTAAATGCGCAAAGTAGGCCAGGCTTGGATATCTTCGTCATGGCAGAGATCTGTGGGAAACGACCCTTCAGTTATGTGGGACAACGATCCCATGGTCTTACGACTCGCCTGGGTAAGCGATACAATTAACTTGAGCTAGAGTGATTCGGAGGTCCTCCTGCGAATCGACATGTTCAATAAGTTGAGTCCATGTCGGGATAAAATGCTTGCAATGTCCACAATATGGAGAGAAGAATTCGACCAGCCTGGTAGAGATTGGTGCTCAGAAGGATGTGGTGAAAGCTCAGGAAACTCACCATGTGCCTTTCTTCGTGGATGAGCTGAAATCTTCAGGTGTAAGTTGTTTAAATTCAGCCGCGGCCGTTCCCACAGGAAGACAAGAGGTTACAGCTAAGAGAAACGAAGCTAGAATAAGAGACGAAGGTAATGAGGAGAACAGGAACATGACACGAAAGCTAGACGGAGGTTTAGGTAATCACGAAATGGAGACTCTTGAATATCCCCATCTCCCTCCGAAGGTGTCCACTGTCCATCTAGCTCTATTCACTAATGTTTCCAATGCCGCAAATCTCAGAAGAAGATTAGTTTATGCGGTCAATCTTCCTGGAGAAGACGGGGAGCGTGAACGAGAAGCAATCAACTATGCGTTTGTGGACGCCAGGCTTGTACGTACGCTTCCCTGTTCTTAGTTGTTGACTAACTTTCCTATTCCAGATAACAAGTCGTCTGCACATTCTCACCGCCGTCTATCAGGCAAATTTGGCTCATTTAGAAGGATCCCTCCGAACCAGAACTGTCCACTCCGAAGTTCTTTGGGCCTTGAATCATGGTCATAATGTGAGTGACACATGTCAAGATATCTATGTATCTAACAAAATATTGTAGATTTCTGAAGCTATTAAGCGATTCGGAGTTTCAGACACGACGCAGAATCTCATTGTGGTTCGAATCTGTTCACCAAGTTTCACTCAACAAGACTTTCAAACCAATGTTACTGCCGCAGTGGAAGGGAATCTCTCACCGTTTTCAAATCTAAATACATATACAGATTGGACGTCTGTTCGAAAGGTATTCGCCTGTTCTTTTTTTGAGAATAGTTGACCCAGATGTTTCCAGTATTACAAGTTGAACGGCGACGCCGCTCTCTCGAAGCTAAAATCCTCGCCAAATGCACCATCGTTAGAAGAGCAAAAGCTCATTGATCAATTGGTGACAAGCTCTGTAGCAATGAAAAGCGTCTCTGCATAAGTGGCAAACCATCATGATTACCGTGTATTCTTTAGGATGCTTGTGTAAGTCCTTCCGATATTTTCCCTGCACCACCGCTCATTTCACTATATAATTGAATATTATAAATAATTCCTCTCAAAATCATTCATTCAGCGATTGCAATAGCCCAACAAGAGTCCACCGAGTAATTCGCCCGATTTAGTGAATGAATGTCCACTGCACAAGTTCCCCCACTGAAAACGTTACTGTAATTTA
>Ga0157379_10005091_pt1 | contig 11273 bp, 10 predicted proteins | sample S25metaG_FD_121802 | JGI IMG/M metagenome (GOLD analysis project Ga0157379, IMG submission 121802) | Switchgrass rhizosphere microbial communities from Kellogg Biological Station, Michigan, USA - S2-5 metaG | ecosystem: Host-associated > Plants > Roots > Rhizosphere > Soil | place: USA... | reverse complement strand
CGACGGCATCCGCCTTTGCAAGGCCGAGCGCCGGCGCTACGCGAACGGCGATATGGCCGACCTCGAACAGCAACTGAAGGAGACGCGCAGCAAACGCACGCGCCTGATCGCCACCGATGGCGTATTCTCGATGGATGGTTACATTGCCAAGCTCGACGCAATCGCCAAACTCAAGGAAAAATACGGCGCGATGCTGATGGTGGACGATTCGCACGCGACTGGCTTCGTCGGCCCGACCGGGCGCGGCTCGGCCGAACTGCATGGCGTGATGGACAAAGTCGACGTGTTCACGTCCACGCTCGGCAAGGCGCTCGGCGGCGGCTCCGGCGGTTTCACGACCGGGCGCAAAGAGATCATCGATCTGCTGCGTCAGCGTTCACGGCCTTATCTGTTCTCGAATACGCTGCCGCCGCCGCTCGTAGCCGCGTCGATCAAGGTCTTCGAGATGCTCTCGTCGAGCACCACCCTGCGCGACAAGGTCAACGACAACGCGTTGTACTTCCGCAAACGCATGACGCAAGCAGGTTTCGAGATCAAGCCGGGCACGCATCCGATCGCGCCGGTAATGCTGCACGATGCCAAGCTCGCACAACAATTTGCGCGTGACTTGCTCGATGAAGGCATCTACGTGATCGGCTTCTTCTACCCCGTGGTACCGCAGGGTCAGGCGCGCATCCGCACGCAGATGAGCGCAGCGCACACACGCGCGCAGATCGATCGCGCAGTCGAGGCATTCATCAAGATTGGCAAGAAGCTTGCTGTACTGAAGGGTTGAAATTCGCGCTTGCACCCTTCGCTCAGCGGAGTAACCTGAGCAGGCTGAACCGCGCAACGCGGTTCTTCAGCCGCGGTCGAGGGACCGCACCGCGCCCATAGCGATTGCCGGGCCGTGCCGAAGGAGAGTTGGCGGCTCGCGGAGGCGCTGCCATGACCGAGCCACGACTTCAGCATTACCTGCACGATCAACATATCCCGTTCGAAACGATCCATCACGCGCGTGCACTCACGGCGCAGGAAACCGCGGCGAGCACGCATATCAGCGGCAGCCAGCTCGCCAAGACCGTGATGGTCAACTTGGACGGCCGCCTGGCGATGGTCGTCATTCCCGCCGATCACCGCGTGCATCTGGGCCTGCTACGCCAGGCTACGGGCGCAGACAGCGCGGAACTGGCGACCGAAGCGGAATTTTCCGACCGCTTTCCCGATTGCGAAGTCGGAGCGATGCCGCCGTTCGGCAATCTCTACGACCTCGACGTTTATGTCGATGACAGCCTGGCGCCAACCGCGGATGCGAAAATCGCATTCAACGCCGGCACGCACACCGACGTGATGCGTCTGGCGTACCGAGAATTCGAACGGCTGGTACGACCCAAGCACATTCAGCTTTCGCATTGATCGCGCGACTGGCGGGCTCGCAAACGGGCGTGCGCATCTGGCCCTGGCGCGAGGGCCATGTCGTCACGGCATTCGCGGACTGCGCAATATCAGCGACGTTGCTATCAGCAAGCCGCCCAGTACGACAAACAACCAGAAAAACGCTACGCCTGTGTAACCCACGCTGAGCGCCCCGCTCGCGACGTAGAGCGCGCCGATTACCAGCGGCGCGAAGAAGACGTCACGCGCGCCGTTACGAATGCGCTGCCAGGTCCAGACCAGGATCGCGCCGAAAGCGAACATGCAGCCGCTGCAGAAGTGCCAGACCGCAACGATGATCGCTTTCGCACGCGTGTCGAACGCGGAGAATTTCGCGAACTCCTCCGTCAACTTGGCTGTATTCGAATCGTGACCGAACGCCCCCAGCCCGATCACGAAGGCGGTAAGCAGAAACAGGATTGACGCGGCTTTGCGCAGCATGACCTCAGGCCTCCGCCAGGCCCGGCAGCGGTTTGCCGGTTTCGAGCAGCGTCTTCAGGCTCGAGATAATCACCGGCCAGCCACCCTTGACCACGTCGGCCGTCATCGGTGCGTTTTCGACGTCGTGCACGACAGTGAGCTTGCAGTTCTCGCCTTTCTGCTCGATCAGATAACTCACTTTCGACAGCTCGTGGCTCAGCGCCGGATTCCAGTGCACGCGCCAAGTATGCATGAGCTTGTGCGGCGGTTCGCATTCGAGCACTTCGCCATCGACCATCTTCGTACCATCCGCCGTAGTCGATAGAAACGGTTCGCCTTTTTTCAGCTTCGAACGGATTTCTGTGCCATGGAAATACTGGCGCGTGAATTCCGGCTCGGTCAGCGCGCGCCACAGTTTTTCCGGCGTCGTACGGATGAAGATTTCGTAGACCAGCTTGCTCTCGGACATGGTTTCCTCCAGTGCGATTTTGAGCCGCGACAGCGCGGCGGCCATCGGTTCGGTGTAGCGGCTGACCCAGCGATCGTGGATGCGCCGGATCGGCACGCGATTCAGGTAATGCTTCTTCTCCCTGCCCTTGCGTTCGCTGACGACGAGTCCGGCCTGTTCGAGCACGCGCAGGTGCTTCATCACGCCGAAACGCGTCATTTGCGCGCGTTCGCAAAGTTCGCCCAGGGTCTGCCCGTCGCGCCGGCCGAGGCGGTCGAGCAGCTTGCGCCGGAACGGATCGGCGAGCGCCTTGAATACGGCATCCATTTCGACGTCGAATATATGTGACTATTTAGTCACGTGTCAAGTATTGCCGCAAACTGCCAGAATCCGCATCTGCCACAGACTGGAAAAACGCATGTTCAACCGCGCCATCGTTCGCCCGCCCTCCGCCTCGTTCGCGCAAGGCCTGACCAGCGCCGATCTTGGCAAACCCGATCTCGACAAGGCGCTGGAGCAGCACGCACGTTATTGTGCGGCGCTGGAACAATGCGGGCTCGAACTGACGCGGTTGGCGCCGGATGTCGGGCATCCGGATTCCACGTTTGTCGAGGACACGGCCATTCTCACTGCGCGCGGCGCGATACTCACGCGCCCGGGCGCGCCCAGCCGCGAGGGCGAAGTGGCGAGCATCGCGGCGACGCTGCCGCAATTCTTTTCACGTATCCACCAGATCGCCGCACCGGGCACAGTCGACGGCGGCGACGTCTGCCAGGTCGGCGCGCATTTTTTCATCGGCATTTCGGAACGCACGAACGCAGAAGGCGCGCGACAACTCGCGGCGATCCTGTCGCAGGAAGGATTCTCATCGGCACCGGTGGATATCCGCGGCGTGCCCGGAATCCTGCATCTGAAAAGCGGCATCTCCTACCTTGGCGACAACCGCCTCGTGCTGATCGATGCGCTGGCTGCGCACCCTGCGTTCGCCGGCTACGAAATCGTGCGCATGGCCCCGGAAGAAAATTACGCAGCGAATTTTCTGCGCATCAACGAGACGGTAATCGTATCGTCCGGGTATCCGCGCTTCGAAGCCAGTGTGCGCGGCTTCGGCTATCCGGTCATTGCGTTGGACATGTCGGAATTCTGCAAGATGGATGGCGCACTGAGCTGTTTGTCACTGCGCTTCTAAGACTCTTCCCGCACCCAGCGCCTGAGCCGCGCGTAGACTTCTTTGCGATCGAGCAGATCCATGTGGTTCATGCCGTAGCCGACCCATTGCCGAGTTTTCGGAAACGCCAGATTTCTGCGCTCGTCCTTGTGCTGGCCGAGCGCGCTGGCGAGCGGAACGAGGCCGTCGCCGAGCAGTTGCTTGGCCGGTTCGCCGGTTTTCTTCGCGATCGAAGCGGCGATCGCATAACACGCTACGTTGTGCGGCAGCGGCACGGCTGTGGGTTTGCGTTCGGTCCGCGCGAAGCGATCGTGCCGCTCCCAATCCTCATCGAGCATGCTGCCATGACGCAGATCGGTAATGCCGGCACTGCGGATTTTGCCAAGGCGCGCAAACGCCGTTGTGTATGGACTTGCGCCCAGAATCACGTCGATCCAGTTGCCGCCGCGCTCGAGCGGGGCGCCCAGGTGCGGGGTGCCGAGAAAAATGATCTTGCGCAGATGCCGCAGCCAGCGGTGGCCTGCGAGCGCCCCGTGATGACAAGCACTGCGCGTGACCAGGCCGCCCATGCTGTGCGCGAGGATCACCAGTTCTTCGACAGGTACCGGCCAGGCGTGCAGCAGCTTCTCGAGCTGCGCAGCGAAAGCGCGGCCGTTGCTGGAGACATGCAGGCCGCTGTTGTAATGCAGATAGACCGGTGTGAAGCCGGCATCCGTGGCCAGCGCGACGCCGTGGTCGTGGCCTTTGCGCCGCCATTCCAGGTCATTCATGCACAGGCCGTGCGCAAGCGCTAGGATTTTTCCGCTCGCATCGGGAACGGCGGCCTGCAGCCCCTTGCGCGTCGGCTCGAGCGGTTTGCCGTCACGACGCAGGCGCATCGGAATCGCAAGCGGATTTGCGCGGTCCTGCAGATGATCGCCGAGCACGCCGTTCAACGCGGCCAGCACCGCTTCACGTTCTCCGGAAGAATCGCCGCCACCGAGCAAGGCACTGAGCCGGCCGAGCACGACGTCGATGCCGCCGCCCACCAGACGCGTCACGCCACGGACGGTTTTGTATACAAATCCCGTAATCCCGCTCGCCGGTTCCTGCGTCGGCGTACCCAGAATGCCGGGCGTGCGCAGGATGTTGTGGTGCATCGTTTCGACGAGACTGGCCAGGCCGACCGTTGCGTCGATGACGAGGCGGCTGGCGCCGCGGACATCGGCCGCGCGGATGTGGGATTTTCGGATCATCGTGTGGATCGCTTCAGCATGCCAACCTCATCGTCGCTCAACACACGCCATTTGCCCTTTGCCAATGCGCCCAACGCCAGCGGCCCGATCGCCACTCTCACCAGCCGCAACACGGCGATATCCAGTGCGGCCAGCAAGCGCCGGATGTGCCGGTTGCGGCCTTCGTCGAGCACGATTTCCAGCCACGCGTTCTTTTCACCGCGGCGCAATTCGCGCACCTCCCGCGCGGACAAGCACTCGCCGTCGTCATCGATGCCGGCACGCAGACGCTGGATCAAAGCCGCATCGGGGAGAACGTCAATCTGCACATGATAGGTCTTGTCCAGATGGGATGCCGGTTCGGTCAACCGCGCCGCCCACTCGCTGTCATTACTGAACAACAACAACCCCTCGCTGGCTTTGTCGAGACGGCCGACCGGCGCGAGCCACGGCAACGAACCGTCCTGCAACAATTCATACACCGTATCGCGCCCTTGCTCGTCGCTGGTCGTGGTGACATAGCCGCGTGGCTTGTTCAGCATCAAATATGCTTTTTCCGCGGCGGCGACCGCTTCGTGATCAAGGCTGATGCGATCACGTTGCGCGTCGGTTGGCGATTCCGGATCGAGCACGATCTTGTCGTTCACGCGCACGCGTCCGGCGCGCACCAGCGCTTGTGCCTGCGTGCGCGAACACACTCCAAGCTTGCTCAGTACCCGCGCGAGACCGTGGCGCGACGCCTGTCCGGGAGTGACCTGGACAACGCCATGACGGCGCAGCAGTGATGCGTTACCCTTGTACTTCATGTGTGCACGTTGCCGCAACAGGCGCGTGACGTCAAAGTCTCGCGGAGGACGCATGTCAGAACATCGTATCGGCCTGGAATGGTCGCGTAACGGCGGGCCGTTCGCGCGCGGCAATTATTCACCGGATCATCTGATCCGCTACGCCGGCGGGCAGACATTGCACGGTTCGCCCTCGTCGAGCTACATGGGAAACGACGCTTATGCCGACCCTGAGCAGTTGCTGCTATCGTCGCTTTCAGCGTGTCACATGCTGACGTTTCTAGCGGTATGCGCCAATCGCGGCTACATCGTCGACAGCTATCACGACGACGCAGTAGCGACTCTTGACCGCAACGCCGAAGGCAAGATGGCCGTGGTGAAAGCGATACTCGCGCCGAAAATCTTGTTCTCCGGCGACAAACAGCCGAGTGCCGACGAATACGCGAAGCTGCACGAGCGTGCGCATCAGGCGTGTTTCATCGCCAATTCGGTGAAGACGCAGGTCGAAGTGAAAGTCTGACGCATACCGGCCATGGATGGCCGGTATGCCGGAAATGCAGGAGCAATTTCCGGCTGGCCATAAAGAAAAAGCCCGGCTCGCGCCGGGCTTTTTCGTGTTGCGGTGACGCTTCGAACGGTCGATCAGTTCTGCACTTTCAGTTCGACGCGGCGGTTGCGTTGACGGCCAGCCGCGGTGTCGTTGGTGTCGATCGGCTGGCTTTCGCCGAAGCCGTGCTCGCCGCTGATCTGGCTGGACGGCACGCCGTGCGACATCAGGTAGTCGTACACGCCATGGGCGCGACGCTCCGACAGCTTCTGGTTGTACGCATCGGTACCCTTCGAGTCGGTGTGACCATCGACTTCGACGCGGACGTTCGGATAGCGCTTGAGCGTGTCCACGGCCTGGTCGAGGATCGCCACTGAGTCGGCGGTCGGAGCCTTCAACGAAGGCACCAGCTTCTCGCCAACCTTCGGATGGTCGAACTTGAACTCGACGCCACGCAGATCGATCGCGACATTCTTCGGGGCGACCGGCTCTTCGCGCACCGGTGCCGGCGGCGGAGTTGTTTCGCGGCGCTCTTCGCGATGCTCAACAGCCTGAGCCGCACCGCCACCGAAATTCCACACCAGACCGATTGTGGCCAGGCCGTCGGTGAAACCGGTGTGCTCCTTGAAGCCATAGGAAGCGGCCAGCGGCGAATTCAACGAGTTGTTGTCGCGGTCGTAACGCGCGGCAAGTTCGCCACGGAACGCCAGGCGATCAGACAGGCTGTATTGCACACCGACGCCGAGCGTGGCCATCGGATCCCAGCCGCCGCCCGAAGCATAGCCGACGCTGCCGTTGTCACCGTGCAGCAGGAATCCCGAATAGGCCTTGTGACGCAGCGCGCCGAGGCCGCCCATCAGATACGGACGCCAACCGGAGCCGAGTTCGCCGAAGAACCAGCGGCCGGCCACGTCGAGCTGCACGCTCTCCCATTGGTGACCAACGCGAGGCGAGCTGTCTTTGAAGTCGGCATTGTTGATGCCGTATTCGAAATCGATTGCGAGATTGGGATTTACCCAAGCGCCGATGCCGATGCCGGTGAACAGCGACGTATCGGTCGTGCGCTTGCTATCGGCAAAATCCGCACCAATGCGCGGGGCAAGATACCAGCTGCTGAACTCCTGGGCGTGCGCTACGCCTACTCCGCCCAGTCCAAGGGCAATCAGCGCAAACATCGTGTTACGTTTCATCGGAATCTCCTCTCTGCTTGGTTTTTTTCTTCGGGCGACCGCTCCACCCTCGCGGCACAAAAGTCCTTCGCCACCCTGGCGATAACCGCGTCGCGTTAATTATATGTTAGCACAGCGGCAACGCGAGCCGGGGCAGTCTAGCAAAATGAAATCTTTACCTCTAGCCATACTGTTCAGGCAAAAGTCAGCCAGAGCCCAGGGGGAAGAATCCCCGAATACAGCACCACATTCCCGTTGATTCAACGGCTTATGCAGATGGCCTAGAGGCTGAAAAGCTCCATCCAGCGCGTTGCCGGCATGGCCTCGAATCCACCCGGATCCCGGCATGCTGCCAGGATACGCTCGACGTGGCGCGCAGACAGGTGACCCGCCAGCGCGTTCTCGAACTTTTCGATAAGCACGGGGATGCCTTCCGCGCGCCGTTTGCGATGGCCGATCGGGAAGTCGATCGAGACTTTCTCGGTCTTGCTGCCATCATTGAAGAACACTTGCAGCGAATTGCCAATGTAGCGCTTGGCTGGATCGAAGTAATCCTTCGTGAACTGCGGATTTTCCTTGACCGTCATCTTGCCGCGCAGCGCGTCGATGCGCGGATCGGCGGCGATGTTGTCGTTGTAGTCGTCCGCGGTCAGGCGGCCGAAGATCAGCGGCACGGCCACCATGTACTGGATGCAGTGATCGCGGTCGGCGTAATTCGCGAGCGGACCCGTCTTGTCGATGATGCGCACGCCGGCTTCCTGCGTTTCGATCTCGATGCGCTCGATCCGGTCGAGCTTGCCGGCGACTAGCGGATGCAATTTCATCGCGCATTCCACGGCGGTCTGCGCGTGGAATTCGGCCGGGAAGCTGATCTTGAACAGCACGTTTTCCATCACGTAGCTGCCGAACGGACGCTCGAACTCGAAGGCCTTGCCCTTGAACGCCACGTCGTAGAAACCCCAGGTTTTCGCGGTCAGGGCAGACGGATAGCCGACGCAACCCTTGGTCGCGTTCAGCGCGTGCGTTACCGCACGTCGGCAGGCGTCGCCGGCCGCCCAGCTCTTGCGCGGACCGGTATTCGGCGCATGGCGGTACGTGCGCAGCACGCCGTTGTCGATCCAGCTGTGCGAGATCGCGTTGATGATTTCATCCTTGCTGCCGCCGAGCATCTGCGTGACCACGGCAGTCGAAGCCAGGCGCACGAGGATCACGTGATCAAGCCCCACGCGATTGAACGAATTCTTCAGCGCATAGCAGCCTTGGATTTCGTGCGCCTTGATCGCGGCGGTGAGCACGTCCTTGATCGTCAGCGGCGCCTTGCCCTCGCGCAGATTTTTGCGCGAGACATAGTCGGCGGTGGCGAGAATCGCACCGAGGTTGTCCGATGGATGGCCCCATTCCGCGGCGAGCCAAGTGTCGTTGAAATCCAGCCAACGCACCTGCACGCCGATGTTGTACGCGGCCTGCACGGGGTCGAGCTCCCAACTGGTGCCCGGCACGCGCGCGCCACCCGGCAGCGTGGCGCCCGGCACGAGCGGGCCGAGATGCTTCACGCACTCGGGAAACTTCATCGCCAGCATCGCGCAGCCGAGCGAATCCATCAGCATGTAGCGCGCTGTGTCGTACGCCTCTTTCGAGTCGATCTTGTAATCGGCGACGTAATTTGCGATGTCGACCATCGGTTGGTCGGGATCCGGGCGCACGGCCGAGCGGATGTCGTGGTGGCTCATGGGAGTTTCCCGCGCTGAAACAAAGGGGCGCGCATTTTGCCAGATTCGCGGGCGGCGCGCGCTTGCAAACCGCCCTGCGGACCGCATTTCGTCAACTTGCCCGCCGCCACGGAGACACAGCAATGAAAGCTGTAGGGTTGACGCGTTACCTTCCGATCGATGATCCGCAGTCGCTGTTCGATATCGAATTGCCCAGGCCGGTCGCACGTGGCCACGACCTGTTGGTGCGCGTTGAAGCTGTATCGGTCAATCCGGTGGACACGAAAGTGCGGGCGCCCAAGCCACAAGTCGAGGACCAGCCAAAGATTCTCGGCTACGACGCGGCCGGCGTGGTCGAGGCCGCGGGCGACGCGGTCACGTTGTTCAAGCCCGGCGATACGGTCTACTACGCCGGATCGATCACGCGCTCTGGCAGCAACGCGCAGTACCAACTCGTCGACGAACGGATCGTCGGACCAAAGCCGCGGACACTCGACTTCGCCCAAGCCGCCGCGCTGCCGCTCACCGCGCTGACCGCGTGGGAGTTGCTGTTCGACCGTTTCGGGTTCGACGAAACCGGTGCCGTCTCCGGCTCCTCTCTGCTGGTGCTTGCCGGTGCGGGGGGGCTCGGCTCGATCGCGATCCAGATCGCGCAAGACGCGGGCTTCGACGTGATCGCGACGGCATCGCGCACGGAGTCCGCGGATTGGTGCAAGCGCATGGGTGCCGAACACGTCATCGACCACCGCCAGCCGCTGCGGCCGCAACTCGAGAGCGTCGGCATTCCGCATGTCGACGCGATCGGCTGTTTCACCGGAGCCGAGGCTTATTGGCCGCAGCTCGCAGATATTGTCGCGCCACAAGGCCGCATCGGACTCGTCGTCGGGATGCGCAATCCGCTCGATCTGGAATTGATCAAGAGCAAGAGCGCCAGCGTGCACTGGGAATTCATGTTCACGCGTGCGATGTACGGCACCCCGGATCTGGTGCGCCAGCATGAAATCCTTACACGCGTCGCCGAGCTCGTCGACCTGGGCCGCTTGCGCAGCACCTGGACCGAGACGCTGGGCACGATCAACGCCGCGAATCTGCGTGAGGCGCATCGGCGTCTTGAATCGGGCAGCGCGATCGGCAAGATCACCTTGGCGGGCTGGTAAACGGCGTCTCACGCGGTGCGACGCTGCTGACACACCCTGTCAGTAGCATTCTCGCGATTTAACGCGCCGCGGAGCACAATTCGGCCATGCCTTTGCAGAATTTCCATCCTGCCGTAGCGGCATGGTTCCGCAGCGCCTTTCCGGCTCCGACGTCGGCGCAAACGCGCGCGTGGCCGGCGATCCAGTCCGGCCATCACGCCTTGATTGCGGCGCCGACTGGCTCCGGCAAGACGCTCGCCGCGTTTCTCGCCGCGATCGATGATTTGGTGCGGCGCGGGGTAGATAGTCCGCTGACCGATGCGACGAGCGTTGTCTATGTCTCGCCGCTCAAGGCGTTGTCGAACGACGTGCGCATCAATCTCGAAGCGCCGCTCGCCGGTATCCGCGACAAGCTGTTCGAGCTCGGCTTTGCGGACGTGGAAATCCGCACGAGCGTACGCACCGGAGACACGCCGCAGAGCGAGCGCGACGCGATGCGCCGGCGTCCGCCGCATATCGTCGTGACGACGCCGGAATCGCTGTATATCCTGCTCGGTTCCGAATCCGGCCGCGCGATGCTCGCCACGACGCGCAGTGTGATCGTCGACGAAATCCATGCGCTGGCGCCAAGCAAGCGCGGCGCACATCTGGCGCTCTCGCTGGAACGTCTCGAAGCGCTGTGCGGGCGGCCGCTGACGCGGATCGGGCTGTCGGCGACACAGAAGCCGATCAGTGAAGTGGCGAAGTTTCTGCTTGGAATCCGTCATTCCGGCGAAAGCCAGAATCCAGTGCCTTTGTCCAAAGAAGCCAAGGCGCTGGGTCCCGGCTTTCGCCGGGACGACGAGCATCCAAACTGTGAAATCGTCGATGTCGGCTTCACGCGCGAACGCGATCTCGCGCTGGAGTTGCCGCCGACGCCGCTCTCGGCGGTGATGGCCGGCGATGTCTGGATGCAGGTTTACGATCGCCTGGCAGAACTTATCCAGAACCACCGCACGACGCTCGTCTTCGTCAACACGCGCCGAATGGCCGAGCGAGTTGCCAAGAATCTGAGCGACCGCCTCGGCAAGGAGGCGGTGACCTCGCATCACGGCAGCCTGGCGCGTGAGCAGCGCCTGGCCGCCGAGCAACGGCTCAAACGCGGCGACCTGCGCGCGCTGGTCGCCACGGCGTCGCTCGAACTCGGCATCGATATCGGCGATGTCGATCTGGTCTGCCAGATTTCCTCGCCGCGCTCGATCGCCACGTTCCTGCAGCGCGCCGG
>Ga0157379_10005089_pt1 | contig 11275 bp, 4 predicted proteins | sample S25metaG_FD_121802 | JGI IMG/M metagenome (GOLD analysis project Ga0157379, IMG submission 121802) | Switchgrass rhizosphere microbial communities from Kellogg Biological Station, Michigan, USA - S2-5 metaG | ecosystem: Host-associated > Plants > Roots > Rhizosphere > Soil | place: USA: Michigan... | reverse complement strand
TTGTTCGCCACGACCAGGGTGGCGCGCATCGGGATGCCCGGCAGGTTCTGGTAGACCGCGCTCAGCTGGATGCCGTAGAACGGCAGCGGATAGGTGCCGGCCAGCTTGAGGGCCGTCTGCCAGGGGATGCCGTTCTGCGAGCCGTCGCAGAACAGCAGAAGGTTTGGATCGTGGCCGGCCGCGCTGCAGCTGTTGGTGATGATGCGCTCGGTCGACGTGCCGCCGAACAGCCGGGCCCCGCCCGGAAGGCGTGTGTTGAAGTTCAACTCGACGCTGTTGTACCAACGCGACATGTCGGGATCGTTGCTGTCGACGTTCTGCACCGCGGAGACCTTGGCCGCGCTGACGTTGTAGTAGGTGAGCGGGCTGCCGTCGAGCGGGTTGTACACCGTCACCGGCGTGTAGTCGGAGGCCGAACGCGCCATGTTGTTGCGCGCGATCAGGTTCTTGAAGTCGCTGTGGAACCATTCGGCGCTGACCGAGGTGCCGCGCATCAGCTCGTGTGTCACGCCGACGTTGTACGTGAGCTGATACGGCCGCGCCAGGTTCGGGTCGAACACCGACAGCGCGCGGACGCCGAAGTTGGTGGCCAGCTGGGCGAAGTTGATCTCGCAGCCCGGCGTCAGGTACACGCAGCCGCGCTCGCCCTGCGCGATGTCGTCCTTGTTCAGATCCGTCCACGAGATGTTGGCCGTCGTCAGCGCCGTCGGGTTGTAGATCTGCGCGAAGCCGGTCGTCGTCGCGGTTTCGTAGCGGTTGAAGCCGGCGCGTATCGCCGTCTTGCCGTCACCGAAGACGTCGTACACCACCGACGTACGGGGCGAGATGTCCTTCCATGAGGGCAGGTAGATGTCGTCGTACGCAACGGAATTGGCGAAGCGTCCCGTTTGCGCAGGTTCGCCAAGCACGCGCTGGCGGACGTAGTCGTACCGGACGCCGAGGTTGATCGTGAAGCGCTTCACTCGCCACGCGTCCTGCGCGTAGAGGCCCAGGTTGGCGTCCAGGTACTCGCCAGTTTGCAGCGGTGTATTGAGCACGGTCACCTGCAGCGGCGTGCCGGCGTTGTAGATCTGATAGAGATCCGCATTCGCCGAATTCCACCGTTTGTACGGTCCCCACGCGTCCTGGAAGCCGACCTTGATGTTGTGCGACCCGGTGACGTACGAGATGGCGGTCATCACGTTGTACTTGTCGGGATAGTTGCCGAGCTGCGCGCTCGACGCGTTCCACAGCAGACCGGTGCTGTTGTCGCTCTTCCGGGCGCCGGCATACCACGCCGCCGATCCGTAAGGCTGATTCAGGCCGTCCTGGTAGACGTTGTCATACCGTTCGCGGTTGTACGAGAAGCCGGTCTCGAAGAGCAGCTTCGACGACACGGTCGAGGTCCACTTCGCCGAACCAGTCGAGAACGTCGGCGTATGCCACACCACCGAGCCGGTCGCCGGATCCGTGAGTGCGCCCATCGCGTGACCGCGCAGCCGCATCGCGCGATCCATGTAGGCGGCGAACTTGTTCCGCGGCGTCATCTGCCACGTGAAGCGGACGACCGGGTTGGCCATCTTTTCGTCCGACACACCCTGATCGCAGGTGCCGGGCGCCGCCAGGCACGACTTGAAGTAGGCGGGGACGTTGGCGCCGGCCGGCACGTTGAAGGTGTTCGCGATCGGCTTGTCGTAATGCGCGTTGCGGAAGGCGCCGAAGAACCAGAGCTTGTCCTTCATGATCGGCCCGCCTTCTTCGACGTTGAACTCGTAGAAGTTGGAAATCTTGTCGGTGGCGCTCACGCCGAGGGCGATCAGCTCGGGCGTCAAATTGTTGCCCTGCCATGAGGCCGGCGACTTGGCGTACTTCAGCGCGCCGGCGAAGCGGTTGCCGCCGTCCTTCGGGACGAGGTTCATGTTGATGCCGCCGACGATGGTTTCGGCCGTCCCGCCGGCGGTCTGGTACACCGCCTCTTGGATCATCGCTTCGTTGTGATACGCCATCACGGCGCCATCGCCCATCGTCCCGTTCGTGACGAGGCCGTCGACGGTGACCATCGAGCCGGACGCGCCGCTGCCGTGGACGGCGAAATAGGTCTGCTGCATCGCACGCGAGCCGCCGACGTCCGGCGACGAGAGCGTCACGCCGACGACCAGCTGGCCGAGGCTCTGAATCGTCTTCGCGCTCGGCACCGAGTCGAGCACGTCGCGCGAGAGCACCTGCGTCTTCGTGTTGCTCTGGACGTCGACGACGGGCGACGCGCCGGACACGGTCACCGACTCTTCGAGCGCGCCGACCTTCAGGTCGGCATTGACGGTTGCGGTGAAGTTCGAAGGCAGTTCGAGTCCTTCACGCTTGAACGTGTTGAACCCCTGCAGCGAGAACGTGATCGTGTAGACGCCGGGTCGAAGGTCGACGATCGTGTACTGGCCCTGGCCGTCGGTCGACACAGACTTGGTCTTCTCGATCAAGACGTCGCTGGCGACTTCGACGGTGACACCCGGCAGCACTGCACCCGACGCGTCTTTGACGGTGCCGCCGATGGCGCTCTGGGCGCGTGCAACGGTTGGCAGCCCGATCACGCACACGAGCGCGACGAACAGCCAACGCAATAGCATCCGTGATTGCATCTCAACTACTCCTTGTCGTGGGGCCGGTGACTACGGGAAAAGAACCGACGCAATTGTAGATAGCTTGACTACGGAAATGTTATGGAAAACAAGGGGCGGAAGGACTCCGCCCCTTCACAGAGGAGTCGAACTACGGAAGTTTGAATGCGATCAGTTCTCCCGTGTAGGAGGCGCCGCTGATTGCCACCACGATGTATTGTTTCCCGTTGTAAAAATATGTCATTGGCGATCCGGTCTGGGGTGCTGGCATGTAGACCGCGCCCACATCGGCACCGGTCGCCTTGTCGTACGCCCGCAGCATCGCGCCGCGCTGCCCATTGGGCGTGGTGTTGAACCCGCCCTCGCCTGCGATCACGAGATTCTTCGTCACGAGCACGCCGATGCGTCCCGCCCGTCCGGTGCGGGGGATGTCGATCCCTTTCAGCGCCGGATGATTCTTGACGTTGTCCGGCGTGTCGCCATGCGCGATCTGCCAGGCGATGTCGCCCTTGTTGAGATCGATCGCGGTGATGCGGCCATACGGCGGCTTGATCAGCGGCAGCCCTTGAACCGACAGCGCTCCGGCTCCGCCGCCCCGGCCGGCCGCGGGAGCCTGACCGCGCCCGCCCGCCGCCGGCGCCTGACCACGGCCGCCAGATGCTCCCGCGGCCGAGGGCTCGTTACGTGCCGGTCCGGAGCTTTCCGTTTGTGTCTGCACCGGCGGCGCGTTCGCCCGCGCGACACCGAGCACGTAGCCGAAATCGGACTTGGTCGGATCCGGCTGCACGAGGCCGAGCGCCGAAGGCGCCGTCACCGAGTAGACATACAGCTTGTTCGTCTCGGGATCGAGCGCGCCGCCCTGCCAGTTCGCTCCGCCCGTGACGGATGGCAGGATGAGCGTGCCCAGCGGGCCGTCGACGTTGCTCACGACGGGCGGCGTGAAGATGGGGCCGATCTTGTATTTCGAGAGCAGCTTCAGCCCTTCTTCGTGCAGCTCTGGCGTGAAGTCGATCACATCGTCCGGCGACACACCCTGGCGATCGAAGGCCGGTGGCTTGGTCACGAACGGTTGCGTCGGCGAGTACCATTCGTTGGGCACCGTGCCCTTTTCGACGGGGCGCTCTTCAATCGGCCACACCGGCTGTCCGTTGGTCCGATCGAACACGTATACCCAGCCCTGTTTCGTGATTTGCGCGATCGCTTTGATCTTCTTCCCGTCGACCGTGATGTCAGCGAGGATCGGCGCGCACGGGATGTCCATGTCCCAGATGCCGTGATGGACCAGCTGATAGTGCCACTTGCGCACGCCGGTCTTCAGGTCCAGCGCCACGACGCTCTCGCCGAACAGTCCATTGCCTGGACGATTCCCGCCGTAGTAGTCGCCGGTCGGCAGCTCCACGGGCAGGTAGACCATGCCGAGCTCTTCGTCGATGGTCATCTGCGCCCACACTCCGGCGTTGCCGGTGTAGGCCCAGGAGTCCTTCTCCCACGTGTTATTGCCGAACTCGCCGGGCGAAGGAATCGTGTGGAAGATCCAGAGCCGCTTTCCCGTTCGCGCGTCGTAGCCGCGAATGAACCCCTTCTCGTGGTTCTTGCTCTTCGGCGCGCTTCCCTCGAGGTGCGCCGCGCCGACGACGATGACGTCCTTGGCGATGATCGGGGTGGCGTGCAGTCCGATTTCGCCGGTGATCGGATCGACCGGCTGATCGTCGTCCATCTTCAGATCGACGATGCCGTTCTTGCCGAAGCCGGCGGCGGGGATTCCGGTCTTCGCGTCGAGCGCGACCATCTGATAACCCGGCGTCACGTAGACGATGCGGGCGCCCTGGCCGCCGGAGCCCGGCCAGTAGGCGAGGCCGCGGCCCGAGAGCAGGCGAGGGGCCGACTCGCCGCGCTTGCCTTCGTTCTCGCTGTGCATCCACTTCATCTCGCCGGTGACCGCGTCGAGCGCCACGACGGCGCGGCGTGTGCCGGCGGTGGAGTACACGACGCCGTCGACCATCAGCGGCGTCACCTGGAAGTTGAACTCGGGACGCGGGCCCATCGCGTCGGTCTTGAAGCGCCAGGCGATCTCGAGCTTGTTGAAATTGTCTTTGGTGATCTGGTCGAGCGGCGAATATCGCGTGCTGGCCAGATCGCCGCCGTACGTCGTCCACTCGGCGCCAGCCGGTTTGGACTGGCCGCGCAGGCCGGCGGTGCTTGCGGCGAGCAGCAGGACAGGTACGATGAAGCGGAGTTTTCCCTGAATCATGCGCGGCATCATATCGCGATTTGCGCCGGCGCCAACCGGCTACCTGCACCTCGGACACGTCGTCAACGCCGTGCATGTGTGGGGTGAAACGCGGGCGCGATCCGGCCGTGTCCTGCTGCGGATCGAGGATCACGATCGTCAGCGCAGCCGGCGCGTTTACGAGGATTCAATCCTCGAGGATCTGGCCTGGCTCGGGTTCGAAGCCGACGAAGCGCCAGTCCGGCAGAGCGAACGCGGGGCGATCTACGAGGAGGCGCTCGGCCGTTTGCGCGCGCGCGGCCTGGTCTATGCGTGTGATTGTTCGCGCGCGGAGATCGCGGAGGCGAATGCAGACCAGGTCGCCGAAGCGAATGCAGGCCTAAAGGCCTGCACTACGACTACTTCAGAGGTCGCGCCGACGTCGATGGGATCGGAAGTAGTGCAGGCCTTCAGGCCTGCTGACGCTGAACTTCTTTATCCAGGCACCTGCCGCGATCGAGGACTCACGGACCGCCCCGGTGTCGGCCTCCGCATTCGGCTCGAGCCCTCGGTTGAGCGCTTCGTCGATCTGCGGCTCGGTCCACAGGAGCAGCGGCCATCGGAGCAATGCGGCGATCTGCTTGCGCGCGACCGCGACGGCAACTGGACGTACCAGTTCGCGGCCGCCGTCGACGACTACGTGCAGGGCGTGACGCTGGTGATTCGCGGCATCGACCTTCTCGCGTCCACCGGCCGGCAGATTCAGCTCGCCCGTCTGCTCGGCCGCGACGAGCCGCCAGCGTTTCTGCATCACGCGCTCATCATGAAGTCACCGCTCCAGAAATTGAGCAAGTCGGACCGCGATACGGGAATCCGCGAACTGAGGGCGAAAGGATGGACGCCCGCGCAGGTGATTGAGGCGGCGATGGCAGCGGTTCGCGGGCACGAAAACACGGCCTGAAGGCCGTCCCGGGAATTCACGACGTTCGTGCCCTCCCGGCGCCGCGCTTCTGTATCATGTCGGGTCATGAAGAACACATTCCTCGCCGGAGCATTGACCGCTGTCGCCGTGTCGGCCGTTCCTGCGTCGATGCCAGTCGCGCAGGCCTTTCTCGAGTCGGAGCGTGCCGCGCCCGCATCGGCCAGCCCGGTGATGGCCGCCGGCCATGGCGACTGCGCGCAGTTGACCCAGCTGAAACTGCCGGACGTGAAGATCACCGAAGCGGTGGCCGTTCCGGCGGGAACCGGTGCGATCAAAGTGCCGCACTGCCGCGTCGCCGGCGTCATCGGAACCGAGATCAAGTTCTCGCTGCTGCTGCCCGACGACTGGAATCGCAAGTTCCTGATGGGCGGCGGCGGCGGCTTTGTCGGTCACATCGACAATCAGGCGCAGTTCGTCGTCAATGCCGGCTATGCGACGGTCGGTACTGACACCGGTCACACCGGCGGCGTCACCGACGCGAGCTGGGCGCTCAACAACGAGGAGCGCGTCACCAACTTCGGCTATCTGGCCGTCCACCGTACGGCCGAGACCTCGAAACTGATTCTCCGAAGCTATTACTCCGCCAACGAGACCCGTTCGTATTTTTCGGGATGCTCGAATGGCGGCCGGCAGGCGTTGATGGAAGCGCAGCGCTATCCGGACGACTTCGACGGCGTCGTCGCAGGCGCTCCGGCGGCCGACTTCATCGGAATCGGCGCGCAGTTCATCAAGGACGTGCGCGCGCAGTTTCCCGATCCGAAGAACCTGACGCCGCTGCTGTCGCCGGAGACGATGCGATCGGTCGCGGCGCAGATTCTGGAGCAGTGCGACGCGATCGACAAGGTGAAAGACGGCGTGATGGAGGATCCGCGGCAGTGCAAAGTGGACGTCTCCACGCTGACCGGTCTGACAGCGGATCAGAAGTCCGCGCTCAAGACCATCTACGCGCCGACCCACGCGGGCGCCGAGACGGTGTTTCCGGGACAGCCGTTCGGCGGCGAGGGCGAGGCTGCGGGATGGCCGGCGTGGATTTCCGGTGCGGTGCGCGAAGGGCAGCCGCCATCACCGAGCCTTCGGTACTCCTTCGGGACGCAACTGTTCAAGTATCTGGTCTTCAACAATCCCGACTGGGATTACACGAAGTACGACCTGTCGACATGGCGAGCGGACACGAAGCGCGCCGCGGCGACCATCAACGCTACGAACCCCGACCTGAGCGCGTTCAAGAGCAAGGGGCACAAGCTCCTGTTGTGGCACGGATGGTCGGATGCCGGCCTCTCGCCGCTCGCGACGATCAAGTACTACGACGAGGTGAAGAAGCGCGATCCGAAAGCCGATGAATTCGTGAGGATGTTCCTGATGCCGGGCGTGCTGCATTGCGCCGGCGGACCGGGGCCCGACAATGCTGACTGGGCGGCGGCGATCGACAACTGGGTCGAGAGCGGGAAGGCGCCGGAACGGATCATCGCGCAGAAAGGCACGGGGGCGAACGTCACGCGCACGCGGCCGCTGTGCGCGTATCCGCAGCACGCGGTCTATACGGGCACCGGAAGCACCGATCAGGCCGAGAACTTCGTGTGCAAGCCGTAAGGCTCCGCATGAACCACCGTCGCGCGGCGACGCGCCGTCGATCGAGGTAGCAGGACGTCATGCGACGTGTCGCGCCACTGCTGGTCCTGATATCGCTGTCGGTCGCGACGCTGCGGCTCGGTGCGTCCGTTCACGCGCTGAAGGGGCCGTTTGACACCGCGACGGACGCGTGGGAGCGTGGCGACTACGCCGCCGCATTGAACGGCTACGTTCAGGTCCTGGCGGCACCGGGGAGTGACGCGTTCATCGAGCCGATCGCGCTCACGACCGGTGAGCTCTTCGAGACGCGCGAGTTGACCACCGACGGACGCGCGCCGCGATTCAGTCCGGACGGCAAATACATCGTCTACGAGACCGGACTCGAGACGTCGCGACGCACGCAGATCCTCCGCGCGGCGACGAGCTCAGGACCGGCGGCGGAGATGACGCTGGTCGCCGATCTGCCGGGGATCTCGGCGACGTTCTCGTCAACGCTCAACCAGGTCGCCTATCTGAAAATTCCTGACAACGAGGAGATCCGCCGTGCCTCGGCGGCTCTCGCGCAGGCGTCGCTGACGGCGCAGAATCGCAATCAGCTGACGCAGGAGCTGACGTGGCTGATCGCCAGACATGCGGCGATCGTGACACGCGATCTGCGCAACGGCCGCGAGATGGAACTGCCCGCACCTGAGTTGCTCAAGACGGGCCTGGTGTTCAACGCCGACGGACGAGAGCTGTACTTTCTTGGCGCTCGTGAGTCGGATTCCGATCGCACCGACATCTACACGATCAGCGAGAACGCGCCGAAGCCGGTGCTCGCCGTCGATGCCGGCGGACTCAAGAGCACGCCGATCGTGGATCCTGCGGGCCATGTGTTGCTGTACGTGATACCGGCGCAGAATCCGTTTCGGCGGCCGGCCGCGGCAAACGAGGCGACTGGCGCCGGTCGCGCCGGCAGGAGCGGCAATCCTGGAGCGGGCGGGCGCGAGGGACGGGCTGGTGAGTCGGCCGGCGCTGGGGGGCAGGCGGGCGGCGGACGCGGTCAGGCAAACGTGCCGACCCGGTTCGCGATCGTGGACATCGCCACGCGTCATGTGTCGACGATCGCCGGAACGGCACCGTCACTGTCGGCTGACGGGCGGACGCTGGCATACGTCGCGCGCGAAGGTGCGGAATACAGCGTCATGGTCGGGCCGACGACCGGACAGCCGGTCGCCGTCAAGCGCACGACGCTGAGGTGCGACGCGCCGTCGCTGTCAGCGGATGGGAGCCGGGTCGCGTTCCAGATGATGCCGCGCGACGACTGGGAGATCTTCGTCGCCGATCGCGACGGAGGACACGAGCGTCAGATCACGCACGAAATCCAGCACGACCTGCTCCCGCGGTTCGTCGGTTCCGACCGCCTGCTCACCGTCATCGGCGAACCGCGTCATCGTCGGTCGTATCTTTACGATTTGGGGTCAGACCTGGGTCAGACCCAGGTCAGACCCGGGTCTGACCCAGGTCCGAGCCGGAGCCCGAAGAGGCTGTTTCATAACAATACAGTGAGGACGATCGCGCCGGAATATCAGTGGGCCGTGAGCGCGGACGGTACGAAGATTTTGATCGGGGCGGAGCGCGACGGGAACACTGTGTCGCCTGAGCGCGGCGTGTACCTCGTCGACTTGCAGAAAAGGATCACGAAAAATCAGCTCATCTTGCGATTACGGACACAACTGAGGTCTGAGCTGACGCTGAAGGCGTCAGCGACGCGGACGTTCCAGCCGATGGCCGCGGACATCCGGCAGATCCTCGCGCGCGAGTCGGCATCCCGCATCTTCGACTACGAAAAGGCGCTGTTCGACTTCGACTCCAAGAACATCGCGCGGCCGGGCAATCGCAAGGCCTCGGAGTTCCTGTTCAATACTTACGCATCCTTCGGATACCAGCCCGAGTATCAATGGTTCGACGCGCGGAACGCCCTCGACGGCAAGACCGCGAACGTCGTCGCCACGCTGCGCGGCACCACCGATCCCGACGTCATTTACGTCGTCAGCAGTCACTACGACTCGGTCGAGGCCGGGCCGGGAGCAGACGACGACTCGTCCGGCACGGCGGCGCTGCTCGAAGCGGCCCGCGTGCTGGCGAATCATCCGCTGCCGGCGACCGTGGTGTTTGCGTCCTTCACCGGCGAAGAAGGCGGACTGCTCGGCAGCCGCGAGTTCGTCCGTCGCGCGCGCGCCGCCAACCTGCACATCGCCGGCGTGTTGAACAACGACATGATCGGCTGGACCAACGACGGCCGGCTGGACAACACGATCCGCTATTCGAATCCGGGCATCCGCGACATTCAGCACGGCGCGGCGATGCTGTTCACGCGTTTGATTACCTACGACGCGCTGTACTTCAAGGGCACTGACGCCCTCTCTTTCTACGATGCTTACGGCGATATCGTCGGCGGGATCGGATCCTATCCGGTACTGGGCAGTCCGCATTACCATCAGGCGAGCGATCTGCTGGAATTCGAGAACCACCAGCTCATCCTCGAAACAAGCAAGACGACCGTCGCGTCGCTGATGCTGATGGCATCGAGCCCGTCGCGGCTGACGAACCTGAAAGTGGAGAGCTACGGCGGCACGACCGCTTCGCTCTCGTGGACCCCGAGCCGCGAGCAGGGCGTTTCGGCATATCTGGTCGCCTACGGACCGCCTGGCGATCCGCAGCGCCACAGGATCACGGTGACGCAGCCGCGCGTGACGCTGGCGCAACTGACCGCCGGCAGCGTCGTGTCGGTGAAAGCCGTCAATACGCGGGGGCTCGAGAGCTGGGATTGGGCGAAGACGATCGTGGGCGAACCACACGCAACGAGGACTACTCAATGAGCATGAAACGAACGATGCAGGTCGCGGCCGCCGCTGCAGGCGCCGCGTGGATCCTCTCGCTGACCGCCGGCGCCGCGGGGCCGGCATGCGACCCCGACAACGGCGGTCTCAAGCTGCCGCAGGGATTCTGCGCGGCTGTCGTCGCCGAGAACGTCGGTCCGGCGCGTCACCTCGTCGTCGCGCCGAACGGCGATCTGTATGTGTCGACGCAGAACGGCGGCCGCGGTCAAAAGGGCGGGGTCGTCGCGCTGCATAGCACGAAGGGCGACGGCAAAATGGACTCGCGTGAGAAGTTCGGCGCCGACGGCGCGACCGGCGTCGCCCTGCGCAACGGCTATGTCTACATGGCGACGACCAATTCGGTCATCCGCTACAAGCTCGGCGCCGGCGAGCTCGCGCCCGATGCACCAGCTGAAGTCGTCGTCGAAGGGCTGACCGATCGCCGTCAGCACGCCGACAAGGGGCTCGCGTTCGACGGCAAGGGCGGACTGTACGTGAACATCGGCGCGCCATCGAATGCGTGTCAGGTGCCTGATCGTCAGCCGAAGGTCAAGGGACAGGATCCCTGTCAGCTGCTCGATATCTCCGGCGGCATCTGGCGATTCGACGAAAACAAGCTCGGACAGAAGCAGGCCGACGGCAAACGCTACGCGACCGGAATGCGGCAGATGCCCGGGCTCACCTGGCACGACAACTCGCTGTGGGTGGCGATGCACAACCGCGACAGCCTCGACACGTTGTGGCCCGGTCAGTTCACCGCCGAGCAGAACGCGGAATGGCCGGCCGAGTACGCGCTGAAGGTCAGCGACGGATCGAATTTCGGTTGGCCGTACTGCTTCTACAACAATGCTGAGGGCCACCTGGTGACGAACCCGGAGTACGGCGGCGACGGAAAGTCGACCGATCGCTGCGCGGCGTTCACGCAGCCGACCGTGGCGTTCCCGGCCCACTGGGCGCCCAACGATCTCATCTTCTACACCGGCACACAGTTCCCGAAGAAATATCAGGGCGGGTTGTTCGTCGCGTTCCATGGATCCTGGAATCGCGCGCCGCTCCCGATGGC
>Ga0157379_10005082_pt1 | contig 11282 bp, 21 predicted proteins | sample S25metaG_FD_121802 | JGI IMG/M metagenome (GOLD analysis project Ga0157379, IMG submission 121802) | Switchgrass rhizosphere microbial communities from Kellogg Biological Station, Michigan, USA - S2-5 metaG | ecosystem: Host-associated > Plants > Roots > Rhizosphere > Soil | place: USA... | reverse complement strand
GGCTCGATACCGCACGTCTGACAGAAGCCGGCCCACGCGTCCCATGTGTACTCGTCGCACGAGAAGACGCGTGTCACGTGCGTTCCCTTGTCGGGCGGGTAGTCGCCCTCGCGGCCGTTCACGGCTTCACCCGCTTCGGCCGCGTGCGGTCGACCGCGCGAACGACGGCCACGCCCTCACGTACGGTCCGCTCGGTCTCTAGCTCTTCGAGACACGCCATGAACCCACAGCAGAACGCGTGCTCCGTCAGTCGCATGACCGCGTCTCGGTCTTCACCCGTCAGCATCACTCGGCACCGTTGCATCATGTCGCGCACCATGTTGTGCGCGAACAGATGCGAGCGCTTTGCTAGCCGCATGGTATCAACGTCGACCTTCACAGCAGCCACCCCAACGCACCGACGACGAAGCGGTCGCGCGACACGCGCACGAGGTTGTAGACAACCTCGCCACGGTGGAACCCCTTCGACTCGATGTAGATGTAGCCGTCGTGGTCGACGATGCGGACCTCCGAAGCGGGCGTCGTGTCGTCGCCTCGGATGACCAACTCTCGCGTGTGGCCCGCCGGCAGCTTGCTAACGAGGTGCATCGACCTTTGCCTCCGTCGGCGTCACCTCGATAGGTGGCTTCGGCTGCGGCTGCGGCTGCGGCTTCGGCTGCGGCCGTGGCTGCGGGCGCACGATGCGCGGCGGAGGAATGGCCGCGGGTTTCGCCGGAGGCGACTGGCGCGACATGAACATCATCGGCACCGCCATCTTGAGCATCTCCATGACCTCGGGGCTACCGCTCTCGCCGCCCGCGGCGTTGGAGATTGCGGCCGCGGACTGCACCCGCAGTGCTAGCGCGTAGCTATCAGCGATGGTGCGGTTCGCTTCGGCCATGCCTTCGATGATTCGCGCGTTGCCGTCCATCTGGGCGACGAACATTTGCCGCGTCTCTGTCATCGATGCGCGCTGCACATCGACGAGCACCTTTGCGAGCCCCGCGAGCGTGATGGCTTCACCGGCGTGCGCGTCTTCTTCGTCGTCGTCGGTTTCGTCGTCGTCGGTTTCGTTTTTCACAACACCGATGAGCGTGCCCGCCGCGTCGAACGCCTTGCAGACTTCCCAGTCGATGCCGTCCATCACGTCCGCCAGCTTGCGCCAGCGAGCGCCCGACTTCGGGACCGCGACCTTGTGCTCGTCGTCGAGCAACACGAGCGCGATACCGCGCATGCGCTTGAGACGGCCGAACACCGGATGCGAGCGCAACGGGTCGTTAGCCACGGGGCGCTCCCTTCACCTCGACGAGCTTCGACATCGCGCCCTCCGCCCCGTCGAGGGTGCGGAGGCGACCGACGGCGCCGTCGACGAGTTGCATCGCGTGCGCCGCGATGGCGTAGATGCACTCGCGGCACGTGCACTCGTCGAGGTTCACGGTTTTGCGGTCGACCGCGAGATAACTCTTGCCGCACGCCGCGGCAAGGTTTCCATGCTGGAGATGGATAGTGCTAGCCATTTGCTTTCTTGCTCCTTGTGATGATGAGTCGACGATGCGTCCCGACCGTGTGCGCCGCGACGCTGTAGCTACGAACGCGAACATAGCGCGCCTGCACGCGCCCGCTCGCGACGTCGAGCAGTCGCGCGATGCGACGCTCTAGACGCGCAAGCTCGGCGCGAAACTGCGGGCCCGCCGCTAGGTCGAGTCTCGACTTCGGCCTAGCCACGCTGCACCTTCCCTTCCGCCACGTCGAGCCCCGCTTCGACGAGCTTCGACACGAGCTTCGAGATGGACTGCCCGCGCGCGGCGGACTTCGCCTTGAGGCGTTCCCACACCTCGCGGCGCACCGACACCTGATAGTTAGCCACGCTTCGCTCCCTTCTTCGCCGGCTTCTTCTTCGCCGGCTTGAGCGGCATCTCCATCTGGGGACCGCGCACGACCGCGACGGGCGCGTGCACGGACGCGAGCGCCGCTTCGACGATGAGTTGCGCTTCGGCGTTCGCGCTACGGAGGTTCGCATGCGCGCGCCCCTTGAGCGCCGTCAGCAACGGCGGGGGCAACCGGAGGTACAACACGTCACGCTCGGGCTTCTTTTTCTTCGCTTTCGCCACGTCTAGCTCCTTGCTTGCGTCGCAATCAGTGCGACATCGGGAAGCTAGCACGGCACCCTGACCGGACGGAAGACCGGGGGACCGGGGGGCCCCATCTGAACGGTGCGGGGCGGGCTCCCTGGGGCTCCGATGTCGCCCCACCCTGCTAGGCTGCACGCCATGCCTATCACCCCGGTTCGTTTCCAGTGGAGCCCCGATGACCTGCCCGAAGCCCTTCGCGATGCGCCGATTCGCGAATCGGTTCGCCTCTACGACGAGAAGGGAGCGGGCCCCATCTTCGCGCTCGTCGTGCAACCTCAGCGCTCGTCCGACGGGTTCGCCGCCGGACAGATGCTTGCGGTGTACCTCGACCGCGACCGCGGCGTCTTCACGTGGAAGCCGCTCGCGTCGATGCGCGCTCGCTAGAGCACGGTCTGTTCGGCGTTCCGGAGAACCGCGTCGAGCAGCAACTCCCCCGACCGACGCCGCTTGTTAAGGTCCGGGACGAGCGTCGGGTCCGCTCGCAGCGTGCTAGCAAGCTCATTCCACGACCGCGGCGCACGCCCGAGCTTCTTCGTCACGGCCGGTATCCCGACGGTCACGACCTCGGGTGAACCATGAATGCTCTTGACGAGTCGGAGGTAGCTCGGCGTCATGCCTCCGCCGAAGCCCCATTCGCTTGCCGGGTCCGCGTTCGCGTGCACCGCGTCGAGCGCCGCGTCGACCTCGTGCCGGCACCATCGGATGTAGTTGAACCCCGCTTGCATCTGCACGAGCGCTTCGGGCGCCGTGAGCGGTCGCGAGATGGCCTCGACCTCGGCACGCGTTCCGCTCTGCACCGGGCAGTTGGGACGAAGCTCGGCCGCGGTGAAGCCGGCAATCTTCCGGTTGCCCGGGTCCAGTTGCCAGATGCCGACTTCCCACGGGAAGCCGTCCGCATCGAGCGGGCCGCCCTCCGCCGTCGGAGTCCCCACGGCACCGTTGTTACCGCCCGACTCGACGCGCAGCCACGCGAGCAGGAAACCGATTGGAGCTACCGCGTCAGAGCCCGCTTCGATGAGGGGTTGACGCCAGCGCTCGACACCTTGCGCGAATTGCATACTGCTAGCACCTCCGCCGCGCTTCTTTGACATCGCGACCCACAGCAGCACGGCAAACACCGCGAGGTCGCGCGGACGCATTACTCACCCGTCGGCGCCGTGGGCGCACGCTTCCCCGTGCGGTCACGCAACACCGCGAGCGCTTCGGAGATGTCTTTCAGGAACGGCCGCAACTGGCGTAGCTCCCAATACACCGCGCTGGCGAAAGCTAGCAGACCGCCAGCTTGCACCCACGTGGCAACCTCGCTGCTGTTGCTCGGCGCGTCCATGGGCTACCCGAGGTCGAGCATCCACTCGACGCCGACGTCGATGTCGCGGCCGTTCTGACCGTTCGGGATGGACACGTGGATGCCGACGGACCCGGGCAGCAAACGCCGCCAGTCGTTCGGTTGCCCCGTCGCGCGATACTGCGCGTTGCCCGCCGCGAGCGACTGGTCGAGCGTGGAGGAGTTGCCCCGGTACAACTCCACGTTCGTCCCGTCCATCGCAGCAACCGAGGTCGGCACGCCGCCGAGCCAGAGCGCTTGCTGCACCTGAACCTGCGGCGTGAAGCCTGCGAGCCCGTCGGCGTCCACCGTCGTGTACAGGCGATAGCCGACAGCACGCGGAGGCGCCCAGAAATCGACGCCCGCGATTTGCGCCGCGGCACTCGGCATCGGCTGAGTCGACGTGAGCAGCGTCGGGGGTGATTGCATTCCGCCATCACGCCGCGCGTTGGGCGACACGAACCCTTGCAGCGTCGGAATGAACTGCCCCGGGTCGAGCGCCGTCAAGTCGAAGCCGCTCGGGACCTCGACGCGCACGAGCGCACCGTGCAGCGGAATCGAGCACCCGCCGAACGGCCACGACACGTAAGCGACTTCCATCGCGTTGCCCGTGCCCCAGAATGCGCGGACGTAGATTCCGCGGATGCGATAGTTCGTCACCTCGGGCGCGAAGCGGGTGCCGCCGATGGCGATGGCGACTTGGTTGTCGGGCGGCACGTTCGCTACGAGCGCCGTCGGGTCCGGCTTGTTGCTGTTTTTCATCGCGCCGAGCGTCACGAGCCAGTCACGCGCGTTCCAGGGGGACACCTGAACGTTGATGACCTGCGCGCCCTGCAGTGACGCGAACGAGTCGGAGAAGCCCGTTTGCTTTCCGGACGCGAACACCTCCGCTAGCTCGCGGTCGCCTGCGGAGATGACGGTATCGAAGTGGTGATGCGTCACGGTGCTAGCTCCTTGCTTGCCTAGAAGAGAGAGATGAGCTTATCGACGAGTCGTGCGGTCGCGGGCCCGATTTTCTTCGCCACGACGTCCATCGAGTGCCCCTCTTTGACGGCTTGCGACGCGAGCGCGATGCCCTTGAGCGCCGCCGGCAACGCGGGACCGCCGGGCAGAATCGCGACTAGCTCCGGGTGTTCGTTGAGAGCGTCGGAGATGCCGGACGCGACCGCGGCCGTCGTGTGCAACGCGTCCTCGGGCGTGCGGCCGTAGCCGACGACGCCCAACTCCGGCGTGATGCCGATGGTGCAGCCGAACGAGCCGCCGGGCCCGCGATGCGTCTTGAAGCTCGCCACGCCGTTCACGCTGTCGTAGGCCGAGCCCCCGAAGCCGTTCGGCGGCATGTGCTCGATGGGGATACCGGACACGCCGGAGACCTTGGGGCGCGTGGCGAAGTAGACGAGCGCACCCGCGCCAAGCAGAATCATCGCGTCCTTGTTACGCATCGGTGTACCTCTTGAGGTCCTCGGGCGTCATGAGGTCGATGGAAGGGTCCTCGTGCCCGCCGTCGCCTCGCTGCACGATTGCATGCAGCTTGCCGCGCCCCGTGCGAACGATGCGCACGTAGGCGTCAGGGTCTTCTCCGGTCTCGCGGAGTCCCGCGGCAACCCAGAGCGCCAAATCTTCACAGTCGCCCCACCCGTCGCGGAGGACGCCATGGGGAAGCTTCCAATCTTCTTCGCCGGCAGGCTCCAGCTTGTATCGGATGCCGTTGCCACCGTCGGCGTTTTTGATGTCGTGGGGGAACGGCGGCACAAGCCCCGCGCGAATCTCCACGCGAGCAACCTCGACGAGTGCGTCGAGCACCATCTCGCACGCGGCGGCATGGTCGGGAAGCTCGCAGGTGAAACGCATCGGGGCTTGTACCTTTCTGCTAGCTACACGCTAGCGCTTCACGTGGTCCGGTACGGTCGGGTACTGGTCCGGGTTCTGTCGCACGTGCGAGAGCGTGATACCGGGCAGGACCTCGGGGTCCACGGGCTCGACCTCGACGGGCTCGCGCTCGACGAGCACGGGCTTCGACAGAGCGCGCGCGATGTCGGACGGCTGCGGCGTGCGCGTACCCGTCGCGACGATGACCGCTTCGTCGACCGCTTCGTCGATGTTGCGCTCGATGGCGTCGAGCGCCATCAACGCCGCGGTGCAGTGCGACTGCACCGCATCGCGAAGCGTGTCGATGTTTCGACGCACGATGGTACGCGCCGACGCCACTAGAGCACCGCGCTTCCGTTGACGCCGACGATGGCGAGCAGCGTGTCCGTCATCGTCAGCGCGTTCGCCAGCGCGAGCGTCATCTGGTAGACGACACCCGGCGTGGTCGGCGGGAGCAGGAGGTTCGTGTCGAACGCGTTCGCCACGTACAGCTCCAGCGCGACGGGGTTCGCCGTCGTGATGATGGGCTTCATGCCCACCTGCAGGATGCTGATGAGCGGCGCGGTCGCGCCCGCCGACGTGCCGGACCGGATGACCTGCGCGGTCAAGCGCTGGCCGCGGAACGCGCACTGCGGGTTCATCTGCTGGCTCACGCCGTTCGTGCCCGTGGCCGCGACGAACGAGAAGATGGGGAACGACGCGGGCAGGATGGCGCCGTCGAGCGTCGGCGTGCCCGGGATGTCCGGCATCACGAACGCCGCTGCGCGATTCGCGCGGCTACGCGCGGCCATGGCGCGATTGCCGTAGGCCGAGCGGTGACCACCGTAGCCACCGTGGCCGTGGCCGCCGCGACCGCGACCGCGACCGCGGTACGCGCCGATTTCGTCGTCGAACTGACCGACGTCCCAATTCAGTGCACCCAGAAAATTCGGCATTGCTTGCTCCTTGCTATCAGGGGTAGACCCTTCAACGCCCTAGGCCCCGTGCGGGGCTACCGCTACGGGGCTTCGGGGACCGCAGTCCCTCGCTGGGCGTGTTGCAGTGAGCTAGCCCGCGGGCACGACGGCGCCGTCATCGGGATGGACGGGCACGCCGTCATCGTCGGTGTGAGCGTCGAACGACAGCGTCCCGTGCGCGTGCCCCGACATCTCGTCGGCCAGCGCGTCCATGTCGAGACCGTCGAGCGAGTGCTCGTCCGCATCCTCGAACCCGGAGATGGAGAAGAATTCGTTGCCCGTCTTGAACCCTTCTCCCTTGCGAGCAAGCTGGTAGGCCGCGACCGTCGCGAGCGAGCGCGCGCCGATACGCAGGTACGGCTTCACCACCGCGGGCGCCACGTACGCCGCGAGGTACGTCGCGAGCGCGAGGTTGCCCGTGCGGCCGAGCATGTCGATGGGCGTCGGCAGCTTGTTGAGGAAGAAGCTATCGTCGGTCTTCATCTTCTTTTCGATGGCACCGACGGCAAGCCCACCCACGACGAGACCGAGGTCCGTGCCGTAGCGTCCCGCGATTCCGCCGAATCCGTGGCTGCGGCGAGAGCGTCGGCGAGCGCCCTTACCGTGACGGCGCTTTCCGCCGCTATGCTTCTTCTTCCGCTTTGCCACGTGATGCTCCTTGTGTTGGTGGTGGCGCTTCTTCGACTTCGACCGCTTCTTCGACTTCTTCCGCTTCTTCTTCGACGTGAAAAGGTACGGACGCAGATGCGCCGGTACCTTCCCCTTGCGCTTCTTCTTCTTCGCCATCGCTACTTGCCTCCGTCGACACCCGCGTCGACGGGTGGGGTTTTGCTCGACGCTTTCGCATGCTCCCTCATGGCACACACGAACACGTCGTGACCGACCTCGATTGCTAGCTCGGCTAGCGCGGCGCTATCGTGCGCCTGGAGTGCGGCTTCGATGCGCGGCACGTAGGGCGCCACGGCTTCGGCCGAACACTTCGCCGTCGCGGCGCAACCGAACAGGAACAGGGCGCCCGCGATGAGCGCCGCAGCGATGATTCCGATGATGACCGATGGTGACACTTGCTAGCTCCTTGCTATCTGTCCAGTGAAAGGGTGTGCGCGAGAGGTCTCATACCTAGTTGCTCGCCGAGTTGATTTGCTTCCACGCCGTCCGACCGCCCCACGTGCCGTACCAATACGAGTTGCACGAGCCCTTGTGCTGGCCCGTTTGCGACCCTCCGTTGTTCCACAACTGATTCGCTGGCGCGCTCGTCGAGGTCGACGCGTCAGCGAGCGAGATGCCAAACACCGAGGTCGAGTTGAAGTCGTCGCAGACCGTAACGACCTTGCCGCTGACTCCGCCGACGAAACCCGTCACGCTGCACGCGAACCCGAGGTTATTGCACTCGGTGTACACGAGCGTGTTCTGACCGAGCGAGCCGAGGTTGACGTCGTCGAAGGTGACGATGCCGACGCCCGCAGCGTTGAAGTTTTTGACAAGCACCGTGTCATAGAACGCGCTCGCACCCGTCGCGCCGACGAGCGTCCAGGACGTGACGCCGTCGGAATTCTGGTAGAGGTTCGGACCGCTGACCGAGTTATCCATCGCGAGAGACCCCTTCGGCGCCGTGACGACTCCGTTTGGGTCCCCGTTCGTGCGGACAAGCTCGATGTCCTGACCGCCCGACGAGTTAAACGTGATGGCGTCGCCGAAGTTGCCCGTGGTCCCGACGGAGAGCGACGTCCCGACGAGCGTACCCGCGGTCGAGTGCAGCGTTGCGCCCGTGACGGCGGACGTCGCGGTCAGGTTCGCCCCCGTGACCGTGCCCGAGAACGTCGGCGACGATACCGTCGCGACCGTGCCCGCCGACGTGATGGGGCTCGGCGAGCACGACATGTTCGCTCCACACGCGACGCTCGTTACCGTGCCCGTGCCCGCCGACGACGAACCGAGCAGCGTCCACGCCGTGTTGCCCGTCCCTGACTTGTAGTAGAGGCTCGGGACGTCCGTCCTGATAGCAAACTGCCATTGCGGCGCAGCGAGCCCGGGCGCGACGCTCGGGTCGGAGTTGATGGACCACACGAGCCCGGTCTGGCCGTGCGTGTCGAAGATGCGCGCATCCTCGGAGTGCGCCGCGAGCACGCCCGCCGCGAACGTCGGCAGCAAGCCGACGAGAAACACGAACGCAGCGAGCAGCCACGCGCGACGCTGCGGGAGGACGATGGACGGCTTCACAGGGGTATCGCTTTCTTCGCCTTGTCGACGAACGATTGCGCCGCGGACGTCACGGCTTGATTGACTACGGCTTGCCGGATGTATCCGGCTAGCAGGGTGCTAGCAGCGACACGGAACGGGCGGACACGACCGCCCATGAGGTACTCCACGACGAGCGCGATGGCGACGTCGAGCATCACGACGCCCGCCATTTCTTGAACGCGAGATAGCCGATGCCGACGACGAGCAGCACCGACACGATGTCGAAGCCCTTCTGACGCTGCAACTCCTCGCGTTGCTTGCGGCGCGTTTCCTTCTCGCGGCGGAGGCGGTCGTTTTCCTTCGCGGCGCAATCGGGGTTCGGCACGGGCATCTGCCCCTTGCCCGGCGGGATTATCCACTGCGGGCACGGCGCTTCCAGGAGGTCCGTGATTTCAGCCTGCATGTGGTCCGCGAGGAATTGAGATAGCGCCGTGCTATCACCCGCCGCGAGCGCTTCGTCGAACGTGCCGCGGACCGCATCGGGCGTCACGTTGGAGATGCGGTCTACGTACGTCGCGAGCGGGTTCCACAGCGGGAACGCGTAGGTCCGCGACCACCACGCACGGTCGGACGGGTCGCGCAACTTGTCGCCCGGCTTCGTCCACCCGCACGCGAGAGCGCGCATGCGCGTGAGGATGCCGTCCGGTTGCAGGAACGAGCGCGCAGTGGTCTCGTCCACGCCCGCTTCGATGGCGTGGTCCGCAGTGTCCCACTGCATGACGTTTTCAATCGCGGCTAGAGCTACCGCATTGGTGGGGTTCGGGAAGCGCGAAGCTAGCTTGCTGATAGCCACACCCGGACGGGGGTCCGGTTGACCAATCAGACGGAGGCGGGCTCGGCGGGTCCTCGACACGTGACCACCTGAAAGTTGCATTGACAACTTTCGCCCCGCAAGAGGTGCACCGACGTTCCCACTTCAGCCAAAAAAACCGCGAGGTGAAAACGAAGCGAGTGTTGTAGGTCGCGCTCGCGACGTGTGCCGCCAACTCCGGCGAAAATTCGTCACTTGCGACACCCTTCGCCACGTATTTCGCGACGTAGCCCGCCGCATCTCCGCAGCGTTTCACCCTCGAAAAGAAGATGACCTCGCTTCGACCGCGCGCAGCCTTCACCCAGATTTCGCGTAGGAGTTGCCAGTCGCCTCCGGATCCGGACCCCTTCCTACCGATGGGCCACACACACAACACGTGCGCGTGCACGTGTCCTAGCTTGTCTTCACCGGGCGTCACCTCAAACACGCCGACGAACGGGAAGCGGCCGAAGCGATGCGCGTACGAATCGCGGAATCGTCGCCACGACTCGGACAGCTCCACGCGGTCCGCGCGAACGTCGCCGGAGTGGCGTAGCCCGACTGTCACCATCACGACGTGATATCCGCGGGGCAGTCGCTCGACGTGATTCGCGAGCGCTGTACGGATGCGCGTCCCTTCGCGGTTCGACCTCGACCGCCGGCATCGGTCGCACGTGAGGTGACGGCGGCACGAGTGCCACGCGACCCCCTCTCGCGGCTTCGTCGCGCGCGTCCACTCGTCGCGCGCGGGGAACGCCTCTTGCGCTCGACCGGGGACCCGACACCCGCAACGGGTGGGGGACCCGGTCCGCTCGCACGCGTCCTGACGCGCGAAGTATGAGCCCGCGAGGGATGACGCCCGCCGGCCCGCGTAGGCGCGCTGGCTTTCGCTGAGACGCACGCGACCCGTGCCGGCACACGTTTTACAACCCCGCTTGCAATCGCACGGCACGTCGAACGCGGACGCGCGTGCGAGCCACGCGGACCGCACGGGCAAGATGTCCCACGACCACGTGCGGTCGAAGTCGTCTCGCCACGTCTGCACTTGTTGCGTCCCGCCGCTTCGCGGCGGGCAAGCTAAGTCAGAGCCCACGCCGGCAAGCTCCCTCCGGACCCCCTATCCGCGCAATATCAAGCTTGTTTTTCGCCACGCTACAGGTGGGGTGATCTCTCCGACCGCCACACTAGGGTTGCGCCCGTCAGACCGCCCCTGTAGCGTCGCCCTGTCACCCGGAATCCCCACGCGTCCCTGTTGGCTCGGAGCCCACACTCTGCCGACGGTTGACCGGGGACCGGGGGGCCCCTATGGGATAGCAGCGTGCTAGCATCGCGCGCATGTCCTGGCAGGATGACGAGCGCCGACGAGCTACCTTCCAGCGCTGGCGCGACGAGCGCATCGCGTTGTGGCACGACCTCGCGGTCGCTCACTATCGCGCGCTTCGGCACGACATCTGCCCCGCGGGCACGCTGCACCGCTATCCCGTCGGCGCCTACGTGATGAGCTTCGGGCAGTCGCGCTACCGCGAGGTCTACGCGTGCATCGTGTGCGGCGCGCACTCGCTTGACGGCATGGCATCGCTCGCGCACGAGCGCGAGCACGTTAACGCGTGGCTCGTGCGCCGGGCGTGGGCGAACCCGGATGATAGCCACGAGCTAGCAGATGCGCTCGTGGTCGCGTTCAACGCAGCGAGGCTAGCTCTCGATGCACGAACGCCGCGGACCTCGCCATGATGCGCGAGCCCGCCGCACGCGACACGCGACACGTGCAGCACATGACCGCAATCGGCCACCACTGCCCCGCGACCGCGACGCGCCCCTCGCGCCGATAGCCGTCCGCGACGGCGCCGTCGCTCGGCAGCAACTTCCCGGGCTCGATACCGCACGTCTGACAGAAGCCGGCCCACGCGTCCCATGTGTACTCGTCGCACGAGAAGACGCGTGTCACGTGCGTTCCCTTGTCGGGCGGGTAGTCGCCCTCGCGGCCGTTCACG
>Ga0157379_10005081_pt1 | contig 11282 bp, 8 predicted proteins | sample S25metaG_FD_121802 | JGI IMG/M metagenome (GOLD analysis project Ga0157379, IMG submission 121802) | Switchgrass rhizosphere microbial communities from Kellogg Biological Station, Michigan, USA - S2-5 metaG | ecosystem: Host-associated > Plants > Roots > Rhizosphere > Soil | place: USA: Michigan... | reverse complement strand
GCATGCATCTCGCTCAGTTACTCGTCCTTCTAAACACATAACTAGGCCTCGGATTACCGTGTACGCTCGCCTGTGTACTAGTATTCGAATAACCAGCTGATTTTATCACCATCATACTGTAGGACGGAGGAAACTTTATATATCGAATGCTTAGTGACAAAGATCCTCAGTTGCACATCGACGGCATTATGCTTCCTCACAGTCTGACCCTGATAAACCTTACAATGTATGTCTCGACGGAAGGGAGAGGAATTTTGACTATTGTATGTTCTCATGGCAATTTGATGCTAAACCTAATATCTGATATTTTTAGTCGTCTGCACCAATATCCTCAGCCGACAGTTCGCAGCTTCTCTCATCGCAATGCTGGAAATGGCAGTCCCATGAAGATCAGCGCGAACTATGGCTCCAACACTCGCTGATACTTGAAACTATTGTTTCCACAAAACGGCTACCCTCGACCTTGGGCGATGAACAGCTTAAAGGGGTTGTTCTAGCATTCCTAGCTTTTATTAATGGATGTGCAGATCCTATCCCTCTTTATTACCTCCAAGATAGCTCAATTGGCGATATTCTGACCTATGATGATGACCAAATATCTGTTGTCGCTACAATTCCAATTCAGTATCAGCTACATCCGCTGACCCTCGACATGATACCTGATCCGAATGTAAACCTGGAGTATACGTCGGATGAATTTTGGACTCGGTAAGTGAAATCATAATATATTCGTTTGGGAACCTACTTGCACTTCAGGTTTTACATTCATGTCACTCCTGATGAAAAGCCTATTGAAGAGGTCTTCACTTTTTCAACGCACATTCAAAAGGACGTTCAAGATGAACTGTGGATAGCATACCTAAGTCAAATCCCCGAAGTAGAATTTGCTACAGACACTTTTCAGAGCCGTCTCTTGTTAAGTAAGAATATCTGGTTGAATCAACCATTGCAGCTATTAACACTTTATAAAACCTCAGTTCTTGCGTACCAATGGAGGCTCCGGATACCTAGTACTTGTCAGCCATCTCACCTCTACCCTCTGCAACGAGCTATATATCTGTCCTATAAGCACCCATCCTTGGATGACCATTCCCTACAGTTTTATTGGTCATTTGATTCGGACGGGGATTCTGTGCTCTCGGAAATAGATTTGGCTTCGTTTGGCGTAGGAGATTCGAGCTTCAATGTCACCCGCTTCGCCCTGGCTTATGAGCCACGGCCCTATTGGGTTCGAGATGCCATATTGGAATTCTATAATTTATGCGGGTTTGACCCATTGAGTTCCGATTTGGCTGGATTTATTGGAGTTCCTAGAGTAGAAATCCTTTCTGATTTGTCAGGTAAGAGGCTAAAGTCGTTTGGCATAGTCCGATCGCACTGATAATCAACCTCCAGAGCAAGAAGAATGTACAGAAACCAGCCCCCACTCCGAATTGTCCGACTTGGATGAGTTTGAAGATGATAAAGAGACGCTGGAGTGGTGAAATGGCCCCTTAAAATCTATTCGTTATCTCGATTTGTGTGCCTTTCTACTCTTAGGAACAGCATCCAGACTCTTCACATATTAGAAGTGATGTCGCGCGGATCCATGATCTTCTTCTATTCATGGCATTATTTTCACTGTGATCATTTCCCTGAATGGCAGCTCCACAGAAGCCCACATTAAATACACATGAAAAGATAGATAGTTCAGCACAAAAATTCATTCAATAAACCAACTTGAGCTTGTACGATGTTTGCCGGATCTTAATTGCAATCCAGAGTTCGGGCCTTCAGGGGTCCAAAATAAAATCTACTAAGGAACATGCAGCTATTTGCTAGGGACGTTTTGAACATTCAAGTGCCTAAACGGCGAAAATGGGCTTGGAGGCCAAATTCGAGCTGCTCAGGTCGGTTGGGCTACAATAAATACACCGGAGGTGAGAGGATGAAAGTGGACATATAATTGGTCATTGAGATTAAAAGCAAGACGGACATTCCAATCCAAGAAGACACCAATATCGGTAGAGAGGCAGAGCTATACACGTGAACAACTTGAAGAGATGTAGGACAGAGGGGCGAATCGGACCGTGGGAGACTGAGTTCGAGGCCTGATCAATCGATCCTTATCTTATCTCATACACGTGATACACACCTTCCTAATCGACTTTTCACTCCGACGCACCTGCAGGCCAACTTAAGCGGTGGTGACTCATTCCTGCCTGTCCCTCCTCCTTCTGTTTCGATACTATGAGTGCGTGGACTACCTTCTTTATAAGTTATATGCAGTGAAATTGAAGATGGTTTGGTGTGATAGGTGGTGTTACTGCTGATATTGCGAATGAGGGGAGGCTGTTGTTTGCTATTCCTAAGAAAGGTGCGGGATGCCTGGTTTGCTTTTGCGATGGTGGAAGTGGCGTTGATTTGAGCTTGGCCGGATGCAGGACGCTTGCATGATAAGACGATGGAGTTATTAGCTGGCGAGTTGCATTCACGAAATATCCTTTTCGGGACATATGCTGATGGATATTCTTTCCAAAAGGTGCTGATATCCAATTTAGAAGATCCCATCGACTAGACGTGTGCAATGTGACAAATCACCCAATTACATTGTGTGTCCCAACCATTCCAATCGTTGCGCTGATCCCGATTGCTAGATTCGCAGAGTCTTCCTACCTGCATCCGATATCCCATCGTTCGTTGGAAAGGGTGATGTGGATCTTGGGATTACAGGTCACGATGTGATCTTAGAAGCTGGAATGACAGACCTAGTATCGGAGGTTCTGAGTCTTGGATTTGGGAAGTGTGCGTTGCAGGTAAGCCCAGGAATATCCCAACTCCCGATAACCCACATCCCACCCACTAACCGCACCCCCTAAAGGTCCAGGTCCCCGAAGCCTCCTTCATATCCACCGTCTCCGACCTCGCCGGCAAACGTGTTGTAACCTCCTTCGAAGTCATCGCCGGCCAGTACTTCGACGCGCTCGATAAAAAGCTGGGTTTAGAAGGAGAGAAGAAGACGAAGATTCAGTACGTGGGTGGGAGTGTTGAGGCGGCTTGTGCGTTGGGGTTGGCAGATGGGATTGGTGAGTGCTTGGGTTGAAGGTTGAATTGCGCGGCTGATGTGGTGTAATGGTGTTGTGTTACAGTTGATTTAGTAGGTTGGTTATGAAGTCTTACCATTCTACCACCAAACGAATCCTAACGAAATACCTACCTCCCAGAATCCGGCGAAACAATGCGGGCAGCAGGCCTCCACCCCATCGAAACGCTACTCCAGACCGAAGCTGTCCTCATCCGCAGCGCAGTCCCAAAGCACGAACAGTTAAAGCCTATTATCGATATGGTCCAGCGGCGTATTGCAGGCTTTGTTGCCTCCAAAAAGTGACTCTTCCCCTCCCTTCTCTTTCTCTGACTGCGAAATGATACTAACCCGTAACATGAAGATACGTCCTCTGCGAATACAACATCCACCGGTCTGCCCTCTCCCGCGCAACCGGCCTTACACCCGGGCGTCGCGCACCGACGATATCACCCCTAGAAGACGAAGGATGGGTTGCGGTCAGTAGCATGGTGGAACGGAAGAAAGTGGCGGATGTGATGGATCAGTTGGTGGATATTGGGGCCGAGGATGTGTTGATTTTGAGTTTAGATAACTGTAGAGTGTAGAGGGAAGAGAGAGCGTAATTTAATAGATTAGAAAGGATTTGGCGAGTCATGATTTGATGTGGTAAGAGGATCGCCCTTTCTATTTACAGCTCCCATGTCTCTGTTCCCAGCGTGCCCCCCTTCAAAAATAAAAAGAGGTTATCTTACCCCGCATGTGCCTCTCTGTCTCGTTCCAAACTATTCCAATTCTATTCCCTCTTCAATCCTCCCACACACCAAAGCCGGAGCTCGGCCAGTGAGACGCTTCTCCTCACCAAGACAACCAAATAGAGTCCACGACACAACCACAAATCTGGGCGATCATCCCCCTTCATTGATTCATTTGTCTCCACTCCTTTTAATTCACCTCAACATTGAGTTTGATTAAAATGGACACAATAATAAATAGAGATCCAATGGCGGCTTGACAGGAGGGTCGAAACACAGTCTACGGCTGCGAACATGCTCAACTCATTCTAAATCCGCTGATGTTAAATCTCCTAGTTTAGTAGCCAAAGTATCCACTTCATTTGCGTGATTGTATGCTCAAGCATGTTGCCTGAGTGCGTTAAGCGCAGCAAGCCACCACGGGCGAAAGGTTCTGCCGCAAAGGTCAATGTGCTTTCTTCAAATCTTTGCAGCCGGGAGTTACATCCGCTGATCTATTGGAGTTAAAACTTACAGTTATCATGGATGGATCGAGAAATTATACGAATCATAACTCGAATCAGCCCTCAATGTCATTCAGATTGTGAGAAGCGATGTCAGTCGACCTTGTTCTTGTCAATTTGTCTTACAGAAGCCCGCGCGAGTAGACTACCAAACCTCTGGTGACACACTCCGGAGTACCATCGCTTACCATCTCATGTAACTGGAGAAGCCATCATGTAAATAAATGTTCATAAGGGGATTAAGCGCACCCCTTTGTACCAATACAAACATAATAAACATTTCACTTTTTTTGGAAAGAGCATAAGAACGGAATCATGAGTGGGTGAGTTCTCTTGATTTCTTACTACGTTGATCGTCTTCTCTTCCTTTTCTTTCTTACTATGCCACAGCATATGATCTTGGCACCAGCGGCCTTAATCTGTGCTGTCCTGGTCTTACCGTCATTGCCAGCATTCATTCGAGTGGGTGCTTCTCACTAAGGTGAAATTTCTTGTCTTATTAAAATATTACCAGATTCGTAGTATCCCCCTCATTTCCCTCTCCTTATGGCTTTTTACCACCACCACGATCGCTGGAATCAACGCGTGGCTCTGGGCCGATAACGATGACATTAAGGCTATATTATGGTGCGACATCTGTAAGGTTTCAAGCCCCCTCCTATCTCAATTCACTGATATTTATGCTACAAAGCAACGAAAATCATGGTCGGGTTCCCTTTCGCTGTACCAGGCGCAACACTGTGTATCATCCGTCAATTAGAGAGAATTATCAGCCACCGCCAGCCATTTCCGTCTAAACGCCTTCAGGGAGAAATAATTTTTGAGGCTTTCCTGTGCTTGGAACTACCGTTGATATTCATCGCCCTGCGTGAGTATTTCTATATTTCCTTCCAGACGCTGACTAATAATATATTCATAGATTATATCAATCAAGGCCATCGATTTGATATTTATGAGACGATAGGGTGTCAGTTTGCCTATTATCCCACCTTTGCCTTTTTTCTTCTTGTAGTGGCTCCGACATTTACTATCCACCTTGGTAACCTCACCTATGGTGGTGCGTAACTCCCTCCTTTTTTCTGATGCTGCCCTCACGCTAAAGCTTTTCAGGTCTCATTGTCTATCACCTTATACAACAACACATCACTCTCAAAACTTGTCTTCCCCAAACGCCTGGGTCAATTCCTCTAGCATCATACGTTCGTCTACTCTCTCTATGTACCATAGTTTTGGTATGCGAAAGTGCATTCTACATCTGCCTCTTGTACTACGATGCCAACTTGGGTATTCGGGAGCAGGCATTTTCAAACGAGTCCTCGAACATTGTCCGCTGGCCAAGATTGTTATTAACAGACAGCATCTACAACACTATGGTAGTCGTCTGGTGGGTTTATCCCACCTCCTGCATATTCTTTTTTTTGTGTCTTGGTACTGGAAGAGAACCTGTGAAAGATTACCTATTTGTAATGAATGGTGCTAGGGGAGTTATCTGGCAGCGTATTCGGAAGCACAAGCGTGCAGATTCTTCCTCACCTCTTATCCCTACTCAGTATGTTGTCTTTATCTTCCGGTCATAGCTTCGAACTCATCGGACAATAGCATCACTAGAGATCCTAATCTGGAAAGCGGTTCCTTCTCCGGAACCCTTTCGGTGGCAAGAAACGAGGCCTTACAAGGTTTACAGATCCCACGACCAATAATTCGGCTCAATATGAAAAAAGTCGCAGATTCGGGATTCTTTGTAACATGTTCACCCATTTCCGATATTAGTGATCCAATGCTGTCAAGGCAGATCACCTTAGGAGGAGACAGCGACTCTTTAGCTTCTATATCGTATTCATCTGATTCAATGGACTAGCGCTATGGAAAGCATTCTCTACTGTCGTTTTCCACGGTATTCACAACCCTCAAGTTTGTATCCCTCCGATCTTTATACTTGCCGGGCTGTTTTCTGCGCCCGTTAGTACTGAATAAAGTAAATCTCAGCGCCGTCAAAGAAGCGCCTCCCAACCAAAAGAAAAAAGCCACAGTGCACTTGGGTGTCTATTATTGCTGGTGCAGATGCTCTAATTGCTTTTAGAGCTGTGCCATGATGCACGAGGCGCCGTCTTGACGTTTTGACCCACGATCCACAACCGAAGGGAAGGTGGCAAACACTAATCCTCAACTTCCCAGTTCCCTCCCGCCCATAGCCTCCGTCCTGAGGATAGTGTATCGATGAGTATAATGAGCTTAGATGCACCGGTTAATCTACTTTCCTTAGGTAGGCATCGACATATGCCAAGTGGGGGGCTCTCAGTTCAACTGACTGATGTGTCTAGATGGTGGAGGTATTCGTGGAGTGTCTGCACTCGCTATACTCCATGAAATTATGAAGAGACTTCAGCACAGATTGGGTCTGAAGGAACTACCCAAACCTCGCGACTATTTTGACCTAATCGGGGGTACAAGTACTGGAGGGTGCGCAGGATTCAGGGTGAACTTTATACGTAGTCTAACGGTTTGATCAGTCTCATTGCCTTGATGCTTGTACGCTTAGAGATGAATACCGAAGAGGCGGTGAAGCAATACAATCTGCTGGCAAGCAAGATCTTCAGCAAAGACAATCACAAAAATAGTTTTCAGGATGGCAAATTTAAAGCATCGACATTAGAGCGAGAGATGAAAGCTATAGTTGCAAAGAGTATCGAAGGTGCTACTGGTGATGAAACTTTACTGGACCAAAGTGAGCAGGGAAGGGCCGGGGCGTAAGTGTCATTACGGTAACAAACCTCCGTGGGTTCGCTTACATCCGTCCTCAGCTTCGTATGCGCAGTCACTGCTGAAAATACGGCTGAGCCACGTCGATTCCGCACTTACGAGGTAGCAAGGAATTCTAGTGCAAATTGCAAAATCTGGGAAGCGGCTAGGGCTACGTCGGCCGCTCCCACGTTCTTCAAAGCCATAGAAATTGAGAGTTACGGTGGCATTAAAGAACGCTTCATTGATGCTGGGATTAGGTGCAACAATCCCTGCAGTGAAGTCCTAAACGAAGCGCGGGAAATATTTGGAGACGACAGAAGGCTTGGTCTTCTTCTGAGCATTGGGACAGGTCACCAGGGTCCAATTGGCCTGGAGAAGCCGGATGCCTTCCAGAGGACACTTCCGACAAAATTAATAGGTTTTCTACGAAAAATCGCCACGGATTGCGAAAGCGAGGCTCGGGAACGTGCTCTCATGTTCAGAAACACAAAAGACATTTATATTCGCTTCAATGTGGCCCATGGCGCAGGAGGAATCTCTCTCGCAGAGTGGGAGAAGATGGGAGAGGTGTTGACGCATACCACTGCATATATTGGTGACGTGACGATCTCCGCGCAGATTGATAAAATCGTCGAGAAATTAGCTGGAAAGGATTTAGACGACCAAGATGTCAGGCTTGGACAGTATTGAGAATATCCGCGTACGTTCACCTTCCCATAATACGCAACTCCACTCAGTCTTCCAATACCAAGAGTTAACGTGAACGCAGGATCGTTATTGAATGGAGACTTGTCCCGTAATTTTTAATTGTTTACACTCCGGGAAAGAGGCTCTATAGGTAAAATGCAGATGCAATACAGTGATTTATTACAGGTCGTTCTAATAGCTACAGTAAGGACGGAAAACGATATATAGCGTCGAGTGGGAGGAATGTCGAATATGCACTAAGCAACTAAACACATGGTGATATCAGTGAAGGCCATCCGCGCACTCCGTTTGAGAAGAACAGCCAGAGAAGGGCGAGGTGCTGAATTGAGCGACTCGGAGGTAATCTCGTGACGAAGACATCGGTGTCTGATGGTCATTGGATATTAAGGTAAGTGATAAGGGGATGAATGCGTAGATCTTGTAAAGCCCTTTTCTAAGTATGGTAGAAAAAACCTCCTTTTGGCGTTCCTTTCGAGAAACAAGTCTATGAGGCAATTAATCCACAACCGGTAATCCTTCATGGATCAACCATAGCGCCCAGGCACAAAAAGGTAAGGAAGTAAGAAGTCGAAAAAATCCACCACACTGCCACCAACGAATTTTAAATACTATCGGTCAGTGCAAATCTTGGACAGCGAGCGATCCGCGAGAAATTGAGATGAAGCCATGCCCAGTTAACCCATGGCAGTAAACTCCTGATGAGCATTCATTCATATAATGTAGATCTTAAACCGTCCCCAAAGCACGACGATGGTGGAAAGGGCAAGGAGACGGATGTAGTGGGGGAGACTTAGAGATTTAGGGTACTCATGAAGACATGCTTTGAGGGTGACTCGTTGGCGGGAGAGATGACAGATAATTAGAACTGTGATTCTTGAGTTGGAAGCCTATTTAATGATTATCATAATATAGCTACTTACCGCTGTATATGAGATTGAGAGTTGAGAGGATGAGAGGAGGTAGCTGCATAAGGATGTAGAATGCAGTACTGGTGTACTAGTAGGTTGGTTGACATCCGAGAGTTTCGACGATATCAAAGCGGTGTCCTTGAATAGAAGAGAAGTAGCCATCATTATCATCTCATATTGGAGACGGAAGGTAAATATACATACGCAATGCCATTAATATAAAAGGGAGGCCAAAACACATTAAAAGTTCAAATTTTCTCTCCCGTCAAATATGTTGCGAAGAAAGTGGTTCCCGTCTTGCAGCCGCTCTCTCCGATTATCGAGTAATACATATGTCGCAGAAACTCATTTTACCTGAGGCCCTGAAGGGTCGTGAAGAAGCCTGATCAGATTCTATCAGGTATTATCAGTATTTTTGCGGCATTTTGCGGCTGCTGATACCGCAAAGGATAGCCAACATGGGCCTTCGTGGCTTTTGGTGATAATTACATAGATATGTGCCTCTCTGCAAATACCGAAACCTACTGATATCACACCAAACGGGGACTTTGGTATCTATGTTACTGGCCCAGATGACGGAATTTATACCCGCCATTAAATTGCGTGTGAACGGACCATACAGACGAGGCGACGAGGGGGATATTTCGAATCTAATATTTTATCAACATCTGCAATTTCAGAAAAATGTAAACCACACGTACATACTCGAATATGTGTAGACAGTGGCAATAAAACCAAAAATTCACCGATGAATGCTGTTGGAGCAAATACGGAGTGCTGTGGCATGGTGTTTACTTCCTGAGCGAGAAAAGCACTCATGAGGAGAAAGTGTGAGGTTCTTAGTTTTCCTTCGGAATCGACATCGATCGCGGCCCTTTCAGTTTTAATTGGGTGGTGCCTTATGGCGAATAAACTCTTCGATCTTTATGGCCACCTTACCGGATGGTGAGCCGCTTCGCATGTCCCTTCTCGTGTCCCGCCCTGAGATTTCTGGAACAGTCTTATTTTATCGATCAATATCCATGAAAGGGGGGACCATCTATGACAATATTCTTGTCACTACGATGCTTGATATTCGATTGAATTGCGTATTGTAAAAATTTAAAAGCCAACATTTCACATCTTTGCCAAAAGGATAAGAGGGCGGGGGATTCGCTGTTTAAAGATCACTTGCCAACGACCCACAAAAATCGGACCATATTATTTGAAGAGGATCAATACTTGATGATGGGGTGATTCTGTCGCTTTTGAGATTCATGAACGAAAACCTTTCAGGTCGTTGCGGAAATTGTTTGTGATCAGCGGCTCATGGAAATTATAAGGTAGAAAATACCTATTTAACAGGGATAGACCAGTTTGATTTCAGATGATGGATGGGAGGATTAGCCCAGGTATGCCTCTACTTCGATGTGCCAATACCGGATCCTGAGAGTCTTCCACTCTGCACATATGTAACGGATAGGTTGTGAACCTGCTCAGGGCTTAGATGAGCGCTACAACGGAGATGCTACGGAGCCTCAAAGAAAGCCAGGAAAGTCCTGAGAATAAGTTGAGGAATTGCTGTGGATGTGTCGCTTCTCGAAGGTGGATCAACACCTTGGGGCTGTAAATATGCGACTCCAATTCGTCGATTAGAGACATCCATTCACACATGCAGATAAAGAAATATCCTGATTACCTGGTCGAACAGGATTCTCCAGTTGATTTACTTACGTTGAATGTGTAAGAATGCAGTAAAAGAGAGTGGAACTGGCATGCGGCACTTGGAGGAGAGGAATATCACAAAAGAAGGGATGAGGCTGAGGACTAATATCGAGCGAAGAGCCCGTTTGATGGACGATTGCAAACGATTCAAGCAGACGCAAATCATGAGCGGAAGGTTTAACAATTGATATGTATAGTTCCTTCTATGATGCGATATTGATCTCGGCTTACGTCTACGGACTAATGGGCGTGATTCTTGTGATGCTCTGAAGAGAAATAGGAGGATAAGCAATTCGCCAGTACGCAGAGGAGATGAGCACAGCTTACTCAAGTGCACTAAAAATGCAAGGATCAGAAAAATATATAATATGTAACAGGGTAAGTAACACACTATTGTAGTCCAAGGTGTACCCAAAGCCAATCAGACCGAAGATGATATAAAGAAGAGGAGCGCCGGACGCGTTCTTAGCATTGAGGAAGTGTGCAACTAGACCTCTCTGGCCATACTTGGGAGCCTGTCCCTTTGGCAATTTGGAGTAGAAGTTGACGAGAGGGGTGAGCGATGCAGCGGAACCGCCCGACTATAAAAGCACAGGTTAGGATTGCATTAACGGCGGAGTTGCTCCAGTTCAGAGAACTTACGACGCTGGATGGTGTGGCAATTTTTGGAGGGACGAGGTTGCCCAGGGCGCGACGGGCGAGCGTTGCGTGCATTGCGAGCGATGACACGAAAGGGCCTGCCTGTTTGGTTGTGTTTGGTTAGTCGGTTAGTCGAGCGCTTATGTTTTCTGACTTGAGATGGTGTTGGAGTGCGTGGTATAAATGGGGACGTGCAACACTTAGGAGCTGCGTGTGACGCTTATGTAAGCACTTTCGCCCATGTCCTATGGCGAATCACCCAAACACCTCCTGGGATCGTTTC